>WNGQ01001340.1_pt1 | contig 25591 bp, 23 predicted proteins | sample 5407661 | NCBI WGS metagenome assembly WNGQ01 (sample SAMN13153382, study PRJNA577476) | soil metagenome | isolation source: 60 cm soil or saprolite under Garry oak tree replicate 2 | place: USA:California | collected 2016-06-15 | reverse complement strand
TTGCGGCGGGACCCGGCGATCGCGATCGTTCGCCGAAGGATTGGAATGAAAATAATTTCGAGTGGAGGTGACCCGTCAACTCGGAACCTCCCTCAAAGAAAAACCAGCGCAGAACGGAGTTCTGCGCTGGGATTTCATAGTTCCGGCACGTTCGGCGCGCCGGCCAATCAGGCCCACATGTGATGCATCGCGTGGTGGTCGACGACCGGCACGGCGACCGCAGCAACAGCGGTGTGAGCAGCAGCCGTGGCGTGGGTAGCAGCCACCGCAGCCGCATCGTGGTGGTGGTGGTGGTGACCTGCTGGTGGCGATGTCGTGGTGCCGCCACCGGTCGTCGTCGTGCCACCACCCGTCGTCGTGGTGCCGCCGCCAGTCGTCGTGGTGCCAGTGGCCGCGGTGCCGCCGGTGCCGTTGGCGAGGTTCGGGGTCGCCGTCACCGGGATGGTGCCCTGTGCCAGACCATGGACCGACGTTGCCGTCGACACCGTGACCGCGGTGCCGACATAGGTGGCGCCGCCGATTGCGATGTTGTTGCCGGAGACGTCCATGGCGTCGGCGGCAAAGCCCATTCCGGCGGCCACAAGCATCGCGTTATCCGCCGCAAGCGCGGCCCCCGCATCGTGGTTCAGGATGCCGGTGAGCGCCTTGATCGCGGCGGCGCTATCGGCCTCTAGCGTACCGTTATTCAGTTCGTTGTCGAACCGGCCCTGGAAGACCGCCCCCTGCGCGGCGTCGAAGTTGGCGCCGAACTGCTGGTAGTTCTGGATCTGCGTGATCAGCGTGGCGCTGGCCTTCTGGGTGCCGTTGGCGATCCCGGCCAGATGCGCGTTGATGGTGTTGGCCTCGGCCAGGAACGCGGCCCAGAAATTGGTCTGCACCTGGTTATCCTGGAACTTCGTGACCGTTCCCGTCAGACCGCCCGGCATTTCAGAGAAGCCGCCGGCATGCCCCGCCATCCCATTGCCGCCCGCCGCAATGTTCAGGTTGGTATCGTTCTGAATGATATCGATGATGTCGAGCAGGTTGTCCGCCGTGCCGCGCAGCGCAGCCTGATTGCCGGCTGCCTCGGCGCCGTCATATTTGTTGAGCTGCAGGTTGATCTGGTTCAGCGTCGTTTGGAGATGGATCGTGGTCAGCGCCGCGGCGTTGGCGGTTTCACCCTTTTCGATCGCGGCGAGCTGGGTCGCGTTGTTCAGGATGTTGGTGAGACCCGACTGAATCGCGGTGAAGTCGTTCGTGATCTCGGCGAGATTCGCCGCGTTGATGCCGCCGGCGGCGGCAACAGTGGCCGCGTTGAAGACCGTGCCGACCGCATGCAGGGTGGCGCCAGCCGTGGCTGCTGCGAGTGCGGCCGGATCGTCGGCACCCGCCGGGAGGTTCTGGAACGCAACGTCCTTGGCACCCGTATTGGCGAGGAAGGTAACGTTGTTGAGCGCGGCCGCGATATGCGGATCGTTGTTGATTTCGCCCAGGATCTCCAGTTGGACCGCGTGGATCGTCTGGTCCGCGGCCGACAGCGTCGCCGCGTTGGTGGTCTGCGCCGCCGCGGTGATGAGCGTGCCCAATTGGGCCTGGATGTTGGTCAGAACCGCGGTGTCGGTGGTGTTCAGCAAGAAGGCTTGGCCGCCGAGTGTTGCGTTTGCCGGAGTGGCAAGAATCGCGGCGATGTCGTTCTGCACCGCATGGATATCGGTCGTGTAGCTGCCCAGGAAGGGGTTCGCGTTGCCGCTGCCTGCCAAAGAGAACAGACCCAACGACGCACGGACGGCATCATTGAAGACAACGCCGGCCTGCACCAGGTCCGACGATTGATTGATCGCATCTGCGCGCACAATCAGGTTCGACGTACCGTTCGCCAAGGCCGTCTTGTTGAATAAGGTTGTTGCCATTAGATGGTCTCCCCAAGTTTCATCTCGACTCCCGCTTGGCGCCCTCCACAGGATTGCGAGGATGCGTAGAACGAAAGGGCCCCTCCACCGACGCGAGCCGGCTTGGTGGGCTATTTGTAGCGCCACAAGCAGATGCGAATTAATCGCGCTAATTGGGCCAAAAGAAGAGTGCGCAAGGCCGCAAATATGTTGTTGTTCGGGCAATGCGGCGCGTTTTTTGTGCAATGTTCCGCCGTCCAGAAATCGCCGGATTCGGGGCCTTCGTGCCACAGCAGCGCCATCGACTTGGCGTGCCGCGAACCAAATGTCGAACCAATGTGTATCGTTCGAAGCTGGAGCTCGCGATCAAGTCATGCACGACAGCCAACTGAGATTCGAAATGTGGCGCCCCCGCGCTCGCGCGGCGCACGAAGACCGAGGCGGAGGCGGCCATGTATACACGGCTGTCGTCGGGCATGACGTAGGCCGCCGCCACAATTGCCGATCCTTCTCGCCGTTCGATCCGCTCGGGTAGCTCTGCATGTCGCAACGTCAGTTTCATCGCCAATCGGACAATCGTCATGCCTTCCCGCACGACACCGATTCGGGGACCACGCCGCAAGCGACGCGTACGTTGCCGCTCCACCTCAAGCGCCTCGAGGCGGAGTCGATCGAGATCATGCGCGAGGTGGTCGCCGAATTCAAAGCGCCGGTCATGCTCTATTCGGTCGGCAAGGATTCCAGCGTCATGCTGCACCTCGCCATCAAGGCGTTCTATCCGGCGAAACTCCCCTTCCCGCTCCTGCATGTCGACACCACCTGGAAGTTTCGCGACATGATCCGATTTCGCGACGAGACCGTGAGGCGGCTCGGCCTCGATCTGATCGTGCACATCAACAAGGATGGCATCGATCGGGGCATCAACCCGATCATTTCGGGTTCGTCCGTGCATACCCAGGTCATGAAGACCGACGCGCTCAAGCAGGCGCTCGACATTCACGGGTTTGATGCGGCCTTCGGCGGCGCGCGTCGCGACGAGGAAAAGAGCCGCGCGAAGGAGCGCATCTTCTCGTTCCGGTCCGCCGGCCACGTCTGGGATCCGCGCAATCAACGGCCCGAGCTCTGGAACCTGTTCAACACGAGGATCCGTCGCGGCGAGACCATGCGCGTCTTCGCCCTGTCGAATTGGACCGAGATCGACATCTGGGAATACATCATGCTGGAGCACATCCCCGTGGTGCCGCTGTATTTCGCCGGACGGCGTCCGATCGTTCGCAGGAATGACGCCTTGATCATGGTCGATGACGACCGGTTGCCGCTCGATCCCGACGAAGTCCCCGAGATGCGGAACATCCGCTTTCGCACGCTCGGATGTTATCCGCTCTCGGGCGCCATCGATTCGGCCGCGAGCACGATCGAGGACGTCGTCGCAGAGCTCCGCTCGGCGCGGATCTCCGAGCGGCAAGGCCGGCTGATCGACGGCGACGAAACCGCGTCGATGGAAAAGAAGAAGCGAGACGGCTATTTCTGATGGACACCGAACTCCTGAGCAGGCCCGACACGCTCGCGACCAAGGATCTGCTGCGCTTCATCACCTGCGGCTCGGTCGACGACGGCAAGTCGACGCTGATCGGTCGCCTGCTGCACGACAGCCAGTTGATCCATGACGATCAGATGCAGGCGCTTGCCGCCGACAGCGCCCGCTCCGGCACGACCGGACGCGATCCGGACTTTGCCCTCCTCGTCGACGGGCTCGAGGCCGAACGCGAGCAGGGCATCACCATCGATGTCGCCTACCGGTTCTTCACGACGCCGCGGCGTTCGTTCGTGGTGGCCGACACGCCGGGCCACGAGCAGTACACCCGCAACATGGCGACCGGCGCCTCCACCGCGCAACTGGCCATCATCCTGGTCGACGCCCGCAAGGGTGTGCTGGTCCAGACCAGGCGCCATTCGTTCATTTGCTCGCTGCTTGGCATCCGGCACGTGCTCCTGGCGGTGAACAAGATCGACCTCGTCCAATACAAGAAAGAAGTGTTCGACCGGATCGTCGGCGATTATGTCACCTTCGCGTCGGGGCTCGGCTTCGCCTCGATCGTGCCGATTCCGCTGTCGGCGCGCTTTGGCGACAACGTCGTCGCGCGATCCAGCAATACGGAATGGTACCGCGGCCCCTGCCTGCTCGACTACATCGAGAGGATCGACATCCGCGTCGAAATCGCCGACCTGCCGTTCCGCTTTCCCGTGCAATGGGTGAACCGGCCGCACCAGGACTTTCGCGGCTTTGCGGGCACCGTGGCATCCGGCAGCATTGCGGCCGGAGACGACATCGTGGTGTCGGCGTCGGGACGCACGTCCCGGGTCAAGCGCATCGTGACCTATGACGGCGATCTGTCCCGCGCCGAAGCCGGAGACGCGGTGACGATCACGCTCGAGGACGAAGTCGACGTCGGTCGCGGCGATGTTCTTGCAAAGCCCGCGGCGCGACCCGAAGTAGCCGATCAACTCGCGGCCCAGATCATCTGGATGGACCAGGAGGCGCTGGTTCCGGGCCGCTCCTATATCCTGCGCGCGGGAACGCAGTCCGTTTCCGCCAGCGTGACCGCCATCAAATACAAGATCGACATCAACACCCGCGAGCATCTCGCGGCGACGAAACTCGGCCTCAACGAGATCGGCCTTTGCAACGTCTCGACCACGCTCCCCATCAGCTTCGACGCCTATGAGCTGAACCGGCGCACCGGATCGTTCATCCTGATCGACCGCTACGAAAACCGCACCGTCGGCGCCGGCATGATCGCGTTTTCCTTGAGACGAGCCAACAACATCGCCTGGCAGAAGCTGACCGTCGTCAAGACGGAACGCGCAGGCCTGAAGCACCAAAAACCCTGCATCGTCTGGTTCACCGGCCTGTCGGGCGCCGGCAAGTCGACGATCGCCAATCTCGTCGAACAGAAGCTGTTCACATTGGCGCGTCACACCATGTTGCTGGATGGCGACAATGTCCGGCATGGTCTCAATCGCGACCTCGGCTTCACCGAGGCCGACCGGGTCGAGAACATCCGGCGCGCCGGCGAGGTGGCGAAACTGATGGTCGACGCCGGGTTGATCGTGATCTGCTCGTTCATATCGCCCTACAGGGCAGAGCGGGACATGGTGCGCGGCCTCGTCGGCGACGACGAGTTCATCGAGGTTCACATCGACACGCCGCTCCAGGAGTGCATGCGGCGCGATCCGAAAGGGCTCTATGCCAAGGCGAGCCTGGGAAAGATCAAGAACCTCACCGGCATCGACGCGCCTTATGAGGCGCCGCAATCACCCGAGCTTCATCTGACGACGATGAGCCAAAAGCCCGAACAGCTCGCCGACCAGGTCATCGAGCTGCTGTCCGGCCGGGGAAACGTCTGACGCCTGCCATTCAAGGACGGCAAGGATCGGTTGCGTTGTCGGCATGCGCAGATGCGTGCAGGCAGTCGCGTCGCGCAGCATGGCCGACCGCGGCAACAGCGCTCTCGCCGGGTTGCGGCGAGAACAGTGCCGTCGATCGATCGACTGGTGTCTATGCGGACAGGCGCGAACCCACCTGCATCGGCTCCAGCATCGCGCCGCCGCCACTGTTGCGCGAACTATCCAGCCAGCCGGTCAGCCGCGTGATCAGCCCGACCTCTTCGCCTGCTCCGTGATTGGCGGTGAACGGATCGGTGTAGCAGCGCGCACCCGCCGCTCTGGCAAGCTTGGCGACGGCTTCCGTCATCACCGGTGCGCCCGCGGTGTAGACGACGTCGTTCGCCGTCAGTTCCGGCATGTGTTCGGTCGGTCGTCCGCTTCGAATCGCGGGCGAGACGTTCTGCGCTTCAGACACCACCGGAATGATCGTCACTCCGGGGAAGCGGGCCAGCCGGCACAACGCCGCGTGCATGTAGAACGACTGCAATGTGCGCGCGGTCACGATGAAAACCAGCTCCCGCTGCGGGCGCTGCTTGATCGCGGACGTCGCGACCGACCACATCGGCGCGAAGCCGGTGCCGCTGGCGACGATCACGATGCGCCCCCTGTGCTTCGGCCTGAAGAAGGCGCTGCCGTAGGGACCGATCAGCTTGACGCGATGCCCGACGCGGATTTCGCGGCCCAGCGCCGAGGATATCTTGCCGTCCTGAACCTTGCGGAGATGAAAGTGGAACAGCCGGTCGCGCGGCGCCCCCTGCAACGGATAGGTCGGGCTATAGCAGCGCGCCGGGAAGCCGCGAAACTGCACCTTGCAATACTGCCCCGGCAGATAGCGCAGCCGGTTCTGCAGCTTGAGGTCGACGCCGAAAATGTCGGGAGCGAGACGAACCATGTTGGCGATCTCGGCCGATACCGAGACCGTATCGGGAACCGGCTCGACGATGACCTTCACATCCGACACCACGCGGGCGCGGCAGGCATAGATCATGTCGCTGTCGCCGTCATGGCCGCCGAACACCTTGCCTTTTTCCACACGCACCTTGCAGGTGCCGCAAACGCCGGCTCGACAATCGTGAGGCAGATCGACACCGTTCGCGATCGCGCCGTCGAGCAGCAAGTCCCCGCATTTGGCCTCAAAGGACTCGTTGTTGACCGTAACCCTGCAGGTTCTGCTCATTATTCTACCTCAACGCGAATGGGTCGCAGATGCCGGGTGTGCCGGATCTGATTGTGATCGAAGACCGAGACCCGCATATAGATGTCGGACTTGAAGGCGATGTCGTATTTGCTTCCGGTATCCATCCGGCGCGCCACTTCGAGCGCCCAATGGCCGGCAGCCCAGCGGGCCGCGCATCGCACGTCGGCGCGATCGCCTGTATATTCGCCGGCGATGATGACACCGGGGATCACGGTGCCGACCGGAATGGCGCGATCAGCGTCAGCCGAATAGGGAACCGATTCGGTGTCGGTCATGAACCAGCGTGCGCCATCCGGCTCGCCGACATTCGGATCGAGCACGATCTCGCCCATCGCCTTGGTCATCGCGGCGACGTCCTTTGGAAGACGGACTGGCGTCACGCTCCGGTTGCCATCCGCATCGACGTCCAGGACGAAGTTGTCGGAGTAGTTCGCAGTGCCGGGATCGGGCGCGAAGCCGCCCCTGTAGGGAACGATGTTGCGTGCCTGGAGCGGCGTCGGCGGCAGCGGCGGACCGAAATGGTCATCGTCGAGCCAGCCGGTCGGGCCGCCGCTGGTCGCCTTCCACTGCCACACGTCGGCATAGATGCCCTCGGCCGGGGTGTAGTGCAGGCCGCGGCCGGTCTTGGTCGCAGGCATGTTGGCAATCGGCTGCGGGCTCGCATGGAAGGTCCGATCCGCCGCGAGCGTCACATCGAGCGTGGTGAACAGCACCGAAAACTTGTCTTCGTTGTAATCGTGCTCGTCGCCGTTCTCGTAGCCATTGTGCAGCATGTGCCAACCGTCGCGTTGCTTCACCAGCGGCAGCTGCTTGAGCGAGCGCGTCGGGTCTTCCCAGGTGAACAGGAAGTAGCCCCAGGTGCCGTCATGGGCGGCGCGAATCTCGACCCGCGAATCTCCCTTGCCGTCGAGATTGCCGCCTTGATTGGTCATGATCTCGATCGGCTCGATGTTGCGCCAGACCCGATCGGAGGTGTCGCCGTCGAGCACCGGCGCATCGGCGCTGTCGATCCGGTGCATCGTCAGGACGTCGTCGGTGTAACGGTCGGCGGCCAAGACCAGGGACGCGCCGGTGATGGCGACGGCCGCTGCGACCACGAAAGGATTGGCCTGGAACGTCGGATTCCGCCGTCGCTTCGGTGGGCCATTCGGCGCGACCGGTTTCGGCGCGACCGGTTTCGACGCGACGGATGTTGCACGCCGTGCCATCATCCGCTCCTCGCGCGAATTCCTGGCCTTCCACGGCGGATCCTGCCGACCTCCGCTCGCGTCGCTCGGGGTCTGCGCCGGCTGCAACGGCGCCTGCATGGGGGTCCTCGCAACGGGAGGCTTCGCGGCCGGCCCGGACTCCGCGGTCAGGCGCTCCGACTGTTCAACCAGCATGGTCAGCAACTCGACAGCGTCCAGGCGCGGCGGCGGCGCCGGCAGGCGCTCGGGCCGGAAGATTCGCGTCAGTTGCGAGGCGCCGCCGATCGCGGCGTGATTGAGGACATGCAAGGCGATGAAGCCGAGCACGCTCCATGTCGCATACCAGTGCACCTGCCTGACGAAGTGGTTCGCACAGACGCCGAAGTAGAGGCAACCACCGCTGATGATCAGCGCCGCCATGGACAGAAAGAACGTCCAGGTGAGGACGGCGCTGAAGGCTCCCAGCCGCGGCACCTGGCGTTTCCCAACCAATGCGCGCAGACGCGCCTTGTCGATCTGAACGCGACGGCTGAGGCCCGACCTGATGACATACACGGCGTATGCGAGTGATACCGCAACGAGGATCACCGACGCCCAGATGTGGGGAACCCATACGTGGGTGCGGGGCAACACATTATCGAACATGTTGACCCAGAGATGATCCGGCCCCTCGGTCGCCATCCGCAATCCGGTGACAAGCGTAACGGTGATGCCGCCGACGAGTACCCAGTGTAGGATGATGGTTCCGTAGTCGGTCTTGCGGATTCTCACTCATGCCCTCCCATAACCGGGAGGGTGGAACGCCACATGTCGTTCCACCGCAAAGATCGCACCTTGCCGCTTTCGCTGCCTGATAGCACGTTGTTCGGCCGCCCCATTGACTCTCGCAGCGGAGTTCTCCGCCAAATGTTGTTCTTGTTGGTACGCAACTTACCTGTCCCCCAGATGATCCCTCGCCGAACCCCCGGCGAACGGAATGATCCTCTCTTATCGAGAAACCAGTGAGCACGGATGGATGGTACTATCTGCATCGCCCATGCAGGGTCGAACCATCCGGTTCTATGCAACGCCAGCACGGCCGACGCCGATATTGTCTTGCCTGGTCTTTAGGTCCTACGCTGATTGTCGCAGGACCACTTGCTCGTTCTCTTTCACCTCGCTGTTACCAGAAGCAGGAAACGGATCGCGCATTCGAGCGCGTGAATTGAAGATTCATTTAGCTTCGTGGCTTCATTCGGCCCACACCTTGACCAATAAGGGCAGAAGCCAAGGTGATTGACCGACAAAACTGTGACGATTGCGGCACTGCAATGCATCGGTGCCTCTCGTACGCATGTAAGTATCGACAGCATCATACATATTTGTCGTTGTGCCGATGCGAAAGACACACCTGTTCGGATCGCTGCGAGGCCGGAATTCGGCGCAGTAACAACGCGCATGATCACGCGAGTTACGGAACCTTCTGCGCGCAGAAAAAAGCCCGTTGTCCAAATCTCGCCGGAAAATGGTCGGCATCGGCTGTCAATGACGCAAGCCGAGTAAGTGTCGTGTGGGGGTTGTTGTTGGGGAGGCACGAGAGGATGAGCCTTGGTCGTGATCGTCCGCGAGACGCGTTCTCAGACGGGCAAGATCAGGCGTTTGCGGTATCGGCGTCCGAAGATCCCGTGGCCGACGGGATGCGCGAGGCCGCGCGGCGCATGATCGGCATCGGCGTATTCAGCGGTGTCATCAACATCCTGATGCTGTCGGGATCGATCTACATGATGCAGGTCTACGACCGCGTCGTCCCGAGCCGTAATCTTGCGACCCTGTTCGGCCTGTCGCTGATGGTGCTGATCGCTTATGTGATCCAGGGCTATTTCGACGCGTTGCGCACCCGCATGCTGTGCCGTGTCGCCACGATATTCGATGTCGGCCTGCAAGATTCGATCCACAACGCACTCGCCACCCTGCCGCTGCGCGGGGTGCGGCCGATGCTGATGCAGCAACCGCTGCGCGATCTCGATCAGTTGCGCGCGTTCATGTCGAGCATGGGACCCACCGCATTCCTCGACATGCCCTGGATTCCGATCTTCCTGATCGGATTGTTTCTGTTCCATCCGCTGATCGGCCTCACGGCGGTGCTCGGCACTGCCGCAATCATCGCCATGACGCTGGTCAGCGAGAAACTATCGCGCGGCGCAGCCAAATCCGCGACCGACATCGCCGCACAACGGCAGGTACTGGCCGATGCCACCCAGCGCAACGCGGAAGTGTTGCGCGCGCTTGGCATGGCCGATCGATTCGCGCAGCGCTGGGCGCGGGTTAACGAGTATTATTTGCGCGAGAACATGCGCGCGACCGACGTCTATTCCAATCTCGGATCCGGCGCGAAGGTGCTCCGTTTCGTCCTGCAGTCCGGAATGCTCGGGATCGGCGCGGCTCTCGTGGTGTCCGAACAGGCATCGGGCGGCGTCATGATGGCGTCCTCGATCCTGATGGGCCGCGCGCTCGCCCCGGTGGAACTTGCGCTCGGGAGTTGGAAGCAACTCGTCGCGGCGCGTCAGGGAATCGGGCGCTTGCGGGAGATCTGCAAGGCCACGGCAAAGCCGCCGCAGCCTCCCATCGACTTGCCGCGTCCGTGCCGCGAACTGTCCGTGGAGGATCTCGCGGTCGCGGCGCCCGGTACCGATAAGCGGCCGATCGTGTCCAACGTCTCGTTCACGCTCAAGGCCGGCACCGGACTGGCGCTGTTGGGCGCCAGCGCATCCGGCAAGACCTCGTTGTCGAAGGCGCTGGTCGGAATTTGGCCTGCGCTGCAGGGAGTCGTGCGGCTCGATGGCGCGTCGCTCGATCAATGGCCGAACGAGGAACTCGGACGTCATATCGGCTATTTGCCGCAAGATGTGTCGCTGTTCGATGGCACCGTTGCCGAAAACATCGCCCGCTTCGACCAGAACGCAACCTCGGACTCGATTCTGAAGGCCGCGCAGATCGCCAACGTGCATGATCTCATTCTGCGTCTGCCGGAAGGCTACTCGACGCGCATCGGTCAAAGCGGCATGGCGCTCTCCGCCGGGCAGCGCCAGCGAGTCGGTCTCGCGCGCGCGATCTTCGGCGATCCGTTTCTGGTCGTGCTCGACGAGCCCAATGCCAACCTGGATACCGACGGCGAGAACGCGTTGAGCCAGGCGATCGTGACCCTGCGCCGCAATCAGAGCATCGTCATCGTGATTTCGCACCGGCCGAGCGCGCTTGCGGCGTTGAACATGGCCATGGTGCTCTATGAAGGCAAGTCGATCGCGTTCGGCACCTGCCAGGAGATCTTCTCCCGCGTTGCCGGAGGGTTGCCGAAACCCGCTGTCGCTCAGCAACCCGCCGTGGCGGCGGTTCCGGATGCGACAAGACCGGCTCGCCGCGCCACCGCAATTGAAAGGGCATAGATATGGCTCGGAAACAAAGAGCACGGATGCCGGACGGACCGGATCGGCGCTGGGGCGCCGAGCCGCGCAACGACGGGCACGGGCCGCAAGGCACCGCCTTGATTCTGGAATTGCAGCGTCTGCGCCAAGCCTTCGACGACGAACCTGATCCGCGATCGGGAGGGACGAGGCGTCCCTCGCGCGACGGTCGGCGTCAGCCGCCTCGCCGGTCGCGTCGCAAGAAGAAGGGCAAGGTGGAACGGGCGCTCGATATCTGTCTGCGGCCGTTCGGACTGAGGACAGCTCTCCCGGAAGATCCGGGACAGGACTTGATGCGCGAAATCGCGGCACCGCTGCCGCAGCGGCGCAGCCCGTCGATCTCCGCCGCCGACATCGAACCGCCGAATGCTCCGAGGACTGGCCGGGCCATCGCGACGCGGAACGCCGCGCCGCCGACAATTCAGATCGACCCCAATCGATCTCAGGCCAAATTGCCCCGCACTCAGGTCAACCTGCCAAGATTGCGGCTGCCGATCAAGCTGCAAGCCGAAACCCCGGTCGGACGCGCGATCATGACGGCCTCGTCCGCCTTGAACAACGGCGTCGCGTTCCTGCTCAATGCCGGAGACAAGATCGACGAGACGCCCGGCGACAACCTTTCGTCACGAACCGGGCGCGGATATGAGCGCGAACTACGCACGGGTTTGAGGATTCTCATCGCTGGCACGGTGGTCGTCGGCGGCTGGATGACGCTGGTGCCGTTGGCCGGCGCGGTCGTGGTGCCGGGAAATCTGGTCGTGCAGTCCAGCGTCAAGACCATTCAACACCCGACCGGCGGGATCGTGGCGGAAATCAAGGTCGACAACGGCAAGCGAGTCGCCGCCGGCGATCTGTTGCTGCGGCTCGACCCCACGCAGGTGCAGGCCAATCTGCAAACGGTCAGCAAGCAGCTCGACGAGGTGCGGGCGAAGATTGCGCGCTTGACCGCCGAGCGCGATGGACTGGAGCAGCTGGAATTTCCGTCCCAGCTGACGTCGCGAATGAGCGAAGACAACGTCCGCGCCGTGGTGGCGTCGGAGACTTCGCTATTCAAAGCGCGCCAGAACACAAGGCAGAGCCAGAAGGACCTTCAGCAGGGCCGTGTGTCGCAGCTCACGGAGGAAATCACCGGGCTGGAAGCCCAGTCCGTCTCGAAGACCAAGCAGATCGAACTCATCAACGGTGAACTGACCGGGGTTCAGGACCTCTATGACAAGCGGTTGGTGCCCCTCACCCGCCTGACGACGCTGCAACGCGAAGCGGCACGGATCGACGGCGAGCGCGGGCAGCTGGTGTCGAGCATCGCCGAAACGAAGTCAAAGATCGGCGAGGCGCAACTTCAGATCGTCAAGGTCGATCAGGATTTCCGCAGCGAAGTGGTCAAGGATCTCGGCGAGGCATTGGCCAAGGAAGGTGAACTCGTCGAGCGCGGGGTCGCTGCACGCGATCAGCTCGACCGGATCGAGATGCGTGCCCCGACCTCGGGCGTGATCCACCAGCTTAATGTTCATACGATTGGTGGTGTGATCAAGTCCGGCGACACAGTCATGGAAATCGTGCCTGACTCCGACGACCTCGAGGTGGAGGCTCACGTCCAGCCGAAGGACATCGATCATGTGCGAAAAGGTCAGAACGCGTTCGTCCGCTTCTCGACCCTCAACCAGCGCACCACGCCGCAGCTCAGCGGTGAGGTCATCTTCGTGTCCGCCGATACCACGCAGGATGCCCATGCTCCCGCGTCCGCTGGAGGCTCGTCCTTTTACACGGTCAGGATCATCCTGTCCGAGGAGGAACGGCGCCGGATGGGCGATGTGCAGCTCATCCCGGGCATGCAGGCGGAAGTCTTCATGCAGACCGGCAAGCGAACCATGATGAGCTATCTGCTGAAGCCGGTCATTGAGCAGATGGGGCGGGCCTTCACCGAGGAATGAGCCGCTGGCCGCGGCCACTTCCCCGCGGACTCCGTGGCTCCAAAGCTTGCCGATGGCATTCCACCCGTGCCACGTGCCGTGATCGCCCGGGATTCTGGGTGATGCGACGAGCGATGGCGCGCCTCCCCTTCGCCCTGTTGATAACTTTCATCCCCCTCGCCTGCCCGGCGTGACAGAGGCGCGCGACGTGATATCGACGGGATATCAGACCACGCGCCCTTGCCCGCCCAAGACGGAACCCCGGAATATGAGGATCACCCTTGTCGGATCGCGTCATTTCGGCGTGACGACGCTGAGCATGCTCAGGGAGCGCGGGGTCGATATCGCCAGGGTCGTTGTCGCCGATGGCGAAGACCGGCTTGCCGCGACTGCGCGCGCCGCCGGCATCGACGTCGTGGTGCAGCACAACCCCAAGCTCGTGGTGGCCTCCGAAATCGCCCCGGGAACCGACCTGATCGTGACCGCGCATAGTCATGCGCGCATCGCCAAGGAGGCGCTCGCCGCCGTGCGCCTCGGGGGCATCGGCTACCATCCGTCTTTGCTGCCCCGCCACCGTGGACTCGCGGCGGTGGAATGGACCATCAAGGAAGGCGATCCGATCACGGGCGGGACGATCTACCATCTGGCCGAGCGCATGGATGCGGGCGCCATCGCCGCCCAGGATTGGTGTTTCGTCAAGAACGGCGAAACCGCGCGCGAACTGTGGGAGCGCGCGCTCGCACCGCTCGGCCTGCGGCTGCTCGGCGAAGTCATCGACTATGCCGAGACCCACGGCACGCTACCGGCAACACCGCAGGACGAGCAGTTCGCGACCAAGGCCCCGAGCCTGTCGCCCTGACGGAATCGGGAACCCTTCTCCCTCCAACGCTTCAGTTCACGCAATCCGGCTAACCTTCATGAAATTGATAATAAAGGGATATTTTTTAATATTGCGCCGCAGCACATTTCTGTCACATTTGACTCGAATAAGCTCCTATCACCCATATGTGAGGATCTGATTCATGCGCCGCAATCGCATTGCCACGGTAGTTTTTGCCTCTCTTCTCGCCGGAGCGCTGGCTGCTCCCGTTCTGGCCCAATCGCCCTATGACGGGCTGTGGCAAGTCACGATCGTCACCAGCGCCGGAAGTTGTGAACCGTCCGCTAGCTCGACCTTGACCGTGACCGACGGTAAGATTTCCGGATCGGGCGCGAACGTATCCGGCAGCATTGGACGCGAGGGCCTTGTGAAGGTCTCGATCAACGGTGCGTATGCAAACGGCCAACTCAGCGGTAACTCCGGATCGGGAAAGTGGAATGGGGCTTCGGCAGGCATACCGTGCAGCGGTCGCTGGCAAGCATCGCGGCAGTGATCGCAACGGCGCGCTCAGCGCGCCTCTGACGTTCCGGCGGCCGCTCATCACGGCCGCCATTTTGTTTCTGTGTTCGGCTTTCGCCTCTCACGGTTACGCGCAGTCCGGCCCGTTCGCCGGCATGGCCGGCAATTGGGCCGGCGGCGGCACCGTCAGTCTCGAGGATGGTGCGACCGAGCGCATTCGTTGCCGCGCGTCCTATGCGGTCGCCGGGCCTCGCATGTCCCTGCGGCTGCTCTGCGCCAGTGATTCCTACAGGTTCGATTTGCAGGGCGACGTTGTCGCCGAAGGTGGCGGCGCCATCTCCGGGAGATGGAGCGAGTCCAGCCGCAACGTCGGCGGCAGCCTGCAAGGACGCGGCGGCAACGGCAGTTTCCAGGTCATCGCCAGCGCAGGCGGCTTCAACGCCAGCATCTCGCTGACGACCCGCGGCAACAGGCAATCGATTGCGATGCAAGCCGACAGCCAATTCCGCGGCGCCTCGATTTCGCTGTCGCGCTGACGGGTTGCCAGGTCTCTCGATCCCCGCGCTAGCTCGCCCTCGGTGGCGCGAGCTTGGCCGCGGTTTTCTTGATGGTCTTTGCGATCAGAAGCGCTTGTTCCTTGGTCAGCGCAAAGTCCTGCATGCCCTTATGCGTGGTCAGCGTCAGCACCATGATCTCAGGCTGCTGCTCGGGCCAGCCGGTGCTGAATGCTGTCACGAAGTCGGCGGAGGCGGATCGGTTGGTCATCGTTGCAAGACTCTCTGGAATTTTCGATTGCGCTAACTAAGTCGCCGGAACGAAGGCGGTGACTTCGATCTCGACCTTCGCCCTGACATCGACGAGGCCGTCGATGAAGAGCAGCGTCGAGGGTGGAAAATTCCTGCCCAAGGTTTCCTTCCAGGCAACGCCGATGCCGGCGCCGGCGGCTTCGTAGTCGCCGCGGCTGGTGAGGTACCAGGTCAGGCGAACGATGTGCTGGGGGCCGGCGCCCGCTTCCGCCAGCAGCTTGACGATCCGTCGCAGCGCGGTGCCGACCTGGGCGGCGAGATCCGCCGCGTAGTCGCCGGTCTCGTCACTCCCGGTCTGACCGGCGAGCACGACCCATCGGCCGGGGCCCTCCACCGCAACGCCGTGCGAGAAGCCCCGCGGTTTTGACCATTCGGCCGGTTGCAAGATCCGCATGTTCGTCGTTTCCCTTGGAGAGCGGCCCGTCCATAGCACCGATTGGGCCGGCCCTCCCACATCGAATTTGCTTCACCAACGCATTTCAAATAAGCGAAAGGGCGCCCCCGCGCCCTCGCCCCCCTCACGTTTCAACAACCTGATCGATGCACCAAACGCCTTCAAAATACAGGGCCGCATTGTGGATGGCCGGCTGGCTCACTCTGACCCTGGTCATGGCGGTCGCAGGGCGCGAGACCGCGCGTCAGCTCAACGTGTTTCAGATCATGGAAGTCCGCTCGATCCTGGGCTTCTTCCTCCTGTACCCGTTCATCCGCCTGAACGGCGGGTTTGCGATGTTGCGGACATTGCGGTTGCCACTGCACGTCGCGCGCAACCTCATCCATTATGTCTCGCAGCTCGGCTGGTTCTTCGCGCTGACGCTGATCCCGATCGGCCAGGTCGTGGCGATCGAGTTCACCATGCCGATCTGGACCGCGCTGCTCGCCGCAGCCTTTCTCGGCGAACGGATGACAGCCGGCAAGATCGCGGCGATCGTCCTCGGCGTGATCGGTGTTCTCGTCATCGTCCGACCGGCCACCGGTGCAGTCAATCCCGGCCAACTGATCGCGCTCGGCGCAGCCGTCGGCTTCGGCATTTCGATTGCGTTGGTCAAATCGCTGACCCGCACCGAACACACGCTCGCAATCATCTTCTGGATGCTGGTCGTGCAGTCTGCGGCCGGATTTGTCCCGACGCTCTTTGTCTGGACCTGGCCCACCGCCTATCTCTGGGGATGGATCGTGGTCATCGCCTGCTGCGGAACGTTCTCCCATTTCTGCATGGCGCGCGCGATGCTCTATGCCGACGCGACGATCGTGGTGCCGATGGACTTCCTGAGGGTCCCGCTGACCGCGGCCGCAGGCTGGCTGCTCTACGCGGAGCGGCTCGATGCCTTCACCCTGCTCGGCGCGGCGCTGATCCTCGCGGGCAATCTCTTGAACCTCAAGGCGGCAGTAGGCCCCGCGCCGTTGCGCGCCGGAAGCTGAAGCGCTTCGTATTGCCTCTCGGATGTGATCCAGATCACGTAAGTGCGGGTCGCATCCTGGATACCCTCCCCTTGCGTAAGGAAATACCCGCCGGCCCGGCTCGCCCTATGTTTGTGTGCAGCCGGTATTTTTGTCACGCGAAGCCCGGCCTTTTCATGTAGTCTGCAACTGACGCGCTGCTTGCGAAATTCGAATCTGACTGGGGGTTTCAGATGCGCCATCTCACCGTCGTTGCTGCCCTGATCTTCGTGACGTTCACGGCCAATTCCGCGCTTGCCGACAAGCGCATCGCCTTCGTCGTCGGCAACGGCGCCTACAAGAACGTCGCCCAGCTTCCGAACCCGCCGATCGACGCCAAGGCGATGGCGTCTGTGCTACGCAATGTCGGCTTCGAGGTGGTCGAGGGGACCAACCTCACCCGCGACACGATGACGGAGAAACTGCTCGACTTCGGCAAGAAGGCGCAAGGCGCCGATGTCGCGGTCTTCTTCTATGCCGGTCACGGCATCGCGATCAGCGGCACCAACTACCTTCTGCCGGTCGACGCCGACATCAAGTCCGAGATGGACGTCAAGCTCGGCGCCGCGATCAACATCGACCTCACGCTCGACCAGACCATGAGCGACGCCAAGGTCAAGCTGGTGTTCCTCGATGCCTGCCGCGACAATCCCTTCGCCGCGAAGATCAAGTCGAATTCGCCGACCCGCAGCGTCGCGGTGCAGAGCGGCCTGGCCGAGATGAAATCCGGTGAAGGCACACTGATCGCGTTCGCCACCGGCCCGGGTCAGACCGCTCTGGATGGCCAGGAAGGCACCAACAGTCCGTTCACCCGCGCATTGATTGCTCACGTCACCCAGCCCGGCATCGAGATCCAGCAGGCGATGACCGAGGTGCGTGCGCAGGTCAACGACGAGACCAACAAGGGTCAGCTGCCCTGGGGCCATACCAATCTGATCGGCGCGGTCTATCTCAACCCGGTTGCAGCGCCGGCCGCCGGCGCCGGAACCGCGGCTGCGGGCGCTCCCGCCGCCGTCGCATCGACCTCGGGCAATACCGATGTCGAGCTGGAGTTCTGGCGATCGGTCAAGGAATCCAACAAGCCGGAAGAGCTCAATGCCTATCTGACGACCTATCCCAACGGCCAGTTCAAGTCGCTGGCGCTGGCCCGGATCGCAGCCCTCGAAAACGGTCCGTCGACCACGACGCGCAACCTCACGGCCGGCGTCGATCCCGCGACCTTCACCCAGGAGGCCAATCAGACCACCGAAGACCAGATCGGTCTCGACAAGGGCCAGCGCCGCGACGTGCAGCGCCGCCTCACCGGTCTCGGCTTCGATACCAAGGCGACGGGCAAGTTCGACGAGGACACCCGCACCGTGATCACCCGCTGGCAGGCCGCCCGCGGCTATCCCAAGAGCGGCTATTTCAACAAGCTGCAGCACAAGGCGCTGCTGAGCGAGATCGTCTCGGCGACTGCGACGAGTTCGAGCGATGACTCCTCCGACGATCACGCGACCCGCCGCGCGCGGCGCGCCAGTGGCGGCGGCGGTAGTGCCGGCGGTGGCGGTGGCGGTGGCGGCGCTCCTCGCCAAAGTGGTGGCGGCGATCCGGGCGCCTTCATCGGCGGCGTCATGGGGGGCATGATGGGCGGCATGCTCCGGCGCTGATCGTTCCGATCTGCCGGACCATATCTCGATCAACAGAAAGCCCGGCTCAACGCCGGGCTTTTGCATCGGGATGGTCCGGCGCGCGGAGCCGGCCGCTTCCCTATTTCCCGGCGGCCTTGCGCAGGGCGTCGTTGATCCGATCCTGCCAGCCGGGACCGCCTTCCCGGAAATACTCGAGAACGTCCTGATCGATCCGCAAGCTGACCTGTTCCTTGACGCCGGGAAGCGCCGCGGTCCGCTTGGGCGGCGCCTCCACCGCTTTCGCGGTGACCTTCTTGAAGGCCGCCTCAGCTTCAGTGCGGGCGTCGTTCAGTGTCCTCGGTCGCCGCGGCTGATCCGCCATTCCTAAATCCCCTCAAACAATGCCGTCGATAGATACCGCTCCGAGAATGACGGAACGATCGCAAGAATGGTTTTCCCCGCGCTCTCCGGACGTTTGCCGATCTCGAGCGCGGCGGCGATTGCCGCGCCCGACGAAATGCCGCCGGGAATGCCCTCGTTGCGCGCCATCGCGCGCGAGGTTTCGATCGCGGTTGCGCTGTTGATCTTGACGATTTCGTCGATCACGGAGCGGTCCAGGATATCGGGAACGAAGCCCGCGCCAATTCCCTGGATCTTGTGCGGCGAGTGCTGGCCACCCGACAAGACCGGGCTCTCCTCCGGTTCTACGGCGACGATCCGCAGCGAGGGTTTTCGCGGTTTCAGCACTTGCCCGACCCCGGTGATCGTTCCGCCAGTGCCGACACCGGCCACGAAGATATCGATATCACCGCCGGTGTCGTTCCAGATTTCCTCCGCGGTCGTCCGCCGGTGAATTTCAGGATTGGCGAGGTTCTTGAACTGCTGCGGCATTACGGCGTTGGGAGTCGTTCGCACCAGTTCCTCGGCGGTCGCAATCGCCCCTTTCATGCCCTGAGAAGCCGGCGTGAGAACGATCTCGGCCCCCAGAAAGGCCAGCATCTTGCGCCGTTCGATCGACATCGATTCAGGCATCACGAGCTGCAACCGATAACCGCGCGAAGCCGCGACGAAGGCGAGCGCGATCCCGGTATTTCCCGACGTCGGCTCGATCAGAACTGTCTCGGCATTGATGATGCCAGCCTTTTCCATCGCGATGATCATCGCCGCGCCGATACGATCCTTAACGCTGGCAGCTGGGTTGCAATATTCGAGCTTGGCGAGGATCGTCGCATTGACGCCGTGCTGCTGCGGCAATCTTCGCAGACGCACAATCGGCGTGTCTCCGATCGCATCAACGATCGAGTCGAAAACCCGGCCGCGGCCCGGACGTTGCACTGCACTCGCCGCCGATGACGCATCCATGACAGTATCCCTGGCCAACAATGATGGGTGAAATTTGCACTTCGTTAGTTTTAAATAAAGGCAGCATGCGGCACTGCGCAAGCATCAATCCGACGCACCATCAATTCGCTGCGACGCAATATCGCAAAACCAACGTAATTGTGTTGCGACAAGGTCAAACAATCTGTTGTATAGAGTTGTTGAGGGCACCCCCCGGTTCAGATCGCATGGAGGTCACGATGCCAGCAGTCGCTGAAGTGCTGTCGACCGTCGCGTCTAAGCCAGATCCGCGTGGATGCGCTCTGCCGACCTGTCCCGTGTGTGCTGACTCGATGATCGCTGCTGAAGCGTCCGCTTACGTCGACGACAACGTGATCAGCTATCTCTGGACCTGCGATACCTGCGGCTACGGCTTCGTCACCCGGCATTCGGTCAACCGGCGCTTTCGTTGTAACTAGGGCGCGTTGAACCAGTTTGATGCAGGCGCGGCCCTCGGCCGCGCCTTTTGCTTTTGGTTGGCAGGGTCCCAAACCAGCGTCGTGACGGTTCAACGCAGCCGCGAGTGATCCAACAGCTGCAACTGCCGGCGCCAAGTTCGTGCTGCTGACAAGATTTGGCAGGATGATAGGCTATGCTGGTGCCGTCGTTTTTCAGGCTACCGCATGTCACGCTCCGAGCGCCTGCTCGATCTGATCCAAACCCTGCGCCGGCACCGCCAACCCGTCAGCGGCGCCACGCTCGCGGACGAAGCCGGCGTTTCCTTGCGCACCCTCTATCGCGACATCGAGACCTTGAAAGCGCAAGGCGCTCATATCGATGGCGAGGCCGGCGTCGGCTATGTGCTTCGACCCGGATTCATGCTGCCACCGCTGATGTTCTCGGAAGAGGAAATCGAAGCCCTCGTGCTCGGGTCGCGATGGGTGGCGGATCGCGCCGACGCCCCGCTCGGCGATGCCGCGCGCAACGCAATTGCGAAGATTGCCGCTGTTCTGCCCGACGACCTCAAGACAAGCCTCGATGCGGCAAACCTTCTGGTCGGCCCTGGCGACCCGATCGCGGCCGGCGATTCCGAGTTGGCCACCATTCGCGCGGCCATCCGGACCGAACGCAAGCTGCAGATCGTCTACTCCGACGGCCGGAAGGCGACGACGCGGCGCATGATCTGGCCGTTTGCGCTGGCGTTCTTCGACCGCATCCGCATGGTCGTCGCCTGGTGCGAATTGCGAAACGGCTATCGGCACTTCCGCACCGACCGCATCGAGACCTTGAAACCGACAAGCACGCGCTACCCGCGCCGTCGCCAGGCGCTCCTGAAGGAGTGGCGCAGCCTCGAAGGTCTTCCGGAACAGTGAGATAACACTGCTGACAAAAACTGTCAGCAGTGTTGGCTATAATGCTCCGGTCGCGCCGAGATGACGCGCCCACACAGCGGAGGAGATCACAGCATGCCCAACTTCAGCTTCGTCCTGCTCTATGTCGAAAGCCCGCCGGACAGCGCAAAATTCTACGCCGGACTGCTCGGCGCGCCGATCATCGATCAGTCGCCGACCTTCGCCATGCTGCCGCTTCGCGATGGGGTCATGCTCGGCCTGTGGTCGCGCAACAATGTGGAGCCCAAGGCGACCGCGATGCCCGGCGCAAGCGAGGTGGCCTTCACGGCTGCGGATATCGCGGCCGTCCACGACATGCATGCCGACTGGAGCAAGCGTGGACTACGCATCGCACAGGCGCCGACGCGGATGGATTTCGGCACCACGTTCGTCGCGCTCGATCCCGATGGTCACCGTCTGCGTGTTTTCGTTCCGGAGGCCTCATGATCCGGAAAAACTGGATCGGGGTGGCTTCGGCCGAGCATGTTCGCATCGGCCGGAGCCAGGGTTTCATGCAGGTCTGCCACGGCAAGGCCGCGCCGCTACGTCGTGTCGCTCCCGGTGACGGGATCGTTTACTACTCGCCGACAAATTCCTTTGGCGGCACCGGGCGCCTGCAGGCCTTCACCGCGATCGGCGTCGTCGGACCGGGGACGCCGTACCAGGTCGAGATGGGCGGCGACTTTTGTCCGTTCCGCAGGACCGTCGTGTGGCGCGAGGCCATCGAAGCACCGATCCACTCGCTGCTTGGCGATCTCTCCTTCTCGCGCGGCAACAAGAATTGGGGCTATCAGCTGCGGTTCGGCCTGTTCGAGATTCCCGAGCAGGACTACTTGCTGATCGCGGAGGCGATGGGCGCGATGCTCGAACCAGTGTGAGACACTTATCTCGGATCGATATCGCCGCGCGCCCATCCGGCGCGCGTTCGCGTGCGAAACTCTTCGAACGTCCCCGTCCCGATCGCGTCGCGCATACCCTGCATCAGTTGCTGGTAGTAGGCGATATTGATCTCCGACAGCAGCATCGCCCCCAGCGTCTCGCCCGACTTCACGAGGTGATGCAGATACGCGCGCGCATAAGAGCGAGCGGCCGGCCACGGACTCTCCTCGCCGAGCGGGCGCGGGTCGTCGGCGTGGCGGGCGTTGCGCAGATTGATCTGGCCGAACCGGGTGAACGCGACGCCGTGACGGCCGTTGCGGGTCGGCATCACGCAATCGAACATGTCGATGCCGCGCGCGACCGCCTCCAGAATGTCCTCGGGCGTGCCGACCCCCATCAAGTAGCGCGGCCGGTCCGAAGGAAGGCACGGCGCCGTCTGCTCGATCATCGACAGCATCACCGCTTGCGGTTCGCCGACCGCGAGCCCGCCGATGGCATAACCGTGAAAGCCGATATCGGCCAGCCGGCGCGCGCTGGCCTGGCGCAGGTCTGGCAGGTCGCCGCCCTGCACGATGCCGAACAACATGGTGCCGGAAGGCGCCGCTTCGAACGCGCGCTTCGAGCGCTCCGCCCAGCGCAGCGACAATTGCATCGCCCGCTCGATGTCGGCGCGCTCGGCCGGCAGCCGCACGCATTCATCGAGCTGCATCGCGATATCGGAGCCGAGCAGCCGCTGCACCTCGATCGAGCGCTCCGGCGACAGCTCGACCTTGGCGCCGTCGATGTGGGAGCGGAAGGTCACGGCGTTCTCGCTGAGCTTGCGCAAGTCCGAAAGCGACATCACCTGGAAGCCGCCGGAATCGGTGAGCATCGGGCCGTTCCATCCGGTGAAGCGTTGCAACCCGCCAAGGGCTGCGATGCGCTCGGCGCCCGGACGCAGCATCAGATGATAGGTATTGCCGAGTACGATATCGCTGCCGGCGTCGCGCACCTCGCGCCAGTGCACGCCCTTCATAGCACCGGCGGTGCCGCACGGCATGAAGGCGGGGGAGCGGACCACGCCATGCGGCGTCGTCAGCCGTCCGGTCCGTGCCTGGGCGTCGGTCGCCAGCAGTTCGAAATGATTGGGAAGGCTCATGCGAACTGCTTATGGCGCAACAAGCGCCTCCGCTTCAACCTCGTTGAACCGCCAAAGATGCCTTGAAAGCCGTTGACGCCGGTTGGCGCTATCAATATGTTGCCGCGCCATGATGACGACCGCGAAAGCCACGACCAAAACCAGCAAGCCCTCGCGGGCTTCGGGAGTCGTGCGCGCGTAAGGCCTGCGATCGCATCATCTGAACCCGAAGCCCCGCCTGAAAAGGTCGGGGCTTTTTTATTGCCTGCAGCAAGAATAATGGAGACAAAAGTGAAGAGCGATCCCGTTGTCGCCATTGCCGGCGTGACCGGCGCCGTCGGTGCCGAATTCATCGCCACCCTGGACAAGCGCCGGTTTCCGGTGGGCAGGCTCAAAGCGCTGGCGAGCGCCCGATCGGCCGGCAAGGTGCTCGGCTTTCGTGGCCAGACCATCACAATCGAGGAACTGACCGAGGACTCGTTTGACGGCGTCGACCTCGCGCTGTTCTCGGCCGGCAGCGGCATCGCCAGGAAATACGCGCCGATCGCGGCGAAGGCCGGCGCCGTCGTCATCGACAATTCGTCCGCCTTCCGGATGGATCCGAACGTGCCTCTGGTGATTCCGGAGATCAACGCACGCCGCATTGCCGATCACAGGGGCATCATTGCCGTGCCGAATTGCTCGGCCATCACCGCGCTCGTGCCCCTGTGGCCGATCCACCAGACCAACCGCATCAAGCGCGTGATCCTGTCGACCTATCAGGCGGCGAGCGGCGCGGGTGCGGCCGCCATGGCGGAGCTCGTCGAATCGACGCGCGCAAATCTCGCCGGTGAGAGCTATCAGCCGAAGGTTCTGCCGCACCCTTACGCCTTCAATGTCTTCAATCACGACACCAGGATCGACCCCGAGACCGGATACAATGAGGAGGAAACCAAGGTGATCCGGGAGAGCAGAAAGATCTTCGAGGACGAGCATATTGCGATCGGCGTGACCTGCGTGCGCGTCCCCGTGCTGCGCGCCCATAGCCAGGCGATCACATTCGAATGCGAGCGGCCGATGTCCGAGGATCAGGTCCGCATGATCCTGGCCGATGCACCGGGCGTGAAGCTCGTCGACGATCGCGCCAAGAACTATTTCCCGATGCCGATCGATGCTTCAGGCCAGGATGACGTCCTGGTCGGCCGCATCCGCAAGGATCTCAGCGACCCGTCCGGCCATTCGATCGCGATGTTCGTGTCAGCGGACCAGTTGCTGAAGGGAGCCGCGTTGAACGCGATCCAGATCGCCGAGCGGCTGAATTAGTTCTTATCGGCCCAGATCGCGTCCTCGGTCCATCCGAGAGCGGCGAATTCGTGCGCCCGCAGGTCGGCCTCGCCGACCGGGAAGAACTCGTCCAATTGGGGCGGGCGCACCGACGTGCCGCTCATCATCGCGTGGGCCTGCCCGCGATGATGGATCTGATGCTGGAACAGATGCAGCAGCAGGCGGTCCATCCTCTCATGTTGAATCCGATGCCCGCGATGCACCGAGACAATCCGGCAAAGACCGGCGCTGTCCAAATTCCGCACCACGGCCAGCAGGCGCCGATCCACGTCTGCTTGCGCCTCGTGGAGAAGCGCCACCGTTGCACACGGCTCCGGGTCGGACCAGGCCGACGGGCCAAGTGTGCCCCCCTCCATCGCATCGACATAAAACCGGTCGACGATCAGGACGTGGTTGAGCGTGGCGCGAAGGCTCGGGAAGAAGCTGGTCCGCCGCGCCGTGAATTCATCCTGCGAGAGTTGGGCACAGGCCGTGAGCAGGCGGTAATTGGCCCAGGCGTTGTTGTGCGCCATCGTCCTGTAGGGTAACGCCATGTCGTCGTTTGAAGGCGATTGAGGTGTGAGCATGTTTGTTCATCCCGGGTTTGGAGCGTCAGGCGCGCCCGCGAAACAACAGGCAGGCATCGCCATAGGAATAGAACCGGTAGCCTTTGTCGATGGCATGGGCGTAGGCGTGCTTCATGGTGTCGAGGCCGCTGAATGCCGACACCAGCATGAACAGCGTCGAGCGCGGCAGGTGGAAATTGGTCAGCAGGATATCGACCGCGCGGAAGCGATAGCCCGGCGTGATGAAGATCGCGGTCTCGCCCGCAAAGGGATTTACCGCGCCGTCCTTGGCGGCGGCGCTCTCCAGCAGCCGCAGCGAAGTCGTACCGACCGCCACGATGCGGCCACCGCCGGCCCGCGCGGCATTAAGCGCGTTGGCAGTCTCGGCGGAGACGCTGCCCCATTCGGCATGCATCCGGTGCCCGGCCGTATCGTCGGCTTTCACCGGCAGAAAGGTCCCTGCCCCGACATGCAGCGTGATCCGGTGAATCCCGACGCCTCGCGCCCGCAGGGCGTCTTCCAGGGTGGGCGTGAAGTGGAGCCCCGCTGTTGGCGCTGCGACCGCGCCTTCACTTTGCGCGAACATGGTCTGGTAGTCGCTGGTGTCGCGCTCGTCGGGCGCGCGCCTGGGGGCGATGTAGGGCGGCAGCGCCGGGCGGCCGAGATCGGCGACGGCCTGGTCGAGCACGGGCCCGTGATACGAGAACGACAGCGTGACCTCGCCCTCGCCTCCCTTGGCCTCGACCTCTGCGTCGAGATGGCCGAGCAGGC
>WNGQ01003450.1_pt1 | contig 25659 bp, 27 predicted proteins | sample 5407661 | NCBI WGS metagenome assembly WNGQ01 (sample SAMN13153382, study PRJNA577476) | soil metagenome | isolation source: 60 cm soil or saprolite under Garry oak tree replicate 2 | place: USA:California | collected 2016-06-15 | reverse complement strand
ATGGTGTCACCCGAAAGCGCACGGCGCGTGATGGAAACTTATCTCGCCGCGGATCTCTCGGCGGAATCCGGCGCACCCATCGCCCTTCCCCTCGACAACCAGGCGCTCTCCGCGGTCCAGGACCTCTACAAGAAATTCCGCACGCCGGTGTAGCGAGCGAGGCGTCTTCAAAGCCACCTGGCTGCGGCTCGATTCCGGACAAACGCCGCCGGCCGGCACCCACACGACGCAGGCGCGAGTTCCGGTGCTGGAAACCAAGATCATTCCGGGCTCGTCACCATCCAGCCCGTGGCCGGAAAATTCGTGACCGTGATGGTCGCGCTCATCGGCCTGCGCGTGGTCGGCTAGACCGACCACCACCCCGAGTTCCTGTGGGGGGCGTTTGAGCACGGTGGAGCATTGAGCCCGTCGGCGCCAAGCCTCCCTGTCCTTCGGGCGGCTTGATCAAACCCAAATTGGGTGATATCTTACCCAAATTGGGTATGATGATGGAAACCGTCAGTCTCTCCAACGCGCTCTTTTCGAAAGTCCAGCAGCGGGTGCTGGCCCTCATCTTTGGCCACCCCGAGCGGAGCTTTTACGCATCAGAGATTGTCCGAACCGTCCGCTCCGGCACCGGCGCCGTGGAGCGCGAACTTGCGCGCCTGAGAAGCAGCGGCCTCGTTTCCGTCGAGCGCATCGGTAACCAGAAGCATTACCGCGCGAACCCGAATTCGCCCATTTTCGCGGAGCTCAAGAGCCTCGTTTGGAAGACGGTCGCACTCGCCGAACCCTTGAAGGAATCGCTCGAGTCGTTCGCGGACGAGATCGACACTGCATTCATCTATGGGTCGGTGGCCAAAGGCACGGACACCGCGCGCAGCGATATCGATCTCATGGTAATCGGAGACGACCTGGACTACGTTGGTCTTCATGGTGCTTTGCAGGATGCCGAGAGAAAACTGTCGCGCAAGGTCAACCCGACATTTCTATCGCCAGCCGACTGGAAGCGAAGAGCCGCCGAGAAGGGTTCGTTCGTCAGCAAAATAAATGCCCAGCCGAAGATTTTCGTTCTTGGCGCAGCGGAAGATTTTCAGCGATGGGAAAGCAAGAGCTCGACAGTCTCGTAAAGATCGGACGGCTCAAGACTGAGCCGCCGACGCGTTCCGAGTATGCGGGCATGGTTGCTTCCGCTCGCAGGCGTTTGATCGACGCGCAAAACCAAGATCTGGACCCCGACAGCCAGTTCGATCTCGCCTATGGCGCCGCCCACCGGCTGGCGCTCGCAGCCCTGCGTCGCGAAGGCTACCGTTCCGACGACCGCATCACGGTGTTTCAAACACTGGTGCATGCGCTGGGAACGGAACGGCCGCAGATTCAAACGTTCCTCAGAGCCCACAACGCGCGAAACATGGCCGAGTACCAAGGCCGCATGGAGATCGATCCAAAGCTCTTGGCGGACTTGCTAAAGTCGACAAAGGCTTTGGAAACGGAAGTCGGCAAGCTGACACCGCCCGACGAGGATTGAGTGGCGCACTCAGTTTGGGCACTCAGCAAGTGCGGCGCCCGGATGATCCCTTAGGCTTCGCGAAAGCGAAAGCGAAATTGCAGCGTCGGCGCGTCGATATCGCCGGGAGTTGGCCGGTGTCCGCACTACCTTAGCGCGCCGACCCGCCGCACGCCGGCGATTTCAGGCAACAACGTCCCGGTCGAGGCCGGATCGTTCTTGGCGCTGTCCGGCGAAATGGGCTTCGCGCTGGCGTCGGGGAAACGGGTCTTCATCTCGCGCAGGAAGCCATCGAGCGTATCGACGCTCGCCGCCATCTTGGCGATCTGGGCAAATTCGGCGCTGGAGCCGCCGGCCGGCCGGCTTGCGATGTCGAACGCCAGTTTGTCGGCCTCCCCGTTCATCAAGGGCGCGTATTTCTCGCGAAACCGGGCGAGACCGATCGCATCGTCGGCGAGCGCATAGCCGACCACCGCGCGGATCACGTCGCCGCGTTCCGCCGGGTCCAGCGGTTTGAAATCGCGCCAGCGCTCGCCGTAATACAGTTCGATCTGCTCGGAGGATTCGCGCCACTGCCGCGCCGCCCAGTAGATGTCGGAGCGCAGGCGGATCGCCTCGCGGCCGGAGATGTTGGAAATGATGTCGAGCGCGAGGTCGTGGCGTCCGACGTCGCTCTGTGCGCGGGCCTCGAGCAGGAGCCGCTGCTGCCGCAGTTCGCCGTTGAGATCGGCGATGCGCGTCGAGCGAAGTGCTGATATGGCGCGATCCGGCTTGTGGTTGGTGAGGTAGACCATTGCGAGCTTGGACGCGACCTGTGCACGCGCGGCACCCTCCAGCCGCTTGTCGACCTGGTACTGCAGCAGTTCGGCGGCCTGGTCGAGCAGATCGACCGCCACCAGCCGGTCCGCCAGCCGCCGGATCATCTCGTCGCCGCGGCGGCCGATCGGCGTCAGCTCGCGGAATTCGTAGAACATGCCGAGCGCCTCGATCGGCGGCAGCTCGTCGCCCTTGGGACCCAGAAAGATATCCAGGAACAGCGCGGAGGCGGCGTCCTGGGCCTGCCGCGAGATTTCGGAATTGGGCCTCAGCTTGCTGGCCGCGCGCGCCGCGGCGAGCGCCTCCGGATAGCGCGAGGTGTCGTTGTAGATCTGCGAGAGCATCTGCAGCGTCTTCAACTCGATGGCGTCGCCGCGCCAGGTCACCGAGAGCGTTTCCAGTTCGCGCAAGGCATCGACCTGGTTGATTTCGTTGCGCCTCTGGCGCAGCGCGATCTCGAGCTGCTTGGCTTCGGCCGCGGCCTCGCGGTCGGACGATTTGACCGCGAAGGTGTAGTCGTCGAGCGCGTCCTTGTCCTGCGCCAGCGCTTCCGCGAGCCGCCCGCGCAGCACCGCGAATGCGGGTTTCATCTCGGCCGGCACGCCGACCACGTCGAGTTCGGCGCGCCGCTTCGCAGCTCCCGCATAGTCCTTGATCTCGAGCGAGGCCCGCATCGCGTCCATCGCGACGATGCGCTGCAGCTCCAGGGGCAGCGAGGCGATCGCGAACTCGACATTCTTGAACTTCTCGCGCGCGTCGGCCCATTTGCCCTGGCGCGCATAAGCCAGCCCCTTCCACAATTGCGAATCGTAATTGTTGCCGATCGCGGGGCTCGAGAAATCCTTCAGCGCCTGCTCCGGCCGCTCCATCAGGATGCTCGCCACCGCATGCACCATCAGCACGACGGATTCCTCGGTCCTGGGATCGCCGTCGGAGAGGATGAGGTTGGTGACGCCCTTGGCTTCCGCATACATCCCGCACGACATGTAGAAGCGGGCCAGATCGAGCCGTGCCTGCGAGCGGCCTTCCGGCTCGGCGGCGGAGGCTGCCCTGATCAGCGCGTCCTGGCGCGCGACGAAGTTTTCCGTCTGGTTCTTGTGCCAGTCGTCGATATCGAACAGCGGACGCACCGCGGTCGGCGCCCGCTCGGCGGCCATGCCGACCGAGGACAAGGTCAGACCGCCGGGCTTGCCGAGAATGATCTTGTCGGGTGCAAGTTCGACCGCGACGTCGTCGGAGTTCGGCCGGATCGCGACGCCCTGGGCGGAATCGAGCAGCGTCAGGTCGACAAAATCCTGCCGCTTGATGAAGCCGCGGATCGGCGGCGGCGCGGTGACCACCAGGAGTGTGTCGCCGGCGTCGGGATCGATCAGCCGATGCAACAGTCCGGGGTTGGCGAGGCCAACGACCACGTTCGCGAGCGCAGGGTCGGTGACGTTGCGCGTCACCGCGAGCGGCTGCGGCGAGGCCTGCAGCTTGTCGGCAAAGGTCACCACCCATTGCGCGCCAGTGGCGCGTTCGTCGGCGTTGAGCGCATGCATCTGCGGCCGGTTGAGGCGGATGCGGATCGCCTGCCCTCTCTCGAGCGGCATGCGGTTGACTTCGCCGACGATCGCGCCGCCCTTGGCGCGGATCGGCTCGATCTCGAGCGGCACGGTCGAATCGAACACCAGCCACACGGTGTCGCCGCGCCGGAACGACGCCGCCGGCGTAGGCGCGGCAAAGGAAAAGGTCAGGCGCAGCCCCTCGCTGTCCCGCATCGCCTCGACCTTGGCAAAATTGTCAGTGGCAGAGACCTCGTGTTTGGCTTCGACCGCGGCGGGCTTCATTTCGGCTGCGCCGGGCTTCATTTCGGCTGCGCCGGGCTTCATTTCGGCTGCGCCGGGCTTGGCTTCAGCGGCGGGGGGCATCATCTCTCGCGGGGTCTCGGCCATTTCCACCGGCTTCGCTGCGGGCGCGGCTTCGGGGGGCGCGAGCTGGGAGGCTGCAGGCTGCGGCTCGGACGCGGCCGGATGCGCGCTTGCGGGATCGGATTTTGACGCTTCCGCAACCGGCGGTGCCTTCGCTGCTACCTCGGGCTTGCTCGCCATCTTCATCTGCCGGGCGAGCGTCTCCGAGGTCGGCTGCACGATCTCGTGGGCATGGCGTTCGGATGCGGTCTCCTTAGGCGCCTTGCTGGCGACCGCCGGGCTCGCCGCCGCCGGCTTCGCCCCGTGCGCGGCATCGGCTGACGGTATCGGCAGCTCCTTCGCCTTTTCCGGCTGCTGGAAGGCGACATCGATGATGTAGTTCTTTTCCTCCCGGAAGGAGTGGACATCGACATCGCCGATCAGCGTGATCTCGACCGCGGTGGTGGACGGATCGACCCTCTGGTTGATCGAGGCGACGTTCGGCGGCGCGGCGACCTTGGCGTCGGCGAGGTCGAAATTGAGCACCGCGTTGAACTGCAAGGTGAGCTTCTGGTCGTTCAGCACCGAGGAGGCGCCGACGCCATCCGGCATCTCGAACACGAAGCGGACGAAGGTCGGCTGCACCAGCGCCCGCACCCGGATCGGCGGCCGCTTCTTGGCTTCGGTCTCGGCACGCTGCTGGCGAAGAGCGCGTTCGGCGGCACGCGCCCGCTCGGCGAGCTCGCGCACCACGTCGAGCGGCAGGCTCGGCGGCGGTGCGTTCCAGCCGTCGGGCAGCATGTCGACGAACACCCGCTCGCCGGCCGCCATGGTGCTGATGGTGACCTTGCGCACCAGCGAGAGCCGGATCGCGGTGCCGTCGGGATCGCGGCGCGCCGAGGCGACGTAGTCGGGCACCGCGTCCGACAGCCGTTCGACGGGAATGTCGACCGGGCGATTGAAACGGATTACGAGGATCGAGCCGGCGGTGGTCACCTCGGTGCCGACGTCGCCGGCGAGCTTGAAGACGAGCCGGGCGTAGCCGTCGGCAGCGGCGAACGTCGCCTCGCCTTTGACCGGCTCGGCGGCGCGGCAGGGAAGCGCAAAGCTCAATCCAAGCAGGACGAGCAGGACCGCGAACGACGACGGCCACAGCCGGCCGTTCCGCGCGCCGGCGCGGGGATGCGACCAAGATCCAGCGGCAGCCGTTCGCGCCATTCCAACATGTCTTCCGGTTCAAAGATCCGCGCTCGGCGACAGGCGCACCTCGCAAATCTAGAATTGGCGAATTAAGGACTTATTAAATATCCTCTCGGATATCCCCGGCTCAGTTGGCCTTCGGCGGCATGACCTTGCCCTCGATCTTGGGCAGGTCGGCGGTGGATGCGGATTTGTCGGCGCCCGCCCGCCGCGCCATCTCGACGGTGAGGCGTTCGGCCGCTTCCGGCGTCATCAGGCCGAGAATGTCGGACATCTTGCGGGGCGCGATCTGGGTGGCGATGTCGAGCAGCACATTCATGTCGAGCCGGTCGAACACCTTGGCGGCGTCCTTCGGCTTCATGCCCTCGTACATGGTGACGATGTTCTTCAGTCGCGCGGTCTCGGCCTCGTTCTTCTGACCGTTCGCGGCCGAGATCCGCGATTCGGCCGCCTTCATTTCCTCGACCTTGGCTTCGATCCGCTTTTCCGCCGCCTTCAACAGGCTCTCGCGAATATCGATCTCACGGGCGCGCGCCTCCAGTTCCTGGCGCCGCGCCTGCAACCGTTCCAGGATGGCCCGCTCGGCCGGCGAGACCGGCTGGCTCTCGCCCGGGCGCATCGCGGCATCCTCGGACTTGGTGTCCGGAGCTACGGGCTTGGGCGCGTCCTCTTTCGGCGCCTCCTTGGACTTTTCGACCGACCCCGTGATGTCGCTCGGTTCCTGCTTCGGGCCGCCCGGAAAATTCAGCATGTCCTGCGCCCAGGACTTCTTGGTGGTGTTCGGGTCGTAGTCGAAGACATAACCGCCGTCGAGCACGAGGCCCGCGACCTTCAGCACCGCAAGGCCGAAGATCGCGACCACGACGACGGGAATCACGCGAATGTCGCGGTAGGACTTCATGCGGCAAGGCCGCCGGATCGCCTGCGGTCGGAGAAGGCCTGCGCCGCCGCCGCCAGCGCCTTGGCGCCGGTGGCCTTCGGCGCCGGCGCTTCAGGCTCGGCCGCAGCCGAAGGAGGCCGCGCCGCGATCGCGATCTTGGACAGCCGCCGGATCACATTGTCGCTCTCGGCGAGCTGCCGCTTCAGATATTCCGACATGTCGTTGGCGGAGGTGAGCTGGCTGCCGAGATTCTCGTTGACGTCGCGCACCGCGAGCTTGAGCCCGCCGATCGCGCGCTCGGCGATTTCGGTCGCCGTGATCAATTCGCCGATCACGGCTTTCAGCGAATGCTCGTCCGCCTTCAGCCGTTTCAGCCGCGTATTCAGCAGCATGCAGTAGCCGATCGTGACCATCAGCAACACCGCAACCAGCGTCTCGATCATCACACCTAATGCATGGCTCATTGGGCCTCCAACATCTTGTTCTGCTCGTCGGCTTTCTCGAACATCGCCAGCGTCGTGTTCGGCTTGCGCAAAGGCTTGGTGACGCGAATGGCGACGCGGTCGCCGACCCGCCCCATCCGCCCCTCCGTCAGGGTCACGTCGCCGCAGCGCACCGCGACCAGTGCTTCGGCGCGCAAATTCAGCGGCAACGTGTCGCCGACCTTGAGCCGCATCAGCTGCTTGAGCGGCAGGTCGGCCTCATAGAGCACCGCCTCGACGGCGATTTCGGCCTGGGCGATCTCGGTGGCGAAATGACCTTCCCAGATCGGATCGCGGCCGAATTTTTCGCCCATGAACATCTGCAGCAGCACGCTGCGGATCGGCTCGATGGTCGCATAGGGCAGCAGCAGTTCGATATTGCCGCCGCGGTCTTCCATATCGATGCGCAGGCGCACCAGGATCGCCGCGTTGGCCGGCCGGCTGATCGCGGCGAAGCGCGGATTGGTCTCGAGCCGGTCGATCGAGAAGGCCACCGGCGACAGCGGCCGGAACGCCTGTTCGGCGTCGGCCAGCACGACCTCGATCAAACGCTTGACCAGGTTGGTTTCGATGGTGGTGTAGGGCCGACCCTCGATGCGCATCGCCGTGGTGCCGCGCCGGCCGCCCAGCAGCACGTCGATCATCGAATAGATCAGGTTGGAATCGACCGTGGCGAGCCCGAAATTGTCCCATTCCTCGGCCTTGAACACGCTCAGCACCGCGGGCAGCGGAATCGAATTCATGTAGTCGCCGAACCGCACCGAGGTGATGCGATCGAGCGAGACTTCGACGTTGTCGGACGTGAAATTGCGCAGGCTCGTCGTCATCAGCCGCACCAGGCGGTCGAAGACGATTTCCAGCATCGGCAGGCGTTCGTACGACACCATCGCCGAATCGATGATGGCGCGAATGCCGGAATGGTCATCGAGGGTGATGTCGCCGCCGGTGAAACCGAGCAGGTTGTCGATTTCCTCCTGCGACAGCACGCGTTCGCCGTTGTTCTTGCCGGTGCCGAAATCGCGGCTGCCGTCTTCGACCATGGCGGCCCATTGCAGGGCCATCGTCTCCGTCAGTTCATTGGCCGCAGCCGCCCGCGCCGCGTCCGCGGGATCCTCCGAATCGAGCGAGGCTTCCCATTGCGCTGCTATGGCATCTTGGTCGACGGGGTCATTGCCAGCCATCTCTTCAAATCCGTCCCGTCACTGAACCACGATTTCCTTGAACAGCACCGCGCTCACCGGGGTCGGCGCCACCGCCACGTTGACGCGCTTGGTGAGTTCTTCCTTGAGGCGAAACAGGCCGGCCGAGCCGTTGATGTCGGACGGCCGCAGTTCACGCAGATAGGTCTGGAAGATATCGGTCACCCGCGGCATGCTCGGCTTGATCGCCTCGGCCTGCTTCTCTTCCTTGACCTCGAGCACGACCTTGACCTTGAGGTATTGCACCCGCTCGCCCGGCGCGCCGATCAGATTGACCAGCATGTCCGGCACCTCGACGAAGGCCGGCGGCTTCGGCGCCGCCGCCTCGGCGTGTTTTTCCTCGCCATCATGATGGTTGAAGAACAGGAACCAGGTCACGGCGCCGCCGCCCAAAAGCGCGAGCACGGCCACCACGATGACGATGAATTTGAGCTTGCTCTTCGGCGCGGTGAGGGCCTCCACCGCGTCGGCTCCGCCGCCTTCCGCCTGCTCGTTATCTGCCATGGCCCGCTTGGTCCGCTCTTTCAAGGATTGGGCCGGCTGATGACGCAGTACCAAGGCCCTTCGGCGCACCCGCGCTCTATCGTTGACGCTAGGTAACAATGGTTAACGGAACCTTTCTTTTGGCCCCGAGGTAGGAAAAACTTGCCGGGCAAACATGGTCAACGAGCCCTTATTGCCGCCCGCGCCGCCCCCGCCTGAACGCCCAACCTGTTTGAAACACAGTATTTTCCGAGTTGGCACGGCATTCGCTCAGAGAGGTGCGAACCACACGGCTTGGGAGAGCCGCGCGCGGTTCGATCGGGATCCAAGAGATCGGCCTGGGAGGGCTGCTTTCGCGGGTCGTCACCAGGGGAGCATGACCGATGGAGAATGCGCTTCTCGTCGGACTTTCGCGGCAGATGACGCTGGAGCGCGAGCTCGACGTCGTCGCCAACAACGTTGCGAACGTCAACACCACCGGCTTCAAGGCCGAGCGCACGCTGTTCGAGGAATATCTCAACTCGGGCGCGCATGAGGACAATTTCAAGACTGCGGACCGCAGGGTCAGCTACGTGCAGGATCGCGGCACCTTCCACGATCTGGGACAGGGCGCGCCCGAGCTCACCAGCAATCCGCTCGACGTCGCAATCGACGGCGGCGGCTTCCTGGCGGTGCAGACGCAAGCCGGCGAGCGCTACACCCGCGACGGCAATCTGCACCTCAACTCGCAGGGGCAGCTGGTCACGGCGTCGGGCGATCCCCTGCTCGGCGGCTCCGGTCCGATCGTGTTTCAACCGACCGATCACGACATCAACATCGCCGCCGACGGCACCGTCACGGTGCTGGAGGGCCTGAGCCGGACCGATTCGATCCGCGGCAAGCTCCGCGTCGTCTCCTTCGCCGACGCCCAGAAGCTGTTGAAGCAGGGCGACAATCTGTTTGCCGCGGGCCAGGGCGCTGCCGCCGTGCCGGATCCGAAATCGACGGTGCGGCAAGGCTATGTCGAGAAGTCGAACGTCAATGCGGTGGTCGAGATGAGCCGCATGGTCGAGATCATGCGCAGCTATCAGCAGGTCGCCAATCTGCTGCAGCAGCAGAGCGATCTGCACAAGAACGCGATCGACAAACTCGCCGAGGTTCCGGCCTAACCGTTTCCAGAGGACTCTCACATGCAGGCTCTCCACACCGCTGCGACCGGAATGGCGGCACAGGAACTCAACGTTCAGGTGATCTCCAACAACATCGCCAACTTGCGCACCACCGGCTTCAAGAAGCAGACCGCGGCGTTCCAGGACCTGATCTACGAGCATGTGCGCCGGGTCGGCGCGCAGGCCTCCGACCAGGGCACCATCCTCCCCGTCGGCATCGATCTCGGCGGCGGCGTCAAGACCGTGGGCACGCCGCGCTCGATGACGCAAGGCACGCTGTCGCAGACCGGCAACGACCTCGATCTCGCGATCGGCGGCGAGGGCTTCTTCAAGATCCTGATGCCGGACGGCACCTTTCAGTATAGCCGCGACGGCACCTTCCAGATGGACAACCAGGGCCGCATCGTCACCGCCCAGGGGAATCCGGTGCAGCCGACCATCACCATTCCGAACAACGCCTCGGGCATCGCCGTCAACCAGCAGGGCCAGGTCTCGGTGACGCTGCCCGGTTCGACCACCTCCTCGATCATCGGCCAGATCGGGCTGACGCGGTTCATCAACAAGGCCGGCCTGCAGCCGGTCGGCAACAACCAGTTCGTCGACACGCCCTCCTCCGGCGCGCCGCAGGACGGCATCGCCAACGCCGAAGGTTTTGGCGGCATCACCCAAGGCAGCCTCGAGCAGGCCAATGTCGACGTGGTCTCGGAAATGAGCGACCTGATCGCGGCGCAGCGCGCCTACGAGATGAACGCCAAGGTGATCAGCGCCGCCGACCAGATGATGCAATCCACCACCGCGCTGTTCCGCTGACGGGGAAGATCATGACGCTCCGCACTCTCCTCCTCGCCGCCGCGCTGTTCGCCGCGAGCACCACGGCCGCATTGGCCCAGCAGGGCTCCGACACGATCGCAGCGCCGGTGCTGCATGCCAACGTCACCGTCGCGGGCGACCTGGTGCGGATCGGCGACCTCATCGACAATGCCGGCGCGTTCGCGCAAGTCCCGGTCTATCGCGCGCCCGACCTCGGCACGTCAGGCACGATTCCGACCGCGCAGGTGCTGGCCGCGCTACGCGCGCACCAGGTGATCGGCGTCGACACCCACAACATCAGGGAAGTCACGGTGACGCGGCAGGCGCGCACCGTGGAGAGCAAGGAGATCGAATCCGCGGTCGCGCATGCGCTGGAGCGCCGGGGTGGGCTTGGCGATGCCGCCAATCTCACCTTGACCTTCGACCGCGACGTCCAGGATCTCAGGCTCGATGCCGCGAACTCCGGCGCCATGCAGGTGACGTCAGCCCGCTTCGAGCCGCGCAGCGGCCGTTTCGACGTGACCTTCGAGATCGCGAACGAGGCCACTTCGAGCCCGACGCGGCTGCGCTTCACCGGAACCGCGATCGAGACCGTCGAGGCCGCGGTGCTGACGCGCAATGTCGACCGCAGCGACCTGTTGAAATCCGCCGACCTCGTGATCGAGCGGCGCACCAAGGCGGAGGTCGGTCCCGATGCCGCCAGCCGCGAGCAGGCGCTGGGCATGCAGTTGCGCCGCCCGATCCGGGCCGGACAGGCTTTGCGGGTCGCCGATCTGGTCAAGCCGGACCTGGTGCAGCGCGACCAGAGCGTCACCGTGATCTATGAAAGCCCCGGGCTCTATCTCACCACGCGCGGCAAGGCGCTCGACAGCGGCACCGAGGGCGACGTGGTCAACGTGCTCAATCTGCAATCCAAGCGCACGGTGACCGGCATCGTCAGCGGCCGCGGCCAGGTGACGATCGAGGTCGCAACCCCAAAGCCAGCGCCTGAGCCAGAGGTCACCTCCTCGATCACGCCGGACGAATCCGCCTCGCCTGCCCCCAAAGCGTTGTCGAGCGAAGTGGGGACCGGTTCGCGTGAAGACAACGCGTCAAGACAAAGAGTCAATTCGCGCGTCACGTCACAGATCACCTCACCAGTCGCTTCACCAGTCACTCCGAAAGCCGAGTAGGGTTCATGTCCAGGTCCAGAGTTCGTCGTGTTCTTGTTGCAACAACGTCGCTGATGGTTCTCAGCATGGCGAGCGGGTGCTCGTCGATCGACCGGCTGTCGCAGATCGGCGAGCCGCCGAAACTGGCGGCGATCGACAATCCGACCACGCAGCCCGGCTACAAGCCGGTGCAGATGCCGATGCCGAAGCCCGAAACGGTGTCCTACAATCCCAATTCGCTGTGGCGCAACGGCAGCCGCGCCTTCTTCAAGGATCAGCGCGCGTCGCACGTCGGCGACATTCTCACCGTGACCGTCAACATCACCGACAAGGCCAACATCGCCAACGAGACCCAGCGCAGCCGCACCAACAAGGAGGATTCCGGCGTCACCGACTTCGCCGGCGCCAAGCTCTTGGGCGGAGCCGCAGCGAAGGTGATGCCGGGCCGCATCCTGACCGCGGACTCGACCGCTTCAAGCGACGGCAAGGGCTCGGTGCAGCGCCAGGAGGCCTTGCAGACCAACGTCGCCGCCGTCGTCACGCAGGTGTTGCCGAACGGCAATCTCGTGGTCGAGGGCAAGCAGGAGATCAGGGTCAATTTCGAAATTCGCGAGCTGGTGGTGGCCGGCATCGTGCGGCCCGAGGACATCCAGAGCGACAACACCATCGACTCCTCGAAGATCGCGCAGGCGCGCATCGCCTATGGCGGCCGCGGCCAGCTCTCCGACGTACAGCAGCCCCGCTACGGCCAGCAGGTGATGGACGTGCTGCTGCCGTTCTAACCTGCATGCGGTCCCGAAGAGTGGGAACCAGACCATGCGCAAATAGATCATGAGCTCCCACACCTCGTTGCGAACCTAGGCGCAACGAAGTGTTCAACGCGGCCTCCGTCAGCTCCCCTGCCGGAGGCCGCGATCGTTTTTAGGCACCCGCCATAAAAGCGAATCAAAGGGGGCTAATTGCCTTAATCACCTCAGGATGGTTCCGATTCGCAGTGTAGATCGGAAGTGAACGGCTCGCGATCAAAGTGACGCAGCCAAAGCGAAGAAGGCTTTCCGCGAGACCGGGGCGAAACCCTTGTGGCTCTCGTATTCTTGAAATGGCCTGAGGAACGCCCGATGGCGGCAGGGATTGCTCAGCAGTGCATCCCAGAGACGGAGACGACAATGACGTATGTGAAACTACTGAGTGCGGCCGCCTTGCTGATTTTGCCGCTCTCGATTTCCAGCAGCAGTTTTGCCGCCGGAGCCGGGCCGGGCCCGTGCACCCGCCCCGCTGGTCAAGCCGTTAGTGCGGAAGGGCCCGCGATGAGCGGCGGCCAGTTGATGGCCGGGGTCGGCGATTGCCGGCACATTGGAAGCTGGGAACGCGCCCGCCCCGACTGGGGCCGCAGCTATGGCTATTACGGCGCGGACCGCGGCTATTATCGCGCGCCGGATTGGAGGACATCGGGCTTCGTGCAGGATTACTAGTCGCGCTGCCTGAAGACGAATGTAGGTCTCCCGGTTGCGCTCTTCCTTATCTGAAGGAAGTCGTAGCCGGGAGCAGCCGGCCGGTGCTGGTCGGCAAGGTCGGCGACAAGGTGATCCTCGAGCCGCTGAGGAAGCCCTCCGTCGTCGACAGCGACAGGGTTTGGGCCGAGATTGACGCCTTGAGGAACGGCGAAGATTTGTTTCCCGAAATCGACTCGGACAGCGTGACGGCCCCGCCGGCGGCGAGGAAGTGATTTCTCCGCCCTTTTGCTAAGCCGCCGTTGATCGCGTAGACGAGCGGCGCGGCTGGGGGCGCACGACGATATCGACTTGATAGTCCAGCCGACCCAGACATCGAACCAACCGATCGATTGAGAATTTGCCGACGCGGCCGGTGACGAGCGCGGAAACATCCGGCTGCTTCAGCCCAAGCAGGGCCGCAGCCTTGGTCTGGGTCAGCTTCCTGCGTTTGATGATCCCGCGGATTTCGCGAATGAGCCTTGCCTTGAGGAGTTCCTCTTCCGGATGCGCAAAACCAAGATCGGCAAAGACATTTCCGCTGCTTGCGGTCGCTTTCTTATTGTTGCTCATGTCGTGCCTCGTTTGCGGTCGTTTTCCTGATAATGAGCCTCGGCCATTTTGAGCCGCGCTTTGATGATCTCGATCTCACGCTTCGGCGTCTCGATCCCCTTCTTTGACTTCTTCTGGAAGGCATGAAGGACGTAGATTACGCCCGCAAAACGAACGGTGTAGACGGCCCTGTATGTATCGCCGTCTTCATCATCGACCACCTCCAGCACGCTTCGCCCGCCAAAACCTCTCAATGCCTTGGCACGAGGATGTTCATCGCCGTTCTGCGCATCGTTGATCGCAAAGCCCATGACGCGGCGAACCTCATCTGGGAAAGCCCGCAGGGCGTCCAGGGACGATCCGATCCATTCGACAGGCTTTTGCGCCGTCATGTGACTATAGCAGTATAGCTATATTTCTTCAAGGCATTGCCCCCTTTTGCTTAAATCTCCACAGCATTATGTTCATGTTTTGTTCATACCCACAAGAGAAGCGGTTTGCAATCGTCACGAACGTCGGGGTCTGAATGCGATCGACCCGGAAGCGTCGGGCGCGGAGTCATATGAACCGCCTGGTCGTGTGTTCATCCTTCGGAGCGCTGCGGCGCCGTTGCAGAATTTGATCGGCGCGCGCGACTTGCTCGCCCGCCGAACCGGATCCACGCGTTTTCTTCGACGAATGATCAGCCTCGATACCACGTCGTCATCTGGATCGATGTGACGGACGCGACAGCGAGGGAACGACGTCCCTCCTCTCGCCCACAGCCCAGCGACTTGAACGGCGCTATTTGCCGGCCAGCATCATCAGCGTATGCGCCATGACCTGCTCGCCCGTCAGTTCATAGTCATACACGGCGACCTTGCCGATGCTGCCGGCAAAATACGATCGCAGGTTCAGCGTCGCCACGCGGAATGGCGCACTTCCGGCTGAAGGCACGACGCCGAACTGGTCGAGCGCGGTGGTCTTCCGCGCCACGCCGTTCTTGTAGATCGTGACGAAACCGGTCGGATATTGCGGCGATGTCGTTATCGTGTTGATGACGAGGACGACGTGAATCCATTGGCCCGGGACGACGTGGTCCTGAAAGTAAGACCCGGAGCCGAGCCCTCCGGCCGGATTGAAGGCGTATCCGGAAATCCGGTTCGGCCGCGGCGGCGTCTCGGTGTTGGCGAGCGAGTACATCCGCATCGCATATTCGTATTCGCCGCGGTCGCCCTTGCCGAGCCAATAGACGTAGCCGCTGCCTTCCTCGTGTTCGAACTGCAGCGTGTCGGGAGCCATCCAGGCTTCGATCGAGAGAATGCCGGTCGTGGGCACCGACAACGCGGGCGCCGATGGCATTTCGAGATATTGCGTGGCCCCGTCGAAATGCCGCGCGAGATCTCCGTTCGGCATCGCCACGGTCGGCGGCACCGAATTGTCGGGACGATACTGGCCGTCGAGGTGCGAACCGGACTGATCCGGCTCGACGCCCTGGTCGGAGGCCGCGCCCATGGTCACATACAGCACGGGATGGTCGGCGAGGATCGCCGCGTCATAGCCGGAGCCCTGGGTTGAATAGGTCCCCTGCGTCGGGTCGGGGCCGGCCGATGTCGCTTGCGCGAAAACGCAATTCTCGTTTGAGAGCTGGGTCATGAGAAGCACCATACAAAGAGAGATCAGGCGGATCAGCTTGCATGTCATGATAGACCCGGTGCCCGGCGGTGGACGGATTGAGACACGGCGCCCCGCCGTCAGATCGGGTCCGGACCGGAGTATCGTCCCGGCCGCTTGCTTTCTCTGTGAAGCAAGTCACATCTCGCCCTCGGCCGATCGATTTGGCCCGACGGGCAACGCGCGCATGCCACCCATGCCTGATTTGCCCGTCGCGCCAAAGTGCCGCACGCGTCGATGCTTGCCCCGTCGGGCAAATCACAACGATGCTCTCGCGCATCCCGCCTCGGCAAGAGGGACGTTACGGCCGATCGTCACGAAACGTGAGGCGGGATGCGGTGGACGCGACGATGTCGTGTGCGCATGAGATCGCAGGGCGAGTCAATCGTGAGCGATCGAGAGAGGCGCGCGAGACGAACGCAAGACGAATTCGTCGCCGGGGAGAGCTCGCCATAAACCGTTAAAACCATTGCGTGGGGAATGCCGGATGTTTCCGGTGCCTCCGCTGTGAATACCCGTGTGCATACTTGACTACCCCCAGCGCACACGGGGCTGCGGGTGCATTGGGCACCCGGCATTCCCCGCGCCCTCTTCTTTGAAGGGCGAGAGATTTAAGGCAAACCTCGGGCACGTTCGTGGGCCGAGAATGCGAAGGCGTGTTTTCTTGCCGCTCGAACCAAACTCTTGGTCGTCATCGTCCGCGAAGGCGGACGATCCAGTATTCCGCGACGCTGGTGATCGAACGGGAAGGCCGCGGCGTACTGGATGCCCCGCATGCGCGTGGCATGACGGTCATTGCAGGGAACGTGAGCTCCGAAGCGATCAGCTTTCTCGCGCGCGGCACGATGGATTGCTTCGCTTCGCTCGCAATGACGCACAGCGTCATAGCTGTTTGAAAATTGAATCGGAATCGATTCCAGGCTCGGATCACCTCGCCCCGCTTGCGGGGAGAGGTCGAAGCCGAAGGCTTCGGGTGAGGGGGACTATCCGCGAGACTGAATCGGTGGTGAATCCCCCTCACCCCAATCTCTCCCCGCAAGCGGGGCGAGGGAGCGCATGTCCGCTGCCGCGACAGATCAATCCAATCTCATGAGCATCAGGCGAAACTCGCCTCGACCCGTCCGAGCCCGTCGAGCTCGATGGCCGCATGGTCGCCGGCATGGAGCCACACCGTCTTGACCAGGCTGCCGGTCAGGACGATCTGCCCCTTGTGCAGGCCCCGGCCTTCGATCGAGAGATGATTGGCGAGCCAGGCCAGCGCGTTATGCGGATGACCCAAGACATCGGCGCCGGTGCCTCGACCAACCTCCGCGCCGTTGAGAAACGCGCGGCCGGCCACCTTCAGAATGTCCGGCGCGGCGGAGCGCGCGGTGGCTTTGCCGAGCACGCAAGCAGCGGCGAAGAAATCGTCCGCGATCAGGGTCGGCGCTCCCAGCGTCTCCCATTTGACGTAACGGTCGTCGACGATCTCGATCGCGGGATGATAGGCCGCTACCGCCTCGCCAACCCACTCGGCAGTGAACGGCCCCTCGCTCGGCGAAAGATCGCGCGCAAGGAGCATTGCGATCTCGCATTCGATGCCGACGCGAACGAAATCATCCGCCCGCAAGGCGATACCGCTGTCATAGATGCCGCGTTCGAACACGCCGCCGCTGCAGGGGTGCGGGATGCCGAGATAGTCCTGCATCACCGCGCTGGTGCAGCCGATCTTGTAGCCGACGATCGCGCCGGATTGCGGCAGCAGGAGATCGTGCAGCGCGCGCTGGACCAGGTAGCCTTCCGCCTCGTCCAGCGGCGCGCACTCGACCGGCAAGGCGGAGAGCGGCGCGTGGGTGCGACGGGCAGATGCGATGGCCTGCGCGGCCGCGAGGATCCTGTCCATGTCGAACACCACGCGAAGTTGGAGCTGGCCGAACTTCCAGTGCAGGACCTATGGTAAACGAATTGTTCGCAAAGGGAAAATCGGCGCCGCCTCAGGTAAAGCGGCACCCGAGCTCCAGCGCCGCGCCGCAGCGTGGTGGTGGCCTCGTCCTTCTCGAGGCGATGCAAAGCATCGTCCGGAGACGCCGCGCAAGAGCGCGGCTCCTCGGGAGGAGGAACTCTTTCCCCTCGTGGTGAGGAGCGCGGAACGTGCGTCTCGAACCATGAGGCCACGCGCGAACCCGGCCGGAGCACGCTCCCGGCATGGCCCAAAAATCAAATAGGGGGCCCGACACGGCCCCCTATTCGTCGCGATACACCTTCTCGCGTTTTTCGTGGCGTTCCTGCGCCTCCACCGACAGCGTCGCGATCGGACGGGCCTCCAGCCGCTTCAGCGAGATCGGCTCGCCGGTCTCCTCGCAATAGCCGTAGGTGTTGTCCTCGATCCGTTGCAGCGCGGCATCGATCTTGGAGATCAATTTGCGCTGGCGGTCGCGGGCACGAAGTTCGATCGCGCGGTCGGTCTCGGACGAGGCACGGTCCGCGAGATCGGGGTGGTTGACGTTCTCTTCCTGCAACGCCTGCAGCGTCAATTTGGATTCGCGCAGGATCTCTTCCTTCCATGACAGAAGCTTGGCGCGAAAATAATCGCGCTGGCGATCGCTCATGAAAGGCTCTTTCTCCGAGGGTCGGTAGTTCTTCAACTTTTCCAAGGCCAGCCCATCTCTACCTGCGGGTGTCGCGTCGCCGCGGCACCGTCGCGAGCAAAATCACTCCGCTCGCGCGCGCCTTATATAGCGAGGGCATGTGACATACAATATCGCCTCCCCGGAAAGGCGCCTTGTCCAAGGTCTTGCACAGGCAGATGTATTTCGCACCCCGCGGCGGGCGGTCTTTACCCTAATAGCCGACGGTGAATCGGGCGCGGATATGGGCCGGACGCTCGATTTCGTCGGCCAGCGCGACCGCGAAGTCCTCGAAACTGATCCAGCTTTTTCCGTCCGTGGCGGTCAGGAGCTGGTCGGTTCCGAGCCGGAACTGGCCAGTCCGCTCGCCGGCTGTGAATAGCGCGGATGGCGACAGAAACGTCCAGTTCAGGTCGTTTTCCTGCCGCAACAGGTCGAGGAAAGCGGCCCCCTTCTCGGCCTCCGCCTTATATTGGGCGGGAAAGTCCGCCGTCATCACCAGCCGGACGCCGGGGGCCACCTCGAGGCTGCCGGCGCCGCCGACCACGAGATAGCGGCCGACGCCGGAGGCCTTGGCGGCGCCGATCAGCTTGGCCGGATCGCTGGCGAGGAAGTGGATCGAGCTGATGGCGGCATCGTGGCCCCGCAACAGCTCCGTCAACGCGGCCTGGTCGAGCGCATCGCCTTTTTTGGTGGTGACATCGGGCAGCGCGGCGATCTTGTCGGGGGCGCGCGCGATGGCGGTGACGTGATGGCCGCGGCGGGACAGCTCGGCAACGATGCGCGAGCCGGCATTGCCGGACGCGCCGACGACAGCGATTTTCATCTGGGGTCTCCATTGCGGGTTGGTCGGTATCCAATGGTGACTAGATATATGAAAGAGTGTAGGTGTTAAGAGAGCACTTTGAGCTCACCTGATTACGCCGGAGTAACCGCGAAATGAAGCCTGCTGCGAATGCCTATTCGGCGGCCTGCCCGACCCGCCAGATCCTCGATCGCGTCGGCGACAAATGGGCCGTGCTGATCCTGCTGCTGCTCCGCGACGAGCCGTTGCGCTTCAACCAGTTACGCCGGACCATTGAGGGCATTTCGCAGAAGATGCTGTCGCAGGTGCTCAAAAGCCTGGAGCGCGACGGCCTGATCCGGCGCCGCGTCACGCCGACCGTCCCGGTGACGGTGGAATATTCGATCACGCCGCTCGGCGCGACCCTGGCCGCGGCCGTCGACCCCTTGCGCGACTGGGCGGAGAGCAATCTGAAGGAGGTGCTGGCGGCGCAGCGCCGCTACGACGCCCAGCTCAAGGCGATTGCGGCGTGAGACGCGAAAGCGAGATCTCTAGAACTTGCCGGCCTTGGCGAGTTCGACTTCGACCCGCACTTCGATCTCGGACAGCACGGCGTCGAGGCCGGGATCGCCGGAGGACGATTTGAGATTGGCGGCGGCCTCGCGCAGCCGCGCGACGGTCGACGCGGTGAGGTTGCCGGAAAGCAGGCCGAGCTTGAGGTCGTCGAGCACGTCGAGCGCGCCTTTGCCGCGCTGCACCGAACGCTTGCGCCGCTCGGCCGGATCCTCCTCGATGCCCTGCAATGCCAGCAGTGCATCGATGTTGGCGGCGGGCTTGGGCGCAGCGGCCGCGCGGGTTTCCTGGGTCGCGGTCGCATCGGGCAGCGCAAAGCTGCTCGAACTGGTTCGCCGCGCCGTGGGCGCCGGCGTTCCCAGCGTGGTGCCGTTCGGTCCGTAGATGCGCATGGTCTGTTATCCCGCGAAGCGTCGGATGGCGGCGAGCTTCGCTCTTGAATGGTTAATGCGCCGTAAACAGCCCGGCAAAATCTGCCGGGCGGACCCGATCTTGCCGTCGCGCGGGCGCCCTCGCAAATCGGCTCAACATGATTTTATGAAGAAAAATCAATGGATTATTGCCGGACGCGCGGATGGCACGAGGCTCGCATAATGACCTTGCGGATCGAGGGTCATGGGAGTGGCCAGGCGATCCTTCGCAAGGTGAGTTCGAGGGGAGCAGAGGATGCGCAGCGTCCGTCCGGCACGATTCCTGGTGGTGGCTTGCGCCGCGCTCGCTGCGCTGGCGTCGTCCACCGTGTCCGCGGATGCGACCTCCCGGATCAAGGATCTCGCCAACATCGAGGGCGTGCGGCAGAACCAGTTGATCGGTTACGGCCTCGTCGTCGGCCTCAACGGCACCGGCGACACGCTCAACAACATCCCCTTCACCAAGCAATCGCTGCAGGCCATGCTCGAGCGGATGGGCGTCAACATCCGCGGCGCCACCATCCGCACCGGCAACGTCGCCGCCGTCATGGTGACTGGCAATCTGCCGCCCTTCGCCACCCAGGGCACGCGCATGGACGTCACGGTGTCCGCGCTCGGCGATGCCAAGAATTTGCAGGGCGGCACCCTGCTCGTCACCCCCCTGCTCGGCGCCGACGGCAACGTCTATGCGGTGGCGCAGGGCTCGCTCGCGATCAGTGGCTTCCAGGCCGAGGGCGAGGCCGCCAAGATCGTGCGCGGCGTGCCCACGGTCGGCCGCATTGCCAATGGCGCCATCATCGAGCGCGAGATCGAATTCGCGCTGAACCGGCTGCCCAATGTGCGGCTGGCGCTGCGCAACGCCGACTTCACCACCGCCAAGCGCATTGCGGCCGCGATCAACGATTTTCTCGGCGTCAAGACCGCCGAGCCGGTCGACCCCTCCACCGTGCAGCTTTCCATCCCGCCCGAATTCAAGGGCAACGTCGTCGCCTTCCTGACCGAGATCGAGCAGCTGCAGGTCGATCCCGACCTCGCCGCCAAGATCGTCATCGACGAACGCTCCGGCATCATCGTGATGGGTCGCGACGTCCGGGTCGCCACCGTCGCCGTCGCGCAGGGCAATCTCACCGTGACGATCTCCGAAAGCCCGCAGGTCAGCCAGCCCAATCCGCTGTCGCGCGGACGGACCGTGACGACGCCGCGCTCCAGCGTGTCGGTCTCCGAGGACGGCAAGAAATTCGCGGTGGTCAAGGATGGCGTCTCGCTGCAGCAGCTCGTCGACGGCCTCAACGGGCTCGGCATCGGCCCGCGCGACCTGATCGGCATCCTGCAGGCGATCAAGGCGGCCGGCGCGATCCAGGCCGACATCGAGGTGATGTGATGCAGTCGGGCTTCATCACCACGGCGAACGGCCGCGTCCCCGCCAGTTTCGCGACCAATCCGCTCGCCCCGCGCGCCGACCACGAACTGGCGAATGCGCTGGCCAAGGTCTCGCCCGCCGCGCAGGCCAAGGCCAAGACGACGGCGACCGACTTCGAGGCGATGTTCCTCAACTCGATGTTCGCGCAGATGACCAGCGGAGTGAAGGGCGAAGGGCCGTTCGGCGATACGCCCGGCACCGGCGTGTGGCGCTCGATGCTGACCGAACAATATTCGAAGAATTTCGCCAAGGCCGGCGGCGTCGGAATCTCCAACGAAGTCTTTCGCACGCTGATCCTGCAGCAGGCCAAGCAGGCAAGCTAGAGAAGAGAAAACAACCATGAACGCCTCCACCCAAGCCAAGCCCGCCCCCCTCCCCGTCGCCTCGACCCCTGCCCAGGCGCATAAGCTTGCCAATGACCTCCTCGAGGTCATGAATGCCCTGCTCCACCTGATCGAGAGCGAGACCGAGCTGGTCCGCGCCGGCAAGTTGCGCGAGGCCATGACGTTGGGTCCGAAGAAAACGGAGCTGTCGCGTCGCTATGTCGGCGCGCTCGGAAACCTGAAGGCGAGCCAGAAATATCTGTCGAAGGCTGTGCCCGAGCTTCTGACCACCCTGCATCGACACCACGACGTGTTCCGCGCCATGCTGCAGGTCAACCTGACCGTGCTCGCGACGGCGCATGCGGTGTCGGAAAACATCGTACGCGGCGTCAACGCGGAGATGCAGCGCCGCAACATTCCGAACACCTACACCGCGGCCGGCCAGCGCGCCGCGCCCGGGCCGCGGCACATCACGCCGCTTTCGGTCAGCCGCTCGCTCTGACGCGCCGCGCCAGAGCCGGAAGCAAGGCGACATCCTTCATTAAGATTGCACCATTCATTTCAACGCGCGATTCATCACGTTCCCTAACAGAACGTTGAAATCTATCGCGCATATTGTCAGCAGGAATGGGGAGATTTTGACTCGGGGGCGACAGGAGGTTGCCATGAGTTCGGACTTCAGCATCAGGCCGGTAGGGGCACCGGCAGCCACGCCCGTTGTTCAGGCGCCGACCCCGGCCGCCAACAACGCCGTTGTGACGGATTTGCCCGCGAGCCAAAGCGTGACGGTCGCCGAGCCGGGCGCGCCGGCGCGCAATGACGTACAGACCATCAGCGACGAGGCGATCTCGCACCAGGCCTTCTATGATCGCGCCGCCGCGTCGCTGGTGTTTCAGGTCGTCAATTCGAGGACCGACCAGGTCGTGGAGCAATTTCCCGACGAGGCGGTGCTGCGCCGTCGCGCCTATTTCCACACGCTCGACCTGTCGAAGAGTTCGCCGCCGCGCGCGCTGCCGACCGATCGCACGGCTTGAGCGGCGCAATTCGGGCTTGGAAACGGGTTTTAGGTGCTCAGGGTGGCGTAGGCCGTGTCGAGATAGGTCGTGCCAGTCGCTGGATCGGTGACAACGTTCTTGACCAGCGCCGCTCCCGTCTTGGCCCAAGTGAACTTCGTATCGCCGATGCGAAACGTAGCGTCCTTGATCAGCACATCCTGATATTTGACCGTGCCGTCGCTCTGATATCTGACCTTGGCGTGGTAGCCGCTGACGTTCGAGATATTGATCGTGAACGACTTGTTGTTGGCGTATTTGCCGGTCCAGTTGCCCTCATAGAGCGTCGGATCGACCGCGACGTATTTGGTCTTGCTCGGAGCGGCATTGAGGACGTTGGACTTGTAGGCGGCCGATAGAAGGCTCACGATGTCGGCCAATGCGCTCTCCCGTCACGCGCGACCTGACAGGCCCGCGGCGATATTGCGGTTGATCTCGATCAGCGGCTGGAAATGATCGAACTGCGGACTGAGCTGCAGCGCCGACGTCTGGGACAACACGAACACGGCGATGTTGGCGATCTTCTGGCGGACATCGAGCGGCTGCGGATTGCCGTCGCGCATGGCCTCGCTGAGGAAGATCGTCCACAGCTTTCGATTGTATAGCAGCGCCTGCATGGTCTGCTCGCTCAGCGGATCGGCGTTGTTGATGGCTTCCTGCAGCTTGTTCGCCGCCTTGAGCAGCGTCTGTGCCTCGATATCGCGGGGAGATGCAGTGGTGGTGGCGACGCGCGCGTAGGCATTGGCCGCGGAACTAGACATACGACACCTCGGCGGTCCTCATACGACTTATTACACTTAAGGATTTTCTCATGCGCAAACTACGGGAGCACGACTTAAGATTAGCTTACTGGCGACGCCAGTAGAATCACGGAAGTTGTGCCAGGCCTTTCCGTGAGCTCAAGATGGAGGGATCGAATTGGAGTGAGACCGCTCCCGGGGCAAAGCGAGATTCCCCGGAAGAGAACGGCGGAACGACAGCTCCGCCGCGATATTTGCCGGATCCTGGCGAGGAGTCAGCGCAGCAGCTGCAGCACGCTCTGCTGCGACTGGTTGGCCAGCGACAGCGCCGAGACTGCGATCGACTGGCGGGTCGACAGCGCCTGGCTGTTGGCCGCTTCCTGGTTGGTGTCGGCCAAGGTCAGGTTGGACGAACCGGTCTGCAGCACGTTGATCAGCGTCTTCGAAAAGTCCTGGCGGATTTCCACGACCGACAGGTTCGAACCCAGCGCCGAGGCTTCCGAGCGTAGCGTGCTCGAGGCTGCGTTCAGCGTCGACACCACCTTGTTGGTCGCGCCGTTGTCGATGAAGTCGACGCCGGTGACGAGATTGCTGAGACCGAGGCCGGCGGAGTTGAACGTAACGCCGTTGATGCTCAGGGTGGACTTGCCGGTTTCGTTGAACACGAGCTTCAGCGTATCGCCGTTGAGCAGGTTGACGCCGTTGAAGGACGAATCCTGCGACGTGGTGTCGATCTGAGCCAGGATGTTGTTGTATTGCTGCACCAGGTTTGCGCGCGCCGCCTGCGCGACCGTGTCCTGGACCGGCGGTTGCGGCGTGGTAAAGGTCAGTGAACTCGGCAGCGTTCCGCCGATCGCGCCACCCGACGCGGCCGAACCGAGCGTCGAGGACGCGAAGTCGTTGGACGTCGTGATCGTCAACACGCCGTTGGCATCGACGGTCGCGATCAGGTTGTTGGCCTGCAGCGCGGCGTTGAGCTGGTTCAGCGTCTTGACAGTGCCATTGGTGCCGTCACCGAAGGTGACGTTGACCGCCGTGCCGCCGTTGAAGGAGGTGAAGGTCAGGGTCTTGCCGTTGATGCCGCCCACCCCAGCGGTGCGCGCGGCGGTGAAGGCCGAGGCGGTGCCGGTGTTGCCGGCAAGGCCGAGCACCGAAAATGCGTTGCCGGTGCCGGTGATCGACAGATCGGCATTGACGCCGGTCGAGAGCTTCAGGGCGCCGCTGGAGCTGACCGACGAATTGGTCTGCCCGGTGGCCGTCGCAAGGTTTGCCGCGCCGGACGCCAGAATGGTGGCGGTCTGCACGCCGGTCGCGAGGTCGACCGCGTTCAGCACGTCGGTCACGGTCGCGCTCTGCAGATAGACCGTCGAGTTGCCGCTGCCGTCGGTGACGATATTGCCGTTGAGGCCCGACCCGGACGTCACGCTCGCAAGTGTCTGAGGTGTTTGCGCGTTCTTGAAGGTGATGATCTTGCCATCGACGTTCAGGGTCGAGCCGTCCTGGATCAGCGAGCCCAGCGATGCGCCGCTGGTGGCGCGCGCAGCGGTGATCGTCGTATCGCCGGCGCCCGTCGCAGTCGAGAGACCAAGGGCCTTGAGCAGGTCGGCCTTGCCCGTGACGCTCAGATCGGCGCCGGTCGAGGTCCGCAGCGTGACCACGCCAGCAGTGATGGACGATGCGGTCTGGAGGACACCAACGGGACCCGACGAGCCGCTCGCGGTAATTGTTGCAGCACCTGCGTTGATCGCGGCGCTCTTGACGCCGCTCGCCAGATCGACCGCGGTGAGCAGGTCGCCGGCCGTCGCCAACGGCGCGCCGGTGGTGCCGAGATAGACAGTCGAGTCGCCGTTGCCGTCGGTGACGATGTTGCCGCTGACGCCCGAACCCGTCGGGACAGCGGCGGCGGCCGGCGCAGTTCCGGTGCGGAAGGTGATGGTCTTGCCATTGACGGTGAGGGTGTCGCCATCGGCCGGCTGCGCGGCAGCGGCGAGGCCGGTCGCCGTCGTTCCGTTGGCTGCAAGCAGGGTGATCGTACTGGTCAGCGCCGTCGTGCCGTCGCCCGCCGTCGCAGCCGTCCCGACATCAGCACCCTGGGTCGCGCCGAGCTTCGCGGCTGCCGTCACCGCGGTCGTGCCACCGGCGGCGCCGGTGTAGAGCACGTTGCTGAAGGCGGTGGCGCTGGCGAAAGTGGTGGTGCCGCGCAGGTCGGCGGCGGTGGCGCCGGGAATCGTCGTCGAGACGTTCGATTTGGTGGAATAGCCGACCGTGGTCTGTAGCGCCTGGTTGGCGATCGATTTCGCGGAGTCGATCAGCTTCTGCAGCGAGGTGATGCCGGTGTTGGCGGCCTGCAGCACCTGCACGCCGTTGTTGATACCGTCCAGTAGGTTGGCGATGTCGCTGGCGCGATTGTCGAGTCCCTGCGCGGTGAAGAAGTTGGTCGGGTTGTCGAGGGCCGTGTTGACCTTCTTGCCGGTGGACAGGCGCTCCTGCGTGGTAGCCAGCAGGTCCGCGG
>WNGQ01001329.1_pt1 | contig 25704 bp, 19 predicted proteins | sample 5407661 | NCBI WGS metagenome assembly WNGQ01 (sample SAMN13153382, study PRJNA577476) | soil metagenome | isolation source: 60 cm soil or saprolite under Garry oak tree replicate 2 | place: USA:California | collected 2016-06-15 | reverse complement strand
TTGACACTATGTCATGCGGGAAGGACACATTCATGGCAAACAGCCAGGCATATGACGTCGCCATCATCGGAGGAGGCATCGCCGGACTCTCGGTAGCATTGCACTTACCCGGGCAGATGCGCGTCGCACTCTTCACCAAAGGTCAGCTCGGCGAGAGCAACACGCGCTACGCCCAGGGAGGTCTGACAGCAGCGCTTGGAGCGGACGACAGCCCCAACCTCCATTTTCAAGATACTATAGCGGCGGGCGCGGGCCTTTGCGACGAAAACGCTGTACGTGTCCTGGTAGAACAAGCCCCGGCCGCTGTAAATTGGTTGATACAGCACGGGGTACAGTTTGATCGTGCCCAACCTGGCAGCAACATTCACACTACAAGTGCGACAAACGCTATACACACCACTCCTGATGGTTTGCTATTGGGCCGGGAGGCAGCGCATAGCCGCTGGCGTGTCCTTCATGCAGGTGGCGATGCCACGGGAGCGGAGATCGAGCGAGCGCTGATGGCCGCTCTCCAAAAACACCCGCGCATCGCCGTCTATGAAGAGACCTACGTTAGTGCCTTGCTTGTATACGATGGGGTATGTACCGGTCTCGAAGCCATCGATAAAAGTGGACAACCATTTACCATAGAAGCAAAGGCAACGGTCCTGGCCAACGGTGGCGCAGGCGGCCTCTGGTTACACACCTCGAATCCCGCTGGCGCAACCGCTGATGGCCTTGCTCTAGCATGGCGTGCAGGCGCGGTCCTCTCTGACCTGGAATTTATGCAATTTCACCCGACCGTCCTGGCGGTCAACGGTGGTTCTCACCTCGTCTCAGAGGCCGTGCGTGGTGAAGGAGCCTTCTTGCGCAACCATGCCGGCGAGCGTTTCATGCCACGCTATGGATCCCGTGCTGAGCTTGAGCCTCGCGATGTTGTGGCGCGTGCCATCCTCAGCGAGATGCTCTCAGAGGGGACCGACTGCCAGTACCTCGACCTGCGTCATCTCCCTGCGGAAAAGATGTATGCCCGCTTCCCGACCATCTCGGCTATATGCCGGAAATATGGCCTTGACCTTGCCAGGGATCTCCTCCCCGTCGCACCAGCAGCCCACTATTGTATGGGTGGCGTGATGGTCGACACCTACGGTCGCTCAACCCTCCCCGGCCTCTATGCCGTTGGGGAAGTCGCGTGTACAGGCGTACACGGCGCAAACAGGCTCGCCAGCAACTCCCTCCTGGAAGGCCTCGTCTTCGGCCTGCGCCTCGCCGACGGCCTGCAAACCCACCCCATCGACAACGACACCCCGTCTATAGTAGGGGCGATCCCTTGCGGTCGCCCTGAAATGTGGCCTGGTCGCCCTGAAATGTGGCCTGGTCGCCTTGAAAAATGGCCTGACCGCCATACTATCACTATTCCCGTCCCTACGAATTCACTGGAGAATGTATCCACTGCCAATGCCGGCCCTGTTTCCCTCTCCGATATTCGTCGTGAAGTACGCGCCGTCATGTGGCAGTACGTTTCGCTCTGTCGCGATGAAGAGGGCCTGCTTGAAGCCAGGCGTCGAGTACACGCGCTCAAGCAGTCACTGCCCGCCGCACTCGATATAGAGCATGGCGGGGCAGTGCACCTCGCGCAGTGGGCAGAGACCAGGAACATGTTGCTGATGGCTGAACTGGTGATCATTGCTGCCACGCAGCGCCGCGAGAGCCGGGGAAGTCACTGGCGGCGCGATTACGAGACTCTCGATGCATCGCTTACAGGCCGCCACTTTGCATATGTACAGGAAACTACTGTACTCACGCCTGAAAATCCTCGAAAGGAGGTCATTGCTCATGCGTAAGCCTCCGCTGGACCTTATTAAGCGTGCCCTCGAAGAGGACGGTGCGGAATACGATATCACCACCCTGAGCACTGTTCCAGAGGAACATCTTGCTCACGCCAGTCTCATCGCGCGCCAGAACGGCGTCGTCGCCGGACTCTCTGTTGCAGCCGCGACGTTTCAACTGCTCGATGAGCGTATTGTCATAAACCTGCTGGTGCAAGATGGAGATACTGTCCATTCTGACCAGGTCCTGGCTCACCTTGAAGGCCCGGCTCGTTCCCTGCTGAGCGCGGAACGTGTCGCGCTCAATTTCCTGGGACATCTTTCGGGTATCGCCACCGTTACGGCTCGTTGTGTAAAGGCCGTCGAGGGTACCCCTACACGCGTACTCGATACGCGTAAGACAACCCCGGGATTGCGCAGCCTGGAAAAAGATGCTGTGCTCCTCGGCGGGGGCAAGAATCACCGCTTTGGCCTCAGCGACGGCGTGCTCATCAAAGACAATCATATCAAAGCCGCCGGGGGAATCGTTCAGGCTGTGACCGCCGCGCGGCGTTCCGCCCAACACCTCCTCAAAATAGAGGTCGAATGTGAGACACTCGCGGAAGTCAGCCTGGCCTTAGAGGCAGGTGCCGACGTTTTGCTGCTGGACAATATGGATGTCGAAACGATGCGGGCCGCCGTCAAGTTAGTGCGCCATAGCGCCCCAGGTGTACTCTTAGAGGCATCCGGTAATATTGGCACCAATCCGCAGCGTCTGGCCGCCGTTGCCGCTACTGGCGTAGATTTCATCTCGCTGGGAGCATTAACGCACTCTGCACCCAACTTTGATATATCCTTGGAGTTTGCTTGATAATCACTGCGCTATATACCTTCATGGTCATCTCTGGCCACGTTTGCCAGAACAAGGAGAAAACTCATGGCCCTTCAAACAGTTTGCGCCGAAAGTAAAGAGGAGCGGATCTTGCCGCTGCTCTCCCGCCAGACACGCGCACAACATGCCCGCTCAACCCGGATCGATAATGTTCCTCTCTTGTATGCTGAGATGTCAGGCGATGAATTAGACCAGCGTATCGCCGCCGCCAGGGCGAAACTTGGAGAGCGGCTCGTCATCCTCGGACATCACTATCAGCGTGATGAGATCATCAAGTACGCCGATTTTCGTGGAGATTCGTTTAAACTGGCACAGCTAGCCGCCGCTCGACCGCAGGCCGACTACATCGTCTTCTGTGGTGTACATTTTATGGCCGAGAGCGCCGATATCCTCAGCGCGCCTCACCAGCGTGTCATCCTGCCTAATCCCGCCGCGGGTTGCTCCATGGCAGACATGGCGAATATAGCCGAAGTCGAAGAATGCTGGCAGATGCTCCATGAAACGCTCGGGGACGAGGCCGGCATTATTCCTGTGACCTACATGAACTCGGCGGCCAACCTCAAAGCCTTTTGTGGGAGCAATGGCGGTATTGTTTGCACCTCTTCCAATGCTCCTGCCGTCATCAAGTGGGCCTTCAGCCAGGGTAAACGCGTCTTGTTCTTCCCCGATGAGCACCTTGGCCGCAATACCGCCCTCAAGTATGGCATAGCAGAAGAGCAGATGGCTGTATGGAATCCCAAAGACCCCATGTCCTCGATCGATGCCGAAGAGGAGCTGGAGCGTTCGAAGATCATTTTATGGAAGGGTTATTGCACCACCCATATGCGCTTCAATGTGCAGCAGATCGCCAAAGCCCGCTCTGAATATCCCGGCATCAAAATACTGGTCCATCCCGAGTGCCGCCGCGAGGTCGTAGAAGCCGCTGATCTCTACGGCTCTACCGAATATATCATTCAACAGATTGAGAAAGCCCCGGCCGGGAGTCAATGGGCGGTCGCTACCGAAATAAACCTGGTGCATCGCCTGGCCAAAGAACATCCAGAGCAGTTCATCTTCTGCCTTGATCCTATCGTGTGCCCCTGTTCCACCATGTACCGCATCCACCCGGCCTACCTCGCCTGGGTATTGGAAGGCCTGGTGCAGGGTCAGGTAATCAACCAGGTCAGTGTAGATGAAGAAATCGCTCACTGGGCAAGAGTCGCCCTGGAGCGCATGCTCTCACTATAATCAAGGTATAGTTATCCTTGTTAGAGGACTGTTTCGTAGGGGCGTGGGCGGCGTGGAGCGGAGTGGGGACCCTTGGGTCGCCCACGTAGTCCTGTCGGGATAATAGCACGCCTGCCCCGTATGGAATAGTTTTCAAAGACAGCGTGTTCCCACGAATAGAAGCGGAACACGGAAAGGTAATACCTGTTTTTGCCTTCTCTATTCGCCAGGAAAAGAATAACCCTTCGTAATGTACTATTGGAGGTGATTTGTGAGCGATACAGCAATACAGGAGCAACAACCCGCCCCTGATTTTACCCTACCCGCAGTGGGAAGCGATGATGTTGTTAATAACGGCCAGGTACACCTGGCTGATCTGAGAGGGAAAACTGTCGTTCTCTATTTCTATCCCAAAGACGACACCCCTGGATGCACGGCTGAAGCGTGTTCTTTCCGCGATGCTAATCGTGAGATGCAGAAACGTGGTGTCATCGTCCTCGGTGTAAGCGCCGACAGCCTTGAGTCTCACCAGAAATTTGCCGACAAGTACGGCTTACCCTATCCTCTCCTCGCTGATACCGATACAACTGTCTCGCAACTGTATGGTGTATGGAAAGAGAAGAACTACGCTGGCAAAAAATACATAGGCGTCAACCGCGAGACATTTCTCATTGATAAAGATGGGATTGTTCGTAAAGTCTGGCCAAAAGTCCAGGCAGCCGAGCACGCTCAAGAGGTTCTGGAGACAGTAGATTCTCTACATCTTTAACCTTGGCACGGAAACATCATAGCTGGTCGAACGAAACCGCAAAGTATCGATGAGTAGCCCGCTCAGGCTCGCCTGCACATACAATAGTGTATCGTCGATAGTATCGCTTTCCAGCACCTTATGATGGCCAGTAGCCCGATAGATAGATTCAAGGGCTTGCACCAGGTACTCATCATTCTCGCAGGTGCAAGCCTCCACCCGGCTGGGGTAAAGACGGAGCCAGCTAAGCAAATCCTCGCTTAAACATGCGCGCAAATGTTCTTTAGTCCTGGGATCACTTTTTTTCAAGATACGACGGAGCGTCTCCTGATAGCTATCATCATTACCCTTTGTCTCAGTATCGACAGCTAAGACATTGTTCCGGCAAGTGGTACAACATGTATCCGCTTCATCCGAACTGGAGGAGGAGAGTGAATTGACCTTCATGACTGTGCTCCTTTAATTGCCGTATCTTCTCTATATATGACGTTTCAGGAGCCCAAAACATTTCAATTCTCCCTCCAAATAGGAGTTTAGGAGCCTATATCTTTCAAGCCATCCGTCTGCAAACTGGCTTTTTCCAGGTCCTGGTCGTGCTCTAAACCAGTTGTTCCCGGAACTGCGATTGCTGAGTCGCCTGTTCTAGGCGTATGCTCCTCGACCTCCTTATTGAATAGGAAATGGGACATATGACACTCTCATTCAACAAACAAACTCACGTACACTTGCAAATGAAGCTATCTTAGCGGCTTTCATTGATGTTCCTGCCTTATTCATTACTCGAGGTGAGTCACATTCTTTTAGAATGGACTGTGGAGGGAAATGTAATTATGACGCAGCAAACTGTATCACCGATTTGTGACTGTTGTGGGCTCCCCATTATACCTGGTTCAGGAGAAGACTGCCCGCGATGCAATTATCCAATCCACCGGATCAAAGAAGAGCATTTTTTAGAATCCTCTCTACGCGACCTTCAGCGTGTCGCTATCAATGGTGGAGCAAACGTGACTGTTAGTGGGCTGATTGGTCGCTATAGGACACGCCTGAATTACCTTCGTAGCCTCCATGCGGCTATGCCAGCTATGCCGCTGTTTGCCGCAGGAGGTAAACAATCCGAGAAAGTGCCTGCTCCAAAACCGCCTCCTGTGCCTGTGTGGAGTGCTGTAATTGAAACGCCAGAAGAAAAACCACAACAGCCAGCACGTCGCGGTTTTTCGTTTACCTGGCGGTCATTTGTGGTAGACCAGGCCATCACCATTATTGGTTTGCTTGGTGCATTTCTGATCTTAATGGGAGCGCTCAATTCTGTCGTCACTACGGGCGGTAATCCGTTGCTCTCCTTCCTCATCGTCTTTGGCGTCCACGCCTTTTTTGGCATCGCCGGCGTAGTCGCCTATCATTTTACAAATTTCAAGCTGATTGCACGCCTTTACAGTGGCATTTATGTGCTTCTGGTACCGTTGGTCGGTTTTACGAGCTATAACTTGATGCTTGGTACCCACATAACACTTTCGTTGCCAACGCTGATCGCCATAGCAGCGACGTATGCCGCAATTGTCTATACTTTACTCGCGATCTACCAGGGCTTCTCCATCTACGGCTACCTCGGAGCAATGGCTCTGATCGTTGCCGATCTCGCCGTTGCTGCCGATTTGCACCTCAACTACTGCTGGTGGCCTGCTATGCTCATACCGCTGGCCTTCGCTGCACTTACCTCCATGGCGCGCTCGCCTTCCACAAGACGTGAACGCTACTTTACAAGTATGCTCCTGGTACTGCGCCAGCCGGTGCGTGTCTTCATGTACTCAATCGTCGGCATTTGTCTTTTAAGCGCTGTTGCCGTAACTGTTCTATCTCTTTCACTGGGGAGCACGTTCTTCAATGCATCAATGGAAGAGATTCGTTTCTCGATCCTGAGTATGTCGGTTCTCCTGCTGATTTGGACCACTGCATGGTTCTGGCTAACGAAACGCACTCGTGAGTTGCCCGTGCTGGCCCTTTTGTTCCTGGCCTGTGTACTCGCTTTCTGCTACGTCTTCAACTTTTCGCAAGGTGGCTACACCCTGGTGTTGGTAAGTGTTGCGCTGCTCTATCACGCACTCAACCGTTTCGCTGTTCCTCTACTTCAACCGCTCGGTAACCTCGGCCGATCACTGGATCAAATTGCGCTGGTACTGGTATGTCTCGCTCCTTTTATCAGCTCACCCCTCTTGCCGCAACAACTCTTATCTGCGGCCTATCAGATACCTCTGGACAGCAATCCAAATCTATACGTTCACCCAAATTGGGCCGCTGCAGCTGAACTGATTGCCGTAGGTGTGGGCTGTCTCCTCACAATGAGTATCATCTTGTTACATGCAAACCACAGGGGAAAAACTGAAAATCATTACAATAATTGGCCATGGCTCCTTTTGCTCAGCGGCTTCCTGCTCAATTGGGAATTGAGTACTATTGTGTTGTCTTTGAATCTCGTATCAGCCTGGTTCTTCGTGGGGCTGACCCTTGCTTTGATAGGCATCGCAGTGCTTGTACGCCAGCGTTTTGGGTCCTACTGGGCAAACCCCATTGATGTGTTGGTACTGGGTGAGGCGCTTCTGGCACTTGGCCTGAGTTTGAACCAGGGCGCCGATCATCTATCAATGCTTCTGCTGGGCTTCGCGGTACTATTCTACGCTGTTGCGCTATACCAACGCCGTCAGCGCATGCTTTTCCTGCCGTTGGTTTTTGCAGTGCTGGCTCTACCCATCCTGCTTTTTAGCCGTCCCTATGTCGCTCTCTTAATCGGTGCGCTGCTTCCTTTTGCCGCTGTAGCAATACGCCGCATCATGGCAAACAGAACACTGGTTGTTAGCGAAGAATCAGCGACAAAGTCGGGACGAGCTAAGCTATGGGAGTGGCCACTGGTAGCCATTGGACTGCTTTATGGAGCAGCAGCAGGCCTTATGGATGTCCTCATTTCTCAGTATAGTGCCCTTCCACAAAGTATCGTGGGAAACTGGTTGGGAGTGATTTTTCCTGTTGCCCTGGAATTGGCAGCGCTCTCCTTGGCATGGTACGCATCTGCCGCATTGGCTCGGATCAAATGGTGGCTCATCCCTGTCATTAGTTTTGCCAGCGTAGCGTTGCTTCTCCCCGGCAACCAATTCTGGGTTCTGGTAACCGTGACTCCTGTGGCAGCTATTCTCGGCTTTGGAGTCAGCCGCAGCTTTGATAGAACATGGGCTTCTCCTCTCTATATCGTAGCGTTGCTCAGTGCTATCATGACCGGGATCGTGGGATACCAGAATCCGGCTCATTTACTCGCTACCAGCTGGATATTGGTGGTCTTTGGCCTGTTATTCTACACAATTGGTCTTCTGGAAGATCTTGAGCCCTGTTTATGGCTCTTACCAGCATTTACCGCCTGGGCTCTGCTAGATGCAGCGCAACTGGGAGACTTGTATCGCCCTCTCGTTATTGCCCTTCTCTATGCTGGTGTCGGAGTGGCTATTGGCCTGCTACATTCCGTTATATTGCCCATCCTTGGGTCGGCAAAGAAGAACAATTTCCTGAAGTATGCCTTACCATTCTACGCTACAGCTTTTGTCGCTGCATTATCGACGGGCATGGACAGCGCTTCTACCACTGTAAATCCCCTCTTCTACCTTGTTGTAATGATGCTCTATGCGCTGGTAGCCTACGCCGTAGCGCTCTTTGAGCGCCAACCGTACTGGCTATTCATCGTAGCGGGTTTTGCCATCTGGGGAACATTACTTGCCCCTCGGGCCTCGATAGAGTGGGTGATAGGGATCGCTATAGCCACCGCCTTGATTGGTCTGCTGTTTGGACGAATGACGAAACGGCCGCTATCGCTTACTGGTGGACTGCTCTCTCGGTACAGGCTGACATCATTCGAATGGGGCTGGCCTTGGTACCTGATTTCATTGATAGCGATGATCTGGACTGTAGTCTGGCAACAGATCTTTGGCATGGAATCGCAAGCTGGCATAGTTGCGTACAGTCTCCTGGTCTTCACTGCGATTGCCGTCTGCATCATGCTGGTGGAGCGCGTGCCGGAGGTGCTGGTATTACCTGCGATTTTCGCAGCCCTCGCTATATGGCTCTGGCAGCCGCACCTGGATATCACAACTATGATGGTAGCTTTCTCCATACTATGCGTGCTGATCTTTGTCTCGCAACTAATATGGAAAGTTATCACACCATTGACGAAAATCATGCCCGCGTCACTCTTACACAATGTCGCAGGGATAGGCGGCCAGTTCCTGGTCATTCTGGTCATCATTGGCAATGGCGGTCTTTTCGCTAGTTCTGGCCCGCTTGCTTTTGTGGGAGCAGGTTCGCTGTTCGTACTGGCACTGATGGCCTTCTGTTACGGCCGTATCCAGGAGAACAATATTGTGCAACGTTGCTGTGACTATTCGGCGGGTTTGCTGGTATCGCTAGTAGTGAGTTGGACTTTGGCGGCATTTGGACAAGCAAATCTCGATCTGCTCACCCTGGCTCCTGCTACATATCTCACTGTAATAGCGCCGCTACTGCTCCGTGATGAGACATTGCCAGAGCATCGCATGATTGGGGAAGGTATTGCTGTTCTAGGTGCGGCGCTGCTCTTGCTGCCAACCCTCTGGTTGAGTTTCACACATAGCGAAGAAAACTTACTGTATACGCTGGTTTTGATAGGTGAAGCTCTGGCGCTGCTCCTGCTGGGTATTGGAGCAGGCGTGCGTATCTTTGTTCTTACAGGAGCAGGACTGATTGTTGTGGCGGCTCTCCACGCGCTCTTCTTGCCTAATTTGGCAATTCCGACGCCGCTGGCATTGACTATTCTTGGCGTAACGCTCTTAGGCGTTGCTACAGGTTTGAGCCTTGTACGCCGCCGATTACGGACTGCCTGGTCTCAGTGGGATTAGCCGATCGTAATATAAGAAGGGCACACACATTTCTCCCTTCATTTACTCGAGGACAGGCTGGACCAGTCGTACATCGAGCAATGAAGTTAAGCCTGTCCTTTGTGTGAATCTGTCTATCCCTTCTCGAGAGAAACTTGCACCATAATTGCTACTGTCGATTTTTGGGCACCTCAAACGTATATGTATCTCCGGCATTCAGGTACGTGATGCTGTTTTCGAGACCCTCTGCTCTGACTGCTTTCACAAAGTCTTCGAGAGGCGACTTGAATACCGGGTAATCGTTAAAGTGGATGGGTATCACTGTGCGCGGAGCAATAATCTTGATAGCTTCCGCCCCCTGTTTCCCATCCATTGTGAGCATTATCCCGAAGATACGTGTTCCTCCAAGGTGGAAGAGGGCCAGGTCGATCTCGGGATAGCGTTGATGAATCTCCTTCAGCTGTTCATTGAGTAGCGTATCGCCAGTAATGTAAAGAAGCATGCTAGTATTCCCCGCCGGCAATTGGAACTCGAGCATGCTGCCCATTACGGATGGAAGCAGCTTTGAGAGAGGCCCGGGTGCATGTTTCCCAGGCATCGAAGTAATGCGCAGTTGCGCATCTCCTTTAGCAGCTATCAGTGTTTGCCAGGTCTTAAGAGCGTATGTCGATTTGAAGCCCTTCTTCTTGAGGGCAGCTGCTGCCTGGGGTGTCGTCACAATCGGTATGAATTTATCCAGCTTATGCTCTACTTCGCGATCAAAATGGTCTTCATGCATGTGGGAGAGTACGACAAGATCGAGTGGTGGTAGCTCTTCGATGTTGATCGCAGGATCAGTTTTGCGTTTCGAGCGAAGCCCATATCCCAGGTGGACATGTTCTCCACTATGCAGAAAGTTGGGATCGGTCAGTACCGTAAAACCGGCATAGCGCAGCAGAACAGTAGCTGTCCCAATAAAAAAGATCGATCCTTGCTTCATATCTGGTTTGCTCTCTTCAGTAGAGAGGGCAATCACTGTTGTGTAATCCATGCGCCTTTGTAGTGGACGGATACCGCCGTTTTCAACTAGCGGCCTCCACTTCCTCCTTTAATAATATATGGAGTTTTTTCATCATCCTAGGTTGTGGCACGAATAAATATCAATAAAAGTGTCTCATCAATAGGCTACGGCACATCTACCCTATTATGGTACACTGTAGCATGTTAAGCATAATAAACACGTTCCTTAGGCGAGGAGGATACTACCCGTTGAATGACGACGATTCTTCTGGTTGAAGACGCAAGTGACCCGAGCATGTTGAAGGTTGCGCTCCCCTATTTCCTATGGTATACTCAGGTTGACTAACTATGTCTTTGCCTGGCGCTCTCAGTAAGTACGGCAATCCGTAGAAAGGCGTCCAATATGGCCCTGAGGAGTGATGAACTACACTATAGCCTGCAGCACCTCAACGGAATGTTGACCACACACGAAGCAGCGAAACAGCTGGACCTCAGTTACTGGCATTTTATGCACCTCGTGGAAAAAGGGCGTATACCGGGTATGCGTGTTGTTGACCGCTGGCTCTTCTCTCCGATCGATCTCGATGAGTATAGACGTAGTAAGTATGGCGAACTGGAAGATATGGCAAAAACAGCCCTGGAGCATCCGGCCGTAGGACTCACCGAAAAGCAAGAAACGATCTGCCGCTATCTCGTTAACAGCGAACGTCCCTCTCAGATAGCCCGCAAACTCCAGCAGTCCCGTCAAGCAGTTCACTCACAAATTACTTTGATACGCGAAAAAGTTATACGAACCCAATCCCCGAAGCCATCCAGGAAACAGGCCGCAGCTACTCAATCATCATCCGACGAAAAACCTCCCGCACAATCCGTATAAAAAAAGCTCCATTCCTGGTGTTTACCGCTCAGGTTTTACCCAAATGCCTCGTTCATGCATTAATTGTATTTGCTTTTCGATGACCTGCTCACGGTACTCGGCATGCTTCATAGGTTCACGATCCAGGTACATGTTCTTCGGATAGATGGGTTGCTCATACAACATCTGGTAGAGTTCGGTACGCAAGTCTTTCATCCAGTTGTCCCATTGGGCACGAGCGCGGTGATCGCGCAGCGCCTCAATGTCAATCACTCCACCAACATAGGTCGAGCCAGCGCCGTAGTCCTGGCGTCCGACAATCTGACCTTTGTAATTGATGATGAAGGAACGTCCACCAAAGGTATCAATAGGCGTGCTTTCTTCTGGAAAGAGATAATACGTGCCCATGTTGGGAGCCACGATGTACATATTGTTATCGAGTGCCCGCGCTCGACTCTGGATCTCAAAAATCTCGTTGCCTGTTGCCGGATGAGGATAGGAGGCACGATACACCACCTCTGCACCATTCATCGCCAATGCTCGCGCATTTTCAGGATAGGAGCCTTCGTTAGCCATCATGATGCCGAGGCGACCTATCTCTGTATCAACAACCGGCCAGAACGCATCAAGATTGCGACCGTATCGCTCAATCCACCAATCCATTAAGACACAATTTCATTTCCTCCTCTGGACAGAGGAGGCCGACACCGCCATGTTACCGCAGGGAAGGAGTGATATAATAGCGTAGTCGTTACAGATGCAGAGTCGCCCTTTACCAGGGCGATTCTCTTCTGGTATTGAAGTATCTGACACAACAAAGGAGCAATGAATGATTAAGCCCTACACTGCTGTCGGACTCATCACCACTGTTCGGGGCATTCGCAAACGCGCAGACATCAAAATCAACCTCGAACACCTGAAACACCTCGTCAAAGCCGCCTCCTGGCTCTCAAGCCTCGATCTTCCCGTTCGGTTAATTGCCATCCCTGAGGGAGCACTTCAGGCATTCAACGATGAGGTACTCGATCTTGACCATGTCACGTTTGCCAGGGAATGCGCCATTGATATCCCAGGCGAGGAAACCGACTTTCTGGGCGAGCTAGCCAAACAGTACAATGCCTTTATCATGGCGCAGGCGAAAGCAAAGCACCCTGAGATCAAAGATCGTTTCTTCAATGTCGGTTTTATTCTTGACCCGCATGGCGAAGTTATCCTCAAGCACTACAAGGTTTCACCACTCTTCCCCGTTGAGCACTCCGTCTGTCCGCACGATATTTGGGATTGGTGGGTAGGCCGCTACAGCCGCTCTTTAGATGCGTTTTGGCCGGTTGTGGATACGGAGATTGGCCGCCTGGGTATCATGATGGCGAATGAAGGCTCCTATCCTGAAAATGCGCGTGCTCTCGCCATGAACGGCGCCGAAGTTGTCTATCGTGCCTCCTATCCGCATCCGGCGACCGGCAACGAGATTTTTGAGATCCAGAGTCGAGCCCGGGCACTCGATAACAATATGTATATTGTGGCTCCCAACATGGGCACCTACTATCTCCACCCTGAGGACGATACACCGATTGATACCTTTGGCGGGCGTTCCTTTGTCATCAATTATAAAGGCCAGATTGTTGGTCGCCAGGACTACGGTGCTGGCTCAACCTATGTTGGTGGGGTCATCGATATAGAAGCTTTGCGTGACCATCGTGCCCGTGCTCAGTGGGACAACTGGATGAAAGACCTACGCACCGAACTCTACCAGATGCTGTATGAACAACCCATCTATCCAAAGAACCTGTACCTGGATCGTGAACCTATGAAGCATGCCGAGTACCGTGAGCAAGTCATTCAGAAGCAAATTGACCTCATGCACGAACGCGGCATCTGGGTCAAACCCGAGCGATAAACATACAGGCATTCTATTTGGAGATGCTCTTGCTTTTCTCATCCCCACAGGACAGCAGGAGAAGAACACCAGGGGTAGTCGCATCGGCTACCCTTTCTTACCCACATTCCGCAGTTTGCAGTTGTATTTTTCGCACTATCCCTTGTCGAGAGAATCCAGAAGTGAGAGCTTGTTGATAACGCTACATGATTGAAGGGCTTTCCACCTCAACACAAGAACAATTGTGGAAAATGGGTTCTCGACTGAAGTTCGCCCCGCTGTAAATCCCAACATTAAACCGATCTTGCAGGTAAAGAGAAAACTCGAAATAGTGGTCGCGTTGTCTGAACAGAAGGGTGCCACGATAGGGGAGTTCTACCGACAAGCTGAGCAAACATTGCAAGAAATGGAAGACCAGTAGACCCCTTGCAAGAGTCTGCTATACTCCCCACATGAAAAGATTTCTTCAATTGCTCCATGAAACCCTGCATGGTTGCTTCCTCAATCACCGTTGGCAACTCATCAAAGCCGCCGAAGATGTAGTTGAGCACCAATGCCGACGCTGTGGCAAACGCGCCTTTCGAAAGCCGTGACCTTCAGCTTGTTGTTTGAGAGCATCTATCTGTTGTTGAGCAACAGTCATGGCGCCCATTATGCTACACGTCCCTGACTAAGGATCACTAACTAGTACACGGAGACTGAAATAGGTATGTAGTATACTGGCAGGAGTTCAGGCCCCTGCCTCCCTCTGTCATCTAGAGCGGGACTGGCCCTGTTCCTCCCACGGAGTGAGCTTTTTACCATTGATCTTCTGTAGGCGCTTGATGTTCTATAGATCCTATGGTATCTTAAGAACAGATGTTTCATAATTACATACAAAAGCATTAGACGGCAGAAAAAGTTGTCTACGTCTAGAGTCCTATTGGCTAGAACTCCTTTGAGCGGTCTCGCTTAAGGAGCGAGGAAAGGAGAACCACCGAATGGCCACCGTTCAGGTCCGCTACATCGTCCACGATGTCGACGCTGCGATCGCGTTCTACTGCCAGCATCTCGGTTTCCATGAGGAGATGCATCCGGCTCCTGCCTTTGCTATGCTCTCCCGAGGCGACCTCCGTCTCATACTCAGCGCGCCGAATCCAGCGGGCGGCGGCGGTCAGTCGATGCCTGATGGTACCAAGCCCGAGCCTGGAGGCTGGAACCGCTTCTCGATTGAAGTCGACGATCTCGTCACCACCGTCGAGGCGCTGCGCAAGGCGGGAGCCCACTTTCGCAACGAGATCGTGACCGGCATTGGCGGCAAGCAAATCCTCGTCGACGACCCTTCAGGGAACCCCATCGAACTGTTCGAGCCGACCTTGCCTGAGGCTCGCCTTAGCTCGAGCTCATGAGCCGTCGGGGCGGGATTCTGGTTGCAAGCTTCTCAAACGAGGCTCGTTCAGCTCCGTTGAGGACTTACAAGCCAAGGTCTTCGTCTTTATCGACCATTACAACCGGGCGATGGCCCAGCCTTTCAAGTGGATCTATCAAGGCAAGGCTCTGACCAATCTAAACCACATGATGATTTGTGCCTCCGTGTACTAGGGATTTCGACATGTTTTCCCCTCATAATCATACACGTAGGAAAACATGTTAGGATCCCCAAATAATCCTTCCAATCCTCTAAAGAGCTTTACAACATATTCAAAAGTAAACCAAGAGTTATTCCTGATTATAGAGAAAGTTTCAGCTTCCTAAATCAGGCGAAATTGCCACATTCTACAATAGTAGAGTCACCTCTTGCTGCTGCACTTCCCTTTGTAATGAGTTTTGCGACTTTCTATTCTTCTTGTAATAGAATTGATTCTCTCGTATAATTAATTTCCTAAGGATGAAAGAAATGAGACACTGAGGAACGCGCTCGCGCTGAGAAGAACGCACGACCGGGGAGAATGGAAATGAGCGACAAGGACGCACCGGAGGTTAAAGACTTCTTCATCAGCTATAACAAGGCGGATCGAGCTTGGGCCGAGTGGATTGCTCAACAACTGGAGCATGAAGGTTATAGTACCATTATACAGGCTTGGGACTTTGCCCCAGGACACAACTTTGTGCTCAAGATGCATGAGGGCTTACAGATGAGCAGACGCACTCTCCTTGTGCTCTCCCCTTCCTACCTCACTGCCGTATACCCCCAGCCAGAATGGACTGCTAGCTTTATGCGTGACCCACAAGGGAAAGAAGGCCGTCTGGTGCCTGTACGGGTGCGCGACTGCCAACCGGACGGATTGCTTGCACCTCTCGCCTATATCGATCTCGTCGGCATCACCGACGAGGTAGTTGCTCGCAAACAACTGATTGACGGGCTACAACCACGGGTTCGGCCCTCACAAATGCAACGTTTTCCGGGAGCCTTCTCAGTGGCCCATCCACCAAACTTTCCTGGTATCTGGCCTCTTTTCTGGAACGTGCCCTATCGGCGCAATCCGTTTTTCACTGATCGAAAAGCTTTACTCGATGTACTACATGAGCGCCTCACGTCAAGCACGAGCACTTCCCCTACCCAAGCTCAGGCCATTCATGGCTTGGGGGGCATTGGCAAGACACAAACTGCCGTGGAGTATGCTTACCTATATCGCAAGGAATATCAAGCTATCTTTTGGGTGCGTGCGACAGCTAGCGATACCCTGATCTCTGACTTCGTGACCCTCGCGGGCCTGCTGCAGTTGACAGAGAGGGAGGAAAGGGACCAAAACCGAGTGGTCGAGGCTGTCAAACGGTGGCTAGCTCAGCAGCAAGACTGGCTACTTATCCTGGACGATGCCGACGACCTAGAACTGGTCTCCATATTCTTACCGATCACTGAGACTGGCCATGTCTTACTCACTACACGCGATCAAGGGGTATCATTGTTGGCTCAGAGCCAGGAGGTAGAGAAGATGGATCTGGCAGAGGGAGCCTTGTTGCTCTTACGACGTTCCACGGTGCTCACTCTAAATGATGCCCTGGCTCGCGCCTCCTCAGAAGCCAAAGAGTTAGCAGAGACCATAGTCACCCTCATGGATGGCTTGCCGCTGGCGATCGAACAGGCTGGAGCCTATATCGCACAAACTGGCTGTGGGCTCGCGCGCTACCTGAATCTCTACAAGCAGTACCGCACCGACCTCTTGAGGTGGCGACGTCGCATCCCATCCGACTATCCCAAGACGGTGGCTAGTACCTGGGCGCTCTCCTTTGAGCAGGTCGAAGCGCGCAACCCGTCCGCGGCCGACCTACTACGGCTGTGCGCTTTTCTAGATCCGGATGCCATTGCCGAAGATCTTGTGTTGCAAGGTGCTTCGGAGTTGAGTCCGGTGCTTCAAAAGACAGCAGCCGATGGCTTTCGATTCGATGAGGCTCTCGATGTGCTGCGTTCTTTCTCGCTTATCCGACGTCTACCGGACAGTAAAAGTTTTGCTGTGCATCGGCTGGTGCAGGTCGTGCTTAAAGAGCAGATGGACACTCCAACGCAGCAACAGTGGGCGCAACGCGCTGTCCGGGTGGTCGAGGCAGCCTTCCCGGAAGTAGAGTTTGAGACCTGGCCGCGCTGCAAACTGTATTTACCTCATGCTCTTATGTGTGCCGACTTGGTAGAGCTGTATGGCCTAGTCTTTCCCGAAGCAGCAGATCTGTTGCATCGAGCGGGAGTCTACTTACAAGAGCGCGCACAGTATGGACCAGCTGAAGCACTCTTACAGCATGCACTTTCAATGCGAGAGCAGACGCTGGGACCGGAGCACCCCGACACCTCTATTACTCTGGATCATCTAGCAGGCCTCTACCGGACTCAAGGCCTTTACGAACAAGCGGAACCTCTTTACCAGCGTGCCCTTGCCATCAGAGAGCAGACGCTGGGACCGGAGCACCCTGACACCTCCGTCACCCTTAATAATCTGGCAGTGCTTTATCGAAACCAAGGCCAGTATAGCAAGGCGGAACCGCTCTACCAACGTGCCCTTGCCATCTCCGAGCTGACCCTGGGCCCTAATCACCCCGAGACCGCCGCTACACTCAATAATCTAGCGGGTCTCTACTGGTACCAGGGTCAGTATGAGAAAGCTGAGCCCCTCTACCAACGTGCTCGGGATATTTGTGAACAGACTTTGGGGCTTGATCATCCCCAAACTGCCGCTGCCCTCAATAATCTAGCGGAACTCTATTGGGCAAGGGGTCAGTACGAGAAAGCTGAGCCCCTCTACCAACGTGCTCGGGATATTTGTGAACAGACGCTAGGGCCTGATCATCCCCATACTGCTGTTACACTCTTCAACTTAGCACGAGTCGCGCAAGTGCAGAAACGCTACGAGTCAGCCGAAGAACTCTTTCTGCGCGCCTTGGCTATCGATGAGCAGACCTTTGGCCAAGACCATCTGGAGGTCGTCGAAGACTTGGAAACTTATGCTACTCTGTTACGGAGGATGAACCGAGAGGACGAAGCGGCATTGCTCGAAACTCGAGCCAAGGTGATCAGATCCAAGTACCGCCCATAGGGCCCCCGAGTTGCGCAACGAGATGGTAAGCAGTAGGTAAAGAGCACAGAGATGTGCCTTCTTAGCAGGGATTATTCTCTCTGCTTCCCTGCTAAGAAGGCACATCTCTACTCGTGTTCGCTACTTGCTCTGACCTCGTTGCGCAACTCGGGGGTAGGGGGACTGTCAGAAACAGGTGAAAATCTCAAATGCATTAGGTATACCTTTTTCATTATGAAGCAGTGGCAGCAAATCTGGCAGCAACGTCGATGATTTCAGACGAATAGAGATGAACACAGACGAACAGCGCATCCGCTTTCTGAGCGTCCTGGACTACTTCAAAGCAGACACAGAGCGGATCAAAAATCGCGGTACGGGGCGTTCGACTCTCCTCATTTCCACCATTTACCCTGGTCACAAAACCCTTTGTAGCTCGTTTCTTATTTTACGCTTTCCACTCATAGCCTCACTTGACAATGGCATTGGCACTCCTGAACTGGCTACTTGGATCATCCGTTCAGGAAAATGTTAATAACAGAGATATAATCCTCAAAAGTGCCGGAGTAAAACTCCCCAGCTGGGGAGCATGGGATATCCTCAAAGCAACGTGGCTTTCGTGGTCACAATGCTTTGAGGAGGGAATCCATGTTAGCACTCGAGGAACGATTCATAATCAGAGAGATGTATCGCAAGGGGGTCTCGATCAGCGAGATTGCCCGTCAGACTGGACGAGATCGCAAAACCATTCAGCAGGCCGTCAATGCGCCTGACCTCTTGCCACCAAAGCACCCACGTCAAGTGAAGGCATGCAAAATCGATCCGTACGTCCCCTATCTGGAGCAGCGGATGGCCGAAGGCGTCTTGAACGCCCGCATTATGAGGGATTACCTAACGTATGTCAATCCATTACCTGTCGTTAGCCAATATTGGGGGATTTTCGTGTGAGAAAACCATCACTGAACTGGCTACTTGGTACATCCGTTCAGGAAAAAGGGACATTGAGAAGTGATAGACCGAGGAGAAAAGGGAAAGAGAATTTCTCTCGGGGAGGGATGCTTTCTCGCAGAGCGAGAGTGCTCCCGGTCTTGTCTGCGAGGTTCTTGGCACTGAAACAGCTTGTGAGAAAGCACAGAGCACGTTTCTGACAAACGCCCCGGGAGATGTACATGCGAAGGGGAACGGCTCGTATTGCCTAAGGTCTACTACTATAAATTATATTATTTATTTCTCATTATATAAATAGTGTTTACGGAACCGACGGGTTTCGAGTCCTCTGTCGCCAATTTTCTACCTCTTCCTTGCGCCGTCAGGAAAACTGTACCAAAAGCTCCAACGCTTCCTCACTGAAGAGGAACAATCCGCTGCAAATGATCCTCCTGCTCTTGAGAAGCAGCAACGACCAGGGCCAAGAAATCCGGCCTATGGTCTCCCCTCTTCAGAATGGTCGACGGTGCTGCGTCGTGTACTTGAGAAGAAAGAACCACTCCGCAACGTTGCCAATGACTATGGGGTCTCGCATGAAACGGTTAGGCGTCTCATTCGTGCTTCTCGGAAGTTGAGAACAAGCTAAGGAGTTGCTCACTGCAACGCTGTGAAGAACTCTTTTGAGACTGTTGGCAGCGATCGAATATGCTCTGGAGCAGTTTTTCACGCGTTTCCAAGACGTTTGTCTTCTGCTTCTTTCCTTCTTCTCCTGTTCATGATCCTGGAGACTGGACAGGTGCTGGTGCATCCCCATCAGGGTAGAGCTACTTGTGTGCGAGCTGCTGTAATTTTGCTTGAATTTCTTTGGGTGAGAGGTATCTTTTCTTCTTCTTCTGCTTCTGCTTCTTTGCCATCGTGCTCTTCCTCGCTTTCTTCACTCATTGGTTGAACAGTGGTTACCGCATTCAATGCCTGATACCATGCGGCGCAATTCGCACCCAAATCATCATGATCACTTGGGCAATCTGGCAGCGAAAAGGGAACCGCGTCGAGCAAGTGACAATGCCCACACGCATCACAGAGCACGCTCTCGCAGGCTGGACAGGAGAGCATCCCCACCGGGGGAAGTGGGATGGTTGGAACACATGCACATGCGGCTTGAAAGCATGTCGGGTTCTCCTGCGTAGACTTCAAGCCATGTAGCCACTCGATAGCCTGCTCCTGGAAAGGTGCCATGTTGTAAACGTGATCGCTCTCTGGCGGCAAAGTGGTACAAGTCTGTGACGTATGAGTCACCCGCTTCCCTCTTCTCGGCTTTCGCCTCAAAGCGCGTTCTAGGCTTATGAAGCCCCTGCCCCTTTGTCATCAAGTTCCCTGTATGACGCCATCGAATTGTACCACTTTGCCGCCAGAGAGCGATGACATTTACACCTCTTTGTTCTCCTCCCCAAACCACGAAGGAAGTGCGGGAACTGACTGCGATGAGGTCTGGATGGTAACAGGTGAATACGCGATACTGCTCATGATGCCTCCTGATGATGGAAGTCACGGGTTTTCCCTTCAAGTCCCTTCTCGAGCCATGCACGGGTCGACGCTCAGAAAGTCTGTCACTGTGTCTCGCGGAAAGCTCTTCAGCAACTCTGCCACGAAATCTGTCCTCTCGAACAGTGTCATATCCCAATCTATACGCTATGCTTACGATAGAGATGCTGGTGGCGAATTGGGTGTTCTCGTTGGGCCGTTAGCTGCGCCCCACCTCGAAGGCGCGATACATTGAGCCCCTACGACATCGCTTCGCTCGTCTTGCAGGGGCATCTTGCTGGCAGTATCTCAAGAGAGATCAAACTCTCACTCAACCCTAGAGAACCAAAAAGGAGCATACGCCACATGCAAACTATCCACACCGACGGTGATCGCTTCGAATCAAATGGGCAGCACTTCATCCGCGCTGCCAGCGTCACCGAACTGGAGCAGCGTCCATTCAAAGTTGTCACGCTGGAAGACCGGCATATTTTATTGCTGCGTGCCGATGGACAGATGAGAGCGCTCGATAGCCGCTGTCCACATATGGGCTACCCCCTTTCGCAGGGAACCATCAAAGATGGCGTCTTGCGTTGCCACTGGCACCACTGGCGCTTTGACCTGGCCTCCGGTGGCTGTTTTACCGAAGGCGGAGACGACGTGGCCGTGTTCCCGCTAGAGATTCGCGACGGCGAGATCTGGGTCAGTCCAACGCCCCTGGAAGGCTATGTGCGAAGCCTGACCGAAAAGTTCCTGGGTGATCTGCGCCAGGGCATGGAGGAACGCAATACCTTCCTGATTGCCAAGGCGGCGGCAGGTCTGCGTGCCAACGGAGTCGCTGACCGTGACATCCTCAGCGCAGCCGCGATGTACGGGCTGCGCTTCCGCCAGGGGGGCTTCTCGATGGGTCTAACCATCCTGACGTGCATGGGACTGCTCGTGCCGCATTTGCGGGAAGATGACAAGGCTCTGGCTGACGTCCACGGCCTCATCAACTGTGCTCGCGATGCCTTTGCTGGCCCCCCGCGTCGCATGCTGCGTCCATTGCCCACGACACAATTTACCACCAAAGCACAGCTCAAGCATTGGTTTCGCCTCTTCATCGAAGACCGCGAGGCCGCCGGAGCCGAGCGCATCCTGCGTACGGCGGTTGCCGCTGCATACTCCATGGAAGACCTGGTCGAGCTGCTGCTGGCGGGTGCGACCGACCATTACTTCTTGAGTACAGGCCATGTCATTGACTTTACCAACAAGGCTTTTGAATTGTTCGAGGTGATGACGACTGATGGGGCGTTGCCTGCGGGTGAGTTTGATGCGCGTGAGGTGCTGGCGACGACGCTCTCGGCGGTCGTACGACCTATGGCGATGGGCTTTCGCCACGAAGAAGATGCCGATTGGCAGGAGACGATAGAACCTCAGGAGGCGTTGTTTGCGATGCTCCCCACGCTGCTGGCACAGCCACGCGACCTCCACTGGGCGCGTGATGGACGCCCGGAGGCGCTCCGTGATGTGTTATTGGCGGGCAAACCCGATGATATTACGCAGGCGTTGCAACGTGCGCTGGAACAAGGTGCGCCTGTCGATGTCCTCAGCAGTGTGCTGGCGCGGGCTGGTATCCACCGCGTCGCTCGCTTCCATGTGCAGAACGAGGAGGACTGGGATGATGTCTTGCACGTCATGAGCTACGCTCATGCCATCGATGCGCTCACTCGCCGTGCAGTTGGGCGTTCGCTGGAAGGTGATATGGCTTTGATGAAGGCGATAACGCACGGGGCCATGTTCGTCTATCTGACGCATTTTCTCAATATCCCACGGGCTCTCTTGCCAGCCGAGCGCGGCAAGGCGGCGGTTCCGGCAATGCTTGATGATCGGGCAGCCCTGTTGGAGCGATTGCTGTATTGTGCAGAATTTCAGCAGGTTGAGGAGGCTGCGGCCATTGTCCATGGTTACCAGGAGCGGGGGTATCCATTGGCCGAGCTGAAGGCGACGCTGGGGAAGGCGTTGCTGCGTGAGGACGCGACCTTCCACACGTTCCAGATGCTCGACGCTGGCATGCGTCAACAAGCAGCCCTGGGAGCGAACCACCCAGATGGTCGCCTGGCGTTGGTTGCAGCTACGCGCTACATGGTCGCGCAGCGCTTGCGTCGCAATGTGCTCTTCTCGACGCAAAATGCGTTGAAGTTGCAACGTGGCGAGGCGCTGAATGAGGATGCGTAGGAATGCGTCCCCTTTATAAGACTTTGCTGGCGAATGACACAATCGATGGAATCGCCACTGTTTGAGCCAAAAAACCATCAGGTATCAGGCGCAAGAAGCGGCAAAAACGGCCTGGATTTGTCCCCTTTCCAGTATTTCTTGCATTCGCCAACAAAGTCCTAAAAGCGCCAACCAGCCCCCCCAACTCCCCCCAAGCGCCCGAAAACCGCTCCGCCCTTCCCTGTAAGAGCGAGCTCCCGCTCGCGATGGATGAGCGCAGCCAACTCCGGGGGGAAGGTCCCACCTACGAAGCTGTGGCACCGGTCATCGCCCGGCGACTCCCCGCCATCTCCTTGGTAAAGGGGAACTCGCGATCCTCGGCAATGATCATCGAATCGTAGCCAGGCGCGCTGAGAATCCCGTGGAGTTGCCGCCGGCGCACACCCATGTTGCCGCCGTCGTAGAGCGGGAAGACCAGGGCATCGCGCAGATGCCGCTCCAGGGGATGATCCTTGACATAACTCTCGACGCCCATGACGCGCATGGCATCGTAGACGACCTGGACCGCCTGCTCCGAGCAGTAGACCTTGGTCATGATGGCGATCTCCTGCCCTTCGCCGTGGGCGTCCAAGTAGGCGCAGGCGCGCTAGGTCAGGTAGCGGCAGGCTTCGATGCGCATCTTGATATCGGCGAGAGTGTAGCCGACGATCTGATGGTTGATAATCGCCTCGCTGCCGAGCCAGCGCGCCGAGCGGGCGAAATCGAGGACGTACTCGAAGGCCGCGCGCATCACGCCGACGCAGGCCGCACCAATGAGCGCCGCCGTCCAGCCGAAGGCCCCGGTAATGATGGGGATGCCGTCCCCCTCGGCACCGATGAGGTTCTCGTGCGGAACGCGCACATCCTCAAAGATGACCTCCGGCTGCACCGTCAGCCGGAGGCCGATCTTGTTCTCGATCTTGCCGACGCGGATGCCCGACGTATCGCCAGGGACGGCGATGATGCTAAGGGCGTCCTTGGCACCACGGGAAAGGTCAGTGCGCGTGGTGCCAAGGACGCCCTTGCGCTCCCAGCCGCTGCCGTTGGTGGCGAAGTGCTTGACCCCATTGATGACGTAGGTATCGCCCTCCAGGCGCGCGAAGGTGCGCACGCCAGCGTTGGGGTCATCGCTGTCGAAGTTGGCGCCGCCCTCCACATCGGTGAAGGCAAAGCAGGCCAGCAGATCGCCAGTTTTGTCCTCCGCAAATAGCCGGAGGAACCGCTCCTTCTGCACGGGCGTGCCAAAAGTGATGATTGGGTGCAGTGCGAGTCCGTTGGCGAGTAGAGTCGTCGGTACGCCAACTTCCACCCGGCACAGCTCCTCGGCGGCTATCGCCAGATCAACGCAACTGCTGCCAGCGCCGCCGTATTCGGTGGGAATGAGCGATGCAGTGAGCTCGCCTGCAGCCATCTGGGTGAAGGCGGGTTTAGAACGCTGGAAACACTCCCAAGGGTCAGTCAGTGCGTCCAGTTCACGGGCAAGAGGTTGCAACACCTGCGTGGCAAATGACCGTGCGACATTGCGCAGCATCACTTGCTCCTCGGTTGGCCGAAAGTCAATGGACATGACAAGCTTCCTCTCAGCTATGAGGCTTCTCTCATTGAACTACTCTGCACTACCCGGATAGGCTCCATGTGACAGTCACAGCAGCCCCTAGTACAAATAATAGGAATAAATCGGCCCTGTCAAGCCCACGAATTGCGCAACGTGAATGACTTTCTGTATGGATTACGGACTTCATGACGCGGTTCTCCATGCCACATCGTCTCACAGCAAGCGGGCAGATAGGAAGAGCTCAAACGGTAAAATGAGAGGAGTCATCACTGTGCTGGCTACCTGTGGATATCCGTTCTCAAAGGAGGAAAGAAACAGCGCATGAGAAACTTTCTTGCCACCTGCTTGATATGGAGATGATAGTAACAAGGAACGGGTTGAGGCGTCAACGGCCCTCATTTTTGGAACGGATATCCGAAGTAGCCAGCACAAGCAACTTGCGACCTCTCAGAGCCCATTGCTTTTCCCCACAACTGCCATTTGTGAGGCTGTAACCGTCCTGAGGGGTAAATTAAACAGGCCAGAAGACGCCAGTCGTATTGTCCAAAAATTCCAAAGCGGTGACTTTCCCATTCAAGCGGTTGACCACCAAATACTTACCGATGCAGCAGCGTTATTTCATCCGCTTGCCTCGAAAAAGAATACCCTCTTTGATGCAGTTGTCGCTGCTCTTGCGAAAAAGCTCCAAGCAGATGCGATTTTCCGCTTTGACGGGTGGTATAAAAAAATAGGGTTATCTTTAGCAAGCGATCTGCTTGCACCAAGCCAAGAAGCAGCCTAGAACCATCATTTCCCTCTTCGCATCAGCAATCATATCAGCCTGTTGAGAAACGTGAAGTGGGGTGGACCAAGAGGATGACACAGGAGCCGTGGCCCGTTCGGTAACTTCTGAGGGGAGTTGACGAGATGGCACATCAACTCCCCTGGGTTGTTTGCTCCCTCTCCTGTTGTCTCACGAACCACCACGCTCCATTTCTCGAGGAGTGAGAGACCTGGTCTACGCCCCTCTACGCATTCCCACAAGGAGGTTGTACACCAAGACAATGACTGCTATCACGAGCAGGAGATGGATCAGACCGCCTCCGATATGTCCAACGAGCCAACCCAGGAGCCAGAGAATGACGAGAATGACGACCACGGCCCAGAGAATATTGGCTAACGACATGGCTTGTGCTCCTTTCATGAGCCAATGAGAACACGTAGGGAACGGCTCCCACAAGGGTAGAAAAATTTCATCCCTTCCTCTCATCACGAACGAGGAGCACCATTGGTTTTACGCGACAGGTAGGCGATGCGTCTCAGGCGTACTCGGACTTTCTCCTGTGAGAAGAAGTACGGTCATTTCCCCATGGACTCTCTCACTGATCTTCTCTCCCCCAGCTCTTGCGGGTTTTTCAAAAAGTTGAAGCATTTGACACGCTTGCTTTCCTTATCACTTCAATTTGTTATAATCTTCCCCGGATAGCACCTTAAGAACGCCTTCCTGATTTCCTGTGCTGGCTACTTAGGGCATCCGTTCGAAAAAATCGGCATGGTGTGCATGATGGATCACGTTTCCTTGCCGAAGCATGTGAGATGCGAGTACAATGAACAAGATCCATTTTGCTCTTACGCGTCTTCTAACGCGCCTATTTCACCAAGGGGAGGGTCCATTCGTGCCTTGGGTCTTCATCTCCATGAAGCAACGAGTCTGTTTCAGCTTTCACGTGATCCAAGAACGTTTTTCGCGTTG
>WNGQ01001326.1_pt1 | contig 25713 bp, 27 predicted proteins | sample 5407661 | NCBI WGS metagenome assembly WNGQ01 (sample SAMN13153382, study PRJNA577476) | soil metagenome | isolation source: 60 cm soil or saprolite under Garry oak tree replicate 2 | place: USA:California | collected 2016-06-15 | reverse complement strand
GCGCCTTTGGAATGGGCCGGAAAATGCCGATTGCGCAGAGGTACGTCGATTAAGCGAATATCGTGCACCGTGCAGGAATCGAACCTGCAACCCAGTGATTAAGAGTCACTTGCTCTGCCAATTGAGCTAACGGTGCAAAATTTGAAAATTTCCGGATTTCGAATTTCGAAACGTTGGACTAAATCGCAACCGGAAAATTCAGGCTTTCGTCGATCGATGAAAAATCAGTCAGCGTGGCAGCCAAACACCTGAGTTGCGATCAACCAGTCGCTCTCTCAGTTGGCACCGCCCTGGAGACGCGCAGACTTTAAATTCCAACGAATGCGAGACTTTTTCCGAGAATCTTGTTTGAGTGCCGGCAGGTCGGGATCGAGAAAAGCAAGGGCGTGCGGTGGTTTGATCACCCGAACACCAGCGGCGCGTTGTTGTTCCACGATCTGGTCACGGAGCGTCTGCATACGGGTCCAATGTACTTTAGGACGGAAATGGTGCTCCGCGTGATACCCATTAAAAAACCAGATCCAATTGTAAAGTCTCTCGTAACTGCTCACGCCCCAGGCAAGCGGCTCGTCTGGGTTGCCTCCATAGTGGCGGTAGTAGCCGTTCAGGTACGAAAGGCAATGGCCAAAGTACCAGAACGGAACGAGGAAGCAGACGTAACGCCAGTTAAGAACGCCGAGAATGACAAACGTGGAAACGAACAACGTTAACTCTGTAACTCCCCAGAAAGCGTCGCGCGGGTTCTTGCGTTTCAATTGCCTGTAAACCGTCTTTGGATCTTCGCGGAAGAAACTCAGGAAAGTGTACTTAAGCGGGTGCTCTGGCTCACCGTCATGTCCATGCTTGTAGATCGAAATCCAATCGACTGTCTCACCAACCTCATTGGGTCGGTCAGCGTTTCCCCTGTGATGCTGCATGTGAATGCATTCGTAAAAAATCTGGCTAAAACTAACGGTGATTGATTCAAGAATGCTGAACAGGCGGTTAAGCAATGGTGATCGGAAGTAAGGATTATGAATGAAGTTGTGCGAGATGCCGTTGATATTCCATGAAATGCTCACCGAATAGACGAACCCAAGAACGAGCATGATCCAGAGCGGGACCCGCGGGAAGAGATAGAACATTCCGAAAAAATAGACGCAGTGAGAAATCGCAGCCAACACAGGAATCGCGTCCCAACGTGTGTGCGCAAAAATCCTCGAATCCGTTTGAGGCAAGTCAATCACGACTGCGTTGGATTTCATCACGTTTAGTCCTTGCCGCGCAGAGTAACCAGGTCAGCGAGGCGTGACCAGCCAAAAAAACCTGGTCGATCTCAAATCGGATAGACAGACGACGACTGGATTGGCTTCGGGCAAGACAGTTACGCCTGCGTATGGCGCGCGTAATGCCTTTCGACGCGCTTTGGAAGCAAGCGTTTGCGGCCGCGCTGGCGGCGGCGCGCCAGGGTCGCACGTCCCCCTTTCGTCTTCATGCGAGCACGAAAACCATGCTGACGTTTGCGTGTTCGCTTGGATGGCTGGTAAGTGCGTTTCATAAAACCGAAAACAGACTCGGCGCGATTTAAGAGCGGCTAAAGTAAGGTCGAGCGCAACATTGTCAACGGCACCAAGCGCATCAATAGTTAACGCCGGGGAGGGGCGTGCCAGGCTAATTTGATTGCCAGAATGGCGGATTTTTGGAATAAGCACTGCAAGCAATGGGCGAAAAAGAACATGTGGTGATTGAGCCGGCGACCGAGGCTGATCTCGACGAACTCTCGGAAATGCTCGGTGGATTGTTCTCTCAGGAAGGCGATTTCCGTCCGGACAAGGAAAAACAACTTCGTGGTTTGCGCCTGATTTTCGAACAACCGAGCCGCGGGCGCGTCTTTGTCTTGCGGCAGAACGGGGCGATCGTGGGAATGATCAATTTACTGTTTACCATCAGCACTGCTGAGGGCGGCTTCGTGATCCTGCTCGAAGATCTGGTGGTCCACAAACAATACCAAGGCAAGGGTTACGGTTCGAAGCTTCTCCAACATGCGATTGATTTTGCTAAACAGAAAAATTTCCTCCGCGTTACGTTACTGACCGACCGACCGGAAAATTTGGCGCAGGAATTTTTCCGCCACCACGGTTTTGTTGAGTCTTCGATGATTCCAATGCGTCTTTGGATCACGCCGCAGCAGAATACCGATCAGTGATCGGTGAGCAGCGATTCCTGGCGCTCAGCAAGATTTTTGCCATCGATCCATTCACTGAGTTGGGGTGCGAGGCGTTTTTTGAATTCTGATCGGAACTGAATTTCATCCAGCGCCTTTGCTACTTCCAGAGCGCTCGCAGCCGGCAGATTGTTTTTCGCGTAAGTCCTCAGCTCCTGGGCGCGCGAAGCGTCCGAGAAAAAAGTGAACAGCCCGGGCGCATACGTGTTAGCGCCCAGCGCATCGGTTTTCGCGAGGAGCGTTTTCATGTTCGCCCTGGAAAAATCCCACGCGATATCTGGATGACCACTTTCGCGAGCGACTCTCAAGACAAGAAAGACCGCGCGGCTCGTTGGCAACTCGTCCGTAAGCGCGATAGGAAGGCTCTTCTTCGCCAATTTGGAATCGATCGCACCGGCCAGCGCATCGTAATAGTTTTGTTTTTCTTCAATGCTCGTTGTCTTGAGGCCGAGTTGGTGAAGTTCATTCCATGTCGATTCGTCAGCATACCGGCCCACAACTGAAAAGACCGCCGCCCGAAGATCGGGAGCCAGCGATTCTGGATTTGCGAGATAACCTTTAAAACGTTCGCGACAACTCGCGACGATTTTTGGATCGTTGAGGTTTCCGAGCGCGGTAATCAGGCTCGCCCTCAGGTTTGCCCTGGCCGGTTGCTTACCCGGTTTAGCTTCCCAGCCAACCGCATCAAAGGTAGGGCGCAAGAGTGACCGCGCATATCGTTGAAATTCCTCCTGTTCAGAACTGCCACTCAAGAGCCGGTTAATAAAATCCAGCACGTGAATGATCTGTTCGCGCTCGGCCAGTTCGGTCGAAGCCGGCAGCTTTTCGACCAATTCAAAGTAGAGAGCGATGGGGGCCCGGTTCGCCTGGACCAGAGCCCAGGTGTCGCTCAGTAGATTGACGCGATCCTCAACGCTCAAATTCTTCAAAGCCCCGAGCAATAATTTCCAGGATGCCTCGTCGTATTCGACGCGATAATTTCCGGCGCCGTTTAGGTTCAGCTTGAGCGCTCGATTTGCAGGAATGTTGTGAATGCTATCGAGCTTCCTGGTCATCAACAGTGTCACAGGAGTTTCACCTGCCTTCGCTGAAGCTTCGGCGGGCAAGCCGACAACCGCATACGTGAGAGGAATTTTCCATTTGAGCGGCGGAGCGTTCGTAAAATTGACGGTAAACCGCTCCTGGGTGAGCGAGACGTTGCTGCCTTGCTCTCGTTTCACTTTCACGACGGAAAATCCCGGTTGCTCTGTCCAACCGGCTGCGATTTCCCCGACTGGTTTCCCGGAAGCCTCCGAAAGGGCGTTCCACAAGTCCGTTGTCGTGGTGTTTGAGTACGTATGCGTCGCCATATAACGGCGAATTCCTTCCCGAAACACATCTTCGCCGAGAAAGCTCTCCAGCATCCGCAAGAATGACTGGCCTTTTTTGTAAGTAATATCGTCGAAAGCGCTGTTGGCTTCAGCCTCGGTCGCGACCGGCTGTTGGATCGGATGAGTGGTCGATCGCGCATCGCCTTCCATCGCTGCTTCCTTGGCAATTCCGACACGGCGGCTCGGATCCCGCGGGAATTCCCGGCGCAGCCAGACTTCCCATTGTGGATTGAAGTGCGCCGTGCATTTAGAGCCCATCCACGAGGCAAATCCTTCATTGAGCCACAAGTTATCCCACCAAGCCATCGTGACCAGGTCGCCGAACCATTGGTGCGCCATTTCATGCGCGAGAACCTCGTAGATATCCTGCTTCGTTTCCGCAGAGGAACTTTTCGGATCAAACAGAAGCTTCGATTCGTAGTAGGTGATCCCGCCCCAATTTTCCATTGCACCTCCAAAACCGCCGGGCAGCGCGATCTGATCCAGTTTCGGCAATGGATAGGCAACGCCGAAATAATCGTTGTAGTATTGCAGGATTTGCGCGGTGGCTTCGAGCGCGTAGCGGCCCATCTCTGCCTTGCCTTTCGTCGTAATCACTCGCAGCTGCGTAGGGCCGCTTCGCGATTCAATGAAATCGAGTTCGCCCGCAACGAAAACGTTCAAGTAACTGGACATCGGCGGCGTCGCAGCGAAACGCACTTCCTTGCCGCCAGCGATTTTTTTCTCACTCTCGACCGGCATATTCGAGACAGCGAGCCAGTTCTCCGGTACGACCGCGGTCAATTGGAAGCGCGCGCGAAACAATGGCTCGTCCCAGCAAGGAAAAAATCGACGGGCATCGGTCGCTTCAAATTGGCTTCCCAGCATGATTTTCCGAGCACCGGTGCCCTGCTCCCGATACCGCATATAGAAAAGACCCTGCCCTTGTTCGTTTATTTTACCCGCGAAGCGAAGTGTAAGCGTATGATCACCGGCCGGAAGCTCCGACGGTAATGCAAGCGTAAGCAGTTCGCTCTTCGTGTCGGTCTTAATTGCAGACGCCGGCAATTCTCTGCCATCGAGCGACGCCGCTTCGATTTTGAGTTCGAGTGCGTTCAACACCAGTCGGAGAACTGCGCCGCGAACCTTGAGCTTCACCGTCTCAGTCCCGGCAAATGTCAACTTATCGACATCGGGAACGATCCGGACGGAGTATTCCGTAGGAATAACTTCTTTCGGGAGTTTTCCAGGCGTGTTTTTGAAACTGAACGGCTTTTCGGAAGCAAATGCCGAGGACATGATTGAAAATTTAGCCATCAGAAAAACAACGAGGATACGCATCTCTAGCGTGCAACAATGCGCGTCACTTATTGTATAACCAGCACGAGCAACAATTGCCCGCTTCCGACCTGGGGACCTTTGATAACCAGAGGACTGCGTTTGCTCAGCTTGGCATCTGTTTCGAGCAAGAGCTCTTTCTCCTTGTAAAGTTTCAAATTCAAAACATAGCCAGCCTTGCTTTCACCCTGTGCATCTACGTGCAGTCCGAAAAATTTGCTGGTCGCAAGCCAATCTTCCTGTCCGGTCCTGAGCGTCTTTTGCGACTGGCCGATCACTTGAAACTGGTTGTAGCCAAAGAATTTTTTCAGCGACCCCTCGATTCGGGTGAGTTCCGGCGGAACCGCTTGTGGCTGCGCAACGTTTTCCGCAATCACAAGTCCACTCCACACTGTTTCCGCAGCCTGTCCGCCTGACACCGCACCTGCGATCAGTGAGACAAACGGGATTAAGAACGCCAGCGAGCGACCCATGAGCGATTACTTGGCGGCGTAGTCGGCGGGCAAACTTTGCAATCCCTCCGTCCACAACACGGTTACCCGGTCTTGCTTCACCTCAAACATTGAGACAGTCGCATTCGGGCTCACCACCGGATCAACGCGCGCATTTAAAATCTGGGTTAGGTATTGCGATTCTTCCGCAGGATTCTTGTCGCGAATCACGAAAACTGTGAAAATCAAAAAAACGGCGAGCGATGCGGTCCCCGTCCACAACAAGCGTGGAATTGTCCACCACGTGGAGGCTTTGGCTTCGTGCTCCACAGAAGGCCCGCTACTTTCGCGCATGATTCTTTCGCGGAGCTGATGGCTAAAAAACTCTTCGTTCGTCAGCGAAGGTGCGCCTAACTCACTCTTCAGAAGAGCGCCAAGCTTCCTTGCGTTCGCCTTTTCGGCTTCGGCGGCAGCTTTGTCTGGCAACGATGCCTCGAATTCCGATAGCTCTCGTCCGCTGAGCTGTCCGTCCAGCCACGCTGTCCAGTTTTCTTCAAATGTTTTCATAAACGTCCCTCAGCAGATTCTGCAATTTCTTGCGCGCATAAAACAGACGCGACATCACTGTGCCTATTGAGCAGCCGAGTGCTTCTGCGATTTCGTGATATTGCATCTCTTCGATCTCTTTCATCAAAATGACGGCTCGGTGCTCGGGTGAGAGCTGTGCAATCGCCTTGTCGATCCGGGCGCGAATTTCGCTCCGTTCCATCATCTCGTGAGGCAAAGCTTCCGACTTCGGCACGGTCTTGGATCCCGGTTCTACCTCCTTTAGCTGAATCGCATCGTCGAATTCGCCGCCTCCGCCTTTGATTTGTTTTTTGCGGAGCCAATCGATCGTTACGTTCATGACGATCCGATAAATCCAGGTATAAAACGACGAGCGTCCCCGAAAGCGCCTAATCGATTTCCATGCTTTGAGGAAGCTGTCCTGAGCAAGGTCCCACGCGTCCTGCTCGCTATGAACCATGTTGTAAATCATGCCAAATACTCGTGTTCGGTAGCGTGTTACCAGCTCGTCGAATGCCTCGGTGTCACCAGCCTGGCATCGCGTCACCAAGTCCAAGTCAGATACATCGGCCTGAGCCAGAGTCGCTTCCGTTTGCATGATTGGACGGGAGCCGCCCCTATTTCATTCAACCCCGAAAGCTTCCGGGGCCGAACCGGCGACGCCACTCGCCGCGATACTTGCCCATCAGAGTGACAATGCCGTCTCGCACTTGAAAAAGCCGCTGTCGAAGCACCGCATATTGCGAGCGGGTAACCAGCCCGGCGATCCTTCGGAGTTGCGCCGCTGCGTCCATCGAAATCGTGATCGCTTTCAAGGCCCGCTTCAAATAGGCGATTGTCATCCCGATTTCACTCAGGCTATCGCTGCTCAAGGCTGCGGCCAGTTTGGCGTTCGCCAGCGCGGCCTGCGTGGCCAGTTTTACAGCTGCCGGCTCGTTTGGAAGCGAAGCGTTTCGGTCGAACAGATGATCAATCCAGATCGTCAACGCGAAGGCAGCACGATACAGATCATGCCCTTCGAAGGTGTCTGCTGATCTGGAAGCCTCGTCAATTCCAGGATCGTCCTCTTCTGTTACGCCTGCATCCGGCAGCGCATGGAGTTCCGCGCTCCAATCCCTGGCATCCAGCAATTGGGTCCAACCCATTTCGCGGGCGATGATCTCGTCGCGCCGGGGATCATCAAGATATTCCTCCAGCAATTGCATGTACTTTTCTGCCTTGCCTTCCTGTTGCTGTAGAAAACGCTCCCACTGGTATTCGTCCCATGCGCGTTCGGGCTCGCCCTCGTAGCCGGCCATGACAGAGACTAAACGCGACGTTGACGCTGTGCGCAAAAAGTTTTGCTTTGTAGGGTGTTTGACTCGCTCGCTCCCGCTCGCTCGGTCTCGCGACCTTCCCGTCCATGTCGCTCGGCTCCCGCCAGCTCCATTCTGAGATACGCCACTTGAGAGGGCGCCTGGCACAGACGCCCTGCAATTTCGAATCACCTCTTTGTCAGTTCCGTCCGTTCCGTCTGCAACCGCAATTGTCCGCAAGCAGCATCGATGTCATGCCCTTTCTCGCGACGCAACGTCGCCGAAATGCCTTCGGCTCGTAAGATCGACAGAAATTTTTCCTGACGCTTTTCTGAAGGTCGCGTCCAAGGCAGACCGGACACGCTATTGTAGGGAATTAAATTCACTTTTGCCGAGAGCCGGTTTGCGTGGCGAGCAAGGAGACGCGCCTGCTCGTCAGAGTCGTTTACATCTGAGATCAAGATGTATTCGAACGTGAGACGCTGCTTCTTATGAGAACTGTAGTAGTCGCAAGCCGAAAGTAGTGTCTCAATGTTGTAACGGCGATTGATTGGCATGATCCGGTTGCGAACTTCGTCAGTCGCACCGTGCAGAGAAACGGCCAGCCGAATTTGCAAAGGTGCTTCAGCCAGTCTCCGAATTTGCGGCGCCAGTCCACTGGTTGAAATCGTGATGTGACGCGCGCCGATGCCGAGGCCCCACTCTGCGTTAATTATCCGAATCGCCCGAAGTACGTTCTCGAGGTTGGCGAGCGGCTCGCCCATCCCCATGAATACAATGTTGTCGATTTTTTCACCAGTCGCGCGCTCAACGGCGATGAGCTGGTCGACAATTTCGTTTGGGCTTAGATTGCGAGAGAAACCTTCCAAGCCGCTCGCGCAAAATTTGCATCCGTAAGCGCAGCCTACCTGGGTGGAGACGCAAATCGTCCGGCGGTCCGCTCTTCCGCCGTAAAGGGCCGGCGATGCCGGAATCAAAACGGATTCGATCAAATTCCCGTCGGCCAGACGAAAAAGAAATTTTCGCGTCGTATCGTGCGCGCCGAGCACGCGCACGATATCAATTTTGCCGAGCGAAAATTTCTCCGCGAGCCTGCTGCGCAACGGGCGGGGCAAATTGGTCATTTTGTCGATTGTGTCGACGCGCTTTTCGTAAAGCCAATCGACGATCTGGCCGGCGCGATAGGAGGGTTCTCCCAGGTTGCGAAGCTGCTCCTGAAGCTCGCTTAAAAGGAGCGATTTGACATCGCTGACTACGCCGCGGCGACCAGCTTCGGCTGCCTTCAGGGCGCTATGCAGGGTGGTTTTGCTGGCGCGCTTCATTACAAAATCTATCGGACACCGCGGCTTGCATCAAACACCTGCCAAGGTACGTTTGTCGCGTGAAGAAACGCTTTGCGCTGGGCGTAGTTCTGTTTCTGGTCATCGCAGCGCTGCTCTCTGCATGTGCATCGTCCGAAGATTCGATAAGCGGTGACTCGGGTTCCCAGGCTGCCACGTCTGGTACGCCTGTTCCCGGGGAAAGAACGTCTGACGAGGGAAAGTTTACCCCGGGTGGTCCGGGAGCCAGCGGAAGCGTTCATTGGTGATCAGCACCGCGGAACGTCTTCCCGGACGTCGAACGAGCATAAAGCTAAAGGCTTTCGGCATCATTCTTTTGGCAGAGATTTCCGCTTGATGGCGCAGACGCGCGGAGAACACTGAGCCACGATGCACAGAACGCGCTCTCCACTCACTCTTGGTTGGGAGGCCGCGCGAGCGAACGCACTGCCAGCACTAATTATTCAGGCGCTGATGCTGACGTTGCTCGTGGCTTTTTACACAAGTCACACGGCGTCCACGCTTCTTTCGCAACTGGCCCAGCTAAAGCGTACACACGGCATTTTGTTTGTGGTCGTCGCATCTGTGGCGGCGGGGGCGCTTATTCCGGAGTTGTTCTTGATTCTTTTCTTCCAGCGAGGACGCCCCAGTCGTCGAAACCTTCGTAATCTGCTCTTTACTGTACCCGTTTGGGGACTGGACGGAACACTTGTCGACCTTTTATACCGAAGCGAAGCAGCCTGGTTTGGAGACGTTGCAACATTGCCGGTAGTGGCAGCGAAAATCTGCGTAGATCAATTTGGTTACAATCCCCTTTTCGCGGCCCCGTTTGGTGTGCTGACCTACGAATGGAAAAACAGTGGCATCTCGCTGCAGCCCATCCGCGATCTTTTCACATGGAAACATTATCGCGACAAAATCATTCCGACCTTGCTCGCCACATGGGCCGTCTGGATTCCGCTAATGGCAATTATCTATTCCCTGCCCCTCGCCCTCCAATTTCCGCTATTCGGGCTGGCGCTTACTTTTTGGGTGTTGCTCCTGACCTATATGACGAATCGCTTTGCTGGGAAAATTGAAGCTGATGCGCCCCTCGCGCTGGCTACGGCCAGCAAAGCAGAAGAATTGTAGGGGAGGCGCATCGCCTGCCGACGCACAGATTGGCGAGCGGAGCGCCCGCCCTACAATCCTTTTCCTTCCGCGAAATAACGCAACGCCTCATAAACGCCCGCGCCATGCTCTTGCTGAGCGACGTAACCGCCTCCCCCCCGCACCGCGCTTTGCACCTCGGCAATTGCGTTCGCCGGGCAGGATGGCATCGCAGCAACTTTTCCATCCAACATTGAGATATCGTTGTGATGATCGCCAGCCGCGAAGATGTTGTCACGCGGGACTTCGATCAGGCGTGCCAGTTCAGCCAGCGCCGCGCCCTTGTGGTAATCGGCATGGCAAAAACGCAGGTAAATACCGTTCCGCTGGTAATCAAACTTTGGATGCGCGGCGCGGGCCTGTTCAATAAATCTGGCAATGTGTTCCATCTCTTCTTCATTTTCGACAGCGAGTCCCTCGAGACGATCGGAATCGTAGATAAGACGGGCCTTTGTTTCTTGAGTCACGAAGTCGACTACTTCAGCCAGGACCGGCTGCGCTGAAGAGAACAACTCAGCATGATCGCGCGCGCACCGATCGTTCCAATCGCCGAACGGTTCCCATTTGTCTCCGTTTCCGCTGGGACGGAAGACGTCGCGTTCGGTTGTCAGAATGAAATCCGGACGGATTGGGATTTCAAAATTGGCAAGCCCAGATTCGAGCAGATCGACCGAGCGCCCGGTGTTGATTGCCCAGATCGCACCTGCACCTTGCAGTTCACGAATCAACTCCATGCACTCCCGATCCAATGGCGGTTCGCCAGCGTGCGAAACGAGCGTGCCGTCAAAATCGGTGCTGAGCAATTGGATTCGCGAAGACATAAAAGCAATTTAAGAATTGATTCTGTAGACGCAATTCGGCACGGTTTTTTGGTAGGACGCGACTGCCATGTGCGCTGTCTGGATTAGAAAAAGACCAAGAGCACGGGTAAGAGCAATAGGATAACCAATGAAATCGGCTTACGAACTGGCCATGGAGCGACTTGAGAAAGCGTCGCCATCCATCTCGCTTACCGAAGATCAGAAAAGAGAAATCGCGGAACTCGATTCCGTTTCTCGGGCGAAAATCGCTGAGAAAGAAGTCTTCTTAAAAGATCAAATTCGCAAAGCGCAGATCGCTGGAAATTCCGAGGAAGCACAATCACTTGAAAAACAGCTTGCCTCGGAATTGCGACGCTTGCAGGAAGAATGCGAAGCCAAGAAAGAGAAGCTTCGAGCAACTTTCGCCGCGAAATAATCACCGCGTCATCCCGAGCCGCGCAGACGGCGAGGCACCTCGCCCTCGAAGGACGCGACACCGAGCGAAATCTGTGTGCTCCACGGGCCTTTGAGAGGTCCTTCGCTTCGCTCAGGATGACCGTGATAAGGAAGTTGATGGCTCGGCATCTCCGACGTGCGCGCCGCACTCACCGCGTTTCGGCAGGTCAGGATCCAGAAAACCGAGCATGTGTGCGCGCTTGATGGTACGAACGCCTTCCTGTTTTTGCAGGTCTTCGATGTTTTGGTGAAATTTCTGCATCTTCGTCCAATGCACTTTGGGGCGGAAATGGTGCTCGGCATGGTAGCCGTTGTAGAAAAACAGCCAGTTGTAGATTTTTCCGTAGCTGCTTACACCCCAGGCGATCGGTTTGTCGGGATTCGCTCCATAATGCCGATAGTAACCGTTGAGATAACTAAAGCAGTGCCCGAGATACCAGAACGGCAGGAAGTAAAAAATCACAAAGCGCCAATTAAACAGGAACATCACGAAAAGCGTGACCGCGAACGCTGCCAGTTCGAGGTTGCCCCAAAAAAGATCGCCGCTGTTGCGTTTGCGCAGTTCTTTCCGGATCGCCCCTACGTCGTCGCGAAAGAAACTCAGGAACACGTAGCTCCAAGGATTTTCCGCCTCGCCGTCGTGCCCGTGACGGTAAATTGATAACCAATCAATGGTATCGCCCTTTTCGTCTTGGCGATCGGAATTCCCCTTGTGATGCTGCATATGCACGGCGTCGTACATCGTCTGCGAAAAGCAGCAGGCGACTGATTGTGTGACTCCAAAAATGCGATTTAGAATCTTGGAGCGGAAGAAGGGATTGTGAATGAAGTTGTGGCCTACCCCATTGATGTTCGCATTGACCATCAGCGAATAGATGAACCCCAGAATCAGCATCAACCACAGGGGTGCATGCGGATAGAGGAAAAACAGTCCAACGAAATAACCCAGATGAAATAACCCGGCCAACGCGGGCATGGCATCCCAGCGAGTATGCGCGAACAGCCGGGAGTTTGTTGTCGGCCGTTCTATTCGAATAACCTCGGCATTCATTTGAAAAAATCTGGGGTACGGAAACTTCGCTACAGAAAAGTTGATTGGCAAGTTTTGAAGATTGCCAAGGGCATTACTACACGCCTAAGTTAGCCGCTCCATGTTCGCGCTCCAACCGGAATTGAAAATTTTCAGCGGCTCCGCCAACCGTGATCTGGCCGAACGCATTTGCAAATACGTAGGTGTGCCACTGGGCCGGGCGACAATCAGCTCGTTTCCTGACGGCGAGACTTACGTAAAAATTGAGGAAAACATTCGGGGGCACGACGTCTTCATCATTCAGCCAACCTGTCCGCCTACAAACCAGCATCTCATGGAGTTGCTCATCATGGTAGACGCGGCACGGCGGGCCAGCGCGGATCGGATCACTGCGGTTATTCCATTTTTTGGATACGCGCGCCAGGACCGAAAGGACCAACCACGAGTCCCGATTACAGCCAAGCTGGTGGCGAATCTGCTGTTTGCTTCAGGCGTGAACCGCGTCCTTACCATGGACCTGCACGCGCAACAGGTGCAGGGATTCTTCGACATCCCGGTGGATCACCTCTATTCGCTCCCAGTTTTGATCAAGTATTTGCGAAAAGAGCTTAAGGGGAAAACAACAGTTGTTTCTCCGGATTTGGGCGGGCTCAAAATGGCTTCAGCTTACGCCGAAGCACTGCATGCGAATCTCGCAATTGTGGCAAAGGAACGCCGAAGCGCCACGGAGACCGAAGCCTTGTATCTTATCGGCGAGGTGGAAGGGCGCGATGTACTGCTAGTCGATGACCTGACCGAGACCGCTGGGACGCTGACTTCCGCCGCCGAGCTTTTGAAAAAACGTGGCGCGCAGAAAATTTACGCTGGCGTCTCGCATGCGGTTCTGGTCGATATGGCAGTCGAGCGTTTGCAAAAGTCTCAAATTGCGGAATTAGTAACGACCAACAGCACGCCTGTGCGCGCCGTGAAAGGTTTTAAAACCACGGTGCTATGCGTTTCCGAGCTTCTCGGCGAAGGCATCAAGCGGATCCATAATGACGAGTCGGTCTCGTCGCTGTTTAACATAGAGAACGGAACAAATGGCAAAACAGGTTAAATTAAAGGCAGAGCCGCGGACCAATGTGGGCCGCTCTGGCGTACGCAAGCTACGAGCCCGCGGAATTATTCCGGCCGTCATTTACGGGGGAAAAGTTAAACCGCAGGCCTTGCAAGTCGCCGCCCGGGACATCAATGCGATGATGAGTCACGCCTCAGGCGAAAACGTCCTGGTTGACCTCGAGATCGCGGGCGAAAAAGCGAACCGGGCCGCGCTGGTACAGGAAGTACAACATTCGCCAGTGGGTGGTGAGATTGTCCATGTCGATTTTCATGCCATTTCCATGGATGAAACCATCCAGGCTGAAGTTCCTCTGGAGCCGACTGGCACGCCTGTCGGCGTTAAGACTTTTGGCGGACTGCTTGAGCAGAGCCTGCGGGCGCTCGCCATCGAGTGTTTGCCTCGTGATTTGCCAGATCGAATTACCGTAGATGTTTCGCAATTGAATATCGGCGATTCCATCCACGTGCGCGACATTCAACTTCCGTCCGGAGTGGCTGCAAAGGTGACGGCGGATTTGACGGCATTTTCCGTGGTGGCCCCAGTCGTCGAAGAAGAACCGGTTGCCGTAGAGGCTGAAGGTGCCGCGGCGGCCGGACCAGAAGTTATCACCGAGAAGAAGGAAGAGGGTGAAGCTCCTGGCGCCGCACAGGCTGCAAAGGAAAAGGCTCCAAAGGAAAAGGAGCAAAAGAAGTGACATTGTCATCCCGAGCGGATCCCGCAGACGCGGGAGAAGTCGAGGGATCCCGCTTAACTCCTGTTGGGTAACTCAACGGGATTCTTCGACTTCTTTCCGCTTCGCTTCACTTCGCTCAGAATGACGGCCTACGGAGGTAACCGGACGTGGAAGAATCGTCAATTCGCCTGGTAGCTGGGCTGGGAAACCCGGGGCCGGAATATGCGGCCACCCGGCACAACATTGGTTTCATGGTAGCCGACCAGCTTGCCGCCCAGTTTGGATCGACTTGGGAGAAGTCGACAAAGTGGGACGCCTTAATGGCCAAATGCGCCGATGTGTTTCTGGCAAAACCAGTGAGCTACATGAACCGGAGTGGCTACCCGCTCCTGAAAATAGCGCAGTTTTACAAGATCCAGCCGCCCGAGATTCTTGTGGTGCTAGATGATACGGCGTTGCCGCTGGGCCGCCTGAGATTGCGGGCCAGCGGTGGATCGGGCGGTCATAACGGTCTCGAATCGGTCATTATGCAATTTGGTACCGAAGAAATCCCCCGTCTCCGAATCGGAATTGGAGAGGCTCCACCTGCAGGATCAGTCGATTACGTACTGAACCGTTTCTTTGAAGAGGAAAAACCGATCGTTAGGTCCACAATCGATCGCGCCGTCGAAGCCGTGAAATGCGCGATTGACAATGATCTCATTTCCGCGATGAACATTTTCAACAAAACTGAAGAACCATGAAACACCGTTACGAAGCTCTGCTTGTCCTCAACACACAAGGCCGGGAAGATACAGTCAAGGAAGTCATCGATCGATTGGAATCCGAATTCCAACAAGAAGGCGCCCAGATCGAACAGGTGCAGAAAATGGACAAGCGCCCGTTTTCCTACGCGGCCGGCCCGCTCAACGCCGGATATTACGTTAACTTTGTCTTCAATGCTGAGCCGCAGTCGATTGCAAAACTGCGCTCGAAATTCAAGCTCGACCCGGAGGTTTATCGCCAAAATTACCAGCGAGTCGAGCAAAAGAAGGAAAAGCCCGCGAAAAAGATGGCGAAAACGAAGTGACTTGGTTATAAGCCGGTAATGGCCAGTTTTAATAAAGTCATTCTGCTTGGAAATCTCACGCGCGATCCAGAAGTCCGCTATACCCCCAAAGGCAGTGCGGTGTGCGATCTCGGCGTCGCGGTCAACCGCGTTTACACAACCGAGGGCGGTGAAAGACGCGAAGAAGTTACTTTCGTCGATGTTGTGTTGTGGGCGCGCCTGGCCGAGATCGCCGGCGAATATTTGAGGAAAGGCAGGCCCGTTTTTATCGAGGGCCGTCTCCAAATGGATAGCTGGGATGACAAGCAGACCGGCCAAAAGCGGACCAAACTTCGGGTCGTGGGCGAAAGCATGCAGTTGCTGGGTGGCCGTCCCGGGGGCGCCACCGGCGAAACCGCCGACGAAGATCGAGTAGCCACAAGCGCTGGCAGCAAAACCGCCGCACCGCCGAAGTCGGCAAAGCCGGCGGAGCCAGACGACGACGAAATTCCTTTCTAGAAATAGCGCGAGCTTGCAGCTTGCGGCTTACAAATGAACGCGACGGAAGCCTGTATCGCGCTCAATATGCTGCCAACAGTCGGGCCTGTACGGCTGCGAAAATTGCTGGAGGTACTCAGGCAGCCGCAACAAATTCTCTCAGCGAAACGCAACGAACTCCGAAAAGTTGAAGGAATCGGGAGTGAAGTGGCCGATCAAATTAGCAACTGGGAGTCCATCGTCGATCTTTGCGCCGAGCTTGATCGAATTCGCGAATTTGGCGCCACGGTCATCACCCAGGAATCGCCGTCATACCCCAAGTCGCTCCGAGAGATTCATGCGCCGCCGATAGTGCTTTACGTTTGGGGTGAGCTGCAAGAGCGCGATCATCATGCAATCGGCATCATCGGCGCGCGGCGGACTACGCATTACGGGGTCGAATCCGCAAAAAAACTCGCGTATCAGCTCGCCTATGCGGGATTGACTGTAGTCAGCGGACTAGCGCGCGGAATCGATACTGCCGCACATCAAGGGGCCCTCGCGGCAAAAGGCCGCACGATCGCGGTGATTGGCTCCGGACTAGCAAAGCTTTATCCGCCGGAGAACGCTGCGCTTGCTGAAAAAATTCGAACAGGAAATGGCGCGATCGTGTCGGAATTTTCGATGGAAATTGAACCGGATCGTCAAACTTTCCCGATGCGCAACCGGATCATTTCCGGCTGGAGTCACGGTATTCTTGTTGTGGAGGCAGGCTTGAATAGCGGGGCGCTCATCACGGCATCGCAGGCAATCGAACAAGGAAGATCGGTTTACGCAGTTCCTGGCCATATCAACGCGCCGAGCGCGATGGGATCCAATCGTCTTATCCAGCAAGGCGCCAAATTGGTCATGGACGCCAGCGACATCCTAGATGATCTACAGATTCTTCTGCCTGAGACAAAACCGTCCGCCGAAGCGGCCGCGCGCCCCTTGCCGCCGCTTTCTGAGGACGAGCGCCGGATCTACGACGCCATCGAAGCAACGGAGACATCAATTGATGAAATCACAGAGAAAACAAAGCTGACGAGCGCGGCGGTTTCATCGATGCTACTGCAATTGGAACTGAAACGTTTGGTCAAACAATTGCCCGGAAAATATTTTGTAAAGCTGGGATAGGTATTGTGTTATGCGGGCTTCCTCGGGCACGCGTGCCTAAAAAACGTCTCCCACTTGCAAAAGTCCTGTAAGTGGGTTCGATTGCCAGCCCCCATGTCCAAATCTCTCATAATTACAGAGAAGCCATCGGTCGCCGGCGACATTGCCCAGGCGCTGGGCGGCTTCAAAAAAGGCAAGGATTACTACGAGAACGAGAAATATCTCATCTCGTGGGCGGTCGGCCATCTGTTTGAGCTCGCAGTACCTGCCTCGATGAAAGAGCAGGACAAGTGGGACATGAAAAAACTGCCCATCATGCCGCCGGAATTTGAACTCGCGCCTGCGGAAAAAATGGGGAGCCGCGTCAATGTTCTTCGCAAGCTCATCAAAGATAAAAATGTCTCGGATATCATCAACGCATGCGACGCGGGGCGCGAAGGTGAATTGATCTTTCGCTATATCATCCAATACGCGGGTACAAAAAAACCGATCAAGCGTCTCTGGCTGCAATCGATGACGTCCGAGGCGATTCGGGAAGGGTTTGCCCGATTGCGCAGTGACGCCGAGATGCAACCACTGGCCAGCGCAGCACGGAGCCGGAACGAAGCGGACTGGCTGGTCGGCATCAATGCAACCCGCGCGTTTACATTGCGGCTCAGCGGCGGCCGTGGAAGCACAGTGACTTCGCTTGGTCGCGTGCAGACTCCGACGCTGGCAATCATCGTAGACCGCGAGAGAAAGATTCAGGAGTTCAAGCCGCGCGAGCTACATGAGATCACCGGTAAATTTCGCGCTGCGACCGGTGAATATCCGGGGCGGTGGTTCGATGAAGCGTTCAAGAAAGACGAGACTGAAATTGAGCGAACACAGAGACTGCTAGGCCGGCTCGAGTTGAACCTACCGGATGCTGAGCAGCAACTTGACTCTGCAAACGGCTCTCTCTGGGACGAGCACCGCTCCGCGCCGCGATTGTGGCATCGCGAAATTGCGGACGCCATTCAGCGCAAGTTCAGTGGAAAGGATGGAATCGTCGAGCTGGAAGAGAAGAAGCCGACGACACAAATTGCGCCGCAACTGTATGATCTCACGACGTTGCAGCGCGAAGCGAACAATCGCTTCGGTTTCTCGGCGAAACGCACATTGCAAATCGCGCAGGCCCTTTACGAGAAACACAAATCGATCACTTACCCGCGCACGGACTCCCGGGCGTTGCCGGAAGATTATTTCCCTACAGTAAGATCGACGTTAGCTAAGATCGACAATCCATTCGCTAGGAAGGTGCTCGATAACAATTGGGTTAAACCCAACAAACGTATCTTCAATAACGCAAAAGTGGGCGATCATTTTGCGATTATTCCAACCGGCGCGGTTTCACGCTCGCTCGATGAGCACGAGAGCAAGATTTTCGACCTCGTGGCGAGGCGATTTGTGGCGGTATTCTTTCCACCTGCCCAATACGAGAACACGACTCGGATCACGCGTGTCGACGGCGAGCCGTTCAAGACGGAAGGAAAAATTCTGGTCGCGCCCGGATGGCTGGAAGTTTATGGGCGCGAAGTTGCCAGTGAAAAGCCGGAGGAAAATTTGCCGCCAGTGACACAAGGCGAACGCGTCGCAACAATCGGCATCGAAATTAAGACGGACCAGACCAGACCACCGGCTCGCTACAGCGAAGCGACCATCCTCAGCGCGATGGAATCTGCTGGGAAACTTGTCGAAGACGAAGAGCTTCGTGATGCGATGAAGGAGAAAGGCCTCGGAACACCGGCCACTCGCGCGTCCATCATCGAAACGTTGATTTCAGCGCATTACTTGACGCGACAAGGAAGGGAACTGCAGCCAACGGCAAAGGCAATTCAAACGATCACCCTTTTAAAAAGTGCGGTGCCCGAGCTCACCAGTCCGGAGCTCACCGGCGAATGGGAATTTCGTTTACGCGAAATTGAGCATCGCAAGCTCACGCGCGACGCGTTCATGCGCGACATTCGCCATTTAACCGAGGGAATTGTCGGCAAAGCCAAGCATTTTCATCCCGATGAACATATGCCCGACAGCGAACCGTTCGGCACGTGTCCAAAGTGCGGTTCGCCGATCATCGAGCGATTCAAGAGTTTCACCTGCTCAAACGAGGAATGCGACTTCACGATTTGGAAGACTATCGCCGGCCGATTGCTGAGCCGCGAAGAGTTTGAGACTCTCGTTCGCGATAAACATGTCGGGCCCTTGAGCGGCTTTCGCAGCAGGAAAGGCACGCGTTTCCCCGCCGTGCTCAAGCTAAGCGACGACTTCAAGGCTGAATTTGATTTCGGGCCCAATGGTCAGGAGAACGGCGCCGCGCAACCGGTGGATTTTTCAGGAAAGGAGCCGCTTGGCAAATGCCCAAAATGCGGCGGGCGCGTGTTCGAGTTGGGAATGAGCTACGTCTGCGAAAATTCAGTTGGCCCGAACAAGACATGCGACTTTCGAGCAGGCAAAGTCATCCTCCAACAACCGGTGGAGCACGAGCAGATAAAAAAACTGCTCAACACCAGCAAGACCGATTTGCTCCCACGCTTCATTTCGCGCAAAGGCAGACCGTTCAAAGCATTCCTGGTGATTACCGACAAGAAAGACGTAGGCTTCGAATTCGAAAAGCGCGAGCCAAAACCAAAAAAAGAACGAAAGCCCAGCGAACCAGTCGCCAAAATCGATTTCTCAGGACAAGAGCCGCTTGGAAAATGTCCAAAGTGCGGCGGAAAGATTTTCGAAACTGAGAATAGCTCCATCTGTGAGCGTTCTCAGGCTGACCGCAAGCCGTGCAAATTTAAGCTAAGCAAAACGATTCTCGGGAAGGGCATTCCACGGGAGCAGGCGCAGAAGCTACTAGCAACGGGGAAAACCGATCTCCTCGAAGGTTTCATCTCGAAAAGAGGACGCCCGTTTTCCGCCTACCTGAAATTGGAAGACGGGAAAGTCGGTTTCGAGTTTCCAGAGAAGACCGCGCCAGCGAAAGAATCCGAGCCGACGAACGTTCCAGGCGGGTCTTGAACCGGGAAGCGCCTCTGCGCGCCAGCTAGGTTTGATTCGCGCCACTGCCTTGGTCAGCCCCGCTGACCTGAGGTTTCAACCTGTTGTTGCACATGATGCACCATCGCCACTGCGACGATCAGAATTAACGCTGCAATCACTTGATGCGCGTGAAGCGTCGCGTGAAAGATTCCCCATGTTATGCACACCGCCGCGAGTGTTTGCATCATTTCGAAATAGCCGGCCGTTGATGCGCGCGTAAGGTGAAGCCCTTGAAAATAAATCAAGAGCGGAATTCCGCCCGAGACCGACGCCAGAAGAAACAATAAGACGATTGCCTTAACAGGGTGTGCTTGCGCCGCCGCTGGCCAAAGGGTTGTGCCGTGAAGTTTGCCGTAGACCAGGAGAATCACCGTCATGCATCCTAGGCCGATGACGATCCGCATGCTCGAGGCAAGCCGAAGCGACATGCCAATCATCACGCCACGGCCGGCCACAGTAGAGAGTCCCCAGAAAAGCGCGCAGATCAGCGCGTACCCTGAGCCAAGATTCAGACCGGCGCGCTCGAAAGAGACACCGATCATGGTCGGATGCGAGACAGAAACGAAGACACCTGCGATGATTGCCATGGCGGCGTAAAGGAAGAAGCGATGGGCAAGCCGATCGCCAAAAAGCAGAAACGCCCCAACAGTTGATATAACAGGCTGGACGTTCAGAACGACATTCACCACGGTCGGATTCCCGTACTTTAGGGCTAGCGTGAAGAAAATTGTGCCGACTGCCGAGCCGGCGAAGCCTGAAAACAGAAGATAACACCACGTCCTTGGTTGGACTTTTGGAATCTCGCATAAGCGCGGAATTAAAATCGGCAGGAACATGATCAGAATGAGCACGTGTTCCCAAAACACGATTACCTTGGCATCGAACAGCTCGTTAAGTGGAATGCGCCAGGCGCTCTCCGTGCCCCACAGCGCTGCTCCTAGCCCAACAAGCCACGGACCATAATGAACGCTGCGCTGCACGCGGTCTTGCATTTGCAAGCGTGTATCGTTGGTCCTGCATTGCGTCAATGCGGGGAGTCCTTGCGCCGGTTCAATGAAAGCGATGCGAGGCCGCATCGCACTCCAAAAGCACTTTTCACGAAAGCTCGCCCGCCGACAGGCAGACTTTGGCAGTGCGCACCCGCCCTCGCGTCGCTTTTTCTGTCTAACCCGCTAAACTCGTACAAACCATCAAAGAAGCGTTGACACCACAAGGAATGGTATGGTAATTGGGATTTCCATACTATGCGTTGCCCCAAGTGCGGGTCTCGTGATGACAAGGTCATCGACTCCCGTCAGTCGCGGGATAGCTCCAGTATCCGTCGTCGTCGTGAATGTCTGAAGTGTAAGTATCGCTTTACCACTTATGAAGAGATCGAGCGCTCCGACCTGCGCGTGGTGAAACGTGACAGAACCCATGAGCCATTTGATCGGCGTAAACTGGCCGCCAGCATCGCGAAAGCTTTCGAGAAACGTTCCACCAGTCTTCTGACCTTGGAAGACACAGTGGATGAAATTGTGCACGAGCTTGAAACGAGCGGACGTGAGGTTCCCTCGTCCCTAATTGGCGCCAAGGTGCTCGAAAAACTGCGCGGGATCGATGAAGTGGCCTATCTGCGTTACGCCTCGGTGTATCAGCAGTTTCAGGACGTCGATCAGTTTGTGGATGCGATTCATACCCTTGGGCGTCGGATAAAACCTAATACGCTCCAGCGGGAATTATTTCCGACTGAGACCGCGCAGAATCCCGCGCCAGCTTCACTCAACATTCCAACCAGTAAGAAACATGGTCGCGTTTAAAGAAGAATTTCCATATCTCCGCACAGATTCAGGACAACTGTTCGAGTTCAATCGCGACTGGCTGCAGGCGGCGATCGGGCGTGCGGCCGACGAAGCTGGCTACCCCAGTTGGTGGTTGACCGATCACGTGACCGAAAGCATCGCCTTTTACCTGCACTTGCGAAACGACGAAAGCGTGGTCGCATTTAGTCAGTTGTCGCAGACCGTTCGGTATGTTCTGAAGGCAATCGGTTACAAGGAGATTGTGCCCTTTTTCGAGCCGGCGCCGCCGCCTGTTTCCATCTCCTTACTCGATATCGCTTTCCATGCTGGAGCAGGTTACGAGCTCGCGTTCTTTGATCTGCTGGAAAAGCGAATTAACAGCCTGATTGAAATCGGCGCCGATAACCTCCAGCTTTGCTCGCTGCAGGCTTGCGTGAAGCATCTGCGCGGAGTGAAAACCTGGACACGCGCTTGCGACGCGTTGCGCGAGGAAATTGTCTGCTTTGTGCGCGAAAGACTAACCTCAGCAATAGATCCCACAGCAGGGAGGCTCGACTGTTCGCTGCGTTAATGGAGACTTTACGGAGCTTGCCGAAAAGCTTCGAATCTGTGGCGTTTCGTATTTGAATTACGGCCAGAATGCGCAGATTTACCCGAACTCTCTAGGAACTAACCACTTCACGCCATGACCATTTTCGAAAAAATCATCGCTCGACAAATTCCGGCGAAAATTATCTGGGAAGATGATGACGCAGTCGCTTTTCACGACGTTAATCCGCAAGCGCCCATGCACGTGCTGATCGTACCCAAGAGAGTGGTTCCCCGTCTTGCAGATGCAAAGGATGAAGATCGCGCACTGCTCGGCAAATTGCTTCTGGTTGCGCGCGATCTTGCAAAGAAACTGGAGTTATCGAACGGCTATCGTGTCGTCATTAACTCCGGGCCAGACGCGGGCGAAAGTGTTCCGCACCTGCATGTGCATCTTCTTGGCAAGCGCGCCCTCGCCTGGCCACCTGGATAAGATAGCGCCTGCTCGCGAACCCGAGGCTCTTGCTACTCTATTCGCGAACACGCGTCCAATCGATTCCGACCACACGCTTATCCACAAACGGTTTCAACGACTTGGAAAAAACCAGATAAGTGGCGCCTTTGCTCTCCTTGAAGCCAGCAATTCCAAAATCCGTCCCGCTTTCGGTCTTCAGGATCGTCATGACTCGATTCTTCTTTAGTTCCGCCTGGAGGTGACGATCGGTAGATGGTTTTTGCCAAAGAGTGTAAACCCCCGGCTCGCCACATTCTTCAATGACCTGCGCAAAGCGTGCCGTTTTAGTCTTTAGCAGCTTCATGACTCAGTCGTTTACGGCGCGCCCCAGCGGTCGCACCCCAGCGCAAAAAGTCCGCCAGAGAACTACGGCAAGGAGGATCAGACTACCGTTGCTGCATTCCTGCCCTGGCGGGATTCGTAAGTCCTCAATCCATAGCCCCTGACGGAGGTCAAATTTTCCTCGAACATTGGCATTGCGCAACCCCGGCTGCCTTCTTAAAGAAGACGGAAACATTGACAAGATGTAACGCTTCTGGTTGCATCGGCGCCGTGAAATGGTTGGCGCCGCTCTTGCTCGTTTTTCTTTTGGCCACTGTGGACTCCTGTACAACACTCGTTAACCGGCGCGATCTTTACAGTCCTGAACCGGGACCAGATTCGCTGGAAGCGGCGCGTCAGTGGTACGGCGTCACAACAACACACACGACGGCAACGACGACTCGGAGCGAAGACGCGATTTCGACGTCGGGGGCGCGCCGATATTAGTAGGTCGACTGCTCAAACGAGCCGGACAACTCTTATCCGAACGGCAGGTTTGCCTTGATGCGGGCGACATCCGTTTCGTCCACCCGCGCCGCTTTGCTCAAATGGCGCTTCCGCTTTGCACTTTTTAATGACAGCAAGTGACGTCGAGAAGAATGCGCCCGCAACACCTTACCCCGCGCCGTGATCTTAAAGCGTTTTGTCACTGATTTACGGGTCTTACTGCGAGCGATTGGCTTTGGCATAAGGCGACAAGATAGTGGGCCGTTAGGTTTTCACAACCGCCTTTTGTTGTTCGCCCAACTGCTTTGCTTGAATGTTCGCGTTGTGCGTTAAGCGCTTGCTGGCAATCGTTTCGGAGTTGAACGTTGCTGAAATCTTTGAGGATGAAGGAATCACGAAACCGAAAACCGCGCGTCGTAATCGTCGGCGCTGGATTTGGCGGGCTTCAGGCCGCGAAGAAGCTCGCTCGCAAGAATGTGCTCATCACAGTGATTGACCGCACAAATTATCATCTTTTTCAGCCTTTACTTTACCAGGTGGCGACCGCTGCGCTCTCACCGGCGGACATTGCGGCTCCGGTGCGCTCCGTGCTGAGCAAATCCAAGAACGTAGTGGTAATTCTCGCCGAAGTGCAGTCCGTGGACGCAGAGGCCAAAAAAGTGAGAACGGCCGACCTGGAATTCGACTACGATTATTTGATTCTCGCGACTGGTGCCCGGCATTCCTACTTCGGACATAATGACTGGGAAAGACTGGCGCCAGGATTGAAGAGCCTTGAAGACGCGATTGAGCTCCGGCGTCGGATTCTCATGGCATTCGAATATGCGGAAAAAACCAACGATGAAGCGGCCCGCAAGGCGGCGATGACGTTTGTGATCATCGGTGGCGGCCCCACTGGTGTGGAAATGGCCGGAGCAATCGCAGAAATCTCCCGTTACACACTTGCGAAAGATTTTCGACATATCGATCCGTCCCGGGCACGAGTCATTCTCATCGAAGGCGAGTCGCGCTTGCTATCTGCCTTTCCCGAGGACTTATCGCGAAGTGCTCAAAAACAGCTCACAGATCTCGGCGTGGACGTGCGTACAGGCGTGCGGGCAACGAATCTTAATGAGGACGGAGTGCAACTGGGCGACGAATTCATCCCCTGCCGTGTGAAAATCTGGGCAGCCGGCAACAATGCGTCGTTTGTCGGCAAAACACTCGGCGCCCCGATTGACAGGGTCGGCCGCATTGTTGTGAACGATGACCTTACCATTGCTGGTCATCCTGAAGTTCAGGTCATCGGTGACCTGGCGAACTTTTCATATCAGACCGGAGAACCGTTGCCTGGCGTATCGCCTGTGGCGATCCAACAAGGGCGCCATGCTGCGCGCAACATTCTCGCGATGATTAAAGGGCGCAAACCTCAGCGCTTCCATTATTGGGACAAGGGAAGTCTGGCGACAATTGGGCGGAACAAAGCGGTCGCCGATCTAAAATTCATGCATTTGAGCGGGCTTCCCGCGTGGGTGGCGTGGTTGTTTGTGCATATCTTTTTCTTGATCGGTTTTCGCAACCGTTTGCTCGTCCTTTTTCAATGGGCTTGGGCGTATCTTACGTTCGATAAAGGCGCGCGGTTGATCACTCGCAATTTTCAATCGGAGCAAAGACCGCCGGCGTGAAAAGTATTTAACGATTGAGCGATTTAATGATTTAACGATTGGGTTATGAACACACTCAATCACGCAAAACAGTTGCAGGGCCGTACGAAAGCGTTCGCTGTGCGCATTATCAAGGCATTTGCGAGACTTCCAAAAGACGAAGCAGCCCGCATAATTGGGAGACAGTTTCTCCGTTCCGGAACTTCACTCGCCGCTAACTATCAATCTGCATGCAGGGCGCGGTCTACCGCCGATTTTATTTCGGAAATCAGCGTTGTCGCTGAAGAAGCAGATGAAAGCCTCTTTTGGTTTGAATTGTTGGTGGAAGCCGAATTGGTTAAAATGAATTTAATCAAACCGCTAATGAAAGAATGTGAAGAGCTACTGAAGATTTTTTCTGCGTCGCTCACGACGGCGAAGCGCAATCGCTAAATCACTGAATCGTTAAATCGCTAAATGGGAAAATCCCCGCGCATCAACGTGCGCAATCGTCAGCGAAAAATCCCAGTCAATGTGGCTGACCTTCAGATATTCGCAGTGAAAGCCTTGCGCCGCTGTCTGCAATTGCGTAAGCGGAAACCAACGGACTTGACTCGGTTGCATGAGGTTTTCGTGTGGCTCATTTCGGATCGGCGAATGGCATCGTTACATCGGAGATTTATGCATCAAACGGGGCCGACCGACGTGCTCACGTTTCAACACGGCGAAATCTTTATCAGCGTCGAGACCGCGAAAAAGCATGCCCGCGCATTTGGGAACCCGCTCACAAGGGAGCTTTGGCTCTACATCGCCCATGGGCTTTTACATTTGCACGGGTTTGACGATCGTACGCAGGCTGGCGCGCGCCAAATGAAAGCGATGCAGAAAAAGATTCTTCGCGACTGTAGCCGGGATCGATGACCCCGGCAGAACAAATAATTCCAGAATCGGCATCACCGGTGCCGACTACAGCTCCCTACAGCTTGTTTGAACTGAGAGCGCCGTATGTTAGCGTTTCTGCCATGAGTCGCGAGCGACGGCGGGGCGTCGGATGCCGGGCGCAGAGCAAAGATACAGAAAGAGC
>WNGQ01001324.1_pt1 | contig 25716 bp, 20 predicted proteins | sample 5407661 | NCBI WGS metagenome assembly WNGQ01 (sample SAMN13153382, study PRJNA577476) | soil metagenome | isolation source: 60 cm soil or saprolite under Garry oak tree replicate 2 | place: USA:California | collected 2016-06-15 | reverse complement strand
GCGGCTGCAGATCTCTCCCAGCGTCACGGAGGCGGCATCGCACCCCTCCGCGAGCACGCGGATCACGATGTCACGATCGGTCACGATACCGCACAGGTGGTCGTCCTCGAGGACGACGACGTCTCCGATGTCGCTCTCCCGCATGAGCTCGGCGGCATCCATGACGGAGGCGGTAGATTCCAGTGCCTTGGGATCGCGAGTCATGACATCGCGCACGCTCTGCTCCTGAGGGATCCGCGCGCTCGCCGTCATCCTCGCCTGCTTGTCGTCTGTCTCTCGCTCATTCATGGTTTGTCTCCCTTGCCGCCGGAGTTGGTCGGCCATGTCCGCCCAAGATGGCTGGTCGCGTCGGCCACGATGGGTGGTTGCGTCGAATCGACGCGGAACTCGCTCACGTCCTCCAGTCTCTGAGCAGCAAGACGCGTGCCCTTGCCGGCGCAATGGAAAAAGTGGACCGGCTTGCGAGCGTCACGAGGCGACCGGGAAGAATTGTCCGGCGGCGCCGAGTCCGTCCAAGGATCGCAGGTCCGCGGGACCCTCCGGGAGTCTCGCCACTTCACGAAGAGGGGACCGGGCGTCGCCGTGACCCGGTAGAAACGGGAGGCGCCGGTCGCCCTTTTTCCCCTCTCAGGCAGACCACACGCGCCACCGATCATGCGCGAAGCCTCCTTGGCGATCGCCTCCCGTGGCATGCCGCATGCTCGGCTGGCCGTCGGGAGGAGCCGTTCATGTCTCAACGTGCGCGAAGGGTGCCGCCCCACGGGCGCTGGAAAGAGTACGGGAGCGAGTGCTACTGGGCGGGACTCGTGGGCGCCCTCCTCGCCGTCGTTCTCGTGGCCTGCTCCGTGGGGGGCGAGATCCGCGAGCATGACCGCAGCGCGAGCGAGGTCGTGCGTCAGGCCGCGCGGTGAGCACGCGCGCCGGCGTGACGGGCTAGCTGGGCCTCGGCGCCCGACTGGGCAGAGTGGTCTGAAGCAAGCGCTGCATGGCCGCGGGATGGACGGGCTTCGTCAGGTGAGCGTCGAAGCCGGCCTGCCGGGCATGGCGCTCGTCCTCGGGCAGCCCATAGCCGGTCAAGGCGACGAGGTGGAGCTCCTGGCCGTGTGGCGTAGCCCGGATGCGCTGGGCAACCTCGTATCCGTCGACGCCGGGAAGACCGATGTCGATGAAGGTCACGTCGGGGCGAAGCCGCAGCACCAGCTCGACTCCCGTCAGGCCATCGGCGGCCTCGTGAACCTCGTGGCCGTAGAGCTCGAGGAGCACGCGAAGGGACTCCCGCGCGTCGGCGTTGTCCTCGATGAGAGCGACCCGCCGCGCCGGACCCGCGGCCGCCGTCGTCGGCGTGACGCTCCTCGGGACGGGGGCGGCGAGCGCGGGAAGGCTGACCGTGAAGACGCTCCCGGTGCCCGGGCCGGCGCTCTGCGCGTGCACGGTGCCGCCGTGAAGCTCGACGAGCCGCTTGACCAGGGTCAAGCCGATCCCGAGGCCGCCGCGGCCGCGATCCAGGGCGCGCTCGCCCTGGACGAACAGGTCGAAGATGCGCGGGAGGAGCTCGGGACGTATGCCCATGCCGCCGTCTTGCACCCGAAACACCGCCCGGGCTCCCTCGCGCCCGACCTCGATGTCAATCGCGCCGCCTGCGGGCGTGTAGCGGAGGGCGTTCTCCACGAGATTGAGCACCACCTGCTCGATCCGCGCGGCGTCGCCGTCGATCCACACGGGCTGACCGGCCAGGGCGACGGCATGATCACCGACCTTGCCGGCCGCGCGCAGTGTGGTCAGGGCGTGATCGGTGGCTTCGTAGAGGTCGAAGGGGCCGCGGTCGAGCTTGATCTTGCCCGTCATGACCCGCCCGACGTCGAGGAGGTCGTCGATCAGGCCTCCGAGCTGCTGCACCTGGCGGGCGATGATCTGGCGGGCGTGCGTGGCGGAGACGCCGTGCGGATCATCGACGCGGTCCAGGATGTGCACGGCATTGCTGATGGCCCCCAGCGGGTTGCGGAGCTCGTGACCCAGCATGGCCAGGAACTCGTCCTTGAGACGGTTGGCCGTCTCGGCCTCGTTCCGGGCCGCCTCGGCGTCCCGGTACAGCCGGGCGTTGTCGATGGCGGCGGCGGCCCGGTCGGCGAGCGCTTCCGCGAGGGAGACATCGGCGTGGCCATAGCGCCGGTCCGATTCCGTGATGATGAAGGTCATGGCGCCGAGCACACGCTCACGCGCGGTCAAAGGCACCACCATCCAGGATCTGAGGCCCAGCGCGCGGAACATGGCGAGCTGCTCAGGATTCCTCGCCGTACTCGTTACGTCCGCTTCCGTGGCTTGGGACACCACGGAGGATCTGCGGGAGCGGAGCACGGCCGGCACGCCGCTTGGAGAGGATGGGTTGAAGCCGTGTCGCGCCCGAGCGTCGCGCACCATCTCGTCCTTGGCGGGGACGATGTGGATCTGAGCGACCCGCCGCGTCGTCCCGCTGTCCTCGAGGAGATCGACGGAGCATCCATCGGCGAGCAGGGGGACGGCGAGCTTCACCATCCGGTGCAGGGTGGCGTCGTAGTCGAGCGAGGATCCAAGGACCGCGCTGGCGTCAGCCAGGAAAGAGGCCCGACGCTCGGCGTCCTCCGCGAGCTGCTGGGCGGCCTGCGCCATGGGAAGGAGGGCCAGCCTTTCCTCGTTGACGCGGCGGCGCTCCGCCACCACCGCGGCGAAGGCCAGCGCGAACAGCGCGGTGATGCCCATGAAGGCTTGCAACAGGAGAAGCGACTCGTTGAGATTCTCCCGGATGAAGGGGCCGTACCCGTGGAGCGTGCCCCACAAGGCCATCGAGCCGAGAACGAGAGACGCGGTCGCCGTCTCCCGCTGGCCGAAACGAAAGGCAGCCCACACGAGGGGCGGCACCGCGAGGAAGTCGATCGGATAGCCGGGCGCTCCGCGAAGGAGCGCGGGGCCGAAGACGAGCTGGCCGATCAGCTCCAGGGAGACGAGGAGGGCGGCCGCTTCGAGCAGCTTGAAGGCGCTCCACCGCGGCCAGGGCTCGGCGGCCCAGAGGATCAGGAAGGGCGCCACCAGGATGTTGCCCGCGGCATCCCCGAGCCACCACGTGAGCCAGATGGAGCCCGCATCGCTCCACGGGGCGAAGCCCGTGAGGACCAGGCTGCCCACGCCGACGGTGGCGCTTACCATGGTGCTGACCATGGCGGCCAGGAAGAGGAACTTGATCACTTCCTGGCCGTTCACGAAGGGATGCCGTCCGGAGGCGAAGCGCCTGACCAGGTAGACGCCGAGGACCGCTTCGAGCGTATTGCCGGTCGCGATGCCGAGCGATGTCGTCACGGAGCCGGCCGTCGTGACATTGGCCACGAAGGCTCCGATGAAGATGCTGGGCCACATCCGGCGTCCCAGCAGGAGCAACGCGGCCAGGGCGATTCCTGTGGGCGGCCACACCGCGGTGGCGCTGGCATGCACCAGGGCCAGCTTCAACCCCAGCTTGGCCGCAGCCACGTACAGGGCGGCGAGCAGGAGGAGGACGGGAAGATCCGCGAGTCGCCACCGTGAGGTGACCATGCTCCGCTAATACAACAGGCCCATCCTGGGCAGTCAAGGCCGGCGCCCGCCGGCCCTCCCCACGCTGTCTAGCGGTGAGGTCCGGCCGCTTCCTCTTCCTCGAGATCGTCCTCGTCAGACGGGACGTCCTCATCACCCTCGCGTGGATTCAGATCGTCGTCGTCGTCGATGTACTCGTCCTGCCGGTCCCCGCCGTCCTCGATCTCGATGTCCTCGTCCTGGAAGAGGGGATGTGGTGGCTTTCGGGCTGGTCCGCGCCTCATGCTCGGCCTCCTCATGGTGACAGATGACAGATGCCCCGGGTTTGCTCTATCGCTCCGCCTTGACGCGCCGGCGGGCGGCCACCACCTTCGGCAGCGTCAGTGACGTGTCAGCCGTCCTGCGCGCTCGGGCTTCGAGCGGCCGCGTCGCTGGTGGTGCCCTCCGATGAGGACGTCCCAGAGAAACCACAGCGCAGTCAGACCCAGGAACACCGCAACCAGATCCCCGACTGTCTCGGGCATGACTCGCCCCTCGTCGACTAGCGGGTAAGCGCCATGGGCACCTGGCGCTCCGTCGTCGTCTCGTTCGAATAGATGCATCCGAGCAGGGCCAGGGCCGTCAGCGATATCGCCAGCGTCCGAGCTCTTGCGCGATTCGTGGGAATCATCGGGACCCCTCTTCTTTCTGTCTCTGCGCGTCAGCAACAGTCGAGGCTCTCGCATAGCCTGTGCCAGGCTCGAACGCGCTTGCTCGCCGCGGAAGTTCTTATAACTCGGATGGTTCGCGGAGTCGCAACGCTGGCGCTCGTCGCGGCCCTCCCGAGCAGAGATGGGATTACCGGGTCAGGCGGTAATAACGGTGAGCGTGGGCGCGGTCCGACCTAGCCGGAGACCTCGGACTCGAGGATGCGCAGGATGCCGCCGGCGGGGATGGACGCCCAACCCGGGCGATTGTTCAGCTCGTACCGCAGCTCGTAGCAGGCCTTCTCGAGCTCGAAGACCGCGCATGCTCTCGCCAGCTCCTCCTCGGACTTGGGCACGAGCCGGACGGGGCTTTCCGCCACCGCCGCCCCGTAGCCGTCGAGGAAAGCACGGCGGGCATGCCGCTCCCAGGTGGCGAGCCAGCGAAGAGCGCGCTCGCGCTCGGCGGGGGGGCGCCGGCCGACCGTGGTGTGCACGGCATAGTTCAGCGAGCGAAGCATGCCCGCGACGTCGCGAAGGGGCGGCTGCTTGGCCCGGCGCTCCTCGAGGGGCCGCGCGGGCTCGCCTTCGAAGTCCAGGATGGCGAAGCCATCGTCCGTCTTGAGGACCTGGCCCAGGTGGTAGTCGCCATGGCAGCGGATCTTGTGCGTCCGCGCGCTCCCCAGGAGCCCGATGTGACCGACCGCGGCATCGATGTGACCCGACGCGCCCCGGAGCGCCTCGCGAATGGCGCGAAGACCGGGAAACGACTCCGCGGGGATCGACGTGGTGTCGGAGAGGAGCGCTTCGAGCTCGCGGGCGATCCGGGAGCACCAGCGGCCCACGTCCTCGTGGGTGACGGGCTCTGGACTGAAGGAGGGGAGGAGCGGATCGGAGGCGAGGGCCGCATGGAGCCCGCCCGTGATCGCACCCAGCTCCCGGATATCGCGGGTCAACGGGCCGGCGTTGGAAGCGATGCGGTCATCGGCGCGCTCGGGGTCGCCCTCTCCAACGATGCGCGCGAGGGCCTCGCAGAGATCGTCGAGAGTGGCCAGCGTATGGCGCCAGCCGTCTCCCGCGTTCTCGATGAACTCCTGAAGCAGGCCGAGAGTGGCGACCTGGCCGGAGGGGCCCAGGTACTCGATCCAGCCGGCGAGCCTCGGGACGTGGCTGAAGCGGGTCCGGCTCGTGAGAAAGTGTAGGATTTCCAGCTCCGGATTGACGCCGCTCTGCGGCCTTCTGATCGACTTCAAGATCAGCCGCCGGTCGAAGACGATCGAGGTATTGCTCTGCTCTCCCGAGATGCGACGGGTGGTGGCCGCCTCGTCCATGGTCGCCGCCGCGTGGGAAGGCAGGGCGTGACACGCGAAGCGACCGGCCCGCCCGGGAAGCTGCCGCTCGGACGCGATGGCGGCGAGAAGCTGCCGGCCGAAGCTCGGGTCGACATGAGCGTCGATGAGCGCGCGGCCCTCGAGAAGGCCCGCCACGTCGGCGGCGGCGATGTCGCCGGCGGCGCCGGTGGCCAGCGGCGTGTAGTAGCGCTCACCGTCCACGCGCAGGAGGAGGAGCAGGACGTCGGGCGTGAGGACCGCCCAGTCTTCCACCTCCACGGAGTCGATGCGGTGCGTCTTGGCGGCAAACCAGCGCTGGCCGGCGAGGAAGTCCTTGAGGCGATCCCGCCCCTGCCCTTCGAGGAGGTCCACCACCGCCTCGGGCTCAGAGAGTGATTTCTTCGACGCCATAGAAGATCTGCTCCTGCCGCGGGGGCTGGAGACGGAACCAGTAATAGCCGTAGGGGGCCAGGCTGACGAAGTACGGCTGTTCGCGAACGGGGGGAAACCGGGTCTCGCCCAGGAGCTCGATCGGCGTGTGCCCGGCCCAGGGGCGGAGGTCGAGCTCGACGGGCTGGGCCGCACCCGAAAGATTGTGCACGGCCAGGACCGTCTCGCCCTCGTACTCGCGGACGTGGGCGAGGACGCTGTCGTTGGCGGGCCGCAAGAACCGGAGCGTCCCCCGGCCGAACACCCGCGTCTTCTTGCGGGCCGCGATGAGGTGCTTCATCCAGTTGAGCAGCGAGGACGGCGTGCGCTGGTGCGCCTCGACGTTGATCGACTGGTAGCCGTACACGGGATCCACGATGAGAGGCAGGTACAGGCGGGCCGCGTCCGCGCGGGAGAAGCCCGCGTTGCGATCCCCCGTCCATTGCATGGGCGTCCGCACCCCGTTGCGGTCGCCCAGATAGATGTTGTCCCCCATGCCCAGCTCGTCGCCGTAGTAGAGGATGGGACTTCCCGGCAGGGTGAAGAGCAGGCTCGTGAGCAGCTCGATCTTCCGGCGATCGTTGTCGAGGAGGGGGGCGAGGCGTCGCCGGATGCCGAGGTTGAGACGCATGCGCGGGTCGGCGCTATAGGCGTGGTAGAGCCGCCGCCGCTCCTCCTCGCTCACCATCTCCAGCGTGAGCTCGTCGTGGTTGCGCAGGAAGAGACACCACTGGCACGAGGGGGGGATGTCGGGCGTGTGGAGGAAGATGTCCGTGATGGGACGCCGGTCGGCGTGGCGCACGGCCAGGAAGATGCGCGGCATGAGGGGGAAGTGAAAGGCCATGTGGAACTCGTCGCCGTTGCCGAAGTAGGGCCGGACGTCGGCCGGCCACTGGTTGGCCTCGGCGAGGAGGATGCGTCCCTCGTAGCGCGCCTCGATCTGGGCTCGCACCTCGCGCAGGAACTCGTGGGTCTCCGGCAGGTTCTCGCAGTTGGTGCCGTCGCGCTCGAAGAGGTACGGCACGGCATCGCACCGGTAGCCGTCGAGCCCGCGGTCGAGCCAGAACTGCATGGTGTCGAGCACCTCGCGGCGCACGGAGGGATTGTCGTAGTTGAGGTCGGGCTGGTGCTGGAAGAAGCGGTGCCAGTAGTAGGCCTTGGCCACCGGATCCCAGGTCCAGTTCGAGGGCTCGGAGTCGACGAAGATGATCCGCGCCTCGCGGAAGCGCTGATCCGTGTCGCTCCACAGGTAGTAGTCGCGGTACGGCGACTCGGGCGACCGCCGCGCCGCCTGGAACCAGGGATGCTGATCCGAGGTGTGGTTCATCACGAAGTCCGCGATGACGCGGAGGCCGTGGGCATGGGCGGCCTCGAGGAAGCGCTCGAAGTCGGCCGTCGTCCCGTAGTCGGGATGGACCGAGCGATAGTCCGACACGTCGTAGCCGTCGTCGCGGAGAGGCGACGGAAAGAAGGGGAGGAGCCAGAGACAGTCCACGCCCAGCTCCTTGAGATAGTCGAGCCGGCTCGTCAGCCCCGGGAAATCGCCGATCCCGTCGCCGTTGCCGTCCTGAAAGGTGCGGACGTGCAGCTCGTAGAAGACGGCGTCCTTGTACCAGAGGGGATCGCTCAACCCCCGCCTCCGGGCCGCCGCGCGCGATAGATCGCGGCGGGCTCCCCCTGCGGGTCCAGGGTGACCGTCAGGGAGCGCTCGCCCACGAGCCGCCGCTGGTCAGACAGGAGGTCGTGGAGCTCGACGGGCCCCTCTCCCGCCATGCCCATCTCCTCGAGGGGGAGGTGGAGGGTGGTCTCGTGGGCGGCGAAGGGATCCAGGTTGACCGCGACGAGCACGATGTTGTCACGAGCCGGCGTCATCTTGCCGTAGAAAAGCACGTGGGGGCTGTCGGCCTCGTAGAAGCGCAGGTTCCCGTAGGCCTGGAGCGCCGGATTCTCCCGACGGATCGCGTTGAGACGCCCGATGTAATCCGCGATGTGGCCGGGGCGCGTCCAGTCACGGACGCGGATCTCGTACTTCTCGGAGCTCGCGTATTCCTCGGAGCCGGGGGCCACCGCCTCCGCCTCACAGAGCTCGAAGCCGCTGTACATGCCCCAGAGAGAGGACAGGGTGGCGGCGAGGGCCGCGCGCATCTTGAAGGCAGGCCGGCCCCCGCGCTGGAGCACCTCGGACAGGATGTCCGGGGTATTCACGAAGAGGTTGCCCCGGAAGTACTCGACCATGGGCGGCGTGGTCAGCTCCCGGAAGTACTGCGTCAGCTCCTCCTTCGAGTTGCGCCAGGTGAAATAGGTATACGACTGGGTGAAGCCTGTCTTGGCCAGCTCCTGCATGATCTTGGGACGGGTGAAGGCCTCGGCGAGGAAGACGACCTCGGGATGCCTGTCCTGCGCCTCCCGGATGAGCCACTGCCAGAAATCGAACGGCTTCGTGTGCGGGTTGTCGACGCGGAAGGTGCGGACGCCCTGCTCGACCCAGAAGAGCACGACGCGGAGCAGCTCCTCCCAGAGCGCTTCCCAGGCCGCCGAGCTGAAATTGATGGGAACGATGTCCTCGTACTTCTTGGGCGGGTTCTCGGCGTACCGGATGGTGCCGTCGGGCCGCCGGTAGAACCAGTCAGGCTGCTCGCGAAGCCAGGGGTGATCCGGGGAGCACTGGAAGGCGAGGTCGAGGGCGATCTCGATGTCGAGCTCTCCGGCGGCGGCCACGAGGCGACGGAAGTCCTCGAGCGTTCCGAGCTGCGGATGAACGCCCGTGTGGCCGCCTTCCGGCCCTCCGATCGCCCAGGGGCTGCCCGGATCGTCGGGGCCGGCCACGAGCGAGTTGTCGCGGCCCTTGCGACCGGTCCGTCCGATCGGGTGGATGGGCGGGAGGTACAAGACATCGAAGCCCATGCGCCGCACCTCGGGCAGCCGCGTGATGCAGTCCGCGAAGGTGCCGTGGCGCCCGGGCGTCCCGCTCTGCGAGCGCGGGAACAGCTCGTACCACGAGGCGAAGCGCGCGCGCGGCCGATCCACCACCACCTCGAGCTCCCGCTCGAAACGGGTGACGTCCCGCCGCTCCTGCCGCCGGCTCACGACGTCGCGCAACCGGGGATCCAGGAGCACGTCGAGCTTGGCCGCCTGATCGCCCGAGGACTCCAGCCGAGCGAGGGCGTCATCCAGGACGGCCGCGTCGGGACCGGCGGCCGACGCTCGGCTCCCGTGCATCAGCTCGACCCCTTCCAGGATCTCGCTCGTGAGATCCGGCTGGCTGCCCGCGCGCCGCCGCGACGTCTCGTCCGCCCAGGAGGCGAAGACGTCCGTCCACGCCTCGATGGTGAACTGGTAGCGGGTATTGGACTCGAGGGGAAAGTCGCCCGCCCACCCGTCGTTGTCGACCAGGCGCATGGGGGACTCGCGCCAGGCGGACTCGTCCTGCGCGCGAAAGACGATGGCCGCCGCGAGCACGGCATGCCCTTCCTTGAAGATGTCGGCGGTGACCACGAGCCGGTCCCCGACCTCTCGCTTGACGGGATATCGTCCGTCCTCGAGGGCGGGGCCGACGTGCGTGATGACGATGGGGCGTCGCTCTTTCTTCATCGCCAGCGATCCACCAGGTACGGCTTCTCGTCCTCGAAGACGCGGGCGAGGCGCTCCATCGATTGGGCGACCGCGGCGTCCGGCCGCAGGCGCGTCTCCAGCACGAGGGAGGCGACCCGGCCGAGGTACAGCGGGGCCAGGGACTGGGTGATATGGCTCCGGTACATGACGCGCGCCCGGTAGGCGAGGAGGAAATCGTAGACCACTCTCGCCCACAGGCGATCGCCCATCCGGAACTCGCTGGAGGGATATTCGCTCAGGGCGAGCATGTCGCCCAGGTCGTCGGGAGCGAGGATTCGCTCCCAGATCGGCAGAAGGTCGCGCACGCCCTGCCGGAAGCCCACGAGCATGCGCTCGGGATCGATGGGCGCGGCGCGGGCCGTGGTGCCGGAGGCGGGGCCGGGCGGGCCGCCGAAGACGGGAACGGGCTCGGAGCCGCGCACGTCGAGCCAGGCGGTCTCGTGTCGCTCCGCGATGGCGAAGAGCGCGCCCGCCACGCGCCCGACGGTGGGACCGAGGGGAGCGGGCGGCCGCTGCGATGAGACGGCGCGCGGCCCGAGAACGGACTGCACGACGGGGAACGCCTGTCCGCACATGGCCACGGGCAGCCAGAACTCCAGACCCTGGCGCGCGATATCCGTGGTCCAGACGTCCTGGGCGAGGAGAAAGTCCGCCGCCTCGCCCGAGCAGGCGAACTCGTCGGCGATGGGATACCAGAGCTGGTGCCCGAAGAGCGCGCGGAGGAGCGGCACCACGAAGAGCTGGGTGAGCGTGCCCTCGTAGCGGCCCCGTTGGTAGACGGGCAGCACGAAGCCGCGGCCTTCGGAGAGCACGGGCTCACCTAGGCACCGGATCCACTCCGGGGTCATGCTGATGATCTCGCCGTTGAGCATGACGAGCCCCCGCGCGCCCCGCTCGCGCGCGAGACCCAGCACGGTCCGGAGCCCCTCGCTCCACCCGCTCCCGTCATCCCCCGGGGGCAACGGGCTCGAGGGACGCGCGTGCACGAGCCGCAGTCCCTCGCCGATCTCCTCGACCTGGCCCGCGCGGTCGTCGGCGAGCGTGCCGTCCACGTGAATGACGTCGGCGGTGAGGCCGCCGAAATGCGCGGCCATGCCGTCGCGGACGATCTTGACCACCGAATCCACCGCGGCGGCGCTGCCCCCCGTGATCACGCCGATGGCCAGATCGGTCGCGCCGGACTCTCTGGGCTCGCCGGGGGGGGCCATGGATTCGCGCGGGTGGTCCACGATGTCACCGGGTGAGCAGGGCGAGCAGCGCCAGGTAGTCGCCCAGGTGTCGGGTGATGAGAAAGTTCCGCCGGATGTGCTCGCGGCCCGCCGCGCCCATCCGGCCGATCAGCTCCGGGTTGCTCAAGAGCTGCCGGGTGCGGAAGGCCGCTCCTTCCACGGTCTCCACCGTGTAGCCCGTGACGCCGGACACGATCTGGACGGGTATGCCGCCCGCCACGCTGCCGATGACCGGCTTGCCTTTCCACATGGCCGCGGCCACGTCGATCCCGAAGCCCGTGGTCAGAGGCTTGTGCAGGACGATGACGGCGGCGCGCTCCAGCGCGTTCACCTCGGACTGGGGATCCGGAGGGAGCGAGACGACGCACACGTCGGGATCGTGGCTTGCCGCCTCCTGGACCTCGGCGAGGACGTCGCCGCCCGGGCCGGGGGGCGGACCGGCGAGGACGAGCCGGACGTCGTGGTGCTTCTTCACGTGCCGGTAGGCGTTGATGACGCCGAGCGGATCATGCGCGCGGTCGAAGCGGCCGACCTGGAGAAGGAACGGCTTGTCCCTGGGCACGCGCAGCCGGTCCAGGTGCGTGGCCTGCTCGGCGCGGGGCATCTCGCGGTTCCGCTCCGAGAGGGGGTCCACGGAGGCGTGCACGATGAAGCGCGGCACGGTCAGGGGCGCCGCGAACCGAGGCAGCGAGAAGACCACGGCGTCGTAGCGCTGGGCGAAGGGGCGGAGGGTGTTCCAGAGCTGCGGCTGCGGGGACGAGAGGTCGTGATGGTACCGCCACACCCAGCGGGCGGACGGCGAGCGGCTCTCCACGAGCAGAAGGGGCGCGGTGTCGTGGACCATGACCAGATCGCCGTCGAGGCGAAGGCGCGCCGCGTTCTCCGAGCTCACCGCGCGGAGCCGCGCGAGCATGGCGTCCGTCACCACCTGCTCCGTGCCCATGAGCCCCCTGGACACCGTGCGCATGATCCCTTCGAAGTCGGCGGAGCCGATGAGAATCTCCCAGCTCGTGTCGATGCCGAGATCGTTGAGGATGGGCACGAGACGGTTGAGCAGCTCGACCATGGCGCGCCCATACCGGGAGGCGCTCACGTGGACGAGGCGCCGGCCCCGCAGCCGCTCGCCGATCCGCAGCAGGAAGTCGACGGCGCCCCGCGGAGCGACGTCGCGGTAATCGTCCAGCTTCGCCCAGGCGACAGCGGCGGTCATTTGGCCTGCTCGTCCAGGGCGCCCGTGAGCACGGTCAGGTGACGATCGCGCATGCGCTCGAGGCTGCCCACGTACGGGTCTATCCGCTCGAGGCGCTCGGTCACCTCGGGCCGGTCGAGGGCGGAGGCGACCCACTCCGCGAAGTCACCGCGGCGGCGTCCCAGGCGATAGCGCGCCTCGATGAGGTGGTAGAAGAGCGCGCTGATGTCGATCTCGGCGAGGGCGTCCCGGAACTCGCGGAGGGTTCGGGCCTGGTGGCCGGTGGGGACGGGGATCAAGTGGGCCTGGAAGAAGCGGAAGGGGTCGGTCGGACCCGCGGGGGCGGGGGCGGGGAAGTGCTGCAGGTGATCGCTGATCACCGCGACCAGCTCCTCGCGCACGTGCTCCATGGAGTCGGAGGCGAAGGGATCGATGGCGGCCAGGCGCTCGGCCAGACGCTGATCCCGCATCTCCCCTCCCGCCCAGACGGCGAAGTCGTTCGGATAGGCGGCAGAGAGAACGGGCCGATGCAGCAGCGCCGCCGCGGTATGGCAGAAGAGCGATTCGACGGGCACGCGGCCGAGCTGGTCCAGGAGCTCGCGCACGTCTCGAGCCTCGTAGGGCAAGAGCTCGCGCAGGTCGACACAGCCGAGAAAGACGAAGGGCTCCACGCTCACCGCGATGCCTCCGACACGTACCAGTAGACGCTCCAGGGCACGAGCTCGGTCCACGCAGGGCCTCCCGGACCCAAGGCGTAGATCGCACGACCCCAGTCCGGCTGGGGGCCGCCGTGGCGGACGGGCGCGGCCCCGAGATTGGCGATGAGACGAAGGACGCGCTGCTCCGGAAAGGTCCAGGTCGCCTCCAGGGCTGTTTCCGCGAGAAGCGCCCATCGCGTTTCCGGCACGGGCTCGCCGCTCAGGAGAGGCATGATGTCGCGGCTGCGCACGTCGAGGAGCGTGCGGTGGAAATCGATCCACTCCCGGCCTGGGGTTCGCGCGGTGCGCCGCCAGTCGAGGACGGAGCGGGCGAAGGTCCGCTCGTCCTGGGGGTCGGGGATGCGCATCCGGGCCCGTGGACCCGCGAACTCCGGGAAGCGGGCGAACTCGCGCCGGCGGCCTTCCGACACGGCCGCACCGAAATCCCCGCCCAGCTCGGAGAAGAAAAGGAAGGGCTCGGGAGCCGCCCACTCTTGTCCCATGAAGAGGAGCGGCAGCGGTGGCGCGAGCAGGAGCACGGCCGTGGCCGCCCGCACCGCTTCGGCGGGGGCGAGGGCGGTGATGCGCTCACCGAGGGCGCGATTGCCGATCTGATCGTGGTTCTGCAGGAATCCCACGAACGCCGTGGGCGGCAGGGCCGCGCTCGATTCTCCCCTCACGCGCCCACGATACGGCGACCACTCGCCCTGGAAGGCGAACCCCTCGCCGAGAGCACGCGCGAGGTGCGGCAGCGGCGGCTGGTAGTCCGCGTAGTAGCCGTCTCGCTCACCGGTCAGGAGGGTGTGGAGGGCGTGGTGGAGGTCGTCGTTCCACTGCGCCTGGTAGAGGGGGCGCTTGTCCTCGCCGGCGCGGGCGAGATACCGCGATTCATTGCCGTCGTTCTCCAGGACGAGATGCACGAGCCGATCGCGCCCGGGGCCCTCGGCCACGGCGCGGGCCAGCTCCCCGAGCACGTGCGGGGCCGAGGAATCCGCGATGGCGTGCACGGCGTCGAGGCGCAGACCGTCCAGGTGAAATTCTTCGAGCCAGTACAGCGCGTTGTGGACGACGAAGGACCGCACGACCTCGCAGCCCGGCTCGTCGAAGTTCAGGGCATCGCCCCACGGCGTCTTGTGCGCCCGGCTGAAGAAGGCGGGCGCGTAGCGGTGCAGGTAGTTCCCCTCGGGACCGAAATGGTTGTAGACGACGTCGAGGAAGACGGCGAGCCCGCGGGCGTGACAGGCTTCCACGAGCGCCTTGAGGGTCTCCGGCCGCCCGTAGCTGCTCTCCGGCGCGAAGGGGAGGACGCCGTCATAGCCCCACCCGCGACGTCCGGGGAAATCCGACACGGGCATGAGCTCCACGGCCGTCACTCCGAGCGAGACGAGGTGGTCGAGTCGGTCGGCGAGGCCGGCGAAGGTGCCTTCGGGGCTGAACGTCCCGACGTGGATCTCGTAGAAGACGAGACGCTCGGGGGGCAGACCGCGCCAGTCGCCATCGGACCAGGCATAGTCGAGGGGGCCGACGACCTCGCTGGCCCCGTGGACGTCGTCCGGCTGGAAGCGGGAGGCGGGATCGGGCACGAGCAGGTCGCCGTCGATCCTGAAAGAGTAGCGGGCGCCCGCCGCCGCGTCGCGCGTCACCCACTCCGCCCACCCGGTGGCATCGCGCGACATGGCGAATCCTTGTTCGCGGTCGGCGAGCCAGAGCTCGACACTGCGCGCCGCGGGCGCCCACAGGCGGAAGCGCGTGGTGCCGTCGTCCCGCGCCTCGGCCCCGAATGGCATCCGATGCGCGCGCCTCAGCGCGACCTGCGCGCTCATGTCCGCGCTCCAGGTCGCCGTAGTCGCAGGACGGCGAGGGAGCGCGCCTCTAGGGGATAGTTGTCCCCGGCGCGGAAGGTGGACAGACGCGGCCTAACCTCCCAGTCGCGCGTGTCCAGCACCAGTTCCCACCGCACCCGCGCCTCGTGGGCGGGCAGGATGAAGGGGATGGGCTCGTGGTGGGCGTTCAGGAGGAGGAGGAAGGTATCGTCCACGATCGGCTGTCCCTTCTCGTTCGTCTCCTCGATGGCGTCTCCGGCGAGGCGCAGCCCGAGACAGCGCGTGAAGCTGCTGCTCCACTCCTCCTCGGTCATCTCCTTGCCGTCGGGACGGAACCACGAGAGGTCCTTGACGGCCGAGCCGTGAATGCGACGGCCCTGGAAGAACAGGCGCCGGTGGAAGACGGGATGGTCGAGGCGCAGCTTGATCAAGCGCTTCGTGAAGCTCAGCTGAGCGAGGGCCGTCCGCGACAGCGGCCAGAGATGCCAGGAGATCTCGTTGTCCTGGCAATAGGCGTTGTTGTTGCCGTGCTGGGTGCGACCAACCTCATCGCCCCCCAGGATCATGGGGACCCCCTGGGAGAGCAGGAGGGTGGCGAGGAAGTTGCGGATCTGACGCTCGCGCAAGGCCTGGACGGCAGGATCGTCGCTCGGGCCTTCGACGCCGCAGTTCCAGGAGGCATTGTCGTCCGTGCCGTCGCGGTTCTCCTCCCCGTTCGCCTCGTTGTGCTTCACGTCGTACGTGACGAGGTCGGCCAGGGTGAACCCGTCGTGCGAGGTGACGAAGTTGATGCTTGCCGATGGCCGGCGCCCGCCCTGCTCGTACAGGTCGCTGGAGCCGGTCAGGCGATAGCCAAGCTCGGCGACCTGCCACTCGTCGCCCTTCCAGTAGCGGCGGATGGCGTCACGATAGCGCCCGTTCCATTCCGCCCATCCCGCCGGGAAGTTCCCGACCTGATAGCCCCCCTCACCCAGGTCCCACGGCTCCGCGATCAGCTTGACCTGCGAGATGACGGGGTCCTGCTGGATGACGTCGAAGAAGGCCGAGAGACGGTCCACGTCGTGGAACTCCCGCGCGAGGGCGGACGCGAGATCGAAGCGGAAGCCGTCGACGTGCATCTCGTTCACCCAGTAGCGCAGGCTGTCCATGATCAGCTGGAGGGTGCGGGGATGCGTCATGTTCAGCGTGTTGCCACAGCCCGTGTAGTCCATGTAGTGCCGCTTGTCGTCGGGCACGAGACGGTAGTAGGCGGCGTTGTCGATGCCCCGGAAGGCGAGGGTGGGCCCCAGGTGGTTCCCCTCCGCGGTGTGGTTGTAGACCACGTCGAGGATGACCTCGATCCCCGCCTCGTGAAGGGTCTTGACCATGGTCTTGAACTCGGCCACCTGCTCTCCCGGAGCTCCAGACGACGCCAGCCGGGGATGAGGCGCGAGGAAGCCGATCGAGTTGTACCCCCAGTAGTTCGTGAGCTCGCGGTCGACGAGCTGCTTGTCGGCGACCGAGTGGTGTACGGGCAGGAGCTCCACCGCCGTGACGCCAAGATGGCTCAGGTATTCGACGGCGCCGGGCGAGGCCAGCCCCGCGTACGTGCCCCGCAGGGCGCGCGGGACCTGCGGGTGCCGGGCCGTGAATCCCTTGACGTGCAGCTCGTAGATGACGGTCTTGTGCCACGGCGTCCGGGGGCGGCGATCCTCTCCCCACCCGAAGGACGGATCGATGGCCACCGACCTCGGCATGTATGGAGCGCTGTCGCTGTCATCCGGCGCGAGATCTCCGGCGGAATCGCCGAGCTTGTAGCCGAAGAGCGAGGGATGCCATGTCAGGGACCCCGTGACCGCCTTGGCATACGGGTCGAGGAGGAGCTTGGCCGGATTGAAGCGGTGCCCGTCCTTGGGCTCGTACGGCCCGTGCACCCGGTAGCCGTACAGGAGGCCGGGCCTCGCCTCGGGCAGGTAGACGTGCCACACCTGGTTCGTCTGCTCCTGCATGCGGATCCGGTGGCGCTCGCGCTGCGGATCCTCGGGATCGAACAGACAGAGGTCCACGGCCGTCGCGTGCTCGCTGAAGAGCGCGAAATTGACACCCGCGCCGTCCCAGGTCGCCCCGAGCGGGTAGGGCATACCTGGTCGCCGGCGCAGCGGCGTCTTGGATGACTCCGCCCGCGGGGACGTCACGAGCTCGGCTCCCCGCGCACGAGCATGGCCACGGGCAGGCTGCCGAAGAGCGCGCCCGCTCTGAGAGCGGGAGCACCATCATGCCGCTCCGTGACGACCCGACGGCCGGAGAAGCGATCGGTGTACTCGCCCTCCAGGCCCGAGTCGCCGAGGAAGAGCCAGGTGTCTCCCCACACGGAGTCGCCGAGAGGGAACCGCCCGGCGAAGTCGGTGAGGCGGGCCGAGAGTCGCGGCACCGCGACGATGACAGCCTGGCCCTCGTCTCTCCGGGCCAGTCCGACGAGATGCTCCGCCCGCTTCCCGGACGCTGACAGAGGCGTGTAGCTCCCCGACCTGAACAGGCGCTCGCGCTCCCGGCGGAGCGTGAGCGCCCGCTGCGTCACGTAGAGCTTGATCCGTCCATCCGGCCACGCCTCGAGGAGCTCCGAGCCCAGCTGCTCGAGGCCGTCGGCTCGGTCAGCGATCCGGGCGGCCAGCGAATCCAGCAAGGTCTGGCGCCGGGCGAAGTCGACGGGACGGCGGTTGTCGGGATCCACGAGCGAGAGCGACCAGAGCTCGGTGCCCTGATAGAAATCTGGGATCCCGGGCACGGCGACCTTGAGGACGGCCTGGGCGAGCGAGTTGACAGCGCCATAGAGGGCCACCAGGCGCTGGAAGGGCACGAACGCGCTCGGGAACGGGCTGCCCGGAGCCAGCAGCTCGTTGACGAAGTGGAGGACGCCCCGATCATAGGCCGCGTTTGGATTGATCCAGCTCGTGCGGCGTTTCGCCTCCTTTGTCGCCTTCTCCATGTACTCGCCGATCCGCCTGGCGAAGGATTCCATCGGCTCGTCGGCCTCGGAGGCGGGCCAGGCGCCGACCAGGGTCTGGTACAGGAGGTATTCGTCGTTGCGGTCGGGGACTGCTCGCCCCTCCACCTCCTGCTTCAAGCGCCGGCCCATCATGCGCCAGCGGCGGACGTGGGCGGCCCAGGCCGCCGGCACCTCGGACAGCACGCTGATCCTCGCCCGCACGTCCTCGCTTCGTTTCGTGTCGTGCGTGGAGGTGGACACGAGCGACTCCGGCCACCGCTCGAGGCGCCGCGCGTTCTTCTCGTGAAAGGCGGCCACCGATTCGCCATAGCGGGCGGGATCGCTGCCCACGTCATTGAGGGAGACGAGCCGGTTGTAGACGTAGAGCGCGGTGTCCTCCACGCCCTTGGCGGTGATGGGCCCCGTCATCTGCTGGAAGCGCATGACGAAGTCCCGTCGCTCCGCCTGCTCACGGGCGTCGCTCGCCGCGGGATGCCGCAGGAGCAGGGCATCGCGCACGAAATCGAAGACGGAGACGTTGACGGTGGGGTTCCGCCGCTCGGCCTCGGCGATCGCGCGCTCGATGAAGGCGCGATCGCGGGCGCTCGGCTCCGCGCCGTCGTCGCCGACATAGGTGCGATAGACGGGAAAGGCCGCGATGACCTCCCGGATGGCGCGGACGAGGCTGGCCAGGGTGAAGTCGCGCGACAGCCGATTGCGCTCCGAGATGTGATCGAGGCGCTGGCCGAGCTGGATGATCTCGGCGGCCATCGAGACCTGCATGATGAGGCGCTTGGCCGCGTAGCTCAGATCGGCCATGGGCGGGGCGGCCCCCGCGAAGCGGGCGTAGATGTGCGACATCTGGCGCGAGGTGCTGCGGTCGACGAAGAGACCGTTGACCGAGGTCAGGTAGTCGTAGCCCGTGGTGCCCGCCACCACCCACCAGTCGGGCAGCGTCTCCTCGGACATGAGGATCTTCTCGGCGGCGATCCAGAGCGGCCGCGCCGACGGCGCAGCGGGCTCGGCCGCCACTCTCCGGCGGTACTCGGCGGCGAGGGCCTCGGCGGCGGCGGGGTCGAGATCGGGAAGCAGCCGCCTCGCGGTGGCGAGGATGGCGCCTTCCTGGAGGCGGCGGAAATATTCGCCCGGAGCGTAGAGGCCATCCGGGTGATCGATCCTGACCCCTGCGACCTTGCCCTCTCCCAGGAGCCGCATGACCAGCTCGTGGGTGGCCTCGAAGACCTCGTGACGCTCCATCCGGATGGCGGCGAGGTTGTTGACGTCGAAGAAGCGTCGGTAGTTGACCTCGTCGCCGGCGACACGCCAGTCGGCGAGCCGGTAGATCTGCGCGCTGAGCAGCTGGTCCAGCGGATCGAAGCTCTCGGGCACGCCGGACTCGCCATTGAAGACGCGCACGGTCTCGTCGAGGGCATCGTGGATCTCCACCGACTCCTTGACCAGCGCGGCGAGCCGCCGCTTGATGATCTCCTTCTCGCGCATCCGCTCCTCGACGCGCGCGGGCTCGGTCTCCGTGTGGCCGGGGAGGTGGGCGAGCGCGGTCAGGACACTCCGAAGCTCCTGGAGCGACGGGTTATCCTCGCCGACGTGCTCGGCGAGGGTATCCAGCCGGTGCGTGAGGATCTGCGAATAGGTGTCGGGATTGATGGGGAGCCGGGCGCCCGCGTACCGCAGGAAGAACGCCCCGTCGGAGAGCTCGAGCTGGAGCTGACGGGACTCGAGGACGCGCCCGTACTGATCCGGAAGCACGGGAAGGAGGATCTTGTTGCGGAGCTCGGGCTTCGGAGGGTTCCAGTCCACGTCGAAGACGGCGGCCCGGGGCGAGCTCGGGCCGTTCTCCAGCACGTCCAGCCACCACGGATTGGCATCCCCCGCGATCCCCATGTGATTGGGCACGAGGTCGAGGATGATTCCGAGGCCGCGACCGCGGAGGGTCTCGACCATGCGATCGAACGTGGCCGCGCTGCCCACCTCCGGATTGAAGGCGTTGTGGTCCGTGACGTCGTAGCCGTGCGAGCTGCCCGGGCCGCACTTGAAGCACGGTGAGAGGTAGGCCTCGCTCATCCCCAGCGTCGATAGATAAGGAGCGAGCGCCGCCACCTCGTCGAACCCGAACGATGGCCCGAGCTGGAGTCGATAGGTGGCGCTGCGCGGACGCCCGAGGGCGGCGACCACGTCATCGAAGAGACGGCTCGCGTCGGTCATGACCGACCTTGGCACCTCCTCAGAGGTGCGTGAGCGTCTCGCTGGGGTGTGGGTCGCGCCGCCGGTATCGATCCAGGATCTGGCGGGCAAGGGACCGGCCGCCCAGACCGAAGGCCAGAGACAATGTCAGGACCAAGCCCCCGAAGGTGATGCCGAAAGCGAGGAGGACGATCTCCTTGCCGATTCCGAGATGGGTGACGGCCATGGCGGCGGCGAAGAGGAGGACACCCCAGCGGACGGCGCGGGCCAGGAGTCGGGCCTCCGGCACGCGCGCGTTGACGGCGGCAATCAGGGCGCCTTCACCGAGGAAATTGGCCACGAGCCAGCCCACGAGAAGGATTCCCGCCGCCCCGAAGATCTTCGGGAGCCCCGCGAGCACGAAGTCCGTGAGGCGTCCCGTCCCGGGAATGGCCAGGGCCTCGACGCCGAGAGTGACGAAGACGATGAAGATGCTCCAGAACACGACGAGGCCAATGACCTCGGAGGGTAGCCGTCGGACGCCCGAGCGCCCCAGGGCCATGGTCACCCCCCATTCGTCCGCGCGCCGGTCGATGGCGAGGGCGCGCGCCAGGCGTCTCACGACCCGCGCCGTGATCCAGCCTCCTGCCAGGCCCACGGCGGCCAGGGTGAGCATGGCGAGGATGCCCGGCATCACGAGGGCGAGCCGCGCATTGAGGTTCCTGATGGCCGCCCACACCAGATCACCCCACGCGTCCGTCATCGAGGATCACCCATTATCCGCGCCTCCTTCCACGGCACGTCACCTTTGTCTAGGATCAACCGTCAAGGATCAACGCTCGGCTCGATATTCCGTGACCTCGAGAAACTGGGACGCGCAGAACGCGCAGTAGGCGACCGACTCGAGGACGTATGCGCAGACCGGGCAGCACGGCTGCCCGCAATCGATGCATCCAAGATCGTCGACGGCACGAAGAATCGGCGCTCCGCACTCGCACGTTGATCGGCTCATGGAAGCCTCCTCTTGACTCATGGACCAACATGACTGCTGGAACCAACGCGCCAAGGGGCTGCAAGTGATATGCCCCATTGCCGACTGCGAGGGAGGTTTCAGTTTCAACGGGTTGCGCCACAGGGGCGTTGCCGCGGCTCGCGGTCAACGGTAATTACTACACGACGCCAGAGTCTGAGAACCGGGTTGAAACTACCGAGTAGTTCGGTAAGGCAAGACACACGGACAAGCTTTGACAAGAGCCGCCAAGAGAAATGAGCCTGTCAACCATTCGATCTTTCATGGGCTTGGCCGTGCGCGGCGAGCCGCACACGCCTGGCACACAGGTTGCGAGCGGGCTTCAGGGGCGCGCCCCGGACAGGGCTCTCCCAAGGAGATTCGCCAATGATCGGCACCATGCAGGAGCTGTCAACGGCCGTGAGCTCCGCCCCGGATTCGAGCGATCGAGGCCATGTCTGGGCCGTGGTGCTGGCCGGGGGCCAGGGCATCCGGCTGAGGGAGCTGACGCGTCACGTGTACGGAGATGACCGACCCAAGCAGTATGCCGTCCTGACCGGCTCCAAGTCGCTTCTGCGCCAGACGCTCGATCGCGTGAGCAGGCTGGTTCCTCGCCAGCGGATCGTCGTGGTGACCATGGCGGGGCACAGCGCCTACGTGACGGCCGAGCTGAAACATGAAGCTCCCGCACCTCATGTCCTCGAACAGCCGAGAGATCGCGGGACAGCCGCTGCCGTCCTGCTGGCCGCTCACTGGATCCTCGCCCGCGATCCGGCCGCCGTGATGGTGGTCTTGCCGTCGGATCATTTTGTCGGCGAGGACGAGCCCTTCATGGGCCACGTCGGTGATGTCCTCGGGTTCCTGGACCGCCGGGGTGATCGCATCGTCCTGCTTGGCGCGGAGCCGAGCGAGCCCGAGACGGACTACGGCTGGATCGAGCTCGGAGAGCCGCTGCCCGGCTCAGGGCCGAGTCAGCTGTACCGGGTGCGGCACTTCAGGGAAAAGCCGAGCCAGGCGATGGCGGAGGAGCTCTATCGGGCCGGGGCTCTGTGGAACACCTTCGTCTTCGCCAGTCGCGCCACCGTCCTCGTCGAGGCCGGGAGCGACTGCCTGCCCGCCCTCCACGAGCGCCTGGTCAGGCTCTCGAAGTTCCTGGGCACCGAGCACGAGCGCTGGGCCATTCGCCAGGCCTACGAGCTCTCGCCTCGCGCGAACTTCTCGCAGGCCGTGCTGGAGCGCTGCCCTCGGAAGCTCGCGGTCGTCCGGCTCTCCGCGGTGTCCTGGCGGGACCTTGGGACGCCTCGGCGCGTGGTCAAGACGCTGGGCGAGCTGGGCATGCAGCCTGCCTGGCTGAGCACGCTCCAGCCTTCGCCTGTGCTCGCCGCCCGTTAGGCGCGGCCGGACGGGCCCGCCCGTTCGGCTCGGGTGAGGGCGTCGTCCAGGTTGACGGCCGCGCTGATGAGAGCCAGGTGCGTCAGGGCCTGAGGGAAATTGCCGAGCGCCTCGCCGGCCGGTCCGATCTCCTCCGCGTACAGTCCCACGTGGTTCGCGTAGGTCAGCATCTTTTCGAACATCAAGCGCCCTTCCTCCAGCCGACCCGTCTGCGTCATGCTGTCGGCCAGCCAGAAGCTGCAGGCGCTGAACGTGCCTTCCTCGCCCTCGAGCCCATCGGAGGCGACGCGGGGATCGTAGCGGCGCACGAGGCTGTCCGTGACGAGCTCCTCCTGGATGCGATCGATGGTGGCAAGCATCCGCGGGTCATTCGGCCCCATGAACTTCACCAGGGGCATGAGGAGCAGGCCCGCGTCGAGGTGCTCGCTGCCGTAGTGCTGCACGAAGCTCCGGCGCTTCTCGCTCCACCCGTGGTCCATGATCGCCGTGTATATCGCGTCCCGCGTTCGTCTCCATTCCTCGAAGGGCGCGGGGAGTCCGCGCGCCCGCGCGATGCGCATGGCCCGTTCCATGGCCACCCAGCACATGACCTTGGAAGAGACGAACTGCCGCGGTTGGTCGCGGATCTCCCACATGCTCCGGTCCGGCTTGTCCCAGTGTCGGCCCAGCCACTCGAGGAGGCGCACCACGTTCGTCCAGAGATCGTAGGCGATGGGAGCCACGTGCTTGTTGTAGAGGTACACCGCGTCGACGAGGCCCCCATAGATGTCGAGCTGGAGCTGGCGGTGCGCATCGTTGCCGATCCGGACCGGGCGCGAGTCGAGATAGCCGCTCAGGTGATCGAGGGTGGTCTCGGCGAGGCGGTGTCGCCCGTCGATGCTGTAGACCACCTGCAGCCCGCCGCGCCCCTTGGTCTCCTGACAGCGCGCCTCGAGCCATCCCATGAAGGCGCCCGCCTCTTCGGTGAAGCCGATGCGGAGGAGGGCGTAGAGCGTGAAGCTCGCGTCGCGGATCCAGGTGTAGCGGTAGTCCCAGTTGCGGCCGCCCCCGATGCGCTCGGGCAGGCTCGTGGTTGGGGCGGCGATGAGGGCGCCCGTGGGCTCGAAGGTGAGGAGCTTGAGAACTAGCGCCGATCGGTGAACCATCTCCCGCCACCGGCCGACATAGCGGGAGTGGGCGAGCCAACGCCGCCAGTACGCGATGGTCCGCTGCAGCCACTCCTCGATCTCCGGAGCGGCGACCTTCGCGCCCAACGCCTCCGCGTCCACGGCGGCCTCCAGCACGAAGACCGCCCGCTCCCCGGCCCGCAGCTCGAACTCTGCGGTCGCCGCGCGCCCGTGCTCCACGTGGAGGGGGACGGTGCCCTGCAGCCAGAGCGAGAGCGCTGGCGTGTGGAACAGGATGCCCTCCGACCGGCGGACGGCCTCGTGCGTGGCCCGCGCGTAGTCGAAGGCTGGCCGGCAATCGAGCCGGAAGCGGAGCGTGCCACGAACGACGCAGACACGCCGGACGATGCACGCGGGCCGGTCGGAGCTCGCTCCCTGATGAACGGGCATGAAGTCCACGATCTCGCCCACCCCATCCGCGTGAAGAAAGCGCGTGATCAGGATGTTTGTGTCGGGCAGATAGGTCTGACGGGTGCGGAGCTTGTCGACGGTGGGCGAGATCTGAAAGTGCCCGCCCCGAGCGTCGTCCAGCAGGGCGCCGAACACGCTGGGCGAATCGAAGTTCGGCAGGCAACACCAGTCGATGGCTCCGTTGGTGGCGACCAGCGCCACGGTCCGGAGATTTCCGATGACCCCGTGCTCCTCGATGGCTGATGGCATGACAAACTCCTCCCTTTACAGGCAGGCATTCCGCATGCCATGACGGAAAAGTCTGGGAGATCGCCGTACATCCGCCAGCGGGCCCTCACCGAGGGCGGGGCCGGCGGTGCCCGAGTCAGTAAAATCGTCCCGGCCGGGCGCCGGCTACTTGGCGCCTTTCAAGGCCAGGGCGAGGTCATCGGCGAGGTGCGAGGCCTTGTCGGCCAGGATCTTCGCGCGGGCCGTGTCCTTTGCTCGGAGGGCCTCCGTCGCTTTCGTGACGAAGTCCTGAACGCTCGACAGCGTCTGGCGCTGCTCCGACGCGAGCTTCGAAGGGTCGATCTGGTCGATGACCTGGGCGACATGGGCGAGACGCGCCTGGACGTCCCGTTCCGCGCCTTGGGGATTGTCGACGCGAGGAGAGACTTGGGGTGCCGGGGGCAGGGCGGATGGCGCGGGCGCGGAGGGTGGCGGCCTGACCGCGGCAGGGGGAGCGACGGGGGCGGAGGCGCAGCCCAGAGGGAGTAGGGTCGCCAGGACGAGGCGGAGAGCCCGGATCACGCGCCCTCCTCGAGGGGAAGACGGACGATGACCGTGGTGCCGCGCCCGACCGTCGACAGGAACTCCACGCTCCCGTGGTGAAGCTCCACGACCCGGCGCACGAGGGCCAGCCCGATGCCGGTGCCGTCAGTCTTGGTCGTGTAGTACATCTTGAAGATTCTCTCCAGGTTCTCCGGGGGAATCCCCGTGCCCGTATCGGTGACGGTGGCTCTGATCACGCCTCCCTCGTCGGTCGCGGTCGTGACGGTGACCCGGCCGCCCTCGGGCATCGCCTGGCAGGCATTGACGATGAGGTTCATGAAGGCGCGCCGGAGCAGCTCTTCGTCGCCCGGCACCCGCGGGAGGCCCTCGTCGAGAGTGACGGTGAAGGCTATGCCCTTGGGCTGCCATTCGGTTTGGAGGAGCGTGGCGATCTCACGGAGGATGACGTTGAGGCTGAGCGGTCTGAGGGGAAGATCGGAAGGGCGGACAGCTTCGAGGAAACGATTCAGGACCTGGTCCGCGCGCTTGATCTCCGCCTCGATGATGTCGAGGCTGCGGGTGATGTCGGGCGGCCGGTTCGGGAGGCGCTCCCTCAGGAAGGCGATGTGGACGATCATGGCATGCAACGGGTTCTTGATGTCGTGGGTGACCTCGGAGGTCAGCTGCCCGAGCGCGGCGAGCTGAGCCGAGTACTGAATGAGCGACTGGAAGGTCCTCGCCGACACCGAGACGGACTTCAAGTCCCGGGTGACGAGAATCGCCCCCTCGCGTGCTGCGCCCGCCTCGGCGATGGGGAAGACCGAGGCGAGGAGCTCCACGGCGCCCGCCTCGGTCCGCACCTCGACCATCACGTTGCGGGACGCCGCGCCTTCCTCGAGCGCGCGTCGCACCATGGGACGCAAGGGATGGTCGGCGCCCAGGAGGTCGTCCAGCGGCTCTCCCGCCACCTCCGGGGCGGGCCGCCCCAGCGCCGCCTCTCCCGCGCGATTCGCGAAGAGGATCCGGCCGTCGGCGCCGCAGAAGATGACGCCATCCTCCAGATGGTCCACGGCCGTCTGGATCTGCGTTCGCTCGGTGAGGAGCTGCCTCCGGTCCGACTGGATCTGCTTGCCGAGGAGCTGAAGCTGGTACGCGAGCTTGCCGAACTCGTCGGTGGGGCCGGCCCTGCTGCTCACGTCGAACTCGCCGCGACGGAGCCGCTCCATATCCTCGGCGAGCTGTCGGATAGGCTGCAGGGTGACGGTGGACAGCGCGAGGGCGACCAGGAGGGCGGCGGCGAGGGCGATG
>WNGQ01001323.1_pt1 | contig 25724 bp, 24 predicted proteins | sample 5407661 | NCBI WGS metagenome assembly WNGQ01 (sample SAMN13153382, study PRJNA577476) | soil metagenome | isolation source: 60 cm soil or saprolite under Garry oak tree replicate 2 | place: USA:California | collected 2016-06-15 | reverse complement strand
TGGAAGGAAAGCCGCGGCTGCACTTTACCCTCCCCGAGCTGGCCCGCAACGTCAGGATTAGCCGTGGGCCGGTGCGCGACGCGCTCCGCCGGCTGGCCGATCATGGCGCTCTGCGCTTCGTTGAACGCAGCTATAGCGGTCACCTCGTTGAGGTGCGCTTGCCGGCAGAGCTGCCCGCCCCGCGCCGCAAAACGGAAACGCGCGGCGAGAGCAAGCTGCCGGTCGAGCACAAACTCGAGCAGCTGGATTTCCTGCGCACGCGCACGCTGCGTCAGGCCATCCACGCGCGCGAGGGCCGCAAGTGCTTTTATTGCCTGCGCCGGATTCCCCGCCGGTCCCGCTGCCTCGACCACCTGGTGCCGCGCGTCAAGTCAGGGCAAAATTCGTACCGCAATCTGGTTTCCTGCTGCGCGGCATGCAACTGGCAAAAGAAGGACCACGCAGCAGCAGATTTCATGCGCGAGCTCTACCGTGAGGGCCGCTTGTCCGCCAAGGACCTCCGCGCACGCCTTCAGGCCGTTCAGGACCTTAAGGCAGGCAAGCTCCGGCCACAGGTTTTGAGTGGCAAGGAAGCAGGAATCTTTGTTGGCGCAAAAGTTGATGGTGAGTTAGTTTCGGGTTAGCTCGTTAATCGGGATTATGATCCTTGGTTACTGATATTTGAAATCGGTCTTCCGTCAGAGCCAATGGCGTCGGAATAGTCAGGGCGAGTTGATAGGCGAATGGGCATCCTCGGCTATGCGGTGGACTCATGATGTTAGCACCGAAAAGGAGCAGCGTTCTTGGAAGGCGTAAGTCTTCGAGAATCCGGCGGCACGCTCTGGGTGTTGCTGATTGACGAACGAATGCGCTCTTCGCGGCCGCTTTGCGATACTGCGAAAGTCGTTGCCAGGGCAGCCTGTAGGCGAATGTTCCTAAGACCTACTTAAGCTGACGTACCGCCTCCGCCATCAGGAGCTTGGCGAAATGATCCTGTTTCTGCTGTTCCAACGCCGTGTCCTCTTCCATGGTTGGCTTCACTGCGGGTTTAGCCCTTGGTTTGCCAAGATCCCTTTCGAAACGTGCTGCGATATCAGATTTTAGCTGTTCAAGATAGTCCGATTTCATGGTCTCCCCCTAAGTAAATCGGCGCCTTAATCTTTGCATATAGACATTCGTAACATCGATTTTCCAAACGGACGAATGTGCCCGATCCGGTACCGGGCTTTGGTTCAGGTCTTTGGCATGAAGAGCAGTGTGTCCAAATTGTATTTTCTCGCCTTTTATTCGCCTCTAATGCTATTTGAGTCCCGAGATCCGCTACTGTGCCCGTTTGTGCCCTTAAATTTTTACGTCTGTGTCCGGCAACCGCGTTTACCAGGACTTAGCCCTTTGCTGAAAGCGTGAGCTGTTGCGTCTGTCGCGTCGCGCACTCGCCGCATTGTTTATAAGCCCATAACACGACTCCAAATAGTTGCTAGCGTCGCTTGGGGGGCGTGTATTGTAGGAATAACCAGACGATTCAATCGGATCGTCCTAATCCTGAACGCGAAACAAGGCGGTCTTTATGTACCTACTTCTTTTAATAGGGTCGCTTGTCGGAATCCTGCTTGCGATTCTGGGGGTAAGGCTAAGGAGAGCCTCCAAACGTCCAAAAAGGTGGATGCCTGACATCCACCGCTCAACTTAGACCGAAAGTGTTGGCGCCGTAGAATTTATGTGGTCGGCTTACCGGCAGATTCCTGCTAGTACCCATGTTTCTGGTAAGCGCGGCGGTCTCGTTCTTCGCTACTCGTGCAGCACAACACTCAAGAGAGAAGTATTGATCTGAAGACCGCCGTTGTACTTAATGAAGCCCAGCTTCCTGAATTTGTTCATGAAAAAATTGACTCGTGAGCGTGTCGTGCCCACCATCTCCGCCAGCGTTTCTTGCGACACCTTGGGGAGGACTCCGTGGGGTTGGTCTTCTTTCCCGTAACGGGCAAGCAAAAGAAGGGTACGAGCGAGCCGCTTCTCGCTGGAGTTGAATAGCTGGTCGACCAAGTCCTCCTCGATTCGGATGTTCCTGGTCAGCATATGAGAGATGAAGCGGTCGGAGAAAGCATGTTCAGCGCGGAGCACGCGCATCATCTCGTTTTTTTCAATGAATAGTATTGACGTGGGTACAATCGCGGTTGCCGTCGCCATACAAACAGGCTGGCCTGCCAGGCATCCTTCACCAAAAAAATCGCCCGGTCCCAGCATCGCCACGACCGCCTCTTTACCGACCTCATTAACGACGGTGAGCTTCACACTGCCTGTTTGGATGTATTTCACACCCTTGACGGCGTCACCTTGAGAGTAGATCTTCTCTGAACTCCGAAACTTTACAATTTTTCGTGCCAAGCCGGCCGAGTCGAGAAAAGCTTGGGCATTGAAAGCAAGCTTCTGCTTGAGTTTTTTGTTGGATTTAATGCTGCTTGACCTCGCGATTGTTCTCATGCAAACCACCACTTAACCATAAGGCTAGCAGAATAATTCGTCAAAGCAAGATTCGCGATGGGCTAGCACTAGGCTGGTATGGGTGCAGTTCGAATCGGCCGTACTGCGGATAAGACTCTAAATTGAACGTCGCTACTTCTTCGATAGCTCGCCCTTGAAATGACCTTCAACATCTTCACGGCTAAGCGGATTTCCTGCGTTCGTCAATACGACCGAATAGACGATCTCATTCCCTGCGACCTGCGCGGTGATAAATGCCCCGTCTTCCGGCAGTTCCTGGTAGATGAATTTCACCCTTCTGCCGTCTTCAAGTTTCTTGATCCATTCTTCATCCGGCATGTTCGAAGCTCCTCTCGCGAGTCTCAGTCTACGTCGTGAGTAATCGGGGATGGGCCGGGAGCTAGCTTGTGATAACCTTCGAATTCATTCGAGCCCGATATCCTTGCCATTCGTAGCGAAGTGTCTGAGGTAATCCTCATGGCGGCTCGTACGCGGTGGCGTCGTTCCTATAACAACGCCTTGCACGCGTGTGGTAATAAGACCGACCAGGTACGCAGGGCTGATCTTGCGATTTGCGCTTGCGTTCAACGTCTGTGGGAGATTACCCCAAAAGATACTTCAGAGCGCGGAGAAATCAATACAGCACTCAGCGATCTGAGACTTCTCAAGATTCTATATGAAAGATATTGTTGAGTCGCCTGGACCTTCCAAAGTCCAGATTGCGTCGGATTACCGGACGAGTTCCTCGCCTGGCCCGGGCGTAGTGTTGCGTTTCGTGGGTTAGGGGTGGGATGCATCTGATACTGGCGAATCCCCCGGGCGTCAGCTACAAGAGCGCGCCCAGAAAACTCAGGGAGACAAGAAGCACGATGGAAGGGATGCTCTCACAGACTCATTGCGTCGCGCAGTTCAATACAGCACATAAACCTCCTGGCAGCTACCGCTAAGTCCTCGTGAGCCGGATGATCGGACAAGTCGGTATTAGCGCTTATGCGTCCAAGGCCTGGCAGTGTCCAGATTTGTATAGCTTCGCGACTGAGTGTAATTGCATTCTCTCAGAATGAAGAAGAGCGAACTCACGCCCAAACAAATATCCTCCGTACCGTGTCCTACTTGTGGTGTTCCTTCCGGGGAGTGCTGTGTGCTGCATTCAGGTGCTCCTCGCTCAGAAGCACACACAGACCGGAAGTTTGCCGCCATCGAGGCCATCGAGAAGAATCACGCTAATTCCTGATTAGTCGCCTACCGGAAACAGACCCACTACCCAAAGGTCGGGCAAAAGAGGGATTCCTCGTCGCTACGATCCTCGGAATGACGGGATGACCTGCGGAGTTTTGCACAGAGAGCCAAGCGTGCCGGAACAAATTCCTTCACCGGGCGTCGAGGTCCACGTCCTTGATGGGCAGGTCCCAGTGCGCGTCGAGAATCTCGAATCGCCGCTGTTCTTCTTGCTTGTACGTTATCTGGTCGGGATAAAGCTGCTTGATGATCGCGGAGCTGTCGAAATTGTCGTTGGCGATGGTCGCGTTCTTGAACACGATGGTCACGCGATAGTCCCAGCGCTCGTCTTCCGTCATGTGATACCGCGGCGTTACCATGCTGACTTTCAGCATGCGTCCCAATTCCATTTCTTTCTTCAGCACCGGATAGTGATTCTTCTTGAAAAGCGCCAGAAACTCTTCGGCGTGCCCCCATTTCGCTTTGTAGTAGTACTCGATCGCGTACGGCTGATCTTTTGCCTCAGCCGCCACGCTCTGCTCCGCTTTCACGCCCAACGTCGCCGCAAAGAGCAGCCCCGCCGCCACCAATGCCATGGTCAGAAACCGTCGATTCCATAAAGAAGTTTGAACGCGCATTTTTTCTTTCCTCCCCTCACGCATGGTCGAAACTCAACCAAGCAGTGTAATTCATAACCCCGGTCCGGTGGGAAAATGCAAAGCCCGGTCCTCAGCCCATAGCCTCCGCTCCTGCTATCCTTGGTTATACTTTCTCAGGGGAGACCGTATGCAGACTGCATCCGTAAAGTGGATTGGCGAACAGAAATTCGTGGCCACCGGCCCGTCGGGCCACGCCATCACCATGGATTCCGACCGCGAGTCCAACAAGGCGCCCGGTCCGATGGAATTTGTGCTCCTGGCGCTCGGCGCTTGCACGGCCACGGACGTCGTGACCATCCTCGAAAAGAAGCGCCAAAAGCTGGAGTCGCTCGAAATTATCTGTTCGGGCGAACGCGCCAAGGAGCCGCCTACGGTCTGGACGAAGCTCGAAATCCTGTACCGCTTCCACGGCAAGCTCGATGAAGCAGCGGTCAAGCACGCCATCCAGCTTAGTGAAGACAAATACTGCTCCGTGGCCGCCATGCTCAAGAAAACGGCCACTGTTTCCTGGCGCTATGAGATTTTGCCTCCGCGCGATTGAGTCCTGCAGGCCCCCGCTGCGTTAGTTTCCCAAGGCACGTTCGTCTCGCGACACCCCCTCTTTCGTTTATCATTGCGCTGCGTCTCGCCAACAGATATATCAACTTCACGGGTGGGCCTGTGATCCGGAGTGTTCTTCCAGGGGTGGCGTTCCTCTTATTGGCGGGCGGGAGTGCTCCCGCTCAGGAGCCTACGCCTCCGCCTGCGAACGCGGCAAAAATTCCACTCTCAAACATTCCTCGCGTGCAGCGCGCTCCCAAACTCGAGGACTTTCTCGAAGACCGTCCCCGCGAAATGGAACTCGCTGTAGGCGATTTTCGCCAGAATCTTCCCGGTGACGGCTCCCCCACTACGGAATCCACGACAGCCTATCTTTCTTACGACGACAAAAATCTCTACGTCGTTTTCGTTTGCCGCGACGAGCCCGGCCAGGTTCGCGCCCATCTGGCCAAACGCGAGTCCACGGATCAGGATGACGGCGTCGGCGTGCTGCTTGACACCTTTCGCGATCTTCACCGCGCCTACTATTTCTTCGCCAACCCGCTTGGCGTGCAGACCGACGCCATCTACACCGAGGGCCAGGGCTACGACTACAGTTTCGACACGCTGTGGGACACCACGGGCCGCGTTTTGCCCGGCGGCGGTTATGTCGTGTTCTTTTCCATTCCCTTCAAGAGCCTGCGCTTTTCTGATGGTCCGGAGCAAACCTGGGGCATCGCCCTCTACCGCGTGATTCTCCGCAAGAGTGAGTACGATTACTGGCCTTACGTGACGCAGCGCGTTGAAGGACTTACGCAGCAATTCGCGCCCGTCGGCGGACTCGACCACGTTTCTCCGAGCCGCAACATCCAGCTCATTCCCTACGGCCTGCTCGCCAACGACCATTTTCTGAATCAGCCGGCGCCGGTCAGTTCACAGAATCCCCCTCCGCCGCCCTTTTTTCAGGATGATTTCGAGCATCGCGCCGGACTCGACGCCAAGTTTGTCCTCAAGGACGCGCTCACGTTCGACTTCACGCTCAATCCGGATTTCAGCCAGGTGGAATCCGACGATCCGCAGGTCACCATCAACCAGCGTTTCGCCGTGTTCTTTCCTGAAAAGCGCCCGTTCTTTATCGAGAACGCCGGATTTTTTGCCACGCCCATCAATTTATTTTTCTCGCGCCAAATTGCCAGCCCGCAATTCGGCGGCCGCATGACCGGGAAAGTCGGAAACTGGACGCTCGGCGCTTTGGTCATTGACGATCGCCAGCCGGGATTGAACTTCTCGGGCGGACCGTACAACACACGCGCGGCGGATGGCGTCCTGCGCGTCACGCGCGAGTTCGGGAGGCAATCCTATATCGGCGCTTACGCCTCGAGCCGCGATTTCGCGGACACCAGCAATCGCGTCGCTTCGCTCGATGCGCGGCTGAAATTCTCCAAAAACTGGGTGGTGGACGCGCAAGCCGTGCACACCTGGACGCGCCAGGACACCAACTCCATGAATTTCCCGTGTTTGTGGTTCCCCCAAAATTCCAGCGGAATCGGCTCGCAACAAGGCAATGCACTTTGGCTCGACACTTCCTATACGGGACGGCATTTCACTTTTTCCACTTACTACAACGATTTCTCTCCGAATTTCTGCACGAAGCTGGGCTTTGTCAACCGCATTGACATTCGCCAGAACAACGCATTCGGCGGCTACTTCTGGCGCCCGGAAAAAAGTAAAGTCATCGATTTTGGTCCGACCGTTTTTGAAGCTTTGGACTGGAACCACGCCGGCGTTCTCCAGGACTGGCAGGCCGCTCTCGGTTTCCAGGTAGATCTGACGAAACAGACTACGTTCACCGCCAGCCGCGGCGAAGCCTACGAACTTTTCGACGGCATCGATTTCCGCAAGCACAGTTTTTCGCTTTCCGCCGCTACGCAGCCGTACAAGTGGATCGCCTTTTCTGCGCGCTACGTCCAGGGCATCTCAGAAAACTTTTTTCCGGCTCCAGGTGTTCTGCCATTTCTCGGAAACGTCAATCGCGTGAATTTCGGACTCACGCTGCGGCCCTCCTCGCGCTTCCGGCTTGATGACACTTTGATTTATTACCGCCTCGGAACGCGTCCGGGCTGGACCGCGCCGCCCTTTTCTCCGGGACAAAGCATCTTTAACAACTACCTGAACCGCACGAAGGTAAACTACCAATTCACCAAGGAACTGTCGCTGCGTCTGATTCTCGATTACAACACGACGCTCGCGAATCCGAATCTTTTCGACGCGCAACGCAGCCTCGGCGGCTCCGACGACCCCAATGGCCCGTTTGTGCCAACCAAGCAGTTCACCACCGACGTGCTGCTCACTTACTTCCTGCATCCGGGCACGGCGATTTATCTCGGATATAATAATGGCTTCACGAACCTGACGCTGCTGCCCGGCGCATCGCAAGTCATGCTGCAGGGTCCGGCGAATAACACGACAAACCGTCTTTTCTTCGTCAAGGCCAGTTACCTGTTGCGTTTTTGAACGAGCGGCGCCGCCTTGTCACCGCGCCGCGCTATCGCATAGAATCCAATTTCTTTCTTTCCAGGGAGTCGTTTTCAAGGAGCGACATGTCCCACCGCATCGCGGCAAAAATCGCCGGCGTCGCCGGCTACGTTCCGCCAAAAGTGATGACCAACACGGATTTCGAGAAAATCATCGAGACCAGCGACGAATGGATTCGCACGCGCACCGGCATCCGCGAGCGCCATGTCGTGGAAAAAGGGATGGCCAGCTCGCACTTGGCCACGGAAGCCGCGAAAGCGCTGCTCGCGCAAACCAAAACCGATCCCGAGGAGATTGATCTCATCGTTCTTGCGAGCGTAACGCCAGACATGTTTTTCCCGGCGACGGCTTGCCTGGTGCAGTGCCGCATCGGCGCAAAACATGCGTGGGGCTTCGACCTTTCCGCGGCGTGCTCCGGTTTTGCCTACGCGCTCACTGTCGGCGCGCAATTTGTCGGCGCGGGCACCCACAAGAAAGTCATGGTCATCGGCAGCGACACGATGACCACTATTCTCGATTACCAGGACCGCGCCACGTGCGTTTTGTTTGGCGACGGCGCGGGCGCCGTGCTGGTCGAGCCCGCCAATGGTTCGAATGAAGGGATTCTCGATTTCGAGCATGACGTGGACGGCTCGGGCGGCGAATTTTTGTACATGCCCGGCGGCGGCTCCCTGCATCCTTCTTCGCAAGAAACCATCCAGAAACGCATGCACTACGTGCATCAGGAAGGCTCGCAGGTCTTCAAGTATGCGGTGCGGCGCATGGCGGAAATGTCTATGCGCCTGCTGGAGCGCAACGGCTTCACCAAAGACGACCTCGCGCTCCTGGTGCCGCACCAAGCGAATCTGCGCATCATTCGCGCCACGCAGGAACGGCTCGGCATTGACGATTCTAAGGTAATGGTTAACATTGACAAGTACGGTAACACGACGGCAGGCACCATTCCGCTGGGCCTGCGCGACGCACTCGCGCAAGGCCGCCTCCGCCGAGGCGATTTGCTACTGATTGCCACCGTGGGGGCAGGTTACACGACGGGAGGCGTGCTCCTCCGCTGGGCGTATTAGCGGCAATGGTGACCTAAAGCCGGATTCGCGACTAACCTCTGCCAGATGTGTGCCTTCCTGTGCTTCTTCCTCCATTCCGGTTCGAATGTCGTGCGTCAGGGTCGCCTAGAGAAAATCTCAAGGACTAAGGAGGCCAACCCGTATGCCCTGGCGAAGACGGAGTGTCCCGCGGGTTCTGGCAGCGGGTGACTGAGCGTTTTGTCGTTACTTTGACGAGTTCGGATTCGCGACGATCTGGGCAGCGGCTGACGGAGCCAGCAGCAGCTCGCGGAAAAAATTCACCGGTCTGAAGACCGGCCACTACAACTGCGATGTCGCCGTGGGTGCTAGGGCTTTGCGACAACTTGGGGAGAGGCCTTGTGCAAGGTTTGCAGGATGCGGTTGATTTCCGGTTGCGAGATGACAACAGGGCCGCCTGGCTTCTGGTTAAGAATGAAATTGAGAGAACTGCTGTCTGAAAAGAGCCTGACGCTCACCTGGCCGGATGGATTTGCTGGGCGGCCGAATTGAAATCCAGAGAACTCGCCGGCGCTAACGGCAAAAACGCCCGAGTCAGCACCCGTTGGCATGCAAATTCCCTTGACCAGGAGGAGCAAAGCCTGGTTGGCTGCGTCGCGCTGGGACTCAAAGGGAGTCATTTTATCGGGCGTCATCTGCGAGATGGTGCGATAAAGGGCGTAGTCCGATTGCAGAGCTTCATCGCCGACTATCCGCCGCAGGGTATTTTGATCGATCTTGTCGTTGGCTAGAACAGTATTCAGAAAAGCACGCGGCGAGCCGTGCCAAACGGACAGGGAGTTTCCGGATTGAAAAACGATCATCGCCTTGTTGCTGTCCGGGATGATCCCGCTCTTTGACTCATCCACGTCGTTCCAGGGAACTTCAAATTCATAGCCAAAGTAGGAAAGCTTTCTGCCTGGGGAGCGGGAAATCGACAAGTCCGCGAGTTGAGCAGGAGCCATGCTTACAGCGGGCGCTTTTCGCGTCAGGTAGCGAGCCTCCAGGAGGATGAGGGTCTGGAAACCGAAAAACCACAGATAGGCAAAGGACACAAGCAGCACTACGAACAAAGCAATCAGGATGCGCGCCCATTTCGGCATCTTGCGGTTTTCCCGAGGCGGCGTTTCCCATTGGTCGCTCAGATGGTTTGACAAGGTTGCACCCGCAGACAGAGCCGTTTGGTATCACTCGGCTGGGGCCAAACGGACGGAAGGCCCCCAGTATATACCGGAATACAGCAATCCTCGCACTTCCGCGGAGGGTCGCTGCGAGGCGTAAGGGCAAGCAGAAAGCTGTCCCTATGGAGATTTTCTTAGCGCTTGGTTTACTCGGAGCGGGCACCGAAGAGGCGGGGCTTCCAGGTCGGGGTCGCCAATAAAGGGAAGAGCGGCCCACCCTTTCAAAAACCGAAAGGGAAGGCCACCCAGGAGGGTTTCTTGGAGAGGGTGGCCCAGCCGACGACCAACTCTATGCGCCACCCGCCCGAGGCGGCGTTTCCCATTGGTCGCTCAGATGGTTTGACAAGGTTGCACCCGCAGACAGAGCCGTTTGGCATCACTCGGCTGGGACCAAACGGACGGAAGGCGTCCAGTATATACCGGATAGCAGAAGGGCGCAGCGGTGCTGCGCCCCTACAAGACGTTCATCACACGAACTGGCCTATTCTGAGTGGGCGCCGAAGAGGCGCAGGACCACACCGGCGGAGGCCCAGTAATTGTTCTGGGCGGCCGAGTAGCCGCTGGCGCCGAAAGTGGTGCGGTAGTAATCCACGTTGATGATGCGCACTTCCCAGTGCGGCGAGAAGTGGAAGTCGATGCCGCCTCCGGCTTTGTAGGAAATGCAATTGACGGAAGTTTTGAATCCGCCCGGGCCGCTAACGGTGGTATCGAGGCGTGATCCGCCGACGAGCGCTTCCGCAAAGGGAGTGATGCCAAAGCGGCCCATACCAAAGCGGCCTTTGCGATAGTAGACGCGTCCACCGAAATGGTTGCCGTACAGCACGGACTTGGCGCCGCTGGCGGTGGCGAAGTTATAGCTGCTGTCGCCGACAATCTGGAGCCAGGGCTTCAGGTTCCAGCCGAAAGAGCCCAGGCCGCCACCGAGGTTGGCGGAGGTTCCGGCACTTACGAAGCGGGCGAACGCATAGCCGCCATAGAGTTCCATCAGGAAGTGTTGGTGCGCGCCGGCCACGGGTTGCTCCCAGCTCTCGCGCGCCTTGACGCTGCGAACAGGCTCAGGAGCGGGTTGAGCAGCTTCAGGCTGAGGCTGCGAAGCGGGAGCAGACTCTGCGGCTGCAGGCGCAGAAGCTGGGGCTACATCCGGAGTGTTCGAAGCTGGCGGCGCCGGAGCGGGCGGAGGCGTTGTTGGGAACAAAGGCCCGGGTTGCGCGGGAGCAGAGCTTTGCGCGGGTGTAGATGGCGCGGAAGGCTGAGGCTCTGCCGCAGCCGGCGCTGGGGCAGAAGGCTGCGAAGGCGCAGGAGTTGCTGGCTGAGTGCTGGCTGCGGGGGCAGGAGTTGCCGATGATGTCGCCGCAGGAGTTACGGAAGCAGAAGCCGGAGCCGGCTTAGCAGCGGCTTGAGAATCCCCAGGCGTAGGCGCAGCCGATGGTGCAGCCGCGGCGGGTTGTGGAGCTGCTGGAGCGGGCTGGACATTTGCCGCCGGAGCTGGCGCCTGGGCAGAAGAAGCCGCGGGAGCCGCTTTGGCCGATGAAGAATAATTCACATCTGCCGCGGTCACTGCGGGCATGGGCGGCGTTGGGAACAGAGGTCCCGATGAAGCGGCAGGCTTTTCCGGCGGAAGAGACGTCGTTACCGGCATAGAAGAAGCTTGCGCGGATGAAGTGGGCTGCGCGTAAGCGGGATTCACGGTGGCGGCGTTCGCAACGGCGGGGCGAACGTTCGTGGCGGGAGCAGCAGGCGCCGATACCACCGGAGCGCGCCCGGCAGCCGCTTGCGCGGGAGTGGAGCCGCTGTGGTCCGCGGTGATCAAGCTCGAATAGACGTAGCCGACTTTGCCATCTTTCGTCTGGACGCGCGAAAAAATAAAACCGTTGAGCAAGATGGTGAAGCGCTCGCCGCACGCAACGGTGGCGACAGAGTCCGGAGTCTGCCGCGGCTTGCCGAAAACCTGCGTGCTCTCGGGATGCGCGGCGCAGTCGACGTACCCCAATTCGTCCGCCCAAGCGGTGGACGCCAAGAGAAAAGAGCCTGCGAGCAGAATGAATGAACGTGTGCGGGACATCGCCCCCTCCTCGGCCCGGGGACACGCCGAGCCTTGAAGACCATTTTGAGGGGGAAAACGGAGCCGTGGAACGGGTCGTTGGGACAGGGATTCCAAAAAAACACCTGTACGAGAGGCTAGGCGTTGGCGAGGTGTTTGAGGACTTCGGCGGCGTGGCCTTTGGCTTTGACGGCGGGCCAGACGGCTTCAATTTTGCCGGTTTTGCCGATGAGAAACGAACTCCGGACGATGCCCATAAATTTGCGTCCCATGAACTGTTTTTGCTGCCAGGCGCCGTAGGCTTCGATGGTTTTGTGGTCGGGATCGCTGAGCAACGGGAAATTAAATTTGAATTTGGCTTTGAACAAGGCTTGGGCTCTGACGGAATCGGCGCTGAGGCCAAGGATGGCCACTTTGCGGTGATCGAACTTCTTTTTTGCGTCGCGAAACTCGGACGCCTCGATGATTCAACCAGAAGTGTTGGCTTTGGGGAAGAAGAAAAGCAGGACGCGTTTGCCCTTGAAGTCCTTGAGGGCGACGGCTTTGTTTTCGTCGGACTGGAGGTGGAACGCGCGTGCTTTGTCGCCGGGCTTGAGCATGGGAGCGAGTGGCCTGAGATTTTAGCAGAATAATGGATTAGGGCGCAGGCGCGCCGCGCTCCTCGCGGCCTTTGTCGAAGTCACGGCGAAGGTGCCATCGAATGTCCCGAATTTGAGGGGAAGAAGAAAGAATCGAATGCAAGGTCTGTAGTGCGGCGGGGTCGATTCCGCGCTTGCGAGCTCCGAGCAAGGAGCCAAGGAGACCGCGATCCCGCTCGATCCATCCGATCCATGTTCCCTCGCCACCTTCGACAAGGCTTGGACAGTGCCCAATTACAAGAGTGTGAGGTGCGCCACTGGCTTGAAAGTTGAAATACCACCCGAAGTCTTCCTGACCGAGTTCATCGTCGGTATCTATTCCTCTATTGCGAAGCTGAAGGATCAGCCATTTCGCCAGGTCATCTCCGAAACAGCAGGCGTTGAGGAAATCGCTCCTCGGCTCGGTGATGTTGAAAGCCGTGCTTGTGAACGAGACGATGGTTCTGACTTCTGCTCGCATAACATGCGCAGGCTCAACTGGTTTCGGAAAGGAGTCTACGGAGGATGTCGTTGACGGCTTGGGGATTCGCCTGGCCGCGGGTAGCGCGCATCACCTGGCCGACGAAGAATTTGAAGACGCCTTCGTTGCCGGATTTGAATTTGGCGACGTTGTCTCGGTTTTTGGCGATGACGTCGCGGGCCGCGTCTTCGATGGCGGAATCGCTGACTTGAGCGCCAAGGCCTTCGGCCGCGACGATGTCCGCGGCGGAGCGGCCGGATTCGAACATGGCGGCAAAAACTTTTTTGCCCACCGCGGCGGTGATTTTGCCGGACTCCACGAGCCCGACGAGTTCGGCGAGGGATTTTGCGCTCACGGGGCTCAACTCGATTTCCTTGCCGGAATCGTTGAGACGGCGGAGAAGTTCGGTTTGCATCCAGTTGGCGGCGGCTTTGCCGGGAGCGCCGGCTTTCACTACGGATTCGAAATAATCGGCGAGGGATTTCGTGGCGGTGAGGACTTCGGCATCGTACGGTGTGATGCCGTAGGCGGAGACGAACCGGGCGCGCTTGGCTTCGGGGAGTTCGGTGAGCGAGCGCCGAACTTCTTCGCGCCAGGCGTCGCTGACGTGGACGGGGAGAAGGTCAGGCTCAGGGAAATAGCGATAGTCGTGAGCTTTTTCCTTGGAACGCATCCCAACGGTGTGACTCTCGGCTTGATTCCAGAGGCGCGTTTCCTGCGAGAGGCGGCCACCGGATTCGAGAACGCCGATGTGGCGCTCGATTTCGTATTCGAGAGCTTTTTGCAGGAAGCGGAAGGAATTGAGATTTTTGACCTCGACCTTGGTGCCGAATTCGCGGGAGCCGCGCAGACGCACGCTGACGTTGGCATCGCAGCGGAGCGAGCCTTCCTCCATGTTGACGTCGCTGACGCCGGTGTAAAGCATGATCTGGTGGAGCGCGGTGAGATAGGCGTAGGCCTCTTCGGAAGAACGAATGTCCGGCTCAGAGACGATTTCGACGAGCGGAGTGCCGCAGCGGTTGTAGTCAATGTAGGCCTTGGTGGCGGATTGCGAAAAACCTTCGTGAAGGTTCTTTGCGGCGTCTTCTTCGAGATGGAGACGCGTGATGCCGATGCGTTTTGTGGCGCCGGCCACTTCAATGTCGAGCCAGCCACCGGTGGCGAGAGGCAATTCGTATTGCGAGATTTGGTAGCCTTTGGGGAGGTCGGGGTAGAAATAATTTTTGCGGGAGAAGCGCGAACGCTCGTGGACGGCGCAGTTGAGAGCGAGCGAAGCGCGCATAGCCATTTCGACGGCGCGCTTGTTGAGAACGGGAAGTGTGCCGGGGAGGCCGAGACAGACGGGGCAAACGTTAGTGTTTGGCGGATCGCCGAAACGCGTGGAGCAGCCACAGAAGATCTTCGTTTTGGTGAGGAGCTGGACGTGGACTTCGAGACCGATGACCGGCTCGTATTTCGCGAGGATTTCGGGCGGGATGGACATGGTCTCGGGAGCGGATTTCGGCATAAAGAAAGCAACATTATAGCATCAGGATTCGTACGAAATTGGCAAGGCAGCCGTGAGATCGGTTGAGATCCTTCGCTACGGTCAGGACGACACCCTTGCAAGCAGGCTGGTTTCTCAAGGAAGAACCGCGTAGCGGTTTCCTTGCGCAGGTGCGGGCGGGCAGCAGCGCAGGTAGGCAGAAATGGCGTTGCGGGCGGTCATCGTAAGATTGGGAGGCAACTGGTCAAGGGCGAACCAGCGGACTTCGTGAGTTTTCCGCGGCTCGCAATTCGTGGCTTCGCCCGAGAGAATTTGGCCGAGGTAGGCGGGAGAAACCCAATGCTGGTTTTCGCCAGGGAGGCAGTGGTCGGTGACGCAAAGCAGGGAGCGGAGGGAGATTTCGACGCCGACTTCTTCGCGAGCCTCGCGGATGGCGCATTGCTCGAGCGTCTCGAGAAAATCCACTTTGCCGCCGACGATGCTCCAGCAGCCGGCTTCGGGAGGGCGCTTGCGCAAGGTGAGGAGCACGCGGCCGTGAGCGTCGGCGAGGAGAACACCGACGCCAACTCGCGGATGAGAAGTTTCGGGCATAGACGGCTCAGCGGACGGCAGAGGGTTCGCGAAGAATAGGAACGAAATGCTCCGCAAGAGCAAAGGCGCCGAAGAATAGCGTGGCGTAGAAGGCGTCGCCCGCAAGAGTGTTCGAGAAAAGCTGGAGGCCCGCGAGGTAACAAGCGGCCAAACCGGCGGCGGTTTTGGGATAGGAGTTCAGGAGCCACCAGACGGCGAAATTGGTGATCAAAAAGAACTGGGTAGAGCCCAGGAGCGTGGCCCCGCCAATGCGCAGGACCGTGCGGCGATTCTTCAGCAGGCGGCCGATGGAGACGCTAAGAAGAAAACTGAGGTAAACGATGAACATAACGCCGAACTTGTAGAAACCGACAAACAAGTCGCCGGCAAGAAGCGCTAGCAGCGGAAAGGAAAATGCGAGGCGGCGGTCTTTGATGAGTGCGCCGGAAAATAGGGCCATTGCGCCGACGGGCGTGAAGTTCCACGGGTGTGGTGCGATGCGAAGTGCGGCGGCGATGATAATTACGGCGAGGGCAAGCAGCAGGCGATAGAGCAGATTTTCTTTCTGGGAGATTTGGGCGTTCATTTTTCAGCTCCTTTGGCAACTCCTTGGATTTCAGGCAGTAAATCGCAGAAGACAAAACCGTCGCGATGGACGACTTCGCCGGTTCGAACGGGAATCGGCCAGCGGAGGATGGGGCCATCAAAGACAAAAGTGTGGAATCCGCCGTTCTCGCCGCAGGGATCGGCGTTCGGAGGAAGATCGCGGAAAAAAGAGTCGTCGAGCTCGCGGCTAGCGAAGCTGGGATCAAGAATTTTGGGATCGATGCAAACGGCGATGGCGCGGAAATGTTGGGAGTGGAAGAAGCGGATGAGTTCGCGGGTGTCGCGCTTCCAGATGGGAAAGAGGGCGGTCATGCCGATACGCGCGAGATTCTTTTCGCGATAGGCGCGGAGGTCTTCGAGGAAAATGTCGCCAAAGGCGACCTTGCGAACACCTTGATCGTAATGGGCGCGCAAGGCTTGTTCCATACGCGCCTCGTAGATGGGATTCACGCATTGCGGAGGGATGCGAACTTCGTGCAGGGGCAGGCCGATGGATTCGGCCTGCTGATGGAGGAGTTCGCGGCGGACGCCATGCATGCTGATGCGGTCGTAGCCTTCCGTGACGGTGGTGAGCAGCGCGGTTACGCGAAATTGCGGCTGCTGGAGCAGCGTGTGCAGCGCCATGGCGCTGTCTTTGCCGCCGCTCCAGCAGAAGAGGATGGGTTCGGGTGTGGTCATAAAAGGTTCTCAGTTATCAGTCTTCATTAAAAGAAGAGGCATGCGTGTTAGTTTTATTTTCTTGGGCGGAATTGGATCTCATCATCACAATGACTCAATTCCGGCCGGAGAAGCGATATTTGAGGCCGAGGCGGTAGTCGCGGCCCAGGGCTGGAAAGCCGATCGCTTCCTGATATTGCTTGTCGAGGAGGTTGGTGACACGGCCGTAGAAAGAGAAGCCGCGTGGGAAATCGTAATTGGTGGCCACATCGAAGCGGGCGTAGCCAGGATTGCGGGTGAGGCAAGGACCGCTACCAATAACACACTGCCCGTTGGAAAAAGCGCTGTCGAAGTCGCTGTCTGTGCGTGCGCCGCTGATGTAGGCGTTGACGTTGAAACTGAAGCGGCGGTAGGCGGCGTTGAGCCAGACGTTGCCGGAGTTTACGGGCCGGCGGAGCAAATGATCGCCGGGTCCTGGAAAACCAAAGGTGTTAGAAGTTTGCAGAACGCGCGTGTCGTCGTGGGAATAGTTTCCGTTGAGCGATAGCCAGCGCGTGAGGCGGGCGGTGGTCGCAAGGTTAACGCCACGCGCGCGGGCGCGGTCCGTGTTAAGAAACACAATGCTTCCGAAAGGACAGCCCGATTGCGTGCCTGGAACCGGAATAATCAGATCGCGGAACACGTCATTGAAGTACGTGGCTGAAACGCGAACGCGGTCGGAATCGAAATATTGGTCGAGACCGGCATTGATGGTGTGGCTGCGCTGCGGGCGGAGGCTGGGATTTCCGGGGCTGCACGGATCGGTGTCAAAGGATTCGAGGGCTGTGGGCTCTTCGATTCCTTGACCGTAAGCGGCGCGCAGACGCGTATCTCCCAAAAACCCTTTGGAGTAGCGCAGGGCGAGCACGGCTCCTGCGCGAGGAACAACGCGCGTGCCAAAGCTGGTGTTGGCTTCGGCGCGACCTCCGGCGCTCAGCGTGAGACGCGAAACAGGCGACCAGCGAGCGTCAAGAAAGCCGCCTTGGTTATTGCGATGCGCATGGACGGCGGCGACGTTTTCTACTTCGTATTGATAGCCACCGGTCACCACGCCGCTCCGGAAAGAATAAGTGGATTGCGCCAGCCCGCCGGCGCGATTGGCTTGATTCGGAAAATTCCCAAACGGAGGGAAGCCGCTAATGCTGTAATAGCGGGACTCCGTGCCGGAAAAATGGTGAGTCCAGTGCTTGCCGGTTTGGAAATTCCATATGAGGTTCGAGGAAAGCTGCTGGAGATCATAGAAGGAGGAAGGATCGGGAGGAAAAAGGAGCGTCTGGCCAGGAGCGCCGGCGAAGCTGGAATTGCTGCGAACGGTCAAGTGAATTTGATTGGTGTCGGAAAAGCTGTAACCGATATTCCAGGCGAAACCGCGGTTGAGGAAAGCATCATTCACGCCCTGGCCGTCGGTATGAAAATAGGAGCCGGCAGCGGAGTAATCGAATTTGCCGAGCAGGCCGCTGACTTGCGTGCCACCGCGGGCGGAAGAGAAGCTGCCGCCTTCCGTGAAGAGATTGATTTCGGGGACGCGGGTGGTGCCGCGATGACTGACGATCTGAACCACTCCGGACATGGCGTCGGTGCCGTAGAGAGCGCTTTCGGCGCCGTGAACGATCTCGACTTTGTCGACGTTATCGAGAGTGAGATTGGAGAAGTCGAAATCGCCGCCGGGAATATTTATGGGAGTACCGTCGATGAGCACCTTGGTGAAGCTGGAATTGCCACCGTCGATGAAGATGGTGGTGAGGCCGCCGATGGTTCCCGTGCGGGCGAGACTGATGCCCGTTTGGGTTGCAAGAAGATCCGGAAGTGAAACGGCCTGTCGCTGATTGATTTCCTGCGAGCCGACAATATCAACCGGGGCTGGAGTTTGGGCAAGCTCCGTTGGCTGGGTGTTGGCGGTGACGACGACGTTGGAAGAAAGGGGCTCGAGGTCGAGGCGGAGGTTTACAGTGTGAGATTCGCCGGGTGCGAGGTTGACGATTAGTTCGCGACGAGCGAAGGACGGGCGAGTGAATTGCACGCGGTAGCGGCCTGGAGGCAAGTCGATGGCGTATTCGCCATTGGAGGAGGACTTGGCAGACAAAGTCTGAAGATCCGGCGTTTGGGAATTCGGCGAGCCTTCGGCTTTCGCTTGAATCTGAACGTCGCCGACACCACCGCCGCTCGAGTCGGTGAGCGTGCCGGAAAGATGAACGAACTGTGAATTGCTTTGAGCCTGCAAGGAAATGGAAAAAACGAGAACTACCAGTGAGAGAAAAGCAGAACGGAGAAGAGTTTTCATGTTGGCCTCCACTCCCTCACGCGCGGGAGTTTGAAGGTTGTCCTGCGCTTATGAAGAACGCGCAGGCTGCAGACTTCGCCGGTCTCCTGGCTTGGCGGGGTGGATGGTTCGCAACCTTCCCGCGGCGACGCCCCTCCTTGATTTCCTAGAGCGTTGCGCCACAGTGATCTGCGAACTTTTTCAAGGCGACCCTTACCGGGTCGACTTAAAGCGCTCAACATCCGCAAGGGCGACCTTTCCAGGTCGTACGGATTTGAGCGGCTTCCGCCTTACAGTCGCGCGGCGGCGACGGCTTTTTCGTTGCAGCCCCGACATTCGCGGGATGCAACGACCGTCTTCCCGAGCACGAAGTCTGCGGTGAATGTGGTCTGCGGAACAGCGCCGCAGGGTTGAGGTTGACGAGAATAAACCGCTATTTCCCGGTTGACACAAACAGGGACGCGCTAAAGCGCCCCCCCTGCAACTAGGAGTCGCTCAAAATCGTGACGCGAGGCCGCCCGTGGCCGCGCATCTCCACGCGAAGTGGAACCTGGAAAACCTGTTCGAGAAGCTCCCGTTGATAGATGGCAGCGGGAGGGCCGACACGGAGGCAACGGCCACTCTGCATCAAGAGAATCTGGTCCGCATACTCGGCGGCGAGATTCAGCTCGTGCGTGACAACAATCACGGTGTAACGGTAACGCGCGGAGAGCCGGCGCAGAGCGTCGAGCAGGTTGACCTGTGCGGCGATGTCCAGATGCAGAGTAGGCTCATCGAGCAACAAGAGCAGAGGCTGCTGCGCGAGGGCTCGAGCGAGTATGACGCACTGTTTTTCTCCGCCCGAAACCTGGTCCATCAAACGGTCGCTGAGATCGGCGACGCCCACATGCATCAGAGCGTCCTGAACAATTTGCATATCAGTGTGAGACTCGAAGCGGAGCGAGCGGCCGTGGGCGTGGCGGCCCTGCATCACAAATTCCCAGACACGCGCGGGAAATAGCAGGCGGCTTTCCTGCTGAACCATGGCGATGCGCTGCGCGCGAGTGCGAGGGTTCAACGAATGGATGACGAAGCCGTTCAGCAAAATGCGGCCGGAGAGCGGGCTGAGCACTCCAGCAATCAATTGAAGCAGCGTGGATTTTCCGCTGGCATTGGGGCCGAGAATGGCGACGATTTCGCCCGGACGCGCTTGAAAGCTGGTGGCTTCGAGCGTAAAGAGTGGAGCTTGCGAAGGATTTGCGGAATAAGCGTAGCTGACCTGCTCGACGGCGAGGCGGATCTCCGTTCCCAGGCGCGTGGATTCCGGAGGAGTGCGCGGAGCGGCAGAACTGCGGCTGGGGCTCATGCAACTCTCCGGCGAAGGAGGTAAATGAAAAGCGGCGCGCCGACGACAGCGGTCACGGCGCCGACGGCAAGCTCGTTGGGAGCCACGACGATGCGCGCGAGAGTATCGGCGATCACTAATGCAATGGCTCCGCCTAGAGCGGCAGTGGGCAACAAAGTACGATGGTCAGAGCCGAAAATGAGACGCATGATGTGAGGAACGATAAGACCGACGTAGCCGACTGCACCACTGACGGACACCGCGAGGCCGGTGAGAAGAGAAGCGGCCACATAAACCACAAAGCGAACGCGGCGAACATCCACGCCAAGATGCATGGCTTCCTTCTCGCCTGAAAGAAGAATATTCAGATCATTGGCGCAGGCGTAGATGACAGCAGTTGCGAGGAGGAAGCCACCGGCCAAAAACCAATAAACGCTTTTTTGAAAGGACGTGGAAAGATTGCCCATCAGCCAGAAGACCATGCCGCGGGTATTGCTGCTGTTCACGGTGCTCATCAAAAACACAATGACGGCGGAAAGGAAAGAAGCGGTGATGACGCCGCCGAGAAGCAGCGTGGTGCTCTCAATCTGGCCCTGACGGCGCCCAAGAAAATAGACGACGGTAATTGTGGCGGCGGCTCCCACGAACGCGAACAAAGGAGTGAGCAAAGCGCCAAAGGCGGGAGAAAGGGTCAGGTGAGGCTCGGCAATGAGGCCAAGGATGGCGCCAAGGGCCGCGCCGCTGGATACGCCGAGGACGTAAGGGTCGGCCAGGGGATTGCGCAGTAAGGCCTGGAAACTGGTGCCCGCGACGGAAAGAGACGCTCCGACGATGATGGCGAGAATGATGCGAGGGAAGCGAATGTTCTGGATGATCAGACCGTAGTCGCTGGAGATCTGACTGCTCTGGCCAAGGAGGACGCGCAGCAAGTCACGCCCAAGCGCATACAGGGAAACGGGCACCGCGCCAAACTTCAAAGCGACAATCACAACGAAAAACAAAATGACGGCAAGGATGAAGCACTGAAAAAAGAGTTTGCGCAAGGTCAGCGGCCGCATTAGCAGGCTCCGGTAACGCTGGTATGACCGTGCGCCAAATGAGGCGGGCTCCAAGGAACTGGCGCGAAGGCTAATGAGCGTGACAGAGGATTCTTTTTTTCCGTTTTTCTCTTCGTGTCGCCGGATTTTTCTGTGAAAGCGTCCGGATGCAATTGACGCGCGAGTTCTTCGATAGCAGAGACGATGCGGGGTGCGGGGCGGTTCACGGCGTCGCTGATCACAGCATAGCGGCGATCGCGGACGGCATGGAGAATCTTCCAAGCCGGGAGTGTGGCAAGCTTTTCCACTTCGCGGGACGCGTCGCCCGAGTGGGACTCTGCAAATACCAGGAAATCCGGCTGTAGCTTGGCGACTTCCTCCAGGTTGACCTGCGGCCAGCCTTGCGAGGAATTCACGATGGAAACGGCGCCGGCGTGGCGCAGAGCATCGGCGAGGAACGTATGCTGGCCCGTGGAAATGAGGGGTTGAGTCCAGACGACAAAAAGGACGCGCTTAGGAGGCAAATCACCGATGCGATGCTGGAGATCGTCGAGGCGGTGTTGCATTTCCTCGGCAGCATTGGCGCCGACATCAGGAACACCGAGCACGTTCGCCAATGTCTTTACCGACGAAAGGATGTCGGCGATGGTGTGAGGATCGGTGGCGTAAGAAGCGATTCCCAATTCTTCGAGAGAATGAACCGTATCGGGGCGATTGTACGATTTTGTGACGAGAACGAGATCCGGATGGAGAGAAGCAATCACTTCCACGCTGGGGTTGATGCCGCCGCCGACTTTGGTCTTTTTTTGTGCGTCCGCAGGATAGTCGCATTGGTCGGTATCGCCTACGAGGCGGTCCTGGAGGCCGAGTGCGTAGAGAGTTTCAGTCAGGCTGGGGGCGAGCGAAACGATGCGGCGAACCGGCTGAGGAATGCGAATGCTGCGGCCGGTTTCATCGACGACTTCGCGGAAAGCGGGCGGTTCCGTGGAGGAATGGGTTGCACTTTGCGCGCGCGAGGGCCCCGCGGCGCAGGAAAAAGCGGCCAGAACAGCGAAAGCTCCGGGATGAAGGCGCGGCAGCAGCAACTTTTTCAAGAGCCCCCCACGACGGCGAGAAGTTCTTCCTGAAACAAAAAAGCCCCACGAGACGCCTGGGGGCTTCCGACTTCGCCCTTTCTCGCGAAGGGCGCGGGTCTCTGCGCCAAGGGAGGGTGGCCTGGCTTACGGCTGCTCGAGCCGATCACAGTGGCGGGACCGCGGCCGATTCGCACGGCCTTCCCCGCTTCCCCGGCTGCCAAATTGAAAACTCAGTGTAAGCCGGACACGGAGGAGTGTCAATTAGGAGAAGAATCCAATATTCGATATTCAGTGATAATTGTCTGCATGGCGTTGTTCAGCTCGGAGAGCGGATGCTGATTTGTGCGCAGAAGATCAAGCGACGCCTTCGCCGCATAGACTCCTCTCTTTGTTACGACATAGAAAGCAAAACCATCCGCTTCGGGTGGAGGAAAATTGTCGGTTAGCTGCATGTGGTCAAGAAATTTGCCGGCAATGGCAACGGCGTGTAAGGCAGCATTGCGAATACTGGGACGCGCATACGCTCCACCGATAGCGCCACCTCCCGTGCTGTAATAAATGCTGGCGGTTCCGTCGGAGACTGCGACCACCGTGGCAATTCCGCGCGAACGCCCCCAATCCATCACAACGGCCCAGGGATCACCTGATGTGTCCGGTGTCGGCGAGCTTGCTCGAGGCGGCCGAGAATTCAGGACTTGGTTGCGAAGGCCAACGTACGCATTGGGTCGCATGGTTGGGAGTGGGCGGGGGTCTCGAGACCGCCTCCACCAGCGAATCAGCCCTGCCGAAAGATAGGGAAGTATAATGCCTGCTGCAATTACCCAGTAGATTGCTTGGCTGTCAGTCACCGAGAAGTGATAACACGGGCTAGCGGTTTTTCCAATTGGGTTTGCGCTTTTCGACGAGCGCGCGCAAACCTTCCTGCGAATCTTCGAGGCGGTAGAGTTCGTTGAGGAAAATGTTCATGGAGTGCTTGAGACCGTCGCGCAGCGAGAGTCCCATGCCGCCAAGGATGGCTTTCTTGGCCATGGTGAGCACGGGGCCGGAGTGACCGTTGATGCGGTTTACGAGGTCCTCGACGGTTTTTTCGAGCTGCGCTTCGGGGACGAGGCGATTGACCATGCCGAGGTCGAGAGCGCGTTCGGCGGTAACGGGTTCGCCTGTGAGCACAAGTTCGAGTGCGATTTTGGGACCGACGAGAAAAGGAAGAATGGTGGACGCCAGCGGCGGAAAAACGCCGATGCTGATTTCGGGCTGGGCGAAGCGCGCCTTGGGCGTGGCGATGACGAGGTCGCCAAAGGCCGCGAGTTCTGCGCCGCCCCCAATGGCGGGACCATTGACCACGCAAACGACGGGCTTGCCGAGTTCGAGCATACCGGCAAAAGTGGCATGAAAGGCGTCGAGCATCTGGAACACGCGCTGGGAAGTGTATTCGCCGACGTCAATGCCGCCGCAAAAGACTTTGCAAGCGGAATCGAGAACAATTAATTTGACGTCGTTGCGTTCGCCGGCGTAGCTGATGCCGTCGGCCATTTCGCGGAGCATGGCTTCGTTGAGAAGATTATGCTCGGGGCGGCTCATGGTCATGCGCGCGACGCCATTGTCGCAACGAAGCTTGACGAACTTGAATTCGTCGGGCGTGCGCTTTACGGGTGTTGAGAAATCTTCGTTGACAGGCTCGATCATTTTCACGCACTCCTTTGGACGGTTACCCCGGCGACAAAGGGATTGGCTCAATGGGTCAAATTCGATGCTAGCACGGCATAATGCTGGGGTTGGCGCGAATGAAGAGAATAGTGCGCAAAGAGTCGGCCCGAAGCGGGACTGTAGCACCAGGAATCAAGCATGAATAGAACTGAAGAGCTTCCGAAACAGGGAAAGGCAGCGGCAGTTCGAATGATGGAGCGATGCGATGCAGAAGGATTCCCATCGCCGGCTTCCTGGGAGCGTGCCCTTCCGTTGCGATTTAACACAGACTGGCAAGGAAAAAACGCGGACCCGGAACGTGAAACTGAAGTGCAGCTGTTGTGGACGCCCGAGATTCTGTTTCTGCGATTTCGGGCAAAATATCGCGCCATAACTGTCTTCCCTGATTCGGAGCCTAATGGCAGGAGGGATCAGCTTTGGGACCGCGACGTGGCGGAAGCGTTTTTGCAGCCGGACCGTTCGAACCTTCGGCGATACAAAGAGTTCGAAGTGAGTCCCAACGGGCTTTGGATTGATTTGGACATCGCGCCGGGCGAGAAACATGACTTGAAGAGCGGATTGAAGCGTCGGGTGATTCTGGATAAAGCGCGGAAAAGTTGGACCGCAGAACTGGCGATACCGATGAAGTGTCTGATATCGAGATTTGATCCGGCCGTTGTCTGGAGATTGAATTTTTATAGAGTCGAAGGCGCCAAAGAGCCGAGGTTTTATTCGGCATGGCAACCCACCGGAACGGCAGTGCCGAATTTCCATGTGCCGGAAGCTTTCGGGGAATTGGTCTTCGTAAAGGACTGAGACGACGGAGAACTGGCACCTGGATACGTCAGGAATATTCCTTTGAGACTCGTGCACTACCTTGTTTTTGTTATTCTCTTGCGGTGAAAGACATCTTTCTTCCTCGCCGAATTAGCCTGCTGAAACGAAGTGTGAATCGAAGCGTTGTTTTCGCCCTTCTTTGCCTTTCGAGTTGGAGCGGGTTCGCGCGGTGTTCGGGGGTACAAGAAAATGCTGCAGTTTCGACCGTAAAAGTGACGAAGGTCGAGCCGCCGAATTGGTGGGTGGGATTCACGCCGGAAGTGATGCTGCTGCTTTCCGGGAAGGATTTGGAAGCCACGAATGTTTCGTGCAACCTGCCAACGCTGCGCGTTTCGCACACGCAGGCTACGGCGGGCGGCAATTACCTTTTTGTTTGGCTGAGGATCGGGGCCGGCACGCGACCCGCTACGGCCGTGTGCCGTATTACGGCGGCGAAAGGCACAACGTCTTTCGAATTACCACTCGCGGCGCGAGCGCCGGCGCTCGGCAAGTTTCAGGGACTCTCGTCAGAGGACGTGATTTACCTGATCATGCCAGACCGGTTCGCGAACGGCGATCCGACAAACGATGAACCCGCGGAGGCGCCAGGCTCACACGATCGCGCAAAGCCCCGGGCGTACCATGGCGGCGATTTGCGTGGAATCCAGAATCACTTTGCCTATTTGAAGGAGCTGGGAGTCACGACTCTGTGGCTCACGCCAGTGGTGAAGAATGGGGCCGCACAGGATTACCACGGATACGGCGCGGTGGATTTGTACGCGGTGGATCCGCACCTGGGTTCGCTGAAGGATTATCAAGACCTTGTTGCGGCAGCACACAAGGAGAAATTGAAGATTTTGTTCGATGTTGTGCCAAACCACGTTGGGCCGCTGCATCCATGGGTTGCGAATCCACCGCTCCCCGATTGGCTTCACGGAACGAAGCAGCATCATCTGGATTCCTTTTCGCCCCTGAAGGGAACGTTTTACGGCAAGCCAGGTGGACAAGAAGCGATGAATGATCCGTTCGAATCGCTGATTGATCCGCACGCGCCGGAGTGGATGAAGCAGAACCTGGCGGAAGGCTGGTTCTTCGGAATTCTGCCGGATATGAACACGGAAAAGCCGGTTGTTGAGGAATATCTTTTGCAAAGCAGCTTGTGGTGGGCGGAGATTTCCGGGCTGGACAGCTACCGGGTGGACACGTTTCCGTACGTCGGGCGGAAGTTCTGGGCACATTGGCATGCCGGATTGCGGCGGATTTATCCGAATCTGACGACGATCGGAGAAGTGTTTCACCCGGACCCGAGTGTGACTTCTTTCTTTGAAGGTGGAGTGCGCCGGTATGATGGCATCGATAGCGGGCTTTCAACAGTCTTCGACTTTCCCATGTTTT
>WNGQ01003034.1_pt1 | contig 25726 bp, 20 predicted proteins | sample 5407661 | NCBI WGS metagenome assembly WNGQ01 (sample SAMN13153382, study PRJNA577476) | soil metagenome | isolation source: 60 cm soil or saprolite under Garry oak tree replicate 2 | place: USA:California | collected 2016-06-15 | reverse complement strand
CTCACTGCACCCGGTCGGATGAATGAACCTCCGCGAAGCTTGACACCAGCAACGGGTGCCAGGACCACACGCTTTGACCGTCCGCGAAATGCCGCTCGTCTCGCGCGCCTCTCTCGATCGCTCACGAGTTGCCCCGCCCTGCGATCTCATGCGCACACGACATCGTCGCGTCCACCACATCCCGCGCTCCACGTTCGTGACGATCGCGATACGCCCCTCTGTGGTCGAGGCGGGATGGCGAGAACAAAACCACATATTTCTGAAAAACAGAAGCGAAATATTTTTTAGCCGGAGGACCGGACGACCCAATCGGCTTGAACCGTCTCACGAATTTCGATTTGCGCGCACGCGATTTTTCGGGCGGAGGAGCGGGCGAGGGGAGCGGCCAGCGGTGAAATCGAACCGATTTTGCCCGACGGGCGAATCGGCTTGCACGGCGAATGCGCGCCCCCGACGAGCGCGACCGCGCTCGCGCAGGATGGGTGGAGCGTGAGAGGCCGGGCAAGAATTTGCCCAGCCTCGAAGCGATACTCATCGATTGTCTCTTGCGAAGATGATGGGTTTCGCGAAGGCGCTCAACCCCATCCTACGCACCTTGCGCGCTCGGAGGCTCGATACTCCCCAACGAAGCGCGCTTGAATGACATTTTCGCCCACCTACCGATGGAGGTGGCGGTTGAGCGCCTTGTTCACGATGCCTATATCGAGCATCGCCGACTTTGCTCGCCGAGCAAGTTGCCAAACGAAAGCCAGTGGGTTGGTCGCTTGCCGAGGTCGATAACCTGAGCATTCCGATGGAGCCGTTCCGGAAAGAACAGCCGCTGGTTCTGTGGAGCCTCCCTGTCTTGCTCTTGCTGAGCGGTTGTGGAGGGGCGACGCCCGAGTGCGATTCCCTGGATGCGCGCAATTCCGTGGTCGAGATCGTTTCGGGTGACAGCAATAATGCGCTCGTCAATTACGCGCTCGAGAACTCGAGTTCGGTTGCAGCAATGGTGAGCAATGCGAATTCAGACGCTGAAAAACAGGCGGTTTGGGAAAGAGCGCGACAGGGGGCAGTCTATCGGTTGGATGATACGATACGCATGAATTCGAGACGGAGCGCAACGCGAACGGTGACTTGCAGTGGGTTGTTGTATGTGACCGTGGGCGATACGACAGCACAAAAGCAGATAGATTTTGAGGTGGAACAGACCGCGGACGGGAAGCTGCGCGTTTCGGTCAGTCCGTTTCTATTTTGAGCTTTGCGGTTGTGATGGCTTGCATGACACGCGAGGGAAGCCGTGTCGGAGGGGTGACGCGCAAGAGGCCGGGAAAATATTTGCCCAGCCTCGAAGCGATACCCATCAATGGTCCTTGCGAGAACGGGTTTCTGCGAGGATGATGGGTTCCGCGGAAGGGGTTGAACCCGTCCTACGCGCCGCCGGCTAGGAGTCGGGTTCCCGGAACTTTCGGATGGCGCGGGATCGGTGGAACCTTACGCCGGATCATTTTCGGCGGATTTCTTCTCGCTTGCTTCCAACTTTTCGGCCAACTCGCGCCATGCTTTCGCCATCTGCAATAGACGGACCTTATCCCCGGAGTGTAAGCACCTCGAGGACAGCGCGATGCATTGCTCAACGTACCCGTAATATTCGTCGGCTGACGCCATAGACCATGACCCAAGCTTATTCTTTCGTAATTTCTCCAACCGCCATTTGTTCCGCAAAAAGCCCTTGTCACGATTACGAAATCGCTCCGAACGGCCTTCCGCTGTCAAGCGTTTTTCCTCCGGTGAAGGCGCTGGAGGAGGCCGACACATGAAGGACGCGAAAATGTACCGGGAATATGCGGCCGACTGTACTCGCATGGCGCAATCGGTGAATGCCGAAGACCGAGTTATTCTACTTAAGATGGCTCAGGCGTGGGAAGATCGGGCGCGCGAAGCAGAGCAGTGCGAGAAGACGGAAAACGATCGGTAAAGCGCGACCCCGCCGCCGACAGATCGGGGACCCATGCCCGACGCCCAGATCGGCGCACCGCGCGCCAAGGGCCGGACCATCGATGCGCTGATTGTCAAAATGTCTGGAGGTCCGCAGTCCGTACAGGGCGGGTTGAAGCCCACCGGGTCCGCGCAAAGCGCGGCCCCGACGAGCGCAACAGCGCTCGCGTAGAGATGACAGGCTCCGGCGTAACCCGCCATCTTCCGACACGATAGGTCGTGCAAATCGTGGCCCATCGTTCTCCGAAGTGGCGGGTTTACGGCTTCGCCTCCAACCCGCCCTGTACGAGCTCAACCATCCTTGTATGAGCAGCGGCCCTGGAAGAGCATCGGGATCGTCGAAGGCACAGACATGCCGTGATGGCACGGTTGCGGCCCTAGCGGGCAGCCGACTTGCTGCGCGGACGCCCTGCGACACGCGGGCGCAGATGCGCTTGCATCATGATCGGGTCGCGAAGGACCGCCCGACATATCATCGCAATCGGCCTTGGGATCGGCGAACCGGCCTTATAGCCGTTCCAGGTGCTCAGACTGACGCCGATCAGGCTCGCGGCCTCATTGTTGGAGAGCTTCGTGGTCCTTTGCCAGACGACAACGTCATCCGGTCCAAACGGCCTTTGTTCCTCGGCGAGCTTCTTCAGGTGAACGGCATCGATCGCAAGATCACCAGCGTCCCAAGCGACAGCCGCGCCGTAGTTTTCAATTCGCGCCCGCGCAAATACAGACTCATCACGTAGCGGCGCCAGAACATCGCCACCCGTGGCAACCCATCCCGTGAGGTCCACGAAGTCCGCCGCCCGAACGCCGCGCCAACGAATGCGCAGGCTCATCGGTCCGCCCACAGTTACACTCGCAATTCGCGGCAAATTTTCAGTCATGACGGTTCCTTTCCCCGACCTACCTGATCGGAAAGCGCGGGTTTATCCTGTTCCATTCGGCCTTGATGGTGGCGGTGTTTGCAGTGGCCCACGCCATCACGGCCCGGCGCGATGACCGGCCCAGCGCGCCGGCTAGGACGGCGAGCGTTTCGATTTCGATCAGCGCTTCGAAATCGGGCGCTATCACGTGGAAGTGCTGGGGTAGATGGTCGTTCGCGTAGACCGTGATGATGGTCTTCCCAATCTGATGGAGCTTGCCCATAACGCCATCCGCCGACGTGAAACAAACGTAGTACAAAATTCGGATGGTGTCAATAATATAGTCCAAAATCCGGACTATATTTGTCAGGAAGAATGCAGGAAGTGCGGCAGCGTGTAGGATGGGGTGGAGCGTAACAGGCCGGGCAAGAATTTGCCCAGCCTCGAAGCGATACCCATCAATGGTTTCTTGCGAAGATGATGGGTTTCGCGAAGGCGCTCCTACGCGCTGAAGCGGTGAAAGGCCGCGGGATCACTGTGCCCGCGCCTCGCAATGTGAGCTGGTTCATACACTTGTGGTTGAAGAGCACACTATGTTGGCGAAGCCCACAACCCTTTGCGGAGGTCGCGATGGCTACGAATCAAACCCACTCGAGCGATGACCGCCAAACACATCCGCTTCTCGAGAAGTTCGGCCAAATGGCGGCTGCAGCCGGCGGGGGTGTCTTCGTGTATAGCGTGAAGATCGTGTGCGGTAAACAGACCGAGACAAACTGTGGTTGTTGTGTCGCAGGCACCCGGCCGGGCCTCTACGCGACTGAGGTCAACATTCAAAATTTCAATCCCCAGCCAGCGCGGGTTTTGAAGTTCGTCCAACCGCTGATACTATTGGGTACCGTCGTTGCGCGTGAGCCCAACGTCACCGACCCCACGAGGATTCCTCCACGCCAGGTCGAGGAGATCGTCCTTGCCCCGCTTGCGGCCACGATGGACGATTGTTGCCGCATCGCGGAGATGCTGCCGCCCCCCAGCGGCGAGGCTGCGCTCACCATCGCCATCCTGTCGATCTTGAGCCAGTTAGAACTGTCCGTCTCCGCGGTCTACACGGCGAGCCCTCTCAGCGGGGACGGCATTAGCATCGACGTCGAGTACATTCCGTCGCGACGGGTCGGCGGCCAGTAGCGCGTCGGATGGGTGGACCGCAAGAGGCTGGGCAAGATTTTGCGCAAGCCTCGAAGCGACACCCATCGATGGTTTCGGTTTTGAACTCATCGAGCACGCGATCAATGACCCGACGACAGGTGGCCGCGTTTTCTGGTTGGCTCGCGCAGCTCGTGACCGCCAAATTTCATAGACCGGAGCGCCGCCGACATCGGGCATCGACGTTTCGCTTATGTGATCCGAAACCGTCAGAACCATGCAACGAATTGCAATCAGCCAAGTTGGTCATGGTCGGAATTCGCGAATCGGAGGAACGTCATGTCCAAGCTCATAATTCCCGCAGCACTTCTTGTGATTGGTGCGATGTCGCTCGGCGCACCTGCTATGGCTGCCCCGGTCACTTCCTTATCCGCAGCTGCCAAGCCGATGGCGCAGGAGAGCGACCTGGTCCAAGTGCGTTTCGGCGGATGGCATGGTGGCTGGGGCGGCTGGCATGGTGGACGGGGTTTCCCAGCGGGCGCATTTGCCGGCGCTCTGATTGGCGGCGCTATCGCGGCCCCGTACTACGGCGGCGGCTACTACCCATCTTATGACGATGACTACGGCTATGCAGCTCCCTACTATGGCGACCCAGTTCCCTACTATGGCTACGGCCCTCAATACTATCGAGGTTGCTATCCCCATTGTGGTTGGGGCGGCTAGTCCTGCCGCGTCATAACCTGTCTATCCCCTCGTCCGGAGGAGCGTCGCGGAACGCGATGCGTCGCGACGGATTGAGGCCACAGTCGGGCCTTCATGGTTCTCCGAGCGATGCCACCGGGTCGCGCGAACGCGCGCCCCGGACGAGCGCAAGCGCTCGCGTAGAGATGAAGGGCTCCGCATCGTCCCGGGACGGCGCGCCACGGCAAGTATTGTGTAGGGATGGTGCGAACGCGCGCCTTCTCAGTCCATGAGGACTTTGACTTTAATGACGTGGTAGGACCAGGACGTGAGGTCGGGAAGATGCGCACAAGGTCGGGCGCTCGCATCTGTCGTTCGATGCCGACACTCAAATGCGCCTTGACCTTGCTCACTGCGGACTACTGGTGAAGGGACAGCGGTTCAAAGCCAAGCGAGAACCGGCAGTGGCCAATGCTCCTGAAAACGTGACCAGCGAGTCGTCAAGCAACTGAAACTAAAGGAAAAACGGTTTGCAGTGGCGATCCCAGCAGGACTCGAACCTGCAACCCGCGGAGTAGAAATCCGCTACTCTATCCAGTTGAGCTATGGGACCGTCGGGCGGCGCTCGTCGCGCCGCTTTTATATTAACACGGTCAATATGAACAATCCGGTTTTTTGCCAAACTGTGCGAACCGTTCTGCTGAATTGGGCGACAAAGTGCTGAGGTTGACCGTTGCTCCGGTCAGGCCGGATCGCGATACTGCGCGGGAACGAGACCCGGCCGGCATCACGACCGGTTGACGTGGCCGAACGCCCGACATGACCATGTCATATGCGATCTTTTGCTCGTGGGTGAATTTGACAATCGCGACCCTTGTTCCACCGCCATCAGCCTGTCTTCCCCCGCCATGAGCCCGTCACGTTGTCGCAGCATTCATTTTCATCGCGCGGGCCCTGCGTCCGCGTCAAGGAGCTCCATCATGATCGGTTTGGTTCGCGCCATGGCACTTTGTGCGACGCTCGTGGTGGGACTCGTCTCGGCTGAAGCTGCGGACAAGGGCTTCAAGCGCGACGACCTCGCCGATCAGGCCATCAAGCTCGAGGCCCAGATCAAGAGCGAGGCGGGGCCGGTCGCCAAATCGGCAGCCACCCTGCGCAGCGATGCGGATGCCGCGTTCAGGCGCAACGATTTCCGTACCGGCCTGCAGATCCTCGGCCAGATCGCGGCGACCTCGCCGGAGGATGCCGGCAACTGGCTAAGACTCGCGCGCACGATTTTCCAGATTCGCACCGCCAACGCGAGCGAGCAGACCTTCCTGATGGAACGCGCTTCGACCGCGGCCTATATCGCCTATCAGCGCGCCGGCAATGCGCAGGACGAAGCCGATGCGCTGGCCGTGCTCGGCCGCACCATGGCCGAACGCAAGCTGTGGCGTCCGGCGCTGGACAGCCTGCGGCTGTCGCTCGAACTGCGCGAGGTGGCGGACGTCCGCGGCCAATATGAGAAGCTGCGCGACGAGCACGGCTTCCGCCTCATGGACTACACCGTCGATTCGGATTCGGCCTCGCCCCGGGCCTGTTTCCAGTTCTCGGAGGAGCTCGCCAAGCGCACCGATTTTGCGCCGTTCCTGGCGCTTGCCGGCACCGACAAGCCGGCGCTGTCAGCGGAGGACAAGCAGCTCTGCGTCGACGGCCTCAAGCATGGCGAGCGCTACAACATCAATTTGCGCGCCGGGCTGCCGTCACAGGTCAAGGAGAGTTTGCCGAAATCGGCCGAGTTCAACATCTATGTCCGCGACCGCAAGCCGTTCGTGCATTTCACCGGCCGCGCCTATGTGCTGCCGCGCACCGGCCAGCGCGGCATCCCGCTGATCAGCGTCAACACGCCGGCGGTCACCGTCAACGTGTTCCGCATCGGCGACCGCAACCTGATCAACACCGTGATCGACAGCGACTTCCAGCATCCGCTCAGCAAGTATCAATTGTCCGATCTCGGCGATCAGCGCGGCATGAAGGTGTGGTCGGGCGACCTGACCACGGCCACCACGCTCAACCAGGACGTGACGACGGCGTTTCCGGTCGATACCGCGCTTCCCGACCTGCAGCCCGGCGTCTATGTGATGACCGCCGCGCCGAAAACCCCCGGCAGCGACGATGACGGCCAGCTCGCGACGCAATGGTTCATCGTGTCCGATCTCGGCGTGGCGGCCTTCTCCGGCAATGACGGGATCCATGTCTTCGTCAATTCGCTGGCGTCGACGGACGCCGTGGCGCGGGCCGAGGTGCGGCTGATCGCGCGCAACAACGAGATTCTCGCCACCCGCAAGACCGACGAGGCCGGCCACGTCCTGTTCGAGGCGGGGCTTGCGCGCGGCGAGGGCGGGCTGTCGCCGGCGCTCCTCACGGTATCGGGCGAAAAAACCGACTATGCGTTCCTGAGCCTGAAGACCAGTGCGTTCGATCTCTCCGACCGGGGCGTCACGGGCCGCGCGGTGCCGGTCGGCGCCGACGCCTTCGTCTACGCCGAACGCGGCGTCTACCGTTCCAACGAGACGGTCTACCTGACCGCGATCCTGCGCGACGGCCAGGGCAATGCGCTCACCGGAGGGCCGCTGTCCCTGGTGGTCGAGCGTCCCGATGGGGTGGAGTTCCGCCGCGCCGTGCTCGCCGATCAGGGCGCTGGCGGGCGTTCGCTGGCCGTTCCCCTTAATTCCGCGGTTCCAACCGGAACCTGGCGCGTGAGGGCGTTCACCGACCCCAAGGGCGCCTCGGTCGGCGAAACCACCTTCATGGTCGAGGATTACGTGCCCGAGCGGCTGGAATTCGACCTGTCGTCCAAGGACAAGCTGATCAAGGCTGAGGCTCCGGTCGAACTCAAGGTCGACGGCCATTTCCTCTATGGCGCGCCGGCCTCCAACCTGCAGCTCGAGGGCGACCTGCTGGTGACGACGGCCGCCGATCGGCCGGGGTTCCCGGGCTACAAGTTCGGCGTCGCCGACGAGGAGACCACCTCGAACGAGCGCACCCCGATCGAGAACCTGCCGGAATCCGACGCCAATGGCGTTGCGACCTTCCCGGTCTCACTGGCCAAGCCGCCGGTCTCGACCCGGCCGCAGGAGGCCCAGATCTTCGTCCGCATGGCGGAATCGGGCGGCCGCGCGGTCGAGCGCAAGCTCACCCTGCCGGTTGCGCCCGCGACCGCGCTGATCGGCGTCAAGCCGCTGTTTGGCGACAGAAGCGTCGCCGAAGGCGACAAGGCCGAGTTCGACGTCGTCTTCGTTGCGCCCGACGGCCAGACCCTGGCGCGCGACGGGCTGCGCTACGAGCTGTTGAAGCTCGAATCCCGCTACCAATGGTACCGCCAAAACTCCTACTGGGAGTATGAGCCGGTCAAATCGACCACGCGCGTCGCCGATGGCGACCTTGGCATCGCCGCCGACAAGCCGTCGCGGATCGCGCTGTCGCCGCAACCGGGCCGCTATCGGCTGGACGTCAAGTCCGCCGACGTCGACGGTCCCATCACCTCGGTCCAGTTCGATGTCGGCTGGTATTCCGACGGCAGCGCCGACACGCCGGACCTTCTGGAAACTTCCACCGACAAGCCGGAGTACCAGTCCGGCGACACCATGGTGGTGTCGGTGAATGCACGCTCGGCCGGCAAGCTGACGGTCAACGTGCTCGGCGACCGCCTGCTGACGACGCAGACGCTCGATGTCAAGGAAGGGACGACCCAGGTCCGCATTCCCGTGGCCAAGGATTGGGGCACCGGCGCCTATGTGCTGGCGACGTTGCGCCGGCCGCTCGATGCGGCAGCGCTGCGCATGCCGGGGCGGGCGATCGGACTGAAATGGTTCGGCATCGACAAGACGGCGCGAACGCTGAGCGTCAACCTGTCGCCGCCCGCCCTGGTGCGCCCGGGCTCGACGCTCAAGATCCCGGTCAAGCTCGGCGGCCTCAATCCCGGCGAAGACGCCAAGGTCGTGGTCGCCGCAGTCGATGTCGGCATTCTCAACCTGACCAACTACAAGCCGCCGGCGCCCGACGACTACTATCTCGGCCAGCGCCGCCTGACCGCGGAAATCCGCGATCTCTACGGGCTTCGATATTCCGGAATTCGCCGGCACCGCGCGCGTCATGGCGGTGGCGTGGAGCGCGACCAAGCTTGGCCGCGCCACGACCGATGTCACGGTGCGCGATCCCGTGGTGCTGACGGCGACCTTGCCGCGCTTCCTGCTCAACGGTGACCACGGCACGATCAGCTTCGACGTCGACAATGTCGAGGGCGCGCCCGGCGATTACACCGTCAACGTCATGGCGTCCGGACCGGTCAAACTCGCCGGCAATCCCGCAACCACGGTGAAGCTCGCGGCCAAGCAGCGCTCATCATTGTCGCTCGCGCTCGATGCCGGCGGCGCCGGCACCGCGGCGCTCGACGTCGACATCAAGGGACCGAACGGCCTGACCGAGGCGCGCCATTACGCGTTCGACGTCAAGCCGGCGACGCAGATCCTCGCGCGCCGCTCGATCCGCACCCTCGCCAAGGGCGAGAGCCTGACCTTGACGTCGGACCTGTTCTCGGACCTCGTGCAGGGCACCGGCAGCGTCTCGTTGTCCGCGAGTCTTTCCACCGCGCTCGATGCCGCGACCATCCTGAAAGCGCTCGACCGCTATCCGCATGGCTGTTCGGAGCAGATCACGAGCCGCGCCATGCCGCTGTTGTATGTCAACGAACTGGCCGCCGGCGCGCATCTGGCGATGGATACCGAAGTCGACCAGCGCATCAAGGATGCGATCGAGCGGCTCTTGGCGCGGCAGGGCTCGAACGGATCGTTCGGCCTGTGGTCGGCCGGCGGCGACGACGCCTGGCTCGACGCCTATGTGACGGACTTTCTGACCCGCGCCCGCGAGAAGGGATTTGCGGTGCCCGATGTGCTGTTCAAGACCGCGCTCGACCGTATCCGAAACTCGGTGGTGAATGCCAACGAGCCGGAAAAGGATGGCGGACGCAATCTCGCCTACGGCCTCTACGTGCTGGCGCGCAATGGCGCGGCTCCGATCGGCGACCTGCGTTATCTCGCCGATACCAAGCTGAACAATCTCGCAACCCCGATCGCCAAATCGCAACTCGCCGCCGCGCTCGCGCTGGTCGGCGACCGCAACCGGGCGGAGCGGGTCTATGCCGCGGCGCTCGACGGCCTCTCGCCGAAGCCCACGCTGGAGTTCGGCCGCACCGACTACGGCTCGGCCTTGCGCGACGCCGCAGCGCTGGTCTCGCTCGCGGGCGAGGGCAATGCGCCCAAGGCGACGCTGACGCAGGCCGTCGCACGGGTCGAGGTCGCGCGCGGGCTCTCGTCCTACACCTCGACCCAGGAGAATGCCTGGCTGGTGCTGGCCGCGCGCTCGCTCGCCAAGGAGACGCTGACGCTCGATCTCGACGGCCAGCCGATCAAGACCGCGCTCTACCGCAGCTACAAGGCGTCCGAGATGGCGAACAAGCCGCTCAAGATCACCAACACCGGTGACGCGCCGGTGCAGGCGGTGGTTTCGGTGTCGGGCTCGCCCTTGACGCCGGAGCCGGCGGCCTCGAACGGCTTCAAGATCGAGCGCAATTATTTCACGCTCGACGGCAAGCCGGCCGATGTCGCCAAGGCGAAACAGAACGACCGCTTTGCCGTGGTGCTGAAGATCACCGAGGCCAAGCCGGAATACGGGCACATCATGGTGTCGGACTATCTGCCGGCCGGCTTCGAGATCGACAACCCGCATCTGGTATCGTCGGGCGATACCGGGACGCTCGACTGGATCGAGGACGGCGAGGAGCCGGAAAACACCGAGTTCCGCGACGACCGCTTTACCGCCGCGATCGACCGCGCCGCCGCCGCCAAATCGGTGTTCACGGTGGCCTATGTGGTGCGCGCGGTCTCGCCCGGCAAATACGTGCTGCCGCAGGCCTATGTCGAGGACATGTACAATCCCTCGCGCTACGGCCGCACGGCAACGGGTTCGGTCGAGGTGCTTGCGGCGAAATGAGCGACGGCGAAATGAGTGAAGAGGCGGCTCCGCAAACTCCTGCGTCATGCCCGGGCTTGACCCGGGCATCCACGTCTCTGCTCGCGGCGGCAAAAGACGTGGATGGCCGGGACAAGCCCGGCCATGACGGTGCTCCCAAGGGACGCACCGGTCGTATCGCCATTCTCATCGCGACGGCAGCTCTGTGCCTCCTCGTTGCCTTCACCGCCTGGGCGGTCTCGCTCGGCCCGTTGCCGTTCGATCGAGCGCGCGAGGTTTCGACCAGCATCGTCGATCGCAACGGCAAGCTGTTGCGCGCCTATGCGATGGCCGACGGCCGCTGGCGGCTGCCGGTCGATGCAAAAACCTCGGTCGATCCGACCTATCTCAACCTGCTGCTCGCCTACGAAGACCGACGCTTCCGCGAGCATGCCGGCGTCGATCCGCTGGCGCTGTCGCGCGCAGCGTTCCAGCTGGCGACGCGGGGCCAGATCGTTTCCGGCGGTTCGACCATCACCATGCAACTCGCGCGGCTGATGGAGCCGCGCCGCCAGCGTTCAGCGTACGCGAAGCTCCGGCAGATCGTCCGCGCGCTCGAGATCGAGCGAAGGCTGAACAAGGATCAGATCCTCAATCTCTATCTGACGCTGGCGCCGTTCGGCGGCAATCTCGAAGGCATTCGCGCGGCGTCCATCGCCTATTTCGGCAAGGAGCCGAAACGGTTGTCGCTGGCGGAAGCAGCACTGCTGGTGGCGCTGCCGCAGTCGCCGGAAACCCGCAGGCTCGACCGCTTTCCGAACGCCGCCCGCGCGGCGCGCGACCGCGTGCTCGATCGCATGGTCGACGAGCACCGCGTCTCGAAGGACGATGCCGCGCAGGCCAAGGCGGTGCCGGTGCAGCGCTTTCGCAAGCCGCTGCCGATTCTTGCGCCGCATGCGGCCGACCAGGCCGTCGCCATCATGAAGAACACCCCGGTCATCCAGCTGACCCTCGATCAGAGCCTGCAGAAGGTGCTCGAACCGCTCGCGCGCGACCGCGCAAGCGCGCTCGGACCGAACATTTCGGTGGCCATCCTGGTGGTCGACAATGAGAGCGGCGACGTGCTCGCCCATGTCGGATCGGCCGATTATTTCGACGACAGCCGCGCCGGCCAAGTGGACATGACGCGCGCGGTGCGCTCGCCGGGCTCGACCTTGAAGCCGTTCATCTACGGCCTCGCTTTCGAGGACGGCTTCGTCCATCCCGAAAGCCTGATCGAGGATCGTCCGATCCGGTTCGGCTCCTACGCGCCGGAAAATTTCGACATGACGTTCCAGGGCACGGTTCCCGTGCGGAAAGCGCTGCAACTGTCCCTGAACGTGCCCGCGATCGCGCTGCTCGACCGCGTCGGCGCGAGCCGGCTGGCGTCGCGGCTGCGACAGGCCGGCGCCAATCTGGTGCTGCCGAAGGACGAGGCGCCGGGTCTTGCGATGGGGCTCGGCGGGGTCGGCGTCACCTTGCAGGATCTCGCGCTGCTCTATACCGGCCTGCCAAGGCTCGGGACCACGCGCCCTCTGCGCGAGATCATCGGCGCAAAGGATTTGCCCCGCGAGCCGTTGCGGCTGATGGATCAGGTCGCAGCCTGGCAGGTCGGCGGCGTGTTGTTGGGCACGCCGCCGCCGGAGAATGCGGTGCGCAACCGGATCGCATTCAAGACCGGCACCAGCTACGGTTATCGCGATGCCTGGTCGGTCGGCTTCGATGGCCGCTTGACCATCGCGGTGTGGGTCGGCAGGCCCGACGGCGCGCCGGTTCCTGGATTGATCGGACGCATGGCGGCGGCGCCGATCCTGTTCGATGCCTTTGCCAGAACGGACAAACTGCCGTCGGCGCTGCCGAAACCCCCGAAAGGCGCGCTTGTCGCCAGCAACGCGAAACTGCCGCTGCCGCTGCGCCGGTTCCGTCCACTGGGGGAACTGGTCCGTACCGGCGGCGAGCTTGCGCCGCATATCCAGTTCCCGTTGAACGGCTCGCGCATCGATATCGACCGCTCGGGCGGGGAGGAGGCCGCCGCCGTGCCGGTCAAGGTCGCCGGCGGCGTGCTGCCGATGACCATGCTGGTGAACGGAATGGCGGTCGGCGAGATCGATGGGCGCAGGCAACGCCTGATCGATCCGCCCGGACCCGGCTTTACCCGGCTGACCGTGATCGACGCCACGGGCGCCGCGGACACAGTTGTTGTCAGAATTCAATGATACTCAGCTAAGCGGTTGTGGCCATAGTGGTTTCAGCGTATGCGGAACCCATGGTCGAGACCTATGCACGCCCCCGTTTTGGCGAACCGCGCGAGCCGAAGAATCTGGTCAATCCGGGCAGCAGGCTTGTCCGCCTGATCGACCTCGCGACCGCAAGCCACGTCCGCGCAGCCGCGTTCCTGATCCTGTGCGGCCTGCTGCTTTTTCTGCCCGGCTTCTTCAACATACCGGCGATCGACCGCGACGAGGCCCGCTTTGCGCAGGCGACCAAGCAGATGGTCGAGACCTCTGACTTCGTCGACATCCGCTTCCAGGAAGACGTGCGCTACAAGAAGCCGGTCGGCATCTACTGGCTGCAGGCGGCCGCCGTGGAAACGGCGTCCGTGCTCGGCCTGCCCGGGGCGCAATTACGGATCTGGCTCTATCGACTTCCCTCGCTGGCCGGCGCGATCGGTGCAGTGCTTCTGACCTATTGGACGGCGCTTGCCTTCGTGACGCGGCGCGGCGCGATCTTCGCTGCGCTCATCATCTGCAGTTCGGTTCTGCTCGGCGTCGAGGCGCGTCTCGCCAAGACCGATGCGATGCTGCTCTTGACCGTCGTTGCCGCGATGGGCGCGCTGGCACGGGTCTATTTGTCGTGGCAGCGCGGCGAGGATCCCGAGCATCCGCCCTGGAGCTGGCCCGCGATTTTCTGGACGGCGCTCGCCGGCGGCATCCTGCTCAAGGGGCCGTTGATCCTGATGTTCGCAAGTCTCACGATCATCACGCTGGCGATCCTCGATCGCGGCGCGGCCTGGCTGTGGCGATTGCGCCCGGTCTGGGGCCTGACGTGGATGCTGGTGCTGGTGCTGCCCTGGTTCATCGCGATTTTCCTGCGCGCAGGGGACACGTTCTTCGCCGATTCCATCGGCGGCGACATGCTGAGCAAGCTCGCCGCGCAGGAGTCCCATGGCGCACCACCGGGCGTTTATCTGCTGCTGTTCTGGGTGACGTTCTGGCCGGGCGCGCCGCTCGCGGGTCTCGCGGCACCCGCGGTCTGGCGGGCGCGGCGGGAGCCGGGGGCGCAATATCTTCTGGCGTGGCTGGTGCCGTCCTGGATCCTGTTCGAACTGGTCCTCACCAAATTGCCGCACTACGTGCTGCCGCTCTATCCGGCGATCGCGATCCTGACCGCCGGCGCACTCGAGCGGCGCGTGCTGTCGCAATCCTGGCTGATGCGCGGCGCGGCCTGGTGGTTCGCCATTCCGGCGGTGACCTCCATCATCGCCGTGATCGGGGCCATCAAGCTGACGCGACAACCGGTGTTCTTGGCCTGGCCGTTCGTGGCGGGCGCATTGATCTTCGGCCTGTTCGCGTGGTGGCTCTACGAGAACAGCCGCGCCGAGCGTTCGCTGTTGAATGCGGTGGTCGCCGCGATGTTCCTGGCCTTTGCCGTTTACGGCGTGGTCATGCCGGCGCTGACGCCGGCGTTTCCGAGCGCGGAGATCGCGCGCGCGTTGCGCAATGTCGTCTGCGTCGGGCCGAAAGCCGCGGCCGCCGGCTTCCACGAGCCGAGCCTGGTTTTCATGACCGACACGTCGACCGTGCTCACGGACGGATCGGGGGCCGCGGATTTTCTCGCGCAGGGCGCTTGCCGGTTCGCGCTGGTGGAAAAGAGCTCCGAGCGCGGCTTCGTATTGCGCGCCGAGGCGATCGGGCTACGCTATGACGTTGCCAGCCGCATCGATGGCTACAACATCTCGCAAGGCCGCGCGATCTCGGTGTCGATCTTCCGCTCCGAAGGAACGGAGTAGGATGTCCCTGTCGCTGCGCGTAGCCGAATCCCAAACCTATGTCGTGCAGCTCGTTGCCCTGATCCGGCAGTCGCTGGCGCGGCTGGTCCGTGCGCCCGCGCATCCGCGGCGCAATGTGGCCGCGCGACACATGCTGCGGCAGGTGTCTTGGCTATTGGCGATCGGCGCCGCCGTCATCGTTGCGCTGATGCTCGGCTTCGATGCGACCGAGATCACGTGGATGCCGCCACGCCGCACACCTGGTCTCTGGCCGGTGCGGATCCTCACGGATTTCGGCAGGGACGTTGACGTGCTCTGGATGCTCGCGGGCCTCCTTTTGGTGATCGTGCTCGCTCTTCCGCTGTCGCGGTGGGCGGGCACGCGATATCGGCTCTCGCGGCTCGGCATCGACGTTGAATACCTGCTGCTCGCCGTATCGGTCCCGGTCGCGGTCGCAACGATGCTCAAATGGGCTGTGGGGCGCGGCCGGCCCTTCGTCGGCGGCGAGGCCAATGCCTTCAACTTCGCGCCCTTCAACGGGACCGAAGCCTATTTCAGCTTCCCGTCCGCGCACGCCGTGACCGCCTTTGCGCTGGCCTACGGCGTGGCCGCGATCTGGCCGCGCACACGCCTCGTCATGGCGCTCTATGCGGTGACGATCGCGATGACGCGTCTGGTGCTGCTGGCCCATCACCCGAGCGACGTCGTCGCGGGCGCTGTCATCGGGGTGGCCGGGGCGATCTGTGTCCGCTATTGGTTCGCCGCTCGACGATTGGGCTTTGCCATTGATGCCAATGGGGAAATTGTTTCACGCAAGAATGGGATGACTTTTGTTTGAATCGGTTTGCTGGCCGGCTCGGTCCACCTCTCCCCGCTTGCGGGGAGAGGTCGAAATTCGCGACAGCGAATTTCGGGTGAGGGGGTACAGGTCTTTCAATTTGATACCAGCGTCGCGGAGAGTCCCCCTCACCCCAACCCTCTCCCCGCAAGCGGGGAGAGGGAGCGAACCTCCCGTGCTGCGCCAGATCAGCCTGATTTCATTGTGCTTTAGAAAGCTTCATAGGGGTTGCTAGCGGCGCATTCGCCCCATAAGAAGCGCTCGCCTGACAACCTGACAGCCTGCCAGCAGGCCGGCCCCACGATGAGCCTCGAATTGTCTTCTCCTGATCAAGCCGTGACGGTTTCCATCGTCGTCCCCGTGCGCAACGAGGCCGAGAATATCGTCCCCCTGATCGACGAGATCACAGCCGCGCTCGATGGCCGCTGGGTCTATGAGATCATCTACGTCAATGACGGCTCGACGGACCCAACCGCCGAACGGCTCGCAGCGGTCATGAGGCAGCGAAAGAACCTGCGCCAGCTCCGCCATGCCACCTCAACGGGTCAGTCGGCCGCGGTGCGCAGCGGCGTCCGCGCCGCGCGCGGCGCAATCGTGGCGACACTGGACGGCGACGGGCAGAACAATCCCGCGTTCCTGCCGGACTTGATCGCCGCGGTCGAAAAAGGCGGTGAGCGCTTAGGCCTTGCCGCGGGACAGCGGGTCGGGCGCAAGGACACCGGCTTCAAGAAACTGCAGTCGCGCTTCGCCAACGCGATCCGCAACGGCATCCTGCACGACGGCACGCGCGATACCGGCTGCGGGCTGAAGGCCTTCCGGCGCGAGGTGTTCTTGCTGATGCCCTATTTCGACGGGCTGCATCGCTTCCTGCCGGCGCTGATGCGCCGCGAAGGGTACGAGATCGCCTATGTCGACGTGATCGACCGCCCCAGGCATTCGGGCGTGTCGAACTATGGCTTCTTCGATCGGCTATGGATCGGGATCTTGGATCTCGCCGGCGTCTGGTGGCTGATCCGCCGCAAGAAACCGACGCCTGCCGTGACCGAGGTGCAGTGATGCTGATCCAGTATGGCCAGGCCCTCGGCCAATATCTCAACGACGTGTTCGTCGCCAAGTTCGATTTCTGGCTCGCCTTCGGTCTGGCCGCGCAATTGCTTTTCGGGGCGCGCTTCCTGGTGCAATGGGTATCGAGCGAGCGCGCCGGACGCAGCGTGGTGCCGCTGGCATTCTGGTTCTTCTCGGTCGGCGGCGGATTGATGACGCTGGTCTACGGCATCGTCAAACGCGAGCCCGTCATCATCATGGGGCAGGCGTTGCCCACCATCATTTACGTCCGCAACATCATGCTGATCGTGAAGCACCGCGCGTCCGGATCGGAGACGCTCGATCGCTAGAGCATGTTTCGGAAAAGTGGGTGGAGCGGTTGAACCGGCTATTGCCGTGACGGCTGCGCCGCGGGCAGCGCGGGAAGGTTGGCGGCATCGATCGCCGCGCGGCGGTCGGCGGCAAGCTGCCCGGCGGCGTCGAGCACGGAATAGGCGACCGTGCAGACATGGGAGTGAATGCGCCGGAGGTCGCGCAGCACGTCCAGATGCAGCGAGGTGGTCTCGACGCTTTCCGGCCGCCCCTCGCGCAGCCGATCCAGATGCCGCTCGGTGGCGGCGAGTTCGGCATTGCGCAGCGTCGTCTTCTCGACCAGCAGCTTGCGCGCTTCGTTGACGTCACCCGACATGAACACGCCGAAGGCGATGCGCAGCGAGTCCAGGGTCCGCTTGTGGAAGGCGGACAGCTCCTCGGCGCCTTCGGGTGAGAACTGCAGCCTGCGCTTGATTTTCTTGGTCGCGAGCTCGCTGAGATTCTTGTCGATGATGTCGCCGATGTGCTCGAGATTGATCGCGAATGACACGATCTCCATGGCGCGCTGGCCTTCGCGTTCATCGAGACTGCCGCGGGTGAGCTTGGTGACGTAGAGCTTGATCGCCTCATCGAGGCCATCGACGTCGTTGTCCATCTGCGAGACCTGATCGACCAGGGTGCGATCGTTGGTCATCAGCGCCGTCATCACCTTGCGCAGCATGACTTCGACCGTGTCGCCCATGCGCAGGGTTTCCCGCGCGGCGTCGGCGAGCGCCAGTGAGGGCGTTTCCAGCGCGCTCTCGTCGAGATAGCGCGGCCGGGCCGGGCCGGCCTCCCGCGCAACCGCCGGAAGGAATTCCTGCAGGAGACGCGCGAGGGGATCGAGCAGGCCAATGAAGATGGCAGCCGTCGCGAGGTTGAAGGCGATGTGGAAGCCTGCGGTGAGCTTGGCGAGATCGGGCTGCCATGCCTGGGCCAGGTCCGCGATCGGATGCAGGAAGGGCGCCACCAGGAGGACGCCGGCGAGCCGATTGATGAGATTGCCGAGCGGAAGGCGGTAGGTCGCGGGGTTATCGCGGCGCGCGCCTTCGAACACGGGGTTGATGGCGCTGCCGAGATTGGCGCCCAGCACCAGCGCCAGCGCCGCATGGGGCGAAATGAAATGCGCATAGGCGAGCGACATCACGAGAAGCACGCTGGCGACGCTCGAGTGCACGATCCATGTCACGATTGCGCCGATGATGATGCAGAGCACGGGATCGTCGGTGATGGCGGCCATGAATACCCGCGCGCCGGGCGCATTCTCGGCGGGCGCCAGCGTGTCGAGCAGGATGTGCAGGGAGAGCAGCATCAGGCCGAGGCCGATCGAGACGCGGCCGATATCCTTGATGCGCGAGCGAGGACCGCTCCGGAACGCGACGAGGCCGGTGATGAACAGCACGGGCGCGATCGCCGCGATGTTGAACGAGAGGACCTGGACGATCAGGGTGGTGCCGATGTTGGCGCCGAGCATGATCGCCAGCGCCGGCACCAGGCCGACCAGCCCCTCCGCGGCAAAGGAACTGGTGATCAGCGCCGTGGCGGTGCTGCTCTGCAGGAGCGCCGTGAGGCCGAGACCGGCTGCGAGCGCGGTGAGGCGGTTGCCCAGCGCCTTGCCGAGCAGCCGGCGCAGGTCGGGGCCGAACGCGCGCAGGATCCCGCTGTGGACCATGTGCAGGCCCCACAGCAGCAGCGCGACGCCGCCCATCACATCGAGCAGAACAAGGCTTCCCATCGGATATTTCGCGTCATCGAGGTGAGTCGAACGTTCAGGCTATCCCCATGCAACGGGGGATCAATCCTTTTGTTCACCAAAAATGCGGCGTTAACGTTGCCGTCCAGCCTCCGGAAGCGGCAGAAGGCTCAGTGTCTAGGCAGCCGCGTTGAAAGCCGCGAAGCCGCGCGCGAAATCGGCCTTGAGATCCTCGACGTTCTCGAGCCCGATGTGGAGGCGTAGCGCCGGTCCATCAGGCGCCCATTTCGTCGCGCTGCGATAGGTCGAACAGTCGAAGGGGATGATGAGGCTCTCGAAGCCACCCCAGGAATAGCCCATGCCGAACAGTTTCACGGTGTCGAGCAGGGCGTCGACCGCCTTCTGCGGGGCCTGTTTCAGCACGATGCTGAACAGTCCCGAGGCGCCGGTAAAATCGCGTTTCCAGATCGCGTGACCTGGATCGCTCTCCAGTGCCGGATGCAACACCTTCGCGACCTCGGGGCGGGATGCAAGCCAGCGGGCCATCTCGATCCCGGAATGATAATGCTGCGCGAGGCGCACCGCGAGCGTGCGCAGGCCGCGTAACGCCATGAACACATCGTCCGGGCCTGCACAGATTCCGAGCAGCCGGATCGTCTCCGCAATGACCGGCCATGTCTCGGCGTTGGCCGAAATGGTGCCGAACATGATGTCGGAATGGCCGCCAATGTATTTGGTCGCCGCCTGGATGCTGATGTCGACGCCATGGTCGAGCGAACGGTGAAACAACGGTGTCGCCCAGGTGTTGTCGTCGATCATGAGCGCGCCATGGGCATGGGCGACCGCGGCAATCGCCGGAATGTCCGGCATTTCGAAGGATTGCGATCCCGGCGCTTCGAGCATCACCGCGCGGGTGTTCGGCTTGAACAATGTCTCGATGGCCGCACCGAGCAGGGGATCGAAATAGCCGGTCTCGACGCCGTAGCGGGCGAGAATGCCGTTGCAGAAATTGCGCGACGGCCGGTAAACATTGTCGCAGACCAGGATGTGATCGCCGGCCTTCAGGACCGCCAGCAGGGCCGTGGAGATCGCAGCCAGTCCGGACGGCGCGATGCCGACGCCCGCGCATTGCGGGCCCTCCAGCGCCATCAGCGCGTCCTGCAGCGCCCGGGTGGTCGGCGTGCCGAGACGGCCATATTGGTACTCGCCACGATGGGCATGAAGATCTGCCGCCGTCGGATAAAGCACGGTCGAACCGTGGACCACCGGCGGATTGACGAAGCCCTTCTGCGCCTCGGTGTCGCGGCCCGCCGTCACCAGCCGGGTTTCGGCTCTTTGCGGGTGTGATCCGCCCGGGTCGCCCGAAGAATCCATGCGTTTTGCGGCTTTCGAAAGCGTGGTTGCAGGGCCCGACGGGCCGGACCGTTAATAACCCGACGGGCCGGACCGTTAATAACAAGAGACAGAAGATCGTCGTCAACCCCTTGACCCGGCCCGCCAGTCGTTCTGTGATGCACCCGAGCTATTCAGTCGCCGCATGTTGAGGGGCTTGCCGCGACTGATCCGCCGCTTGGGCGATTTTCAGCCCTTTTGCGGCATCGGGATCACCCAGGCAGGCCCTATCGGCGTGTGGAACGACAATTGCACTCCCAGGACTATCCTCGAAAGGCCTTGCCCATGAAACGCGTATCTCTGGTTCTTACCCTTGCTCTCGCCGCCGGTCTCACCTCCCAAGCCGCATCTGCGGACACTCTGAAGACGGTCAAGGACCGCGGAATGGTCTCCTGCGGCGTCAGCGAGGGGCTGGCGGGCTTTTCGATCCCCGATGACAAGGGCAACTGGACCGGGCTCGATGTGGATGTCTGTCGCGCGCTGGCGGCTGCGATCTTCAACGATCCGACCAAGGTCAAGTTCTTGCCGTTGAACGCCAAGACCCGGTTCACGGCGCTGCAATCGGGCGAAGTCGATCTATTGTCGCGCAATACAACCTGGACGTTGTCCCGCGATACCTCGCTCGGCGCCAACTTCACCGGCGTGACCTATTATGACGGGCAGGGCTTCATGGTGAGGAAATCCCTGAAGGTCAGTTCCGCCCTCGAACTCAACAGCGCCTCGGTTTGCGTGAATACCGGCACCACGACCGAGCAGAACCTCGCCGATTACTTCAAAGGCAACAACATGAAGTATGAGGTGATCGCGTTCGCCGGCGCCGACGAAACGATCAAGGCCTACGAATCCGGCCGTTGTGACGTTTTCACCACTGACGTGTCGGGGCTCTATGCCGAACGTCTGAAGTTCACCAATCCGGCCGATCATGTCGTGCTTCCCGAGGTGATCTCGAAGGAGCCGCTCGGACCGATGGTCCGCCATGGCGACGACCAGTGGTTCGATATCGTGAAATGGACCCTGTTTGCGATGATCGACGCCGAGGAACTCGGGGTGACCCAGAAAAACGCCGACGAGATGGCCAAATCGGACAAGCCGGATCTCAAGCGCGCCTTCGGCACCGACGGCAATCTCGGCGAGCAGCTCGGCCTCACCAAGGATTGGTTCTCCCGGATCATCAAGGCGGTCGGCAATTACGGCGAATCCTACGACCGCAACGTCGGCGCCGGCTCTAAGCTGCAAATTGCCCGCGGCATCAATAATCTCTGGAACAAGGGCGGTATCCAGTACGCGCCGCCGATCCGCTGATCGCAGCGCGACAGGCCGTGGCGATGACCGTCGAGCCCCGCGAACCCCCACCGCAATTTGTCTTCCGGCTGAAACGCGCGGTGGGCGGGCGCGCGGGGTGGAATGGCTTGGCGCTCCAGATCGTCTTTGTCGCGGTGCTGGCGTGGCTTGGCTACGAGATCGTGGCCAATGTCCGCGCCAACCTGGAGACCCAACGGATCACGTCGGGCTTCGGCTTCCTGAAAAACACGGCAGGCTTTGACATCAACCAGAGCCTGATTCCGTTCACCGGGTCCGAAAGCTATGGCCGCGTGCTTTTCGTCGGCGTGCTCAATACGCTCCTGGTGTCGGTCATCGGCATTTTCTTTGCCTCCGTGATCGGCTTCCTCGTGGCCCTTGGGCGGCTGTCGCCCAACTGGCTATTGTCCCGCGTCGCCGGCGCCTATGTGGAATTGATCCGGAACCTGCCGCTGCTGTTCCAGATCCTGTTCTGGTATCTGGCCGTGCTCGCGGCGCTGCCCAATCCACGGCAAAGCATTTCGCTGTTCGGCGGCGCCTTTCTTTCCAACCGCGGCTTCGTCATTCCCAGGCCGGTCGCCGAGCCGGGTCTCGAGCCGTTCGTGCTTGCGCTTTTCGTCGGCATCATCGCCGCGCTTGGTCTGCGTTATTATGCGAGACGGCAGCTGTTCGAAAAAGGCGCCGTGATCAGGATCTGGCCTTACGTGATCGGTGCCCTCGTCGGCCTGCCGCTCCTGAGCATGCTGGTTTTCGGTCGACCGGTGATTTTTGAAATCCCGGAGCTCAAGGGCTTCAATTTCGCCGGCGGCTCGCGCGTCATTCCTGAATTCGTGGCGCTGCTGGTGGCGCTGTCCACCTATACGGCTTCCTTCATCGCCGAAATCGTCCGCGCCGGCATCCTATCGGTTCACAAGGGGCAGATGGAGGCGGGTGCTTCGCTCGGGCTTTCGCGCGGGACAACCTTGCGGCAAATCGTGGTGCCGCAGGCGTTGCGGGTCATTCTGCCGCCGCTGACCAACCAGTATCTCAATCTCACCAAGAACTCATCGCTGGCGGTCGCGATCGGCTATCCCGACCTGGTCTCGGTCTTTGCCGGCACCACCCTGAGCCAGACCGGACAGGCGATCGAGATCATTGCGATCACCATGGGCGTTTATCTCGCGATTTCGCTCATCACCAGCGCGATCATGAGTGTCTACGGATGGCGTCTCGGCCGGAGCCTTGCAGCATGAGCGACATTGCCGCCTCATCCTTCGTTCGTGATGCACTGGTTTCCGAGCGGCCGGCGCCGATCAAGACCACGGGCTTCATCGGATTCCTGCGCACGCGGCTGTTCAATTCGCCGACCAACATCCTCTTGACCGTGCTCGGCGCGCTCCTGGTCTGGTTCACCGTCATCCCGGCGCTGAGGTTCCTGCTGGTCGACGCGGTCTGGCACGGCACCGACCGCAATGCATGTCTTGCCGAGAATGCGGGACATCCGGTCGGGGCGTGCTGGCCTTACGTCAACGCGAAAATCTACCAGTTCATGTACGGGTTTTACCCGGAGGCGGAGCGCTGGCGGGTCAATCTGACCTTCTTCCTCGCCGCCGTGCTGCTGTTGCCGCTGTTGATCCCGCGGCTCCCGGCAAAGAACCTCAATGCCGGCCTGTTCTTCATCGCCTTCCCGGTCATCGCCTTCTTTCTGCTCCACGGCGGCGGCCTGCAGGGTTTTGGCATCAGCTGGATCGTGTCCCTGCTCTCCCTCTTTGCCGACAGCGTCAGCGGGGCGGGCGATGCGCTGGTGCGCGCCAGCGCGTCAGCGCCGGTCATCGGGACCTTGGTCTGGTTGCTCGGCAAATTGATCGTCGTGATCGGCGCCGCGGTCTCGGTCGTGATCTCGCCGCTGGTTTGGCTGAATGACCAATTCCAGACGTTGGGCCGCCCGGTGTGGGCCGATTTCGTCGTGACCGCCATCGTCATCTCGGCGCTGGTCTTTGTCCTGAGCGGAGGCGCCCGTGCCGGCTGGCGGCCGCTGATGGTAAGCCTCGTCACGTTCGCCGGCATCGGCATCGTGATTGCAGTGATGGGCCTCGATCACGGTGGATTGGCTGTCGTCGACACAAGGTTCTGGGGTGGACTGCTGGTGACCGTGGTGGTGGCGGTCACCGGAATCGTCGGCTCGATGCCGATCGGGATCGCGCTGGCGCTGGGCCGACGCGCGACCATCCCATTGATCCGGGTTTTTTCGATCGCGTTCATTGAATTCTGGCGCGGCGTCCCGCTGATTACCGTGCTGTTCTTCGCCACCTACATGCTGCCACTGTTCCTGCCCGGCAATTTCAGCGTCGATGGATTGGTGCGGGCGTTGGTCGGGACCGCGATATTCTCCGGCGCCTACATGGCGGAGGTCATCCGGGGCGGCCTGCAGGCGATCCCCCGCGGCCAGAGCGAGGCGGCAGCCGCGCTGGGGTTGTCCTGGTCGAGGACCACGGCGCTGATCGTGCTGCCGCAGGCGCTGCGCCATGTCATCCCCGGCATCGTCAACTCGTTCATCTCGCTCTTCAAGGACACCACACTGGTGTCGATCGTGGCGCTGTTCGATCTGTTGGGCTCAATGCATGCGTCATTCGCCGATCCGGTCTGGGCGACGCCGTCGACGCTGTTTACCGGCTTCGGCTTCGCCGGGATGATCTACTGGACATTTTGCTTTGGAATGTCGCGCTATTCCCTGTTCGTCGAGCACCGGCTGAACGCACACCGTCGCAATTGAGCAAATCACCATGACCGATACCTCGATCGTCGACATCAAGAGCCTCAACAAATGGTACGGGGATTTCCACGTGCTGCGCGAGATCAACCTCGCGGTCGGCAAGGGCGAGCGCATCGTGATCTGCGGGCCCTCGGGTTCGGGCAAGTCGACGCTGATCCGCTGCATCAACGCGCTGGAGGAGTTTCAGGAAGGCGAGATCGTCGTCGACGGCATCGAACTCGGGCCCAATCTGCGGCGGGTCGACGAGGTCCGGCGCGAGGTCGGCATGGTGTTCCAGAGCTTCAACCTGTTTCCGCATCTGACCGTGTTGGAAAACTGCACGCTGGCGCCGATCTGGGTGCGCAACATTCCGCAGAAGGACGCCGAAGCCACCGCCATGAAATTCCTGGAGCGGGTCAAGATTCCGCATCAGGCGAGCAAATATCCGGGACAGATGTCGGGCGGTCAGCAGCAGCGCGTTGCGATCGCACGCGCGCTGACCATGAACCCGAAGGTGATGCTGTTCGACGAGCCGACCTCGGCGCTCGACCCGGAAATGGTCAAGGAGGTGCTCGACACCATGGTTGATCTTGCGAAAGAGGGCATGACCATGCTGGTGGTGACCCACGAAATGGGATTTGCCAAGGAAGTCGCCAACCGCGTCGTGTTCATGGATGCCGGCCAGATCATCGAGTCGAACACGCCTTCGAACTTCTTCGCCAATCCGCAGCACCCACGCAGCAAGCTATTCCTGAGCCAGATCTTGCGGTGAATTAGGCGAACGGGAAGCGCGGAAGACCGGACACGGGTTTTCATTCGCCGTGCGCCGACGTCAGGGGTTTTTCGATGAACTCCGGTCATATTTCCCGCTTGTTGTCCATCGCCCTCTCGGTCGGTTTCGGCGTAACGACGTTTGGTGCGGTTGCGGATGCGCCGGTGCGGCAAGCGCCGCTTGCGCTGACGGCGGCCAATCTCGAAAGCGTGATCGACCCGCTGATGGCGGAGTGGATCGACAAGCGCAAAGGACCGGGCGCGGTGGTGGTCGTGGTGACGCGCGATGCGCAGATCTTTGCCAAGGGCTATGGCTTCTCGGATATCGAAGCCAAGAAACCATTCACCGCCGATAAGACGCTGGTGCGGCCGGGCTCGATCTCGAAGCTCTTCACCGGCATCGCGGTGATGCAGCTCGTCGACCAGGGCAAGCTCGATCTCGACCGCGACGTCAACAGTTACATCGATTTCGTCATTCCGACGCCGCAAGGCGGCGTGCCGGTCACGCTGCGCCGTCTTTTGACGCACCGCGCCGGCTTCGAGGAACATGCCAGAGGACTGTTCTCGCGGGATCGCGAACCCGAGCCGCTCGGGCACTGGCTTGCGAAAAACCTGCCGCGACGGCTGTTTCCCGGCGGCGATGTCGAGGCCTATTCGAATTATGGCGTGGCGCTCGCCGGCTATGTCGTCGAGCGCGTGTCCGGCGAACCCTACGCCGCCTATGCGCAGCGGCATATTCTCGATCCGCTGGGCATGCGCCATTCGACCTTCGATCAGCCCTTGCCGGACCATCTCGCGCCGCTGATGGCGAAGGGTTATCACCAATCGGACAAGCCGCCATCGGCGTTTTTCGAAACCATCGCCGCGGCGCCGGCCGGCGGGCTTTCCGCGACCGCCGATGACATGGGCCGCTTCATCCGCGCCCTGATCAATGGCG
>WNGQ01001357.1_pt1 | contig 25727 bp, 26 predicted proteins | sample 5407661 | NCBI WGS metagenome assembly WNGQ01 (sample SAMN13153382, study PRJNA577476) | soil metagenome | isolation source: 60 cm soil or saprolite under Garry oak tree replicate 2 | place: USA:California | collected 2016-06-15 | reverse complement strand
CTGTATGTTCGCCATCGCACTCGACCGGACGCGAGGACCGGCATGAGGAGACGTTCGGCGGAGGATATCGTCGCGAAGCTGCGCCAGGCTGACTTCTTCATGGCGCAGGGCCGCGCCGGGACCGAAGTGGCCCAGGCTCCGGGCGTAATGCAGACGCTGTATCGGGATAAGGAGTTTCAGGAAGCAGCTCAGCAGGATTCGGGAACCGCACGTCTGGAAGAGCTTCAGGCGGAAAATGCCAGGCTTCGAAAGATTGTCGGGACTTGATCCTCGAGAAACGCATTCTCCAGGAGCTGGCAAAAAGCCGCAATGGTCATGTCCGCGAAGGCCGAAACCACGTGCTGGCACCAATGCGAGACCGATCAGAACTAAAAACATCAAGTGCGCTGGTATACTGTGCACGTGACATGATCATCACAGCCCCGCCACAAACATCGGCGACAATTACCGAGCTGGGCGATGTCAGCCCTCCCGGCAGGGGCGGTCCCGGTTGTCAGGTTCCCTCCAGGCGATCGGGACCGTTCTGACAGCCTCGCCAAGATTGCAGCGAAGGTGCGAGCCGGGTCGCTTTGCCGGGGCGCGTCGCCGCCCGGGATCCAGTCCGCGCTGAGGCGATGCTCCGCCCGGCGGACTTTCCGCCGGTAGGGGAAAACCTTACAGTTCCACCCAGCAACGGCCGTCTGCGCGACGGTCGTTCCGCCCGGAAATGGCAATCTCGCGGGCAAAGATTCCAAACTCCGGGTCGTCATGGTGAGAGCCGGGCGGCGTCGAACTGCGAGGTTTTGGGTATGGTCGCAATCGCGCGCCGCGCGGTCTTGCTGCTGATCGTTCTCATGCAATTCGCTTTGGCCTTCGGCGCGGAGCAGCCGCTTACCGTGTTTGCGGCGGCCAGCCTGAAGACTGCCCTCGATGCGGCGAATCAGGCTTTCATCGCCGCAACCGGCATCCCGGTGCGGACCAGCTATGCCGCGTCTTCGGCCCTGGCCAAGCAAATCGCGCAGGGCGCGCCCGCGGACGTATACGCATCGGCCGACGTCGACTGGATGGACGATCTGGATTCGCGCAAGCTGGTTCGCCGCGACACGCGCCTCGATCTCCTGGGAAATCGCTTGGTGGTCATCGCCGCAAGGCGCAGCCCGATTTCCACGCTGGCGCTCGACCCGGATTCGCTTGCATCTGCGCTCAAGGGCCGCCGTCTCGCGCTCGCGGAGGTAACCTCGGTTCCGGCCGGCCGCTATGCCAAGGCCGCGCTGCAAAACCTGGGAATGTGGGAAAAGCTGCAGCCGCATCTCGCCATGGCCGAGAACGTGCGTGCCGCCCTGAGATTCGTGTCGCGCGGAGAAGCACCGCTCGGGATCGTCTATGCAACCGATGCCGCGGCGGATCCCGAGGTGAAGATCGTGGCGACGTTCCCGGCCGATTCGCACCCCGCGATCATCTACCCGTTCGCCGCAATTGCCGGCGGCCACGCCGAGCAGGCGCGGAAATACCTGGAGTTTCTGCAGGGCCCGGCAGCGCGAACGGTATTCGAGCGGCAGGGTTTTGCGGTTCTTGCCGGCGGGAGTTGACCGATGCTGCTCCCCGGCACCGTTCCGTGATAGGTTGGGCCGCAACCGACGAATCGGACGGCCAAGCGACGGGAGGTTGGACATGAGCGGCATGGCTTTCCTGGTCTACGGGGTGGCTTGTTACGTTCTGTTCCTGCTGACGTTTCTCTACGCGATCGGCTTCGTGGGAAATATCGGCGTGCCGAAAGGCGTCGACAGCGGCCCGACCGCGCCGCTGGCGCAGGCACTGGTCGTCGACGTGATTCTGCTCGGTATTTTCGCGGTGCAGCACAGCGTCATGGCGCGGCAGGGCTTCAAGCGATGGTGGACCACGATCGTCCCGCGACCCATCGAGCGCAGCACGTTCGTGCTGGCGTCGAGCATCGTGCTCATCCTGCTGTTCTGGCTTTGGAAGCCGATTCCCGGGATCGTCTGGAGCGTGACCAACCCGGTGGGAGCAACCCTGCTCCTGGCGCTGTTCTGGCTCGGCTGGGGCATCGTGCTGCTCAGCACGTTCCTGATCGATCATTTCGATCTGTTCGGGCTGCGCCAGGTCTTCGCTCATTACCGAGGCAGGGAAGTCGAACCGGTGCGCTTCAAGACCCCCCTGCTCTACCAGCAGGTGCGACATCCGATCTATCTCGGTTTCCTGCTGGCGTTCTGGGCAACGCCGACCATGACGCTGGGGCATCTCCTGTTCGCGATCGCGACCACCGGATACATCTTCATCGGCATCTGGTTCGAGGAACGCGATCTCATCTCGTTCCACGGCGACGCATATGTGCGCTACCGCGAACGGGTGTGGATGATCCTGCCGTTTCCGGCTCGGCGCGATTGAGAGCATTGAAGCTCGCGCGGGCCGTGGTGCAGGGACGCATCGCCCAGGCACGAGGAGATAGCAAGGCCGCAATCGCGCAGTTCGAACAGGCGGCGGCGCTGCAGGACGCGCTGCCCTACATGGAGCCGCCTTACTTTACTGTTACTATCCCGTGCGTCAAACGGTTGCGGCCGCGCTGGTGCAGGCCGGCCGGCTCGACGAAGCCGAGGATCAGTTCCGGCGCGCGCTCAAACGGGCGCCGAGCAATGGATGGTCGTATTACGGTCTCTCCGAGCTTTACAAGGCGCGCGGCGATGCTGACGCGGCCCGAAAGGCCGAAGCGGAGCTCGCGAAGACCTGGATCGGCGATCGCGGATTGCTGCGATTGTCCAATCTGTAGCGCGCGCTCTAGCTCGGATGGAGCGAAGCGAACGCGTTGAGCTTGGTGACGCGATCGTGGCGCGCGCGAGCGCAAGCTTCCTTGAAGGATCTGAGCGATGAGGCGAGATGGCCTTTCTCGATGTTGCATCCCATCCGCTCCAGCACCGGCAGCCTCGCGGAAAACCAGCCTCGGGAATCGCGCAGTTCCGTCGTCGTGCCAGGCCCCCATCGAACCCTGCTGCTCGGCCTGGGCGAACGCCGCAGCGATGAAGATTTGCCTGCGTCTCCTTCCATAGGTTGAGCAAAGCTCTTTCTGCCAACGGGGGCTGCATTCGTCGGAACGGCTCACCGGGGAAATCGGGCGAAGGCAGGCGCCCGGGGCTCGTTAACGCGGAGGGAACGGGTCTTCGCTATTGCTTTCAAGACCAACGGGGTGTCGCGGCATGTTCCAGGTATTCACCTGCCTGACGTTGCGCAGCACGCCCGCGGGCGCTCACGGGCCTTTTGGATCGTGACGGCAGGTGCCGCAACCGGATGCGGAATCTGGGCCACGCATTTCATCGCGATGCTTGCCTACGAGCCTGGGGTCGCGGTGGCCTATAATGTGCCCATGACTGCCGTTTCGCTGCTCGCGGCCATCCTGATAACCTCCGTCGGGCTCAGCCTCGCCGCGAATTTCGAAGGCAGGCCAATGGCGGCGATTGGCGGCGCAGTGCTCGGCGCCGGGGTCGCGTGTATGCACTACCTCGGCATGTGGGCGCTTGAAGTGCCTGGACACGTGAGCTGGGCGTTGGATCTCGTCACGACCTCCGTCCTGCTCGGCATGGGATTCGGGTGGCCGCCCTGACCTTGGCCGCGAGACAAGACGGACGGGGCCGCACCATTGCTGCCGCCGTGTTGCTCACGCTCGCCATTGTTTCTCACCATTTCACTGCCATGGGAGCGGTCCGGATCGATCCCGACCCGATGCGATCCGTCGATGCCCTCTCCATGTCGCCGGGCTGGCTGGCGATGGGAGTGGCGGCGAGCGCGATCGCGATCCTTGCCATGACCCTGCTCGGCGCGTTTGCGGCGCGCCGTTTGAACGAGCAGAGATTCCAGCTTGGATCCGCCCTGGACAGCGTCGATCTCGGGCTCAGCATTTTCGACGCGGACGAGCGATTGCGGCTCTGCAACAAGGCCTACATACGCATGTACGGCATCTCTGCGGACCTGGCGAAATCCGGCTGCCACATCGTCGAGCTGCTTCGGCACCGGGCGCAGGCCGGCAGCTTCGATCGAGACCCGGAGGAGCATTGCCGCTCGGTGCGAAAGCGGATCGCCGAGGGGCATCCCGCCAACAACGAAACCAGATTGAAGAACGGCCGCATCGTCAGCGTTTCGAGGCACCCGATCGCGGGAGGCGGCTGGGTGGCGGTCCACGAGGACATTACCGAGCGCCGGATCGACGAGGAGCAGCGCGTAGTCCGGGCGGAGCGAGAAAGCCGACGGGTCTCGATCGAGAGTGCCATCGCCGAGTTTCGCGCGCGCGTCGACGAAGTGCTCAATGCCGTGGTCAGCGATGCCGGGACCATGAAGTCGACCGCCGCGGCGCTGCTGACCTCTTCGGGAGAGACCACTCACAGCGTGGAGAGCGCGCTGCATAACTCGCAGGAGGCGTCGAGCAGCGCCGGTCACGTGGTTTCCGCGGTCGGCGAGTTGTCGAGCTCGATCAACGACATCAGCCGGCAGCTCGAGAGCACGGCCGAACTCGTCGCCTCCGCGGTTGGCGAGGCCGAAGACACCAACCGCGAAATCGCACGTCTGGCCGAAGTCGTGCAATCGATCGACGCAGTCGTGCGATTCATTCAGAACATCGCCAGGCAAACCAACCTTCTTGCCCTCAACGCCACAATCGAAGCGGCGCGCGCCGGAGTTGCCGGGCGAGGATTCACCGTGGTCGTTTCGGAGGTGAAAGCCCTTTCCGTGCAGACCGCCAAGGCGACCGAAGATATCGCCCGGCAGATCGGCGCGGTACAGAGCTCGGCAACGCAGAGTGTGGAGGCGGTCCGCAAGATCACCACGCGGATGCAGGAGATCGGCGGTTATGCTTCGCAGGCGGCGGCCTTCGTTCGGCAGCAGGACGGCGCCACACTCGAGATCTCGAGCAATGTGGCGACCGCGGCGGACGGCGCCAAGGCCGTCCTCTCGGTCTTGCGCGGGGTGGCACAGGAAGCGCTGGAAACCAGCACTTCGGCCAAGACCGTGCTTGCGGCGTCGGCCCGGGTGCAGACCTCGGCCGCAAAGCTGCAAGAGGAGGTGAGCGGCTTCCTCAAGAAAGTGGGCCGCTAGGGATTTCCGCCGCGCAAGGCCGCACGGCGGCGCCTCGTCTCCTCCTCAAACCGCAAGCTGCCGCACTGCATTTGATTGCGGGACATGACCTTCTCGGTTCATCGGCGGGCACCTCAGCGGTGGCCTTAGAAGCCGGGGCCTGGAGGTTCTGCCGCCTCGTCGGTCGTGATAGGCTGTTCGCCTCGACGAGGAATGCGCCGGCCGGGCGCCAATTGCACAAAAACGCAGCCTCACCAGGGAGGAAGCCATGCCCACACGACGCACCGTAGTGCTCGGAACCATCGCGACCGGAATTGCCATGCAGACCCGGGGGGTATTTGCGAGGGCCGCGCAACCCGCGACGCCGGTGAACTTCGACGTGCCCATCGCGGCATGCGATTGCCACACGCATATTCACGGCGACCCGGAGAAATTCCCGTTCTTTGTCGGACGCGTCTATACGCCGGAGACGGCGTTGCCCGAGGAGATGGCGGCGCTTCACAAGAGCCTCCACATCCAGCGCGTGGTGATCGTCACCCCGAGCGTTTACGGCAGCGATAATTCCGCGACCCTTTACGGCATGAAGGCGCGCGGCGCGGACGCCCGCGGCGTCGCCGTCATCGACCAGAACACGCCGGAGAGCGATCTCGACACCATGGACCGCGCCGGCATTCGCGGCATCAGGCTCAATCTGGCGACCGGCGGCACCAACGACCCGGCGGTCGCACGACAGCGTCTGGAGACCGGCATCGATCGGACCAAGGGCCGCAATTGGCACATCCAGATCTACACGAACCTGAAAATGATCTCGGCGTTGAAGGAGCAGTTCGCGGCCTCGCCGGTTCCGATCGTGTTCGATCATTTCGCCGGTGCTCAAGCCGCGCTTGGTCCGGATCAGCCGGGCTTTGCCGAGGTTCTCGACCTCGTCAAAGGCGGAAAGGCCTATGTGAAGATTTCCGGCGCCTATCGGGTATCCCAGGCCGGCCCGGACTACGCCGATGTCGTTCCGCTCGCCAAAGCGCTGATCGCCGCCAATGCCGACCGGATCCTATGGGGCACCGACTGGCCGCATCCGGATTCGGTGACGCCGCCCGGGAAAAAGCCGACCGAGGTGACGCCGCTCTTCCAGATCGACGACGGCCGGCTGCTCAATCAGCTGCCGGTGTGGGCACCGGATGCCGCGGTCCGCGAGAAGATCTTGGTCGCCAATCCGGCGCGCCTATATGGCTTCGAGGGACGGCGGGCTTGACGTAAAAGCGGCGATTGGTTTGGTGTGGCGCCCGGCGCGCGAGCGCCGGACCCGCCGCTGTCGGCAAATCGTGCCTGATCTACGCGGCGCGCACTTGTGTGAGGAAGCGCTCCACTTCGCGCCGCAGCTTATCGGATCGCGACGAGAGCTCGCCGGCGGCGTTTAGAACGGTGCTCGCGACCTGATCCATTTCGCGCGCGGTGTGCGATACCTGGCCGATATTGGCGGATACCGCGCGGGTGCCTTGCGCGGCGGCGCTGGCGTTGCGCGCGATATCCTGCGTGACCACTTCCTGCTGCTCGACGGCCGCGGCGACCACGTGGGCGATCTCGTCGAGCCGGGCGATCGTCCCGGCGATGGTCTTCATCGCATCGACCGCGCGGGATGTCGTCTGCTCGATGGAGGAGATCTGCTGGGTGATGTCCTCGGTTGCCTTGCCGGTCTGGGCGGCGAGGCTCTTGACCTCCTGGGCAACGACGGCGAACCCGCGCCCGGCTTCGCCGGCACGCGCCGCCTCGATGGTCGCATTGAGCGCCAGGAGGTTGGTCTGCGCCGCAATTCCGCGAATGAGATTGCTGACGTCGCCGATCTGCCCGACCGAATGCGCCAGACCTTCCACCGCTGCGGTGATGGCCTGCGCCTCCTCGGCCGCCTGCCGCACGATCGACGCCGAGTCGCGAACCTGGGCCGCGATATGGTCGGTCGTCTGCGCGATTTCTTCGGTGGCGCCGGCGACATTCTCGACGTTCCTGGTCGCCTGCTCGGAAGCCGCCGCGGTGGTTAGGGCCTCGGTCTGATTGCGGCCCGCTCTTTCGGTCATCACCCGCGCCGAGGAATCCATCGCCTCCGATGCGCGATCGAGCGCTCCGACGATCTCGGAGACGGCCAGTTCGAAATTCCGCGTGTCCGTCTCCATTTGCTGACGGCGGACTTCCGATTCCTGAGCGCGGTCGGCCTCGCTCCGGCGCGCCGCGGCCACCTCGGCGGTCGCCTTGCGGAACACCAGCAGCGTGCGCGCCATGTCGGCGATTTCGTCGCGGCCGCCCTCGGTAATCTCTCCAGAAAGATCTCCGCTCGCGATCCGGCGCATGGCGCCGCTGAGGAAGCTCAGACGCTGGGCGATGTTGCGACCGACGTAGAGCCACGCGATGAGACCCGCGGCCACGAGCGCGGTGATCGACAGCGCGATCAGGAGAAACCGGCCGGAGCGGATCTGCTCGCCGGCGCGCGCCGAGATGGTCTGCACGCGATCTCCCTGCTGCTCGAGCACCGCGCCCACCGCTTGCTTGAGCTTCATCGCCTCCGACTGGGTCGCCATGAACGCAACCTGCGCCTCCTGCTGCGAGTTCAGCTCGCGTGCGCGCAGCGCGATGAGTCCCTCCTGGCCGGCCATCGCAGCGAGACGCTCGTAGAGCGCGGTGAGCTTGTCCCGCTGTTCGCGGTCGGCCAGCGCCTGGAGATTGGTCTCGATCTTGCGGCGCGCCGCGTCGATGAGATCGCGCAAGGGCTGCAGCCGCGCGCGCTCGGTGACCATGGAAGCTTCGGTCAACAACCCGGCGAGGAGGTTGACCTCGCCCTCGATCTCCAGCAGTCGGCGCAGATATTCCAGCAGATCGGTGGTTGCCGTCCTGCTTGCCGCGCTTGCCGTCATCAGTTCGAAATTGGCGTCGTCGATCACCGGCGTCACCGCCTCGAGCAAGCTCTCGTGCGCCGCGCGGATGGAGAGCGCCATCGATTGCCGCTGGCGCGAGACCGCGATGCGTTCGGTCACGGCGCGGTCGAGTGCGTTCAGCCGCTCGGTCATCGCCATTTCCGCGCTTTGGATTTCCGTGTTGCGGCTGCCGATCAGCAGCCGCAGGCGCTCGATTCGCTCGGCGAGGCTGCGGGTGCGCTCGCTGATTTCCCCGGACACGACCGCGCGGCGTTTTTCGTCCTCGGCCGTCATCAAGCGCGGCGCCGAGGCCACCAGCTCGCTCGTCTCCTCGGCCAGTCTGAGCGACTCGACCGTCGCCGGCAGGCTGCGCGAGACGATTTCCGTGGTAGTGCTGCCGATGGTGGTGAAGGCATAGAGCGCGATCAGCGAGCCGATGACCGTCGTTCCCGCAGCGAAGCCGAAAGCGACATAAAGGCGCGCGCGAATCGTCGTCAGCCCGGAGTCCCAACCGGGCAGGCCGAAACGATGGCGCTGCACGGCAGCGGACGCGGGCGTTGTCATCGTGGACTTCATGCTGGGGCTCGGGCGGGAAGCATTGCAATCTTACTGCGCGACCATCTTGATCCATCGCGTTACCGGCTTGAACGTTCCGTCGGCCTGGAGGATCGTGAAGAATACTTGGTCCATGCCCTGGTTCTTGTTCGGACCGTAGGTGAGTTTCACGCCGCCGATATCGAAGCTGCCGCTCTGGGCGATGACATCCAGCAGCTTTTCGCGCGTCGGTTCACCCGGAATGCGATTGAGCGCCTCGATGACGAAGCGCCCGACCAAATAACCCTCCAGCGACACGAAACCAGGCTCGGCAGTCGCATCCAGCGCGGCGAGTGCGCTTTGATACGAGGCCACGATGGGGATCGACTTGTCTCCGGGGAACGGCACGACCTGGCTGACGATCACCCCGGCGCCCTTGGTGCCGAGCTCGTGGGCGAGCGCATCGGATCCCACGAAGGAAATGGCGACAAAGACTGCGTCGAGCCGCACTTCCCGTGCAAGCTTGATGAATTCGGCGACCGGCTTGTAGGGGCCGACGGTCACCACGGCTCCCGGCTTGACCTTCATGATGTCGAGCAAGGCGGATTTGACCGCCGTGGTATTGCGCTTGAACGCGCCCATGGCAGCGAGCGTCAAATTGCGCTTGGCCATGGCCATCTTGACGCCGTCGAGCCCGGCCAAGCCGAAAGCATCGTCCTGGTACAGGATGGCGATATTGGTGATCCCGAGGTCCTTGGTCAGGTGCTCGATCCAAGCTTCGGTTTCCTGGAAATAAGAAGCGCGGATATTGACGACATAGCGGTTGTAGGGATTGCGCAGAAACTCTGCGCCCGTGAACGGACCGATGAACGGCACCTTGGCTTCCGTCGCGATCGGCTGGCCGGCTTTTGCCGTGGGCGTGCCGACCGGACCGACGATGGCGAGGACCTTTTCCTCGGCGAGCATTCTATTCATCGCCGCGATCATCTTTTCGGGCTCGTAGCTGTCGTCGGCGGATTTCAGTTCAAGCTTGCGGTCGCGCACGCCGCCCAGCCGATTGGCCTCCTCGAAGGCGGCGAGGAGGCCCACACGCATGCCGAGCCCCAGCGCCTGAGCGGGGCCTTCGATGGCGGCAATTTGCCCGAAAACTATTCTGTCCTGGCTGACGCCGTCCTCCGCGAGCGCCGCGCTGCCGGCAACGCAAGCAGCGAACATTGCTGCGCGGAAAATCCAGACTCGAGCACACATCGTGATCCCCTGCCATTCGCCGGCGACATGGCGACACGGGTGATGTGCCATAAATCGAGGAGGCGCATGCATCCTTGCTGTTTGCGGTTAACAAACTCTTGCAGCCGCGGAGCTGGCCTCCATGGAGCAAAGCGCAACTGCGGTGCATCCTGAGCCGCTAAGCCGGCGCCTGCTCTGCAGCGGGTTCCAGGATCGAGGGATCGTCATTGTTCGGGGAGTTCACCCGAGTCGAGATCGGCCACATCGTCATGTCGGCGGACGGATAGGACCGCAGCAGATCGGCCGGGTTTTTATCCGGGCCGAGCCAGCGGTCGAAATCGGCGCGCGCCAGGATCAGCGGCATGCGGTCGTGGATGCGGCTCACCATCACGTTCGCCGGTGTCGTGATGATGCAGAAAGTGCGGATCCATTGTCCGCTGACCGAAGATTTCCAGTTCTCCCATAGCCCGCCGATGGCGAACGGCGAGCCGTCTCGCATGGCGACGGCATAGGGCCGCCTGCTCCCATTCCTCGAATGCCACTCGAAGAACCCGTCGACCGGCACGATGCAGCGCCGCCGGGCGTAGCCATCCCGGAACGTCGGCAGTCTCGCCACCGTCTCGGCCTTGGCGTTGATCGGCTTGCGGCCGCCCGCCGGATCGTCGCACCCGTGCGGGATGAGGCCCCAGCGCAGCAGGTCGAGCGAGCGCTGCCCGCTCTCATGATTTTCCCGGATCACCAGCAGCTCCTGGCTGGGTGCCCCGTTGTAGCGAGGCTTTAGCCGGGAGATGCGGGAATCCGGCGTATTGAGCCCCTCGACGATCGCGAGCCGCAAGGGCCCGCTCGATTGGATGATCCGGCCGCACATGGGGCCAAGTTTATGCGCGGCTGCATGGGGATCAACATGGAGGTCTTGCAGTGTGCAGGACGCCGCGTGCCTTCGCGTCGGCCCCGGCGGCGTCGTTGCCGGCCCTTTGCCCGTCTTCCTTTCGAGGCCGCGAAAAAAATTCGACCGCCTCGGAACCGGGGATCGTGCGGGGGATTGACTTGGTGCCGGGCGCCCTCAGCCCCCCTTCCCCAGCGCCCGGCTTTCGACACTGAGGCCCCGCCGGCTTAGCCGCGGGGCCTTTTTCTGCCGTTTTGCACAATTTTGTCCAGGAATCCGGAGAACCGCCTAAAATTGGCCGGAAATCTGACCAATGAACGGCCGCAAGGGGAGTTATTCGCGCCAGGCAGAGGAGGCCATGGAACGCACCGAATTCCTCCGAAAACAGGCAGAACGATTTTTGCGTCTTGCCCAGGAGTGCACCGACGCCAAGATCCGCCAGCAGCTCATGAGCATGGCGAACGAATACCGCAACATGCTCGAAGGCCCCGAGCCGGATTCGCAAGCCGGTCTCGGCAAGGCAAGCTGATCGGCAGGCCGCCCTCGGGCGGCCTCGCCATTTCAGCCCACTGCCCGGACGGGCCTCCGATGTCAAAATACCTCCATAAAATTGCCGCACTGCGATACGAAACAAAAGCCACGTCGAGGTTGGCCGACTGAGAGCCTTTTGTTCGTTGGGTGGGACAGCACTCTCATGGATTCATCCCAGCACTACATGGCGAACGCCGCCGAATGCCTCGAAATGGCCAAGGGGATGACGGATCCGCAGAAAAGGCTGGTCCTGCTCGATATGGCGTCTTGCTGGATGAAGCTGGCGCGACAGGCCGAGAAGAACAGCCGCCTCGATCTGGTGTACGAGACACCGCCGCCGCGTCCCACCGCAACCTGATCGGTGTTCGAATCCTGGACGGGATGAGCTTCGCAGTGCTCGAATCGCGGGCGATCGCAGGAGCCGCTCGATGAAGCTTCGCGCATGGTGGCGTCGCCGGTCGCGCCAGCCGGTGCCGCACGCCGCCGCGGCGAATGCCGATACCGCCGAGCTTGCGCGGCTCGAGTTGCTGGCCGAGCAAGCCTATGCGGCGATGTACGATGTGCCGCCGCTACGCAGCGCCAAGGCCGATTATGAAAATGCCTGCCTGTATTTTCACCAAGCGATCGAGGAGGCAGGCCGCGTGGGACTCTCCGGCGAAGTCGCGCGCTTGACGCAGCGACGCGATCACGTCCGCGCCGTATACGACAGCCAGTTCCGCGGCTTTTGAATGACGATGCGAGCCGGAGTGCAGGCCTGCGGATGGGAATTCTTCGCCGCCGTGTCGCCGCTCAATGCCTCGCGAGCCAGTCGCGGGCGGCACGCTGTGCCGCAGCGATCTCCGCCTCCGACATTTCCGCCGCGATCTCGCGGCGATAGCGGATCGCCTCGCTCTTTCCGCGCACCGCGGCCAGGTTGAACCACTTATGCGCGGAAACGAGATCCGCGGGCACCGAGCGTCCGGTCGAATATCTGATTCCGAGCTCGAACAGGACGTCGCCGGACGCATATGCTTGTCCGAGCGACGCACCTTCGACTTCGGCGAGTTGATAGCGAGCCATGCCGGCCTCCCCTGCTCGTTCGCCCGTTGTTTTGAGGCGTCACGGGTCCCAAGCTCGAGCTCAATTCCCCAACTCGAGCGCGGCGATCATCACCCGCGAGATTTCAAGGACGGCTTAAAAGGCGCAATGAATGAAGTTTGAACGGATCGGAATGCGACCGGGTCCGCAAGGCGCTGTTAACCGGCAAAGCTTCGAAAATATCGGGATTCCCGGCGCGGTCATTACGGAATGGAAACCGTCACCATTGGCGTTGCGATAACCATGGTTCGAACCGCGCCGCCCACATATGCCGTGATCCCGTGCACGGCGGCTGCACTCCAGAGAGTGGGTGGAGCAACGGCGAAACCGCCGTCCGCGGCACGGCCGGTTGGTACGTTTCGCCATCCTAACCGAGCTCATCGCGCTCGTTGATTGAACAACAGGTTCCAGACCTTCGGATCTTTCATGTCGACCTTCTTGGCATCCTCCACCGCGACCGCCAGACCCTTCTGAACCGCCGGGCGCGCCTGCAGCGTTTCGAGCCAGCGCTGCACATGCGGGAACTGACCGGGATCCTGGCCCTGCCGCTCCCATCGTGTCGTCCAGCCGACGGCGGCCATATCGGCGATCGTATATTGCTCGCCGGCCAGAAAGGGATGCCGCGAAAGCCGCTTGTTCATCACCCCATAGAGCCGATTGCACTCGTTGGTATAGCGATCGATGGCATACGGAATTTTCTCCGGCGCATAGATGCGGAAATGATGGGCCTGCCCTGCCATCGGACCGAGGTTGCCGACTTGCCAGAACAGCCATTCGTCGACGGCGACGCGGGCGCGCTCGTCGGCGGGATAGAATTTTCCGGTCTTGCGCCCGAGGTACTGCAAAATCGCGCCGGACTCGAAAACCGAAATCGGCTTTCCACCGGGACCTTCCGGATCGACGATCGCCGGCATTCGATTGTTCGGCGAGATCGCCAGAAATTCCGGCTTGAACTGGTCGCCCTTGCCGATATTGACCGGATGCATGACATAGGGGAGCCTGCACTCCTCGAGCATGATCGAGATTTTCCAGCCGTTCGGCGTCGGCCAATAGTACAGCGCGATCGGCTTCGATTGAGCTTGTGCCATGCATCACCCCTGAGCGAACGGCCGAGACTTTGCGGCCGCAGCTTCAGGTAGGCTGCCTGTGCCCTTGCCGCAATAGAAACGACCACTCCATGCCATGCGGCGCGCGCACGGTTCGGTTGCGGATTGTCCGTGGATCGGAGACGGGACCGGTCCGCACTTCGGATCGGAACTGCAAGCTCGGAAATTTTACGGCGCGAACAAAAGCGTTCGAGGATATTCGAGCTGGCGCAATGGCCAGGACAGGCGGATTTGATCGAATGTCTGCAAGAACCGCCTTCGGGGCACAGCCGAGGGGCGCCGGCGATATCGTTGGGATGCAATGCCGACCGGCAAGGATTCTGCCGACGGCCGAGCACGGTGCCTGCCGTACTCATCTTCACTAGAGGAGCCGACCATGGGCCGGAGCCCAACGCCGACGCGGTGAAGGTTGAACCTGGATATCGCCGACGCCCTCCGTCGTCGACTTGTCGGCGGGTCCCGCAGCAGCGTTGCGCATGCTGGCATGGGAGCCCGCCGACAGATGCGACGCCACGCGCGGCAACTTTGCAAGCCGATCGCGTGGACGCGGCGAAGACTACTTCTTTCTGCGCGTCGTTTTGCGCTTCGTCTTCTTCGCAGTCTTTTTCGCCGCGGACTTCGTCTTCGATTTGGCTCTCTTCGCCATACTGCCCTCCTAGCCATAGAGATGGCGATCTTCGGAACAGTGCAGTCGCGAATCGACATGCACTGCACTCCGATTACTACAGCACAACGGAAAAAACAGCGACTCCGCTTAACGAATGGTGGACGGCCCGAACGTCCGCCATCCTCGCCGTGCGAACCGTCTCCGAGCTCGACACCCGCAACGATCCCTTGCGTTCGTGCGCGCGGATCACGCGCCCGGAAATTTCGTCGGCACACGAAAACCCCTGCGGCACAAGGATTTCTCGCATGCGCGCCGATGTGCATCCGATGTGCCCGAAAAGCTGGCGCGCATCCGCAAGCATCTCGCGACAACCCGCGGGCGCCGTCCTCGGAGGATTCCTTGCCCCCAAAAAAATTTTCGCTCCGAGCCGTCCGCGAGCCGCGCGGAAGCGAAAATTCCGACCGAGAGCGCCGAATCGCGGACCGATTCGCTTCCCGCACGAACCCGAGCGCAGCCCATGAGCGCCGGCATTCGCGCCGCCGCACGGCGCCGATCATCGGCGCGCAGCGCTTGCGGACGGCGGCTTGAACCGCCGACCGACGGCGCTCAGATGCCGAGCTTGCGCTTGAGCAGCTCGTTGACGGCCTGGGGATTGGCCTTTCCCGCCGACGCTCGCATCACCTGGCCGACGAACCAACCGATCAGCGTCGGCTTGGCCTTTGCCTGCGCAACCTTGTCGGGGTTCGCCGCGATGATCTCGTCGATGATCTTCTCGATCGCACTCACGTCCGTGACCTGCTTCAGGCCGCGCGTCTCGACGATGTTCCACGGATCGCCGCCTTCACTCCAGACGATCTCGAACAAGTCCTTGGCAATCTTTCCGGAGATCACCCGCGCCGCGATGAGGTCGAGAATGTCGCCGAGCTGGTCGGCCGAGATCGGAGACTGCTCGATCCCCTTGCCTTCCTTGTTGAGCCGCCCGAACAGCTCGTTGATCACCCAGTTCGCGGCAGTCTTGGCATCCCGGCCCTTGGCGACCGCTTCGTAGAAATCCGCCGTTGTTCGCTCGCCGACCAGCACTCCGGCATCGTAGGGCGACAGTCCGTAGTCGCGGATGAAGCGCGCTTTCTTCTCGTCGGGGAGTTCCGGCAGGTCGCCCGCGAGCGCCTCGACGTATTCGGCGGTGAGCTCGAGCGGCAGCAGGTCGGGGTCGGGGAAATAGCGGTAATCGTGGGCTTCCTCCTTGTTGCGCATCGAGCGCGTCTCGCCTTTGCCGGGATCGAACAGCCGCGTCTCCTGCTCGATCCTGCCGCCATCCTCGAGAATTCCGATCTGCCGGCGCGCCTCATATTCGATCGCCTGGCCGATGAAGCGGATCGAGTTGACGTTCTTGATTTCGCACCGCGTGCCGAGCGGCTCGCCCTGCCGCCGCACCGATACGTTCACGTCGGCGCGCAGGCTGCCCTTCTCCATGTCGCCGTCGCAGGTTCCAAGATAACGCAGGATCGCGCGCAGCTTGGCGAGATAGGCGCGCGCCTCTTCGGCCGAACGCAGGTCCGGCTTCGAGACGATCTCCATGAGCCCGACGCCGCAGCGGTTGAGATCGACGAGCGACATCGTGGCATGCTGCTCGTGCAGCGATTTCCCCGCATCCTGCTCGAGGTGCAGCCGCTCGATGCCGACCTTGACGGCTTCGCCGTCGGGCATGTCGACGGTCACTTCGCCCTCGCCGACCAGCGGGGACTTGTATTGGCTGATCTGGTAGCCCTGCGGCAGATCGGGATAAAAATAGTTCTTGCGGTCGAAGACCGACTTGAGGTGGATCCGCGCTTTCAGCCCGAGGCCGGTGCGGATCGCCTGGCGAACGCACTCCTCGTTGATGACCGGGAGCATGCCGGGCATGGCGGCATCGACGAGCGAGACCTGGGAATTCGGCGGATTGCCGAACGCGGTCGAGGCCCCGGAGAACAGCTTGGCCTTCGAGGTGACCTGCGCGTGCACCTCCATGCCGACGACGACTTCCCAATCGCCGGTCGCGCCCTTGAGCAGCTTGTTGGGTCTTTCCGCGACACTCATTGGCCGCCTCGTCCCGTTCTCGTCGACTTTGCTGCCGGCAACAATGCCGTCACGATCGCTTCCCATTCCATGTCGAGCGGGTCGGACGTCGCCGGACGTCCCGCCTTTCGGTACCAGTAACCGGCGTTGCCGAGATCGCCCTCGACCCGATGCAGGTAGGCATGCACCCAGGCAGCTTCCCGGCTCGGGTCGTCCTGCGCGAGCCCATGCGCGCGGTTCCAGTCGCCCTTCGCGGCCCACCACAGCGCTTCGAGCGCGGCCGCTCCAAGCGGCGGCGGGGCGGATCCGGACAGCGTGCTTTTGAATTCGGCAAGCGTCACGAACTGAATCCCTTTGTGAGTTCTGGCTGCGTGCCTATGAGAGGCGGCAAGCCGGCAATTTACCACCATCGCTCCGGCGAGAACCGTCCCGCCGCCTGCTCGATCACTTCCCCGAGCGCAAACAGGTTCTCTTCGTCGAACGGCCGGCCGATCAGCTGCAGCCCGAGCGGAAGCCCGTTGCGGTCGATCCCTGCCGGAACCGAGATGCCGGGCAGGCCCGCCATGTTTACGGTGACGGTGAACACGTCGTTCAAATACATCTCGATCGGATCGCCGGAGGATTTCTCGCCGACGCCGAATGCGGCGGAAGGCGTCGTCGGGGTCAGCATCGCCTGGATCCCGGCATCGAAATTGGTCTCGAAATCGCGCTTGATCAGGGTGCGGACCTTCTGCGCCCGCAAGTAATAGGCATCGTAATAGCCGGCGGAAAGCACATAGGTGCCGATCATGACGCGCCTGCGCACTTCCTTGCCGAATCCCGCCGCGCGCGTCCTCTCGTACATCTCCGTCACGTCCGTTCCGGGAACGCGCAGCCCGTAGCGAACGCCGTCATAGCGGGCAAGGTTCGAGGAGGCCTCCGCCGGCGCGACAATATAATAGGCCGGCAGCGCGTATTTCGTATGCGGGAGGGATACTTCGACAATCTCAGCGCCGGCCGCTTTGAGCCAATCGGCACCCTTGGCCCACAGCGCCTCGATCTCCGCCGGCATGCCGTCCACCCGATACTCCTTGGGAATGCCGATGCGCATGCCGCGGACGGAACGGCCGATCGCCTTCTCGTAATCGGGGACCGGCCGCTCGACCGAGGTCGTGTCCTTGGTATCCGCGCCTGCCATCGAGGTCAGCAGCATCGCGGCATCGCGCACGCTGCGCGCGAGCGGGCCGGCCTGATCGAGCGAGGACGCGAACGCCACGATGCCCCAGCGCGAGCAGCGACCGTAGGTGGGTTTCAATCCGACGATGCCGGTGAATGCCGCCGGCTGGCGGATCGAGCCCCCCGTGTCGGTGCCGATCGCACCGGGCGCAAGGCAGGCGGCGACCGCGGCGGCCGATCCGCCGGAGGAGCCGCCCGGCACGAGCTGGGTGTTGGCCCTGCGCCGCCAGGGCGAGATCACCGGCCCGCGGTGGGACGTCTCATTCGACGAGCCCATCGCGAACTCGTCGTTATTGGTCTTGCCGATCAGAACCGCCCCGTCGCGCCAGAGATTGGCCGTGACGGTGGACTCGTAGGCCGGCACGAACCGATCGAGGATGTGGCTGCAGGCACTGGTCGCAACTCCTGCCGTGCAGAACATGTCTTTGACCGCAATGGGAATCCCTTCCAGCGGCCGTGCGTCGCCCCTTGCGATACGCGCGTCCGCCGTCGCCGCCATGGTGCGGGCCTTGTCCGCGGTCTCCACCACGAAGGCGTTGAGAGAGCGCGCGCGCGCGATTGCCAAAAGGTGGGCATCGGCAAGCTCGACTGCGGTGAATTCCTTGTTCGCCAGCGCCGCGCGTGCCTCGGCGATCGTGAGGGTGGTGAGATCGGTCATGCTGCAATCGGTTCGGTCATGTGGCTCGCATCGGTCGTTGATGCGTGACGACCGAGATCCTCGGGTCTCGCTCCGCTCGCCCGAGGATGGCGGAAGACGCAGGGCACCTCATTCCACCACTTTGGGGACGAGGAAGAACTGATCCTCGCTCGCCGGCGCGTTCTGAAGAATGCTCGCGGGATCTCCGCCCTCGGTCACCACGTCGGCGCGCTTTTTCATCGCCATGGGCGTGACCGAGGTCATGGGTTCCACGCCGATCACGTCCACTTCGGAAAGCTGCTCGACGAAGGCGAGGATCGCGTTGAGCTCGGTCTGCAAGTGCTCGACCTCTTCGTTGGCGACGGCGATGCGGGCGAGATGCGCGATGCGACGCACGGTCGCGGCGTCAACGGACATGGTGGTTCTTTCCGAGCGGACCGAATGTGAATTGCGGCGACGCCCTATAGCAGACACGCGTTTCGTCCGGCAATGGAACGCCGCCCGGCTGAAAACGCAAACTCCCGGCAGGAGGCTTTCGCCTGCACGGCGCACCATGCCCCATGCTAAACCGCCGCATATGCCCGCCCTTGTTTTGCCGCTCGCCGAAATCGCGTCCCACCTGCCGCACCGGGGCGTTCTGGTCGGCCTCGATCTCGGAACCAAGACCATCGGGGTCGCGGTTTGCGACGCCGACCGGCGCCTTGCCGTCGGCATCGAGACCATTTCGCGCAAGGGCTTTCGGGTCGATGCCGCCCGGCTGCTCGATCTTGCCAAAGCGCGTCAGGCCGTCGGTTTCGTGCTGGGGCTGCCCATCAATATGGATGGCTCCGAAGGCCCGCGCGCCCAGTCGACGCGGGCGTTTGCCCGCAATTTCGCTCGAGAGACCGAGTTGCCGATCGCATTGTGGGACGAGCGCTGGTCGACTGCCGCGGTCGAGCGCGCGCTGATCGCCGCGGACACCAGCCGAGCCAAACGCGCGGCTGTAATCGACCAACATGCCGCGGCCTATATTCTCCAGGGGGCGTTGGACCGTCTGGCGCGATGGCAGCGCGACGCCGGCGGCTGACCGCTCGGCTCGCGTCAATCCGCCGGCAGCGCCCGATCCAACAGCCGCGCCACCTCCTCGCCGGCGAGACGAGCCGTCCCGTAGGTCGCGCCGTTCGGCTCCGCCAAGCGCGTCCGTGCGAACGTTTCGGCAGTGGCGGGCGCCCATTCATTGAGCGCGGCGACGGCTGCGAGCTGAGCGAGCCGCTCCACCGCGCCGCGGGCACTCGCCTCCGCCTCGGCACTGCGCAATGTCTTCATCACGAAGGTTGCCGCATCGCGCGCTCCCGGCAGATCTGTGGCAGCCTGCATGAGATCGGCGATGACGTTGCGGGCCGCCTCGCCGTCCCGGCTGAGCGCACGCAACACGTCGAGGCACATGACGTTGCCCGACCCTTCCCAGATCGCATTGAGCGGCGCCTCGCGATAGAGCCGCGCCGTCATGCCCTCCTCGACGTACCCGTTGCCGCCGAGGCACTCCAGCGCCTCGTAGATGAACCCGGGGGCGGCCTTGCACGCGAGATATTTGGCGGCGGGAATGAGCAGCCGCGCGCGCGCGGCTTCGAGCGGATCGGCGCCGGCGCGATCGACGGCGCGACAAAGCCGCATGACGAGCGCCACCGTAGCCTCGACCTGGAGCGCGAGGTCCGCCAGCACGGTCCGCATCATCGGCTGATCCGCCAGCTTGCGCTGGAACACCCGGCGATAGCGGGTATGGTGCACGGCCTGGGCGAGCGCCACCCGCATGAAACCGGCGGAAGCGATGGCGCAATCGAGTCGGGTGAGCTGCACCATCTCGATGATGGTCCGCACGCCCCTGCCCTCCTCGCCGACCCGCCAGCCGAACGCCTCGACGAATTCCACTTCCGAGGAGGCGTTCGAGCGATTTCCGAGCTTGTCCTTGAGCAGCTGCAGTTGCAGGCCGTTGACGGCGCCGTCGGGACGAAATCGCGGCACCAGAAAGCAGGTCAGTCCGTCGGGCGCCTGTGCCAGCACCAGGAACGCATCGCACATCGGCGCCGAAAAGAACCATTTATGGCCGGTGATGGCGTAACCGTCTCCGGCCGGCACCGCCCGGGTCGTATTCGCCCGCACGTCGGTGCCGCCCTGCTTTTCCGTCATGCCCATGCCGAGCGTGATGCCGGTTTTCTCCCACCACGGCCGAAAGCTCTTGTCGTAGGTGCGGGACAGGATCTTCGGGAGCAGGCGGTTGAGCACCGCAGGCTCGGCCGCAAGCGCCGCCACGCAGGCGCGCGTCATGGTGATCGGGCAGTTGTGTCCCGCCTCGATCTGATTGGACATGTAGAAACGGGCGGCGCGGGGCACTTCGCCCTCGGCATGGCTTCCATCGAGCCGCCACATCGAGCAATGGATGCCCTCGGCCATGCTTTCCGCCATGAAGCGATGGTAGGCCGGGTGGAATTCGACCACGTCGCGACGAAAGCCCTTGGGGTCGAAGGTCCTGAGCTTGGGAAGATTCTCGTTGGCGAGCCGGGCGTCTTCGAACATCTCCGCCGAGCCCCAGCGCTTGCCGAAGGCCGCGAGTGCCGCGGCATCGCTGCCGCCATCGTTCGCGGCGACGGCCTCCCGGAGCGGTCGATCCTGGCCATAAAGGTCGACGTCCTCGTAGGGCGGCGACTGGTTGAAGACATCGCTGGTATCGAGGCGAACGGGCGCGGTCATGGCGGCTTTCCTTCGGCCCCATGCTAGCACAATTGCGGCAGGCCTCCGGTCCATGGGTCGGCGTTGCGGAAAACGCCGCGGCCGCCTTGCCGGGAGCCACCGACTCCGCCTATAGAACTCGCTTTAATGAACATTGCGCCGAAATCCTCGTTCGTCCTCAGCCGCCGTCACCTGCTGGGCATCGAGGGGCTTTCCTCCGAAGACATCGCCGGCCTGCTCGACCTCGCCGAGGAATTCGTCGCGCTCAACCGTCAGATCGAGAAGAAGCGCGCTTCGCTGCGCGGCCGCACGCAGATCAACCTGTTCTTCGAAGCCTCGACCCGCACGCAGTCGTCATTCGAGCTCGCCGGCAAGCGTCTCGGCGCGGACGTGATGAACATGGCGGTCGGCGTCTCCGCCATGCGCAAGGGCGAGACGCTGCTCGACACCGCGATCACGCTGAACGCCATGCGGCCGGACATTCTGGTGGTCCGGCACCATGCTTCCGGTGCGGTCGAGCTATTGGCCCAGAAGGTTGACGGCTCGGTCATCAACGCCGGCGACGGCGCGCACGAGCATCCCACGCAAGCCTTGCTCGACGCGCTCACCATCCGCCGCAACAAGGGCCGGATCGAGCGGCTCGTCGTGGTGATCTGCGGCGACATCCTGCATTCGCGCGTCGCGCGTTCCAATATCCTGCTGCTCAACACGCTGGGCGCGCGCGTGCGCGTGGTCGCTCCCTCCACGCTGCTGCCGGCCGGCGTCGAGCAGCTCGGCGTCGAAGTCTGCCGCGACATGCGCGAGGGCTTGGCGGACGCCGACATCGTCATGATGCTGCGGCTGCAGCGCGAGCGCATGAACGGCTCGCTGGTGCCGTCGGTCCAGGAGTATTTCCACTATTACGGGCTCGACCAGAAGAAGCTCGGCTACGCCAAGCCCGACGCGCTGGTCATGCATCCCGGGCCGATGAATCGCGGTGTCGAGATCGACTCGAGCGTCGCCGACGGCGCGCAATCCCTGATCCGCGAGCAGGTGGAGATGGGGGTCGCGGTGCGGATGGCCGTGCTCGAAGCGCTCTCGCGCAACCTGCCGAACGCGTGAGCGCCGATGCTCGCCGACCCGCGCCCGATCCTGCTTGCCAACGCGCGCATCGTCGATCCGTCGCGCGACCTCGATGAGCCCGGCGACGTGCTGATCGTCGATGGGCTGATCCGGGACGCGCGCCGCGGCATCCGCGCCTCGGGCGTGCCGGAGGGAACCGAGACCATCGAGTGCCGCGGCCGGGTCGTCGCCCCGGGTCTCGTCGACATGCGCGCCTTCGTCGGCGAGCCCGGGGCCGAGCACCGCGAGACGCTGGCTTCGGCGAGCCGCGCCGCGGCCGCGGGCGGCGTGACGACGATCGTGTGCCAGCCCGAGACCACGCCGGTGATCGACGATCCGGCGATCGTCGATTTCGTGCTGCGTCGCGCCCGGGATACCGCCATCGTGCACGTGCATCCGATGGCGGCGCTCACCAAGGGGCTCGGCGGCCAGGAGATGGCCGAGATCGGTCTGTTGCGCGCCTCCGGCGCGGTCGCGTTCACCGACGGGGCGAGAAGCGTGACCAATGCTCAGGTCATGCGACGGGCTCTCGCCTATGCGCGCGACTTCGACGCGCTCGTGGTCCATCACACCGAGGATCCCGATCTCATCGGCGAAGGCGTGATGAACGAAGGCGCGTTTGCGACGCGGCTGGGTCTGCACGGCATTCCGAGCGCGGCCGAGAGCATCATGCTCGAGCGCGACGTTCGTCTGGTGGCGCTCACCGGCAGCCGCTATCACGCCGCCTCGGTCACCTGCCGGGATTCGCTCGAGGTTCTGCGCCGCGCCAAGGACCGCGGCCTTGCGGTCACCGCAGCCGCCTCCATCAACCACCTCACCCTCAACGAGATCGACATCGGCTCCTACCGCACCTTCTTCAAGGTCGCGCCGCCGTTGCGGGCCGAGGAGGATCGCGCCGGCTTGGTCGCGGCCCTAGGCGCCGGGCTCATCGACGTCGTGATGTCCGACCACAATCCGCAAGACGTCGAGGTCAAGCGCCTGCCGTTCGCGGAAGCCGCGGCCGGCGCCATCGGCATCGAGACCATGCTGGCGGCGGGCTTGCGCCTGGTCCATGGCGGCGAGGTGTCGCTGCTCACGCTGTTCAACGCCATGTCCACGCGGCCGGCGCTGCTGTTGGGCCTCGCCGGTGGAACCTTGCGGCCCGGCGCGCCTGCCGACGTCATCGTGGTGGATCTCGACGCGCCATGGGTGCTCGATCCGGCAAGCCTCAAATCGAAATGCAAGAACACGCCGTTCGACGAGGCCAAGCTGCAAGGCCGGACCGTGCGCACCATCGTCGGCGGCCGCACCGTCTACGAATACATCTGAGCACCTACAGGTGAGCACCGGCGCGATTTACGCGCCCGGCAGGCAGACAGCCCATGCTGCATCCGATCAACTGGTCGCTCGCATTGCCGTATTATTCGGCCGCCCTGATCTTCGGCTATCTGGTCGGCTCGATCCCGTTCGGCGTGATCCTCACCCGGCTTGCCGGCACCGCCGACCTGCGTTCCATCGGCTCGGGCAACATCGGCGCCACCAACGTTCTGCGCACCGGCCATCAGGGCCTCGCCGCCGCGACCCTGCTCTGCGACGTGCTCAAAGGCACCGTCGCGGTTCTCGTGATGGATTGGCTGTGGGGCCGCGATCACGCCCTCATCGCCGGGCTCGGCGCGTTCCTGGGCCATCTCTTCCCGGTCTGGCTCAAGTTCCGCGGCGGCAAGGGCGTTGCGACCTATCTGGGCATTCTGCTCGGATTGGCGCCCTGGCCCGGCGCGGCGGCATTCGCGGCGATCTGGCTCGCCGTGGCGGGCCTGACCCGGTATTCCTCGCTCGCGGCTTTGGTGGCGAGCGCGGCAACCCCGGCCGTGCTGTGGGCGAACGACGACCGTCAGGAGGCGCTTTGGTTCGTGCTGCTCACGGTCCTGGTGTTCGTGATGCACCACGCCAATATCGCCAGGCTCGTCTCCGGCACCGAGGGAAAAATCGGTGGTAACCGGAGAGCTTCTTGAATGAAATCACGAAGTTGGGTGGCTTCAATTCGTCAACATACTACATTAAGATTGTAACCACCTGTTTCCCAACCAAAACTAGAAGGACCCCAGCCATGACGCTGGACCACTCGGTTCGGGTGCTCACCAGAACAGGCTTCCGCCGCACCACATTTCGCAGGCCTGGTGGCGCCTCGCGTTGTAGATGACCGCGTCGACGCAGGCGCCGTGAATCTCGCCGCTGAGGAACTGGACCTGCTCGCCCGCAAGCCAGCGACCTCCGCAAGCCGGCGTCTTCGCCGAAAACCGCGCGGCGTTGATGATGAAGCGATCGCCGTAGGCGTTCTTCACGATCTCGATGACGTGGCGTTCCGGCGGAAGCACGATGGCGTGGCGATAGACGACGTGCCGGTGGCGCACTTTCGAGCCTTCGAGCTCGGCCGCCTGCGACAGCCCCACGCCCAATGCAGCCAGCGTGAATGCCAGCACGCAAAGCCCGATACCGCGATGCTTCATCGGAGATGCTCCCTGTCCCGGCGGGATGATACAGCATTGTCTCGGGCTTTCGAAGCCGGGATGTTGGCGCTGGCGGCATCGTCAACAGGGGCCGGTGCGGGTGCGGACCTGCCAGGGATGCGGGGAGCCAAGCTACGAGTCAGCTCGATGCACTTGGGGTCTGCAAACCGCGAAAGCCGCCCCGCCGCATTGCGGTCAGGAGCGCCAGCTCTTGAGCCGGCATCGGCCGGCCGAAAAAGAACCCCTGGGCCACATCGAAACCGACGTCCTGGACAGCGGCCAGATCCTCTCTCGTCTCCACGCCCACCGCGGCCGCCCTCGCCCCAAAGCGGTGAGCCACCTCAACCATGGTTCGGCACAGAGCCCGTGCGAGCTGGTCCGAGGCGCAGCCCGAGACGAATTGTCTGCCGACCTTGATTTCGGAAAATGGGAACGGCTCGGCGTTCGCCAGGGACGGCGGACAGGACGCCAGGTTGTCCGCCGAAATGCGGATCTTGAACTTTCTGAGCTGGGCCGCCAGCTGCACCAGCTGATCCGAGTACCGCAGTGCATCGGCTTCATTGAGTTCCACGATAATGCCGGCAAAACGCGGGTGAATGGGAACGTGATTACGGAAAAATCTCATGAATTTCGGTTCCTCCAGCAGGCACATGGGGAGATTGATCGCGATCTCGAAAGCCCGCCGTTCATCCATGAACGCGATCCAGTCGGACAATGCTTTCTCGATGACGAATTGCGACAGCAAACGCATCTTTGGATCCGTCGATTCGGGCAGGAAGCACGACGGCGGGAGAAGGCCCAGGCTGGGATGCAATATTCGAACAAGGGCTTCGGCGCCACACACCGAGAGCGAATGCACATCTACTTTCGGCTGATACCAAAGCTCCATCCAGCCGTTGCGAATAGCCTCCGCTACATCGACAGCCAATTCGGTGCCCGGCGCAGGCGGTTGGAAATGATGCAGGCTTGCTTCTATGTTCTTCAATCGCAACGGCTTCGAAACGCACGGTAACATCTTGAGACGATGGTCTCTGCCTACCTGTCGCAACTTGGATCTGGCGAACGAATCGCGGCTGCCGACAGGAATGATGCCTCCAGCAAATTGATTTGCCTCCAGTGCGCGGACCATCTCAACAGCATCGAAATCCTGCAGCGATACATCCAGCACGATAAGGTGAGGCGTTTTGGCTTGGAAAGCGTCGAAAAGATCTGCGGCTCGGGTGAAATCCCTGCACGCGAAACCGTGCGCCAGCAGGGCTTCCGCGATGCAGATGCGCGAGTGGGCCTCGCTGTCCGCAATATAGGCGCTCGGACCGATAGACCGGCTGTCCAATCGCGCTTGCGCGCCGTCCATGGGGGGCCTCCTTAAGTCAGGTTGCCCCCTGCCTTTCGGTAGAGTTCTCTAGAGAGGGGATATTAAGAACGGTACCCAACGAAGCCACGAATTTTTTGACAATTCTCATGAAACATTTTCGATCGCGGCCCGCTGTCGGACGTGCCGGGGATGTGGGGAGCAGCGGCAGCGACCCGCCCTCGTCTCCGCAGGCGGGAATGGATCGGCCGGCTGCGGCGCATTCGCAGCGAGGATGGCTAGAGGCGGGCCT
>WNGQ01001320.1_pt1 | contig 25785 bp, 23 predicted proteins | sample 5407661 | NCBI WGS metagenome assembly WNGQ01 (sample SAMN13153382, study PRJNA577476) | soil metagenome | isolation source: 60 cm soil or saprolite under Garry oak tree replicate 2 | place: USA:California | collected 2016-06-15 | reverse complement strand
GCTTCGCACGCTGTGGGAGCATGCGGGCGAGATGGTTGACGTCTATCGGCGCGGTGAGCAGCGACTATACAAAATGCTATTCGCCTCCGATCATCCGGCCGGGAAAGCGATCTCTGACTGGATCAAGTCTCATTCCAGCGAACAGCCCCAAGGAGAACTGTTCCCTAAACACCCGTAGCAAGTTCCACCGGGTACTCGTTCCACTCTCGTCCATCGAGTAGCCGCCCGCCGGTTTTCGCCGTCCGTCCTCCCCACTGCTTCCAGAAAAACGCGACGCCCTGACGCACGCAGAGGTCCCTTAGCCCCCGCGCCCAAGCAGGATTGCAAGACCGATGACCGAGACCGCTCTCTCCTCCGCCGATTACCCACTCCACTCCGTCGAGGTTGAGGCCATCCACCGGTCCGAGGAGAGGCTCGGCACTGATGAAGCGCACCGCGGCCGGAATCTGCCTCAGGTGGTCGGCCCGTTGTGCAACCTCCATGTCCTCGATGGATGTCCCCATCCAGATGTTCTCCGTCCAAGAGAGCCGATCCGAAAGACGCAGGGCCCGCTCAGGTCTCTTGGTAAGCACCTGGAACTGATGCCAGTGCGCGCGATTCATCACGTCGAAAACGCGCTGAATAAGGTCGAATGAGAAATGGGCGTGGAACACGTCCGACATGCTGTTGACAAAGACACGTCTCGGCTCGCGCCACCGGAGTGGCTGCTCGAGCCGCGACTCCCAGAACCGTGGAGCGAAGGGGTCCTGTCTATTCGTCGGCGTGTCCTTCACCGGGGTTCCGCGAAGGTAGGCGTCGCGCACCTTGGTTTGTGCCAGCGTCAGGGCGTAGCAGTTGTCGCAGCCGCGGGAGATCTTCGTACAGCCCGTCATGGGATTCCAGGTCGCGTCGGTCCACTGGATGCCGGTCTTCAGACCCATCGAGACCTCCTTTAGCGGTGCCGGCAAATACCCGAAAGAATACCGAACATATCATTGGAAGTCAATGTTTTACAGGCGATTATGGCGAGCCCTATGCAACGTGGCATATGGGTCGTGGGAAGGCGGATCACCGGTGACGTCATTAATGTTGCCGATAAATGTCAATACACCAACAAGCGGCGCCGCCGATTCAACGCAATCTGGACGCATAGGATCGGGGAACGGGACACGCGGCTTACGTGTCCCGTTTCCCCTTTTCCGTTTCCCGAGTCAGTTGCTCGATGCCGGCCTTCGATACGCGATGTGAGACCAACGGGAGCGCCTTTTCGGTGAGCTTGTCCGCCACCACGATCGCCTGACCCAGTGCTTCGAACCCGAGCTTGATCCCCGCCGGATCGCGCGCGAACACCGACGCGATCGGCTCGCCGGCCAGCACTTTGTCTCCGGGATTCACCGTGATCACGAAGCCGACCGTGGGATCGACTTGGTCGTCGACCGTGAGACGCCCACCGCCCATCGCCACGACGGCCCGCCCCACGACCTTGGGGTCGACCCGGACGACGACGCCCGTGCGCGGCGCCTTGTACACCTCGACTTCCTTGGCCTGCGGCAGCACGGACGCATCCTCCACCACGCCGGGATTGCCGCCCTGCGCCTCGATCATGCGCTCGAATTTCTCGGCCGCGAGGCCGGAGCCGAGGGCGTTCTCGAGCCGCTGACGCGCCTTCTTGGACGTCCGTTCCACGCCCGCGGCGAGCAGCATCTCGACGCCCAGGGCGTAGGTCACGTCCATGAGGTCGGGGGGGCCCTCGCCCCGCAGCGCGAGGATCGCCTCCTCGGTCTCGAGCGCGTTGCCGCAGGCGCGGCCCAGCGGGCGATCCATGGCGGTGAGCAGCGCGACGGTCGGGCAGCCGCGGTCCTCGCCCAGCGCGATCATCGTCTGCGCGAGCTCCAGGCTCTGCTCGAGCGCGGGGAGGAAGGCGCCGCTGCCGCGCTTCACGTCGAGCACGAGGGCGTTCAACCCTTCGGCCAGTTTTTTCGACATGATGCTGGCGGCGATGAGCGGGATGGCCTCGACCGTGCCCGTCACGTCGCGCAACGCGTAGATGCGACGGTCGGCGGGCGCGATCTCCGGCGTCTGCCCGATCATCGCGCATCCGATCTTCATGACCTGGGCCCGAACCTCGGCGAGCGACAGGGCGGTGCGGAACCCCGGAATGGCTTCGAGCTTGTCGAGCGTGCCGCCGGTATGGCCGAGGCCCCGCCCCGACATCATCGGCACGGCGACGCCGCACGCGGCGACGAGCGGCGCCAGCACGAGCGATACCTTGTCGCCCACCCCTCCCGTCGAATGCTTGTCGACGCGGGGCGTGGCCCACGAATCGAACGAGAGCCGCTGGCCCGAGGCGAGCATGGCGTCGGTGAGTGCCGCGAGCTCGTGACGCTCGAGTCCGCGCAGCAGCACCGCCATCAGCAACGCCGACATCTGGTAGTCGGGAATGCGCCCGTCGGTGTAGGCGGCGACCAGGGCGGACCATTCCTCCGGGGTGAGGGCGCCGCCGTCGCGCTTGCGCTCGATGAGCGGGACCACCAACATTACCGCCCCGCTCCCGTCCGGAGTCGCTGATGCGCGGTTTCAGGTTCCTCGTGCTCGTGTGCCTCGCCGGTCCCTCGCTGCTCGCCGGCCAGGGGCGGCCCACGGTGGCGGAGCACATCGCGCGGGGCGATAGCGCCTACACCGCGCTCGCGCCGCAGCAGGCCCTGGCCCACTATCGCGCGGCGCTCGCCCTCGACTCGCTCAACTACCAGGCGCTGTGGAAAGCGGGCCGCGAGCTCGTGGACATCGCCAAGCAGATCACGGGCAAGAACGATTCGTCCAAGCACCTGCGGGACAGTCTCTATACCGAGGCGCGCGACTTGGGCGAGGCCGCCGTGCGCATGAACCCCAACGGAGCCGACGGTCACTTCACCATCGGCCAGGCCCTGGGTCGCCTGTCCCGCACCAAGGGGGGCAAAGAGCGGGTGCGCTTCGCCAAGATCATCTATGATGAAGGGATGAAGGCGATCGAGCTCGACTCGACCCACGACGGCGCCTGTCACCTGGTCGGCGCGTGGCATGCCGAGGTCAAGCGGCTGTCGGGGTTCGAGAAATTCTTCGCCAAAACGCTCTTTGGGGGCGGCTTCCTCGACAAGGGCAACTGGGACGACGCCCAGAAGTACCTCGCGAAGGCCGTCGCGCTCAAGCCGCAGAACGTCTTTCACCGGTTGGAGCTCGGCGAAGTGTACGTCGATCTCGGGCATTACTCCAAGGCGCGCGAGCAATTCGCCGCGATCGCGTCCCTTCCCATCGCCGACGTGCTCGACCACGAATACAAGCAGGAAGCCAAGCAGCTCCTCGAAGACATCAAGGGTGAAAAGGACGAGACCTAGCGCTTCATCAGGCGCTCGATCTCGGCCGTCGTCTTCGGCGCCTTGCCGGAGAGCCACTCCGCGCCCGTGGGCGTAACGAGCACGTCGTCTTCGATCCGTACCCCCAGCGCTTCCGCCGGCAGGTAGATCCCCGGCTCGAGCGTGAGCACCATCCCCGGCTTGAGGGGCGTGCCGTAGTCCCCGACGTCGTGCACGTCCATGCCGAGCCAGTGCCCCAGGCCATGAATGAAGTACGCGTCGCACGATTGCTCGCCGCACAGCGTGCCCGAATGGGCGCGCATGTATTCTCGGGCGATCCGGTTGAGCTGGGCGACCGTGGCACCGGGACGGGTGGAATCGAACGCTGCCTGCTGCGTGGCCAGTACCAGGTCGTAGATCGCTTTCTGGCGCGGCGTGAACTTCCCGTTCACCGGAAAGGTGCGCGTCACGTCGGCGGTGTACTGCCCCCACTCGGCCGCCGCATCCACGACGACCAGGTCGCCGTCTTTCGTCTGGCGCCGGTTCACATCGTAGTGGAGGGTGGTGCTGTTGGGGCCGCTGCCCACGATCGACGGATACCCGACCCGGTCCGCGCCGTTGCGGCGGAAGCCGGCCTCCAGCGCGGCCTCGATCTCGTACTCCCACATGCCCGGACGTGCGGCCTGCATCGCGGCGACGTGCCCCGCCGCGGAGATATCGACCGCACGGCGCATGCGGGCGATCTCGTCGGCGTCCTTCACGAGCCGCATCGAGTCGACCAGGGGCCGCAGGTTGCGGACGTCGCGTCCGGCGAAGACGAGCTCCTTGAGGCGCGTTTCATCCCGCGTGGTGACGTCGAGCGGCGCATACACGGGCCCGGCGGCGCGGAACAGGGCCGTCGAGAGCATACGGTCGAGCGAGTCCGTGGGCAGTACGCGGCTGATGCCGGAGAGCCGCACCGCCGTGCTGTCGGGCCCGAGCCGGAGGCCGGTCCAGCGCTCCTGCGATGGGTTGCGCGGCGAGAGGAAGAGCACGGTGCCCGCGGCGTCGCCGCCCGCCACGATCAGCAGCCACGCATCCTGGGTCTCGAGCCCCGTCAGATAAAAGAAGGTATTGCTCTGGCGGAAATCGTTGTCCTGGACGTAGTCGCGCTCGAGGTCCCGCTCGTGCCCCGCGGGAATCAGGGCGACGCCGCGGCCGATGCGGGCCGCCAGCATGCGGCGCCGGAGCGCGACCGCCGCCGTGTCGACCGGGCGACCCATGCCCGGCAATTCCGGGACGGGCGTCCACGCCCCGATCGGCTGGACCGGCACGGGCGTGGGGGGCGTGGGGGGCGGGGGGGCCGGCGCCTTGGAGCGGGCCTGCGCGCCCGCGACGGCGGTGAACGTCACGGCGACGACGACGAATGCGGAAGGTCGCATGGGCTCGGAAGCTACCGCGCGTGATGCGACGCGGCAACTTGACGCCGCCTCCGCCGCGGACGCAAACTATGCCATGCCTTCGTCCAGCGCGGCCGCGACTGCCGACGGTGAACGTCTCGCGGCACGGGTGGCCGAGCTCGAGCGCGAGCGCACGCATCTCCTCGCGGTGATCGAGATCCTCAAGGAAGTCTCCACCTCGCTCCACTTCATCGACATCCTACAGGCGATCGCGCGCAAGCTGGGCGAGGCGTTCGGCCTCGACCGCTGCTCCATCTTCCTCGCGGAGCGGGGCGGCAAGACCGTGCGGCTCGTGGCGTCCTACGAGGATCCGACGATCCGCAACTACATGGTGGATCTGGAGCGGTATCCGGAGCTGAAGCGCGCCATGCAGAGCGGCGAGACGGTGTTCATCCCCGATGCGGCGACCGATCCGAGCTTGAAACACGTCAAGGGCGAGCTGATCAACCGCCGCGTGAGGTCCATCACCGTGGTACCGATCACGTGGCGTGGCGTGTCGATCGGCGCGATCTTCCTGCGCACGTTTCGCGACGGACCCACCTTCTCCGACGACGACGTCCGGTTCGTGCAGGTGGTGGCGTCGCTCACCGCCCAGGCGCTGCGCAACGCGCACCGCTACGAGCGCCTCGCCCAGCGGCAGCAGGAGACCGGCGAGGCGATGCGCCGCATGGAGCTCGAGCGGGTGGCCCTGCTGTCCTTCCTGCGGCGGCTGCTCGGCGCGTTCGGAGAGCGCGAGGGCGCATGGGCGGAAGGGCTGCTGCCGCGCGCCAGCGCGGAGGAGCTCGACCGGCTGGTCGGTGTCGCGATGGCCGTGATCCAAGAAGAAGCCAAAGGAAGGTGAAGGGCCTCGCCGCACGAGCCGCCGAGCTGCGGCGGCTCCTCGAGCGCGCCAACCACGCCTACTACGTACTCGACAAGCCGATCATGTCGGATGCCGAGTATGACCGCCTGTTCCGCGAGCTGCAGGAGCTCGAGGCCGCACACCCGGAGCTGCGCACCCCCGACAGCCCCACCCACCGCATCGGCGCCGAGCCGTCCGAGAAGTTCCGCAAGCATCGCCACCTCGTGCCCATGCTGTCGCTCGCCAACGCGTTCAGCGAAGCGGAGCTCGTCGAGTGGGAGGACCGGAATGCGCGCCTGGCGCCGGAGGTCCGCGCCGCAGGGTACACGCTCGAGGTGAAGATCGACGGCGCGGCGGTGAGCCTCACCTATGCCGATGGCCTGCTCACCGTCGGCACGACGCGCGGCAATGGCATGGAGGGCGAGGACGTGACCGCCAATCTGCGCACGATCGGGGAGGTCCCGCTGCGGCTCAAAGGAAAGATCTGGCCCAAGCTGATGGAGGTGCGCGGCGAGGTGTATCTCTCCAAGTCCCGGTTCGCCACGCTGAACCAGGAGCGCGAGCAGGCCGGCGAGCCCACGTTCGCCAATCCCCGCAACGCCGCGGCCGGAGCGCTGCGCCAGCTCGACCCCAAAGTCACGCGCAGCCGCAGGCTCCGTATCTTCTGCTTCCACATCGAAGCGCCCGGCCAGAAGCTGACGGTGGAGACCCAGCACGCGCTGCTCGAGCGGCTGGTCGCCTGGGGCTTCCCGGTGGAGCCACACCACACGTTGGTCCCCGACCTGGCGCAGGCGCATCCGGAGGTGGCGAAGCTCGAGGCGCTGCTGCCCCAGCTCGACTACGGCGCCGACGGCGTCGTCGTGAAAGTGAACCCCCTGCGGCTGCACGCCGAGCTCGGGACGGTGGGACACCGGGAGCCGCGCTGGGCGGTGGCCCGCAAGTTCGCGCCCGAGGTGCAGGTCACCCGACTCAAGGAGATCCGCATCAACGTGGGCCGCACCGGGGCGCTCAACCCGTACGCCGTCCTCGAGCCGGTCGAGATCGGCGGCGTCATGGTCTCGACAGCCACGCTCCACAACTTCGAATTGATCAAAGCGAAGGACATCCGGGAAGGCGACTTCGTGGAGGTCACGCGCGCGGGTGAAGTCATTCCCCAGGTGCTGGGTCCGGTGATCAAGAAGGGAACGCGCAGGGGCAAGCCGTACCAACCGCCCGAGCGTTGCCCGGTCTGTAAGTCGAAGGTGGAGCACCCGAAGGACGAAGTGATGGTGTACTGCCCGAACGTTTCCTGTCCCGGCCGGGTGTTCGAGAGCATCGTCCACTTCGCGTCGCGCGGCGCACTGGACATCCGGGGGCTCGGGCCCGAGCGCGTCAAAGCCCTGCTCGACGCCAAGCTGATCGAGAACGTGGCGGACCTGTACGATCGCAAGAAGGTGAACCTGATGCACCTGCTCGCGCTGGAGGGATTCGCCGAGAAATCCGCCCAGCAGCTGCTCGACGCCATCGAGGCGTCCAAGCGCCAGCCGCTGTCCACCTTGCTGTTTGCCCTGGGGGTCCGCCACGTCGGCGCCCAGGGAGCGAAGCTCCTGGCGCGGGATTTCGGCACCATGAGGGCCATCGCCAAGGCCAGCGCCGACGAGATCGGCAAGATCCGCGGTATCGGGCCGGCGATCGCGGAGGCGGTCGTCGGGTTTTTCGCCGACCCCCAGAACCAGAAGCTGGCGAAGCGCCTCGAGGAGCTCGGCCTCAATATGGAAGAGCCGACGACGGCCGAGTCGAAGGGGCCGCTGGCCGGTCAAACGTTCGTGATCACCGGAACGCTGCCCTCGCTCTCGCGCGCCAGGGCCGCGGAGCTGATCGAGGCCGCGGGCGGGCATGTCACCGACAGCGTGTCGAAGAGGACCACGGCGGTGGTCGTCGGGGCCGACGCGGGGTCGAAGCTCGAGAAGGCGAAGGCGCTCGGCATCCCGGTCATCGACGAGGCGGAACTCTTGCGCCGCGCCCGCGTCAAACCCTAAGTTGGCGTCCCATATGAGCGCCCCGGTCCACCCCACGGCCGCGACCGATGGCCTCACGATCGGCCGCGGCGCCCTACAGCAGCTCCACCGCAGCCTGCTCCGCGACGCCGCCGATGCCGCGATCCCCATTCTTCAGGAAGTCGGCTTCGCCGCCGGCGAGGGCATCTACCAGGCATTCTGCGCCTGGCTGCCCCGCGAGGGCGGCGTGCCACACCCCGGCGACCTGGACGCCGGCCGGCTGAACGACGTGCTGTCCGCCTTCTTTCAGGCGATCGGCTGGGGCGCCGTGAACGTCGCCCCGATGGGCAACGCGGCACTGGTCGTGGATTCGGTGGATTGGGCGGAAGCCGATCCCGGCAGCGCCCAGACGCCGATGTGTTTTTTTTCGTCCGGCATGCTGGCGGACTTCCTGGGGCGGCTGTCGGGCGAGCCCGTCGCCGTGATGGAAGTGGAATGCCGCTCCCGCAACGACGGGCGCTGTCGCTTCTTGTCGGCGTCGCCCGATACGCTCAACACCGTCTACGCGCAAATGACCGAAGGGCGAGACTACACGGAGGTGTTGGGCGCCCGCCACTAGAAATCGAGCGGACGGGGGCCGGGGAGACCTGGTTGCGCGGCTCGCGCGGGAGCAGCCGCTGCTGCGCGACGTGCTCGCGCAACTGGTGTCGCTGCAGCGCGCCGCGTAGCTCAGCGCCGGGCCACGCTCACGCCGTCGAGCAGCACCGACGGCGTGTAGCGCGCGCCGGCCCACCGCGCGTCGGTTCCGAAGCCACCCACACGCTTCCACAGGTGGTAGGCGTTTCCCGCGACCGCGGCGTCCTTCACGCGGCCGCTGATCGCGCCGCGTTCCACGCGGTAGGCGAGCGCCACCGGATGGCTGAATGCCCCGCCGATGACATTGCCCTGCCCCACGCCGATCAATTCGTCCACGAGCAGGCCGTCCCGGACATCCCGCAGCAGGCCGCCACCGAGTTCCGGTGACCCTCCCCCTGACCCCTGATCCCCAACCCCCAGCACCAGGTTCGTATATCCCGGCACCGGCTTTCCGAAGATCGTGCGCTGCCCGTGGCCCGTGCTCTGGGTGCCGGCGCGCGCCGCCGTCTCGAGGTCATAAACGAACCGTCGCACGACGCCACGTTCCACGAGACAGGTGGTTCGCGAGGGGACACATTCGTCGTCCACGGGACGGGAGGCAGCACGACCGGCGCGCAGCGCATCGTCGGTGAGCGAGAACCTGGTGTCGAACACCTGCTCGCCGATGCGCGCGGCCAGGGGCGAGATGCCCTGCAACACGGCCTTGCCGGAGAGCGCCTGGGTGACGGGCAGCATCAGCGCGGACAGGCCGAGCGGCGTGAAGATCACGGGCAGCGCCCCCTGCGGCGGGGCCACCACGCGGAGTGCGTGCTCGAACCGCGCGTTGACCGAGCCGACCAGCGCGGAGACGGCGTCGTCGCCGGGAAGGTCGGCGCCCTCGACGGCGTCCCCGATCGCCAGCACGTCGTCGCCCGCGATGCGCCACAGCTCGGCGCTGATCCCGATCGCCGTCGAGCGGTACGCCCCGGCGCCACCGGCCGAGTTGGCGACCCGCGTCTCGGCGGTTTCGCGCTCGAGCGTGACGTTGACCCGGCACCCCTCGCGCTCGAGCCGCTCGAGGAGCGAGCGCCCGATGCCGATCAGCTCGTCCAGGGAGGCGTTGGCCGCACGGTCGAAGTAGCTGGCCAGAGCGGGCAGCGGCGCCGGCCCCGGAAACTCGAGGTCCAGCGACTCGCCCAGCTCGGCGGAGGCCAACGCCCGGACCAGGACATCATCGGTGGAGCCGTCGACCGCCGTCGTGCCCGCGACGCCGACGCGTCCGCGATGGCGCACGCGGACATTCACGCCCGCTTCTTCCGCGACACCGGCCGCCTTGAGGCGACCCCATTCGAACGCTACCGACGTCCGCTCCACCTGCCGCCACAGCGCGTCCGCTCCACCGTCGGCCCGGCGGCGCGCCCGCTCCAGCAGCCGTTCGATCACGCCGAGCCTGCGGGCACGTCGCCTCCGACGAGCGCCTCCTCGATGCGCACGTGCGGCGCCCCCTCGGTGACCGGCAGGGGCGCCTGCCCGCCCTTGCCGCAGCCGCCGCCCATCTGATTCCAGCGGAAGTCGCCGGCGATGTGGTCGATCCGGTCGAGCGTCTGGAACAGGTTGCCTGCGAGCACCACATCCTTCACGAGCTCGGCGAGGTGACCGTCCCTGATCATGCGGCCGTAGGCCGCCGTGAAGGAGAAGTTTTCGAGCAGGGTCTGGCCGCCGAAGGCGCCGCAGGCATAGACGCCGAGTTTCACGTCGCGGATCAGGTCGTCGAGGCTGCCCTGCCCGTTCGCGATGTAGGTGTTGGTCATGCGGACGATCGGCGGGTGCCGGAACGAAATGGCGCGGGCGTTGCCCGTGGCCCGCTCTCCCATGGTGGCCGCCGTCTCGCGCGAGTGCAGCCGGCCCACCAGGATGCCCGCGTTGATGAGCGGGGTGTCCTGCGTGGGCGTGCCTTCGTCGTCGAACGGCAGAGTGCCGCGCAGGCCGGGGGCGGCGCCGTTATCGCCCACGCTCAAGGCCGGCTTCCCGAAGCGCCGGCCCAGCGTCATCATCTCCCGCGCCTGCGGATTCTCGTAGACGAAGTCGGCCTCGGAGAGATGTCCGAACGCTTCGTGGATGAACACCCCGGCGAGCTCGGGGTCGAGGATGACGGGGTACGCGCCGCCCGTCACCATGGGCGCGTCGAGCAGCTGCACAGCGCGCTCGGCGGCCTGCCGGAACCCGGGGGCCTTGTCCTGGACCGAGCTCCAGCCGCGGCGCAATCCGATGGACTCGAGCCCTTTCTCGATCGTCCCGTCGCGTCGCGCCACGGCCGTTCCCGAGAGCGTCACTTCGGGCCGGAGCTCGTGCAGCGCGGTGCCATCGGAGTTCACGTACCAGTACTCACTCACCTCGTCGCGGTAGGTCGCGACGGTGTCCACGACGCGGTCGCTCACGGCGAGCAGCTCGCCGTTGTACGCTTCGAGCAGGCGCTTCTTCTCGGCGATGGGGATGCCGCGCACGTCGCCGTCGAGATCGAGGATCGCATCGGCCTGGTGGGGCGCGACGTCGGCGAGGCGGATCGGGGGCGTCACGCGCACGGCGCGCGACAACTCCACGGCGCGGGCCACCATCGCCTCGAGCCGATCCAGCGACGTGAACGAGGCGACGCCCCAGCCGCCGCCGGCGGAGAGGGCGCGCACGAAGCCTCCCTGGTCCTCGCTCGCGGTGGCGGATTCGAGCCGCCGCCCGCGAAACGTCACGGCGGTGCTCCAGGTACGTTCGACGCGGATTTCGGTGTAGTCGGCGCGGGAGCGCCCCAGCGCCGCGGTGAGTCGGTCGATCAACCCCCGAGTTCCTTGAGCTTCGCGGCGTAGTCGGGCCGCATCACGATCTCCCCGTCGATGATCACCTCGCGGTCCCAGGGGAGGATGATGAAGTTGTCCGTCTGCAGGGCGTAGAAGTCCGGCTGGTATTCGCCGGTGCGGAAGGAGACGGCCGTCTTGACGGCGGCCGGCTTGAGCTCGCGCACGGCGTTGAGGCCGAGCTTCATGGTGGCGCCGGTGTCGCACGTTTCGTCCACGATCAGCACGCGGCGACCGACCACGATGCGCGGCGGGCCGGCGATCACCACGGGCCGGCCGCCGCTCTCCGTACGCGTGATGGCCATCGACGCGAAATCACGCTGCAGGATGGTCGCCACCACCGCCCCCGGGATGACGCCCGCACGCGCGATGCCGATCACGACGTCGGGATCGTACTCCCGGAAGATCTTGAGGGCGAGCGCGCGGCACATTTCACCGAAGAACGGCCAATCCACCTCGAGCACGCCGTGCGGCGCCTTGCGGACGGTGCCACGCGAGTTGCGGGGTGGTGGAGTGCGCGGCGGAGGCGGCATGGGGGGAGAAGCTACATTGCACAGTCACGCGGCCGCAAGCTATTTTCGGCCCATGGGTTTCTGGCGCCGCCTGCTCGGCGGCTTGGGCGCCGAGGACATCGCACCGCAGCGCCTCGACTATCTCAACGAGGCGCTCGCCCTCGAACGCCAGGGCGATTTCGAGGCGGCGCTCACGTCGTACCGGCTGGCCCTGCGCGATCACCCCAACGACGCGCGCATTCTCCAGAACATGGCCATCGCGTTCACCAAAACGCGTCGCATCGACGAGGCAATCCGGCACTACCGCCGCGCGCTCGAGCTCGAGCGCGACCTCGCGGGGGCGCACTACGGACTCGCGTTCCTGCTGCTCAAACGTGGCGATCCTGACGGGGCCACCCAGCACCTGCGGGCGTTCCTCGCGCACCCCCCGAAGGGGCCGGATGCCCAGCGCTGGATCGAGCACGCCACCCAGGCGCTGCGCGACCTGGGGGGGGCCGCCTCGGGACCGACCCAGGCCGCCGCGGCGGAGGCGCCCTGAGGGCTGGCGTTCTCATCCTCGTGCTCGCGGCGGCCGCGACGTGCAAAGTCAGCACCGATCTCTCGCGCGACATCGCCATCGAGGTCACCGCCGCCGACAGCCTCGAGGAGTACGACACGCTCAAGCCTAAGGCCCGGGTCCTGACGGGCCACGGCGACTCGTCCGCGACCGCGGTCTTCTGGTTCTCGCCCGACAGCGCGATCGCCGTCCTGGACAGCACGACCGGGCGGACCGTGGTGATCCACACCGGGCTGATCGGACGCCTCGTGGCGAGCGGCGGCGGCCTCGTCGCCAACCCCCTCGCGATTCACACGCTCGCCGCCGCGGATACGGTGTTCCCCGCGGGGCCGACGCTCGACACCGTCGACATCGCAGGGCGCACGACGCTGGATTCGCTGTCCGACTCGCTCAGGATCGAAATCGCGGACACCGTAACCCTCCCCGCCGGCGGTAATCCGATCGTGCCGCTCGCAGGCCGGCCGGTGGTCTATACCATCGTCCATCCCACGGTCGCAGGCCCGGTCACGCTGGTGAGGAGTGACAGCGACACCACGCGCGCTGCGACCATCGATACGGCCGCGTCGAACAGCTTCGGCATCGCGTTCGTGAAGGTACGCCTGCTCGCCCCCGACACCATCCCAGACAGCGTGGTGGTGGTCGCGAGCGCGCAGCGGGCGAACCACGCGGAGGTCCCCGGCTCGCCTGATACGTTCGTCGTGCGGTTCCGCGGCGTCGCGGTGGCGGACACGCTGCGCGCGGCCGGTCCGATCGTCGACACGGTGCACGTCTCCGCGGCCCCGCCCGACTCGCTGTCCGACTCCTTGAGCGTCGAGGTGGGCGACACGGCGGCCGCCACCGGCTCCATTACACCGCTTCCCGGCCGCGCCGTGGTGTTCGCCATCACGTCGCCCGGCACGCCCGGACCGGTGACGCTGGTGACCAGCGATACGGCGCGCACCCTGGTCACGACCGACACGGTCACCACCGACGCGCGCGGCGTCGCCGCGGTGCAGGTGCGCCTCATCGCGGGCCCCGCGCCCGCGAGCGTCGAGGTGACCGCCAGCGCCAAGCGGGGCGTGAGCGCCCGCCTGCCGGGCTCTCCGATCCGGTTCACCGTGCGGTTCGTGCCATGAGCGCCCGCACCCTGACCGAGCTGTTCTTCGGCGCTGTGGAGCGGTACGCCGATCACCCCGCGGCGTTCCGGTACAAGGCCGACGGGACGTGGCGCGCGGTCACGCACCGGGAGGTGGCGGAGCGGGTGGAGGCGTTCGGCGCCGGCCTGCTCGAGCTCGGCATCCGGCCGGGCGACCGCGTGGCCATCCTCGCGGAGACGCGCCTCGAATGGGCGCTGACCGATTACGCCTGCCTGTGCGTGCGCGCCGCCGACGTGCCTATCTATCCTACGCTCCCCGCCAACCAGGCCGAGTACATTCTGCGCGACTCCGGCGCGGTGGCCGTGGTATGCTCGACGGCCGCGCAGGTGGCGAAGGTGCGCGCGGTGCGCGACGGGTTGCCCGCCCTGCGGCACGTGATCGCGTTCGAGGCCGCCGCCGCCGGCGAGGGTGTGCTGTCGCTCGCCCACGTCGAAGCGACCGGGCGCGCGGCCGCGGCCCGGCACCCCCGCTTCCCGGAGGACGCGCGCGCCGTCACGCCCGCAGACCTGGCGACCCTGATCTACACATCGGGCACGACGGGCCAGCCGAAGGGCGTCATGCTCACCCACGGCAACATCTGCTCCAACGTGCGCGCCTGTCTCGAGGTGCTGCGGGTGAGCGAGGGCGACAGCTGCCTCGCCTGGCTGCCGCTGTCGCACATCCTCGAGCGGATGGTGGAGTACTACTTCTTCGACGCGGGGGTGACGATCAACTACGCGGAGTCCGTCGACACGGTGGCGCAGAACCTCCAGGAGGTGCGTCCCAGCGTCGTCGTGGCGGTGCCCCGCCTGTACGAGAAGGTCTACGCGCGCGTGCTCGAACGCGCGGTCACGGGGAGCGCGCTGAAGCGCCGCATCTTCCAGTGGGCGAAGCGCACCGGCGAGGCCTGGACGACGCATCGGCTGGCCGGCATCCCGGTGCCGCTGACGTTGCGGCTGCGGCAGGCGATCGCCGATCGCCTGGTATTCTCCAAGCTGCGGGCGCGCACCGGGGGGCGGGTGAAGCTGTTCGTGTCCGGCTCGGCGCCGCTGGCACCCGAAATCGCGCGTTTTTTCTACAGCGCGGGGCTGCCCGTGATCGAAGGCTACGGCCTCACCGAGACCTCGCCCGTCCTGACGCTCACGCCGCCGGGGCGGCCCAAGCTCGGGGCGGTCGGGAAGCCGATCCCCGGCGTCGAAATCAGGATCGCCCCCGACGGCGAGATTCTCGCCAAGGGACCGAACATCATGCGCGGCTACTACAATCTCCCCGACGCCACGCGCGAGGCGATCGACGCGGACGGCTGGTTCCACACAGGCGACATCGGCGAGCTCGATTCCGACGGCTACCTGAAAATCACCGACCGAAAAAAGGACTTGCTGAAGACGGCGGGGGGGAAGTACATCGCGCCCCAGCCGATCGAGAACACGGTGCGTCTCAACAAGTTCGTCGCCAACGCCGTAGTGCTGGGCGATCAGCGCAAGTTCCCGATCATCCTGGTCGTGCCCAACTTCGACGTCCTCGAGCAGTGGGCGAAGGAGCGCAACCTCTCCGATACGTCTACGTCGCGCGCCGAGCTCATCGGCCTCGCGGACGTGAAAGCGAAGATGGAGCGCGAGGTGATCGACGGTTTGCGCGACCTCGCGAAGTTCGAGATGCCGAAGAAGGTGGTGCTGATCGAGCGGGACTTCACCATCGAATCGGGCGAGCTCACGCCATCGCTGAAGGTGAAGCGCCGCCAGGTGGAGAAGAATTACAAAGACACGATCGATCGTGTCTACGCGGCAGCGGATCCCACGGCCGCCGCGCTCGAAGGCTGACTCAGCGCCGCTCGCCCACGAACAGCCCTTCGCCCGCCGCCAGGCGCGTGAGCCCGACCGGCACGGGAACGTCCTCGCCCTCGATCACCACGCGGCGGCCCGGCAACACGACCCGGCGGGCTTCCGCCAGCCACTCGGACCCCAGCCGGTCCGACCCTACCACCGCGCCCCGCGCGATCGTCTGCCGCAGCGGAATCATGCCCGGGCACACGAGCAGGCTCAGTATGGGCAGCTCCTCCACATCCGCGGGGGCGTTGATCCCGATGAAGTGGATGCCGCCCATGAGTCCCGCGAGGCCGACGGCGTGCCGCGCCGCCGCGCCGACGAGCACGATGTAGCCGCCGGGGCCGCTCAGGTCCAATAGCGCTTGGAGGGTCTCCGCGTCGACGGGATGGGGGATGCGGGATGCGGGATGCGAACCCCCCGTTGCCGCCACCCCTCCCGCATCACGCATCTCGCCTCCCGAGAAATTCACCACTCCCTTTGCGATCGGAAACTCCCGCCGGCAAATCGGACACCCGAGAATTCCCGACCGCACCATCCGCCCCAGCATCTCGCCCGTCGACATCACCAGAAAGGCCTCCCCGTGGGACTCCGGGCACCGCAGCATCTCCGTCAGTTCGATGTGCACGGCGGGTCAGCCTCGGGCGGCGTACACGGTGGGCATGAGGCGGATCTCGGTGACGTCCACGCGCGCGGGCTGCTCCACCGCGTACCGCACGGCCGCGGCGACGTCCTCGGCCCGCATCATGTCGCGTCGCTTGGTGAAGCCCGGCTTGGCATCCGGGTCCACGGCATCCCAGATCGGCGTGTCGACGGGGCCCGGCGAGACGAGGGTGGTCCGCACGCCCGTGCGCGACAGCTCGGCGCGCAGCACTTCGTGCATCCCCCGGAGGCCGTACTTGCTCGCCGCGTAGGCCGTGGAGCCCGTGTAGGCCACGTGGTCCGAGACCGAGCCGATGGTGACGAGATGCCCGGAGCCGCGACGCACCAGATGTGGGACGAAGGTGCGGGCGATCAGGAACGGCCCGGTCAGATTCACGGCGATCGTCCGGGCGAAGTCGTCCGGCGTGGCGTCGGCGACGGCCTTGATGAAGAAGATGCCGGCGTTGTTGACGATGATGTCCGGGACGCCGCGCTCGGCCAGGATGCGGGCGGCAATCCGCCCCACGGCGGCGGGGTCCGAGACGTCACAGGGGAGATCGGTGCGCCGGTCGGCCGAGGCCTCGACGAGGCTGCGCGCCAGGCGGACCACGTGCGCTCCGGCCGCCTGGAGCTCCTCCGCCACCGCGAGCCCGATGCCGCGCGAGGCGCCGGTGACGAGGGCGAGCTTGCCGACGAGCGGGGGGGGGCGCGTCGCTCACTCCCGGCCCCGGCCGCTGTACACCAGCCGCAGGAATTCGTCGCGCGTCTTCGCGTCCTGCAGCAGGGCGCCCCGGAGCGCGCTCGTGATGGTCTTGGAGTTCTGCTTCTCGACGCCGCGCATCATCATGCAGAGGTGGTACGCCTCGATCACCACGCCCACCCCGCGGGGATCGAGCACCTCCATCAGGGCGTCCGCCACCTGGTCGGTGAGGCGCTCCTGGACCTGGAGCCGGCGCGCGAACACCTCGATGACGCGGGGAATCTTCGAGAGGCCGACCAGGCGGCCGTTGGGCAGGTACGCGACGTGCGCCCGCCCGAAGAACGGCAACAGGTGGTGCTCGCACAGCGAGTAGATCTCGATGTCGCGGACGCACACCAGGTTCTCGTGCCGCTCGTTGTACAGCGCGTCGCCGATGACGTCCGCCACGGCCATGTGGTAGCCGCGCGTGAGCCACTTGAGGGATGCCTCGACCCGAGCCGGCGTCTGGCGCAGCCCCTCGCGCGTCGGATCGTCGCCCAGTTGGGCGAGCATCTCCCGCACCAGAGTCTCGAACGGCGTGCGCGTTCCCGGCGCGGGCGTGGGGGGCAGCGGCTCCACGTGCTCGTCGTGAAAGCCGTGCAGGCTCGCGGACTTGATCTTGTCTCGTCCCATGCTTGTTGGGCCTCCGGCGCAGGACTATCTTCGGCGCTCGTGAAACTAAAGCTACTCGCTTTGCTGTGGACGGCGGGAGGCTCGGCGGCGTCCGCGCTGTGGACGTTTCCCGGCATTCTCGGGTCCGCGTTCCTCGTCGCCTGGGGCGCGGAAGCCGCGCAGTTCCTCATTTCTCAAGGCCTCGCGCTGGCGATTCTCGCATGGCTGCAGACGCTGCCCGAGTTCGCCGTCGAGGCCGTGATCGCCTGGGAGGCGGGGCGGGATCCCGAGCGGGCCCACCTCGCGATCGCGAACCTCACGGGGGCGATCCGGCTGCTGCTCGGCCTCGGCTGGCCGATGATCTACTTCGTGTTCGCGGCCGCGGGTCGCAAATCCGCGGCGCGACGGTTCCCCACCATCCGCCTGCAGCGCGAGCACGCCGCCGAGATCGTCGGGCTCGTGCCCCCGCTCGTCTACTTCGCGGTGATTCTCCTCAAGCAGCGGTTCGGCTGGATCGATGCCGTGGTCCTGCTGGGGTTGTACGTCGCCTACCTGTGGGTGCTGTTTCGCAACCCGCCCCACAGCGTCGAGAGCCTCGCCGACACGCCCGCCGTATCGCGCTGGGCGTACCGCCAGCCGGGGTGGCGCCGGCCCGCCGCCATCATGGGACTGTTCGGAGCCGGCGGTGCGCTGCTCTACGTGACGGCCCATCCGTTTCTCGAGTCGATGCTCGCCGTGGCGGGGCTGTTCGGGGTGAGCCAGTTCGTCCTGGTGCAGTGGGTGGCGCCGTTTCTTTCGGAGTTCCCGGAGAAGGTGTCGGCATTCTACTGGGCCCGGCGGGTCACGCATGCCCCCATGGCCCTCATGAACATGGTGTCGAGCAACATCAACCAGTGGACCGTGCTCGCCGCCATGATCCCCCTCGTCTACGGCTATTCCCATCTGCGCCATCACGGCGTGTGGGTCGACTTTCACTTCGACGAGGCGCAGCGCCTCGAAGTCCTGATCACGTTGTTCCAGACGGCGCTGGGGATGCTGCTCCTGGCCAAGATGGAATTCGCTGCGCTCGACGCCGCCATCCTGTTCGTGCTCTGGCTCGCCCAGTTCCTCCGCCCGAGCCTGCGGGACGAAGTCACGATCGTGTACGGCGCGTGGATGGCGATCCTCGTCATCGGATTCGCGGTCGGGCGCACGCCACTCCTGGCGCCCAGGTATTTCTGGGAGGCGGTGCGAAAACACGATCGGCCGGCACCGCTGTAACGCGGCCCGGCCGACCGGTACATCAGGAACGGAGAGGATTATTGAAGCCCGAAAGTAATGACTGGTCCCTCACCATGGCGTCTGCCTTCCCCCCGAGGGGGCATGACATCGGTCACAGTATCTGGGTCCACGATCGAGCTGTTGGCTCAATAATTTTTCTCCCCGGCCCTGAACTACAATACTACGTGGACCGAAGACGTCAAGCAGGGGCGTCACACAGGGAGCGTGCCATGAACCTAACGTTGATCGCGGCGATCGTTCTGCTGGGAACGTGGGCGGCGCTGGTATTCGGGGCGCACGTGGGAAGCGGGCCGGCGCAGCTGTTGTACGCGGTCGCGGCCATCCTGTTCGCGCGCCGCATTATCGTCGGCGCGCCGAAGTTTCGGTCCTGAGCGCTCACCCGGCGCTCAGCACGATGATCGCGATCCCCCATGCGAGCGTCAGCAACGTCACGGGAACGCCGACGCGCGCGTATTCGCCGAACCCGATCCGCACGCCGCGCGCCTCGGCCTTTTCCGCGACGATCAGATTCGCCATCGAGCCGATGAGCAGCAGGTTGCCCGCGAACGTCGAGCTCATGGCCACGAGGCGCCACACCAGATCGGCCCGTGGGAGCGTGGGAATGACGCTCCGCAACAGCATGACCGCCGGCACGTTGGACACGAGGTTGGAGAGCAGTACCATGACGGCGCTCAGTGTCGCGGCGAGGCTCCACGCGGAGCCTAAAGCCACTCCGAGACCGTGCGCATGGATCCACGGGTCGGCGACCGCCCGCTCGAATCCCCGCATCACCACGAACAGCGAGCCGAAGAAGAGCAGCAGCGACCACTCGACCCGGTTGATCGCGTAGGCGGGGTCGCGGTGCGCGATGGCGACCATGGCGGCGCCCGCCGTGATGGCGACGAGCGGCAGCGAGCCGCCCGCGAGCCAGCCCACCACGGCCAGGCCGAATACGGCGAGACCCTTGAGCACGAGCGACCGATCGAGAGCCACCGGCACGGTCTCGAGTCGTTCGCCGAACGGTTCCCGCAGCTCGTCCCGGTACGCCCAGCGCAGACACCCGTAGGTGATGGCGAGACCGCCCACGCCCACCGGCAGCATGCGCACCAGAAAACCGCCGAACGATGCGCCGCTCCAGATGCCCACGAGCATGTTCTGCGGATTGCCCGTGATCGAGAGCACCGACCCGACGTTGGCTCCCATGGCTAGGCCGAGCAGGTACGGCGTGGGGCGCACGCGCAGCGGCCCGAGCGCGGCGAGCAGCACGGGCGTGACGACGAGGCAGACGGTGTCGTTCACGAACAGGGCGGACAGGAGCCCGCCGCCCACGACGACGCCCAGCAGCAGGCGGTGGGGAGAGCCGGCGCGGCGCAGCACCCACTCGGCGGCCCATTCGAAGAATTTCCCGACCTCGAGATAGCCGACGATGAGCATGAGACCCAGCAGGAACACCAGGACGTCGAGATCGATCGCGGCGTACGCGTCGGGGAGCGACAGGACGCCGCACACCACCATCGCGACCGCGCCGAGCAGGCTCGCCGCCGGGCGATTGAGGTGGACGAAGGGGAGCCGCTGGACGGCGATGAGGAGATACGTCAGCGCGAAGATCAGGAGGCCGGTGGTCATACGAACGCGGAACAGGCTCCCTCTCGACGGTGGCTCGATCTGTTCCGCGTTCCGCGTTTCACGTTCCGCGTTGTTAGATCTCCCAATTCGAGAACAGCACCCCGTGCCGCGGGTGCGGCTCGCCGTACCCTTCGTAGGTCATGCGGAGGTCGGTCCAGCGGACGCGATAGCCGCGGGCGACGAGCCGGCGGAACGTGTCGTCGAAGCGCGTCTGACAGCGCACGGCAACGCGCCGGATGCCCGCGCGCGCGGCCGCGGCCTCGGTCGCCGCGATGCCCGCCTCGAAGGCGCGGTCGTCGCGCGCCGCCAGCTTGAGCACCCGCACCTCGTCTTTGGGCCGGCCTTCGGCGAGCGGCGTGGAATGCCACAACACGAACGCGGCCAGCCCGTCGTCGCCGTCCACGAGCGACGTATCGCCGAGTCCCAGCTCCGCGGTGAGCGCGATCTCGCGGGTGAAGTCGTAGCCGGGCGCGAGCGTGCCGACGAGGCGACGGGCCGCCGCGAGCGCCGCGCCGCCCGCGTCTCCCTTCCGCTGCGACAACAGCGCGGGCGCGGCATGGCCGCGCGTCGCGATGTCGTTGGTCAGCGTCACCGTCAGGTGACCCGGTGCGAAGCCGAGCCGCGCGTAGAACCCGATGTTCTCGACCGTGCGGGGCATGGTCTCGAGACCCAGCGTCGCGACACCCTGCTCGATGAGCCAGTCCACGGCCGCCCGAACGATCGCCTTGCCGACCCCGGCCCCCTGGCGGTCGGGACGCACCGCGAGGGGACCCATCCATCCTTCCGTGCCCGAGCGGTGGGCGACATTGAAGGCCACCACGTGCCCCGCCTCGTCGCGCCACAGCATCGCGCCCGCGCCGGCATCGAGCAGCGCGTAGCGCCACACCTGCGGATTCAGGTGCGGCACGCGCACGCCCACGAGGCCGTCGCGGCGGTAGCGGTCGGTGAACGCGTCCGCGAACACCCGGTTCAGCGCGTCGGTGTCCCGCTCGCCCGCGGGCTCCGGCCCGTAGACCTCGCGCTCAGGCAGCCACGCCCGCATCGGCGGCTCCCAGCGTTGCGGTGTCGTCCCGTACCACACTCGTGCCCCGGGCGGGGTCGAAGTCCACGCGGATCACGCGATCGAGGCCCTCTCGTACCTGCTCGATGTGTGTGATCAAGATGACCTGCGGAAACCGATCCGCCAATCGGCGCAGCAACCCCACGACGTGCAGGCGCCGGGCCTCGTCGAGCGACCCGAAGATCTCATCCAGCACGAGCAGCGACAGCGGCTGCCCCGCCCGCTCGGCGATCATCTGCGAGATCGCGAGCCGCAGCACGAGATTGGCGACATCCTCCTCCCCGCCCGAGATGACCGGTTTGGGCACGCCTGCCTCGAGGATGGTGACGGTGTAGTCGTCGGTCAACTCGAGCTCATCGTAACGCCCGTCGGTCAAGTCGGCCAGGAAGCCGGACGCGAGCTCCGCGATCTCGGGCCGCATCTGGGCGTTCAAATCGGCCCGGAGGTCCGAGAACGCGCGATCCAACTCGTTGTGGAGGCGCTGGCGCCCCTTCCGCTCGGCGATGTGGCGCTCGCGCTCGGCGCGCTCGCCCTCGCGCCGCTTCGCTTCCCGGATGTCGTCCTCCGCCCGCGTCAGCGCCCCGCGTGCTTCGACCACCGCGAGCTCGGCCTCGCGCAGCCCGCCCACCGCGCGGTCGTAGCGATCCTTCGCTCGCCGATATCCCTGGTCGGAAAACCCTTCCGCGCGCACCGCCTCGGTCAGCTCGCGCACGCGGCGCTCGCCGATGGAGAGCTGCCGCTCCGCCCGCTCCGCCTCATGCACCAGGCTCTCGGCGCGGCGCGCCCGCTCCTCGAGCGCCGCCGCCTCGAGCGCGATCGGCTCGAGCTTGGCCAGCTGGGCCCGCACGGCGTCGTGCCGGGCGGCGTCGTAGCCGGCCGGCCGGGCCGCGAGCTGCCGCTCGAGCAGCGCCGCCCGACCCCGCGCCACCGTCAGCTGGGCACGCGCCCGCTCTCCCTCCTCGAGGCGCGCCCGGAGCTCGCCCGCCCGCGCGCTGGCGCGACGGCTCTCCTCCAGCACGCGGTCGCGCGCCACCTCGGCCTCCGCCAGCTTCGGGGGCCGCTGGGCCAGCTGCTCGAGCCGCTGCCGGAAGTACTTGCCGTCGCCCGTGATCACTTCGAGCTGCGAGTCGAGCAGCGCGAGCACCGCGGCATACTCGGCCCCGAGCGGGCGCTTGCAGGTCGGGCACGTGCCCTCGGGTCCGAGCTTGACGATGTGATCGCGCTGCTCCTTCACCTCTTCGTACAACTTGAGGAGCTCGGTGCGCTTGGTCTCGGCGTATTGGCGGTCTTGCACCCAGGCCGTCCGCTCCGCTTCGGCCGCGCGCTCGGCCGTCTGGACGCGCTCGGCGAGCTGCCGGGCCGCCGTGTCGACCCGCTCCAGCTCGGCAGCGACGTCCCGCAACTCGGCGAGGCGGCGCTCCAGCAGCCCCGCCGCACGCCCCAGCTCCGCCAGCTGCGCCTCGTCGGCCTGCCGGGCCGCCGCCGCCCGCTGCAGCCGCTCGAGCTCGGCCATCTCCTGTTTCAGGCGCGCGACGGGGCCGAGCTCGGCATCGAGGCGACGCAGTTGCTCGCGGGCGCTCAGCGCGTCGGCGAGCTCCCGGTCGAGCCGCTGGAACTCCTGCCGCGCCGTGACCACCCCCTGCTCCGCCATGCGTCGCTCGCCGTCGAGCGAGAGGGTACGCTCGCGCCGCGCCACCCACTCGTTCCAGCGCGGCTCCTCGCGGGCCAGCGCGTCTTTCGCGGCGCGCCGCGCGGCGTCCGCGGCCTGCGCCGTCGCCTGGGCCCGCGCGAGACCGGCCTCGGTGGTCTGCCGCTCCTCCGCCAGCGCTGCGGCGTCCGGGAGTCCGGCTTCGAGACCGCGCACCTCCGCGACCACGGCGTTTCGCACGGCGCGTACCTGCTCCTGCGCGTCGCGCAGGCGCTCGTACCCGAGCACGCGCGACAGAAAGGCCGCGCGCTCAGTCTTGCCGAGCGCCGCCATCACCGCCAGCTCCTTCTGGCCGGTGAAGTACGTATTGAAGAACTCCTGGTGCGTCATGCCGAGCGTACGCTCCAGCTTGTCCGTGACGCTCTTGAGGGAGTTCGCCACCACCTGCCCGTCCTGCAGCAGCGCCGCGGTGGAGAGACCACGCGTCACGCGGTACTCGTGGGCGCCCAGCCGGAAGTCGAGCTCCACCTGCACGCCCGCGCGGCCCTTCGCGCCGAGCCGGCGGATCGAGTCCTTGTCGCCGCGGACCGCTTGCGCGCCATAGATCGCCCAGGCGATCGCCTCGAGCAGCGTCGTCTTCCCGGAGCCGTTGGGCCCGAAGATTCCGGTGATGCCGGGCCCGAATTCGAGCTCGGTGTCGGCATGCTGCCGGAAGTTGACGAGGCGGAGCCGGTGCAATTCCATCAGGGCTCGCCCTCCCGACTCGCCCGCGTCACGTAGTCGACGCCCAGGCGTACGAACTCCGCCCGATCGAGATCCGCATCCAGCGGCCGATGCTCGAGAAACGTCTGCACCGTCTCCGGCAGCGTCTGCCGGTGGGAGAGAGGTCCCGCGGCCTCGCCACGCTGCGCCTCGGGCCGGCGCAGGTCGAGCTGATAGTGCAGCGCGCGGGCCTTGTAGCCGCGGATCGCGGCGTGGTCCAGATCCCGCGCGGTGGCGCGCGACACGTCGAAGACGAGCTGCCGCGCGATCTGCCCCTCGATGGGTGGGTTGGCGGCCGCGACGTTAGCGGCGATGCGCTCGTCGAGCTGTTTCGGGGTGAGCCCCTTCCCATCGATCGTGGGGAGGTCGACGTGGCGGCGTGCCAGGGTCACGCGGCGGAACTCGACGCGCGCGGCGGGCAGGTGCGCGAGCAGATAACCCTTGCCCTGCGCGCCGTACTCTTCCTCGTCCTGCATTTGGCCCCACGGATTGGGGGTGACGTACTCGATGCTGCCCGCGTACCAGGCGTTGGCTTCGACCTGATGCGCGACGTGGTAGTCCCCCATCGCCACGTAGTCCCACTGCGCCGGTGCGAGGTCCTCCAGCTGGAGCGGGGCGCCGCCGTACTCCATGGTGCCGCGGCGCTCACCCACGCCGGGGAGCGCGCCGTGCACCAGCAGCACGTTGAGGGTCGTGCCGCGCTGCGGCCGCATGGCGGGGCGCTCGGCCTGCATCAGCGCCTGATGAGGAACGGCGAGCACCGAGCAGTCGAGCTGGGAAAACGTGATGCGTCGAGCCTGATCGACGACCACTTCTACGCCCAGCGCCTCGTACAGTCGCAGGATCGTGCCCGTCTCGACCGAGCGAGGCGTGTCGTGTGTCCCGGCGATCATGACCACCGGCGTGTCGGGCAGACCGGTCCGCAGCCGGTGCAGCTGCTGAAACAGGAACAGGATGGCCGGGTTGGTCGGCCGAACGGAGTGGAACACGTCGCCGGCGACGAGGACCAGGTCGGGGCGCTGCTCCAGCAGGTCGTCGACGGCACGGCGGAACGCGTCGGCGACGTCCGCCTCGCGCTGATTCCCGCCCCGCGGCGTCTGCCGGTCGTACTGGCGGAACCCGAGGTGGAGGTCGGCGAGGTGGGCGAGTTTCACCGTTGGGTCAGTACGGCTCGTCGGAAATCCGATCCAGCGGCGCCACGCTCTCGCGTGCCGCGGCCGGCACGGCCGCCACCCGACCGCCGAGCTGTTTCTTGAAGTGGGCCAGCGCGTCCTGCGGTCGGGTCTGACGGGTGTGCGCGAGCGCGCGCCGCACGTCCTCCTCGCGCCGGTCCGCGATGAGGTCCTTGACCTGGTTGGGCCGCACCCGGCGGTCGAGCTTCACGAGCTGGCGGGCCACCGCGTCCTCGAACGGCAGATCCACGGCGGGCGGGTAGCGCTCCACGCCGTCCCGGCCACGCAGCACGGCGGGCCGCGGGAAGCGCACGAAGATCGGCTGCGTGAAGTGGGGATGACGCACCATCAGCTCGCCGATGGGCAGCGTGGCCAGCTTGATTTTGATGGCCGGCGAGAGGACCTGATAGCCCGGCGTCGCCAGCTCGTCCGCGTCCATGCGGCCGAATACGACGGTGCCGGCGTTCCCGACCACGCGCCGGTGCACTTGCGAGCGGAACTGCTCGGCGGAGAACAACACCAGCCCGAGGTAGCGCCCGCGCTCCGAGATGTCGAGCAGCATCTTCTTGACGTAGGTCTCCGGTCCGTCGGCGGGCGCGTACTTGTTCAGCTCGTCCACGAACACCACCACCGCGTCCACGCCCAGGTCGCGGTGCTCGAGACGCTCGCGCAGCTGCGACACCGCACGGGCGAAGACGAGGTCCTGGCCCAGGGGATCGACGTTCGCCACGTCCACGACGTACACGGTCCGGTCGTCGAACCGTCCCCACGGCAGGTCGTTGGACGGACCGTCGTCGGTGACGAGACCCTTGCAGCGCGTCGAGATATTCGCCAGGCGGTTGCGCACCTTGCGCATGGTGGCGATGTGATGCGTGCGCCAGCTGTCGCCGCCGCGGCTCGCGAGCTCGAGCCCGTCGAAGATCGAGCGGAACAGCCGTTCCAGATCCGCGAACGTGACCACGCGGTGCACACCGCCGAACCCGTCCTCGAACTCCTTGTCCACGACGCGGTCGGCGAGAAAGTCGATGAAGGCGTCGGCCTTGGCGTCGATGTCGTCCCGGTTGAGCAGCACCTCGGCGTAGTCGAGCACCTCGCGCAGCCCCCACACCAGCGGCTCGACGTCGCCGACCAGATCCGGATGGGTGCGCAGCGTGTTCAAGTTCACGCCGTCGGCCTTGAACGGCGCGTAGTAGCGCACCCGCCGAAACGGCTCCGGCGCGACGCCCAGGCGCT
>WNGQ01001319.1_pt1 | contig 25799 bp, 19 predicted proteins | sample 5407661 | NCBI WGS metagenome assembly WNGQ01 (sample SAMN13153382, study PRJNA577476) | soil metagenome | isolation source: 60 cm soil or saprolite under Garry oak tree replicate 2 | place: USA:California | collected 2016-06-15 | reverse complement strand
ATGCACGGCGGTTGAGACGCCGTATGACTCCAAAGAGTAGCGACTTCACCTGAAGCAGGAACTGACCAGGCAAGCATTTCGAGCAAAATACTCACGTCCTTTGCGGCTCCTGACACCTTACGTAGCGATCCCCCCTTGGTGTACTTCGCCCGAAAGGTTTGCCGCTTTGAATCAAAGAGGTGAAAGTGGCAATAGTATGATTCAATCAGGTGACTGAAAACAAGCCGCGAGAAGTAACCTCAAGCAGCAATGAGGGAAAAAACACTGGAAACGATGATTACAGGGGCTGCTTGATCCGCTGATGCAAGCTATCTCGTGCGGCGCGTCAAGGCCGTACGCGCGGTACGGAGCACTTGCCTTGGCCTTAACGCTGTGGTACACATGGGTTCTCGCACGGCAGGACAGCTTCATTGTTTTATCTGGTGGCGGTAGCTAGATGTGCCTCGATAGGAAATCCCAAGCCTTCATCCACATAAGACGCAAGCTTGGCCTGCACCTCCTCAAGCAGTCCTGTACGGGCGCTGTCGTCTACCTGAGCCACTAGGCCTGCTAAAGGAGAGCCTGCCACATAGTGCTGCACGAACGCTTCCACAGAGGGGAAGTGCAGCGTTTTGACGGCTGGGCGGATCACCACGTCACGGAAGCTTGCCTCAGTGATGAGCGTCTGCAATTCCTCAGCATTTCCCAGCGCAAACGGGGCCCGCGCAAGTGCTGCCGCTTCGGGGCTGACGTATTGCTCCAACGCTTGAGCTAGGGAGGCAAAGCCGGGACTGTGTTCAATCGGCTGCCAGACCGCAAGTGCCAGTCGTCCTTCGGGTACTAGGACTCGGTACATCTCACCCAAAGCGGCTGCTTGATCGGGAAAGTATTGCAGGCTCTGCTGACAGCACACCACATCGAACGTCTCATCGGGGAACGGGAGCGCAAGGGCACTGCCTTCCTGCCAGGTGATCGAGGTGCTCGATGGGAGTGCACGGGCGACGGCGAGCATGCTGGGATTGAGATCAAGGCCGACGACCCTTCCTTGGCTTCCCACTCGGTTCGAGGCCAGACGCGCCACAATGCCCGTCCCACATGCCACATCGAGCAGACGCTCACCTGGCTGTGGGTTGGCCAATTCTATCAAGGTGGCCGCCCAGGGACCAAAAATGCTCGGGACTAAATAGCGCTCGTAATTCTCGGCTGCATTTCCAGCCACTTGCCATTGTTCTTGCTGGCTCATTGGTTCCTCGGTTCCAGGTAAAGGCGAAGACAACACTGCTGAAATTGGGCTGCTGTGAGCATGATTCACACAGGAATCATCGATGTCTCAGATGCCGAGCTGGAGCGGAAGAGAGAGATTCCCATGTATGAGCATACACCTTTTTGTCGAGATTTACAAGACTTTGATGACAAAGTCTGGGTCTCCCGCTGATTAAGTGTGCTTGGTTGCTTGATAATCCGAGTAATATTCAGAGAGTTTCATCAGATTTTTTCTCTCATCTTTTCAATAACCTTGGATATCTCATACCCAGGCTCCACCCACACTCCCTCTTCTGGGAGTGGTGGCTGGAAGAGGGAAATATCGAGCTGCATGGTGTTTTCACTACTATGTCCACGCCCATTGGTGGTGCTGTTGGCTTTTCGACGTTCCTGGATCACATCGAGTGGAGTGTTGGTGTAGATGATCACAGACTTGGCGTGGCAGGCGTGAGCAGTCTCTTGTACTTTTTGTCGGTCGCTCTCTTCAAGGTTCAGGTCATCGTAAATAATGGATTCGCCACGATCCAGCAAAGCACGGAGATGTTCATGTGCAATGGCTTGTATCAGTTCATATTCTTCAGCCTTTGAAGTACCAAGAGGAACAATATGTTGGTAATATTCATAGATATCGTGATCGTAAGATACTACCTTCATCTGTAATGCCTCAGAGAGTTTTTCTGCTAAGGTGGACTTCCCGGAGAATGGGAGGCCAGTGAGGATATAGAGGGTAAGGTTTTGAGTATCACTGCTGGTCATTGTTCTGTCGTCTCCTTTGTCCATCCGGGAATGAGTAGGAATCCCACCTGCTGGAGAGGGAGAAGAGGTCCCCTCAAGCGCATCAACGCTCTTTTTGCACGAAAGGCTCTGATACATTTGCGCAGTCTTCTCGTCTTACAGCGCATGGAGTACCCGTTGCCGGAGTAATGCGAACCCGGCTCTGCCGAACCCCATACGTTTCAAAAATTTCAGCTTATGCACCTTTCCTTCGACCACTCCATTGCTGTGAGGCAACGTTAGGCCCGCTAGGACAGCCGCTTTGTCCCGTTCGATACTGCGAACCAACCTCTGGAGTTCATGAATTTTGCTCTTTCGCACGTTCTCCAGCCAGGTGTCAAGCCGTTCACCTTCCCGCTGACGAAGCATGAGCATAAAATCTTGAACCAATTCAGAGACTGTATTGGCCGTTGGGCTCGCCTGGCAGATGGCAGCGAGTTCTTCTTGTTCGGTTTTCTCCAAATCGGAAGGGTCGCGGACGAATAACCAGACCGCTTTTTGTGAGGAAAACTGCTGAAGGGGAGTCTCTGGGAGCGTTTGCGCATGTTCAGCTCTGCCCTTCGTTGAAGCAGGATATCCTCGAAGTCTTTCCAAGAAGCGATAGACGCTCCTGGAACCCCCTTTGTATCCCTGAGTTTGCAGTTCCCGAAAGAGGGTGAGGCCATGGTGTTCTCCCTGGTTCCAGCGCGTGGTCACGTAGGCAATGTAAGGATCAATGCGATTGCGTCCTTTGCGACGAAGCTCTGCGTTCCCGTAGGGAATGCCCCGCTTGAGCCAATAACGAACGGTTCGCTCTGCCATGCCCAGACGCCGAGCAATCTCTTTCGTCGTGAGTCCCTCTTTCTGGAGTTCAATGAGTTGTTGAGAGCGATCAGATCGCTCCGCATGGCGGGCAAGGTGAGCACTCCCTGCAAGAGGGTCTGGGTCTTGAGGCTGGCTTGGAAGCGCTGGTGCCTGTTCCGCCTTTTCCTCTTCTTGCAGTTCTGAGGAGGGAGCGTCTTGAGGCTTCAATGCCTGACGGATCTCAGCACGACAACGAGCGAGAATCTCTTCGACAATTTCCGTCAAGTTCTTAGCAAGGTGGAAGCGGTCTGCCACCTGCCTCGCTTGGGGCGCTCCGAGTCTGGCGGCGGAAGCGTAATCTTCTCCTCGATCTCGACTCACGATCTCAATTTCTGGGTGCAAGCGCATCCAGGCAGCCGCTGTCTCGGCGCTTCGGTCTGGGAGCAAGTCAATGATGGCATGTGTAGTTAAATCCACGAGGATGGTCCCGAACTTCCGGCCTCGTCGAAAACTCCAATCGTCAATGCCAAGCACAGAAATCTCTCCTGGCGGTGAAGTGAACAATGCCATCAGCCGGCGCAAGATGGTGGTCGGAGAAACGCACATGCCAAGGTGCTCGGCCAGCCGCGCTCCCACCTCACCACTTGCTGCGCGACTAATCGCCTCGATCCACTCTCGCCATCGATTCGTCATGCGTGCATAAGACTGGACCAGTTCGAGAAGCCGCTCCGTGAAAATCGAGCGCAGGCAATCGCCTGTATGGCAAATGTATTTCCGCACCGTAAGGCGCAGCAAAACCCGTCGCCCTCCGCAGGGAACATCGGCAACCGTGCGTTGATATTTGCTATGCACCCGCTCAGAGAACTGGTGACAAAGTGGGCAGCACGCTGTGAGATCAGAGCAAGCGAGGTCTATGGTCAGAGTCAGTGCAGTCGGATGGACAGCGGTAATGGCCATGTTCTCCGACAAACCAAAACAGGCAGAGAGAATGCTCATGTCTTCAGCATTCATGAATGAGATCCTCCTTCCCGAGGAACTGGGAATTTCAACTCATTGATGGAAGTGTAGCAGAAAAACACCGCTTCTGTCGAAGCAAGCAGACACACTTAATCAGCGGGAGACCCAATCATGATGGCAAGTTACACTTGGGGAGGGCGATATCGCTTTGAGCACCATGAGCATGGAGTGTACCCATTAACGGCTGAGCTTCTTGTGGATCGAGATGGGTTGTATTGGAGTCTCCTGGACTCTTTCGCTGAGCAGGAATGCGGTGATGTTCTGAGAAACCGGAGCAGGGCAAGTCTACAAGGATGTCAAGCCCTGATTTTTGTTTGAGAAGTCTCTCAGAGATACCGGGCCGCAAAGTGTTCTATGAGGCGCTGCTTCATTTCCTCTCACATCATCGGGGCTGCGGAAGAACCATATTTTGTCACCTTTTCAAGATGGATAATTTTCTTGATAAGTCTCAAAGCAAATGAGGCTTGGAAGTTTGGCGGATTCTAAATCCGAAGAAACCACGTTCTTATGACTCTCGACTTTTCCGCTTGAGCGCTTCTTCAAGTTACTCTGAACCATCTTGAGGAGAGTACGCTGCTTCGAGCATGCTGTCCTCGGTCACTTCCAATCCCATCAATGCCGCCTCTAAGGATTCTAGCAATGCATCCATCTGTTTACAAAACGTAGGCATATGAACCATGAAGTGGGCAGGAACAGAAGGGTTCCCTTTCGTATCAATTGGATAGCGGAACGTATAGGAGCCCTGATCGACGGTTTCAAAATCACGCAATAACTCCTCGACCTCTTCAAAGGTGTGCAACCCTTCAATATCTAGTTCCCATGTCCAGCCAACAGCATCAAAGGTTTGTTCGAGTAAGGGCAAGAAAGGGAGCAAGCTATGTTTTTGGAGGAGGCTTAGGTTTGTGAGGAGTGTTTTGCCATTGATTTGCCATCCCCATGAAGCACAATCGCTTTCAGGTAGAGTTCGAGTGCATGGCGATACAGGAAGATGATGGGGCATCCTTCCAAACTGTTGTAGCTACTCTTATCACACATCCGCTCGAAGAGCGCTTGCCCAGCTGCATGATAAAGAACGTGCGTAAACACCAAACTCGGTATTGGCTGCATGCTGAAAATTCAGAACAATATTGCCATAAGACTGACCAGCTTGGAAGAGTGAATGCATTCGTGAACGGTCTGGATACTGCTCCATCTATCTCCTCACCTTTCTCAAGAGACTTTCGCTTCGCAATGACGTAGGAAAAGTAGTATATCATAAGAACAGATTATTGCGAAGTATCATTGATGATGTTATATATAAGTACTCCAGGGTGAATGGAAATTAAACCTAGTGGTCAGTCCGCTTTGCTTTTAGAGAGAAACCAGCTAGCATGATCTCTTTTATCTCCCTGTCGTGTCATCAGGGAGTGATGACGATCTCACCAACCGGGTGGTGCTCATCGAAAATATGGATCTGATCCCATCCTTCGTGAGGAATACTCAGGAGAACTTGTGGTAATTGTTGGACTTGATAAGCGATCATGTGTTCTGGAAGACGATGAGTCCGTGTCTGGTGTTGATTGTGCTCAAGGCAAGTTTGCAGGGACATATGAAAGACGAGCAGGCAGGTAGGGGAGTTGAGCTTTCGAGCGATTTCAAGTAAGGCACGGCGAATAGTTTCATGAAGGGAGAGCGTGTCAGTAATGCTGAGTCGTCCAAGAGCCAGTCGTTTGGCAAGGATGGAGTAGAAGAGTTCAAAGGTGCTCTGCTGCACTTGCTGTTGCTGGTCGACAGCTATGTTTCTCATGCCCTCATCGTCACACACCAACGCTCGGCAGAGGTCAGAGGAGACAATGGCAGTGGCTTTGATCCCTTGTGCCTGGTGTTGCTCGACGAAGGTGCGAGCAAAGGTGCTTTTCCCTGATCCTGCTGGCCCACAGAGAACCAGCAGTGAGCCTGGTGCAAGGATGATGGGGGTATCAGGCACGGCAGGGGAGAGTTTTGCTTGTTCTTCGTGATCTGAACTCAATGACATGTTTCGTTCCTTTCCTCTTTTCTAGCTTGTGCTTCCTTCAGTTGGCACGGAGTGCTTGTGGTCAATTGAGCAGGGGTCTTTGACCGGAGAGAGCCGCTGGAGTTTGAGGCGGGCATCGCGCGAGGTGAACTGCCAGGCAATGCCGCGTCGTTGCTCGTTGCGCTCGGTTTCGACAGCACTCACCTGACAGCGGAGTGCTGCTTCATCTTCTAGGCGACGTGAGAGGGCGTTGCGCTCCAGGATGGCAATCTCGATCTCGGCCATGTTCAACCAGCTGCCGTGCTTGGGCGTGTAATGGAACTCCAGCCGTTGCAGAATACGACGTGCTTCAGCCGGCGGAAACGTTTCGTAGAGGGAAGCAGGTGTGTGCGTGTTCAGGTTGTCCTGCATGGTGCGTTGTGCAGTCACCTCCACATGCCGCCACCCCGCGAGTGGCTCCACCATCACGAACAAATTGCGCGTGCCACGGCGTTCGTATTCATAATCTGCCCGCTCCGGCTGGCCTGGCTCAACGGGAATAGGAGGCTGGACATCAGCATGCAGCACCACTGGTTTCTCATCCAGACAGACGGTTGGGTACTGCGGATCATACGCTTCTTCGTACAGGTCCAGCACGTCTTCCATGGCCGCTACAAACTCCCCTCCGACCGACGGGAGGCACCAATGTTCATGCTGCCAGGGTTTGAGTTCGTTTTTTTGAGCAGCTCATGGATCGTATTGGGCGAAATGTTGGTCACAAACCCTAATTCCACCGCTTTTTGTGCCAGTAAGCGCACCGTCCAATGGTCATGCCCATCAGGGGCCGGGCTACAGGCCACGGCGATCAGATGCGCGCTCTGTAAGCCAGAGAGAGCGCTGCGCCGATGCTGCTGCACTTTATCGTGCAAGACGGCCTCCAATCCCCCTTGGACGAACCGTCCACGCACGTTCGTGACGGTCGCTTCACACACATCGAAGGCCGCGGCCAGGGCAGAGGTCCTCCATTCGTCTGCGGATTTGAGCAGGATACGAGCCCGAGTCAGGGTACGGGCGTTGGCTTTGCCTCGATGCACAAAGCTCTCCAGGGTCGTTCGCTCTTCATTGCTTAAAGTGATGGTTGGCTGATGTGGCATGGCATTCCTCCGTTTTGGCTCAGTATACCACCTCTCCCTAAAACCTGAACGGACTGACCACTAGCCTCGTTTCCACTTACGTTTTTGGTAGCACAATCGCAGAATTCACGGTCTAATATGTAATTCCCCGCAATCACAGGTCACCTTTTCATCACAATCCGTGTCATCCTCTTACATCAGTAAGAGGTCACCGTAGGAAACGGAATGGAGGTTTCTATGCGCTACAACTTTGGTGCTGTTAGTTGCTGTAAGTGCGTTAAGGCTTGGCCCACTATAGAATATGTCCTTTGACTCTTTTCCCACAACAACATACAATGGGGCCAGTTCCAAGCGTTCCATCCGGGCCAGAAAGGAGTTACGGACAATGGTTCCGCATCACGATTTTACCCCACACGGCTATCTGGATAATCCCTACCATTCCTGGAAGCTCAATCCTAGCGGAGTGCTGCGTTCGCTGCCGCCTCTGGGAATGGGTTGGCATGTGCCCAATCTCGGCAGCTATGTCCGCAACCAGTTTCAATATACAGCCCATCTTACGCTCGGCTTGAGGATTGGCAAAACGGTCCTGGTAATGCCCGAAGATTTCAAGCGTCATGGTTGTACTATCGTCAGCCACCTGCATACCAAGAATCGCTTTGAATATACATGCGTTGTATCAAAGTATGCCCTGACACTTACTGCCCGCTATTTTCTGGTGCAGGAGCATGTGCTTGGTTGTATTCTCATACTATCTACAACAATGATGCAACCTTTGCCTGTGACCTGTTACTTAATTCATCAACATACGCACAATCCGCATACCAGTCGTGCGTGGGAACATGGGCTCTATGTGATCAATGGGCCGCAGGAGGGCACGGCGATGCTTGGTATTGCCAGTGAAGGCGATGCGTTTGTGCATGGTGCGAGATCCGCAGATGGCAGCGAGATCAAATTTGGCGAGATGGGATATGTGGTTGCGCTGGAAGATGCGGCGATCTGGGCACATGGTATTGACCTGGCGCATCCGCATGTCACTGAGCACGAAGAAAGCACTGGCTGGCAGATACGTACTGTTATTTTGCCCTGTACGGTGACTCTTGCCCCTGAGTCTGAGAGCATTATGAACGTCGTTCTTGCGCGAGGTGTCTCGCAAGATGAAGCCTATCAGCGTTGGGAGGATGGAATTGAGGAGATTGCCCTGGCTGAAGCAGAACATCGTGCTGATGATGAGCAGTTCTGGAGCCGGGCTCCACAGCTATCAGGGGATTGGCCCGATAGCTTGCGTCGTGGCCTGGTTTATGATCTAGAGACGCTGCGTATGACCATGCGCCTTTCTGCTGGCGTGCTTGATGGAATATGGGATGGTATGCAAATTCAGGCTCCCAGGACAGTCCTGGCTGAAGCGGCGATGGATACGCTCTTCCTCAGCTATGCCAATCCTGAACTTGCCGCCGAAGTCATCCTGGGGCATTTCGAGTCGGCCCCGCATCCGAACTTGCCCTGTATGCGTGAGGATGGCAGCTACAACATGGTCGCCGACGATGGGCAGATCTGCGGCACCGCACCCGAGTGGGGCTTCCCTCTGTGGTGTTGCGACCAAATAGTGCGTAGCACGGGCGACCTGCTCTGGCTGCGCCGCCTCTATCCGAAAGCTGCGGCCTATCTCCGCTGGTGGCTGGAGCATCGCCGGGATGGCGAAGGGTGGTCCGTTTATGCCTGTTCATGGGAAAGTGGACAGGATGTCTCCAGCCGCTTTGGGCCGCAGCAAACCGGTGGCACTATCATCCAGCACGTCCGTCCTGTGGACTTGCAGGCAAGTATGGCGCAGGGTGCGGAGATACTGGCCCGCTGGGCAAAGCTTCTTGGACAGGAACAAACGGCTATGACTGCCATCGAGACTCCCATCGACTTTGCTGCCGAAGCTGCATGGTGGCAACAGATCGCCAACGAGTTTACCGTGAAGACACGGCTGATGTGGCAGCATGGCTGGTTCCGTGATTATGATGCAGTCACCAGCGAATGGTCTGAGCAGCAAGATGCGATGCACCTGGCACCGGTTTTTTGTGGTGTAGCTGGTTGGGGCCAGGTTGAGCAGCTGCGCCCGTTCCTGGCGCAACCTCCTATGCATAGCTCTGGCTGGGCTCCGCTCTCCTGGCCTCCCGTCGTCATGACCCTGGTGGGGGCAGCGGATGTCGCACAGATGCCCCTGGAGGCTGCCGAGCTGGCGTATCGCTTTATCGATGCCTCCTACCGCAGTACCGATCGTCGTGAACTGGATGAGCAGGGTGGATTGCCCGGCGTCACGCGCGAGTATCATGCCACGGTTGCCAGGGGCAAATGGGGAGCTTTCGACTATGCCAATGCTGGTATCGAAGGATATGGCTGGGGCGCTTTGAGTATCCATCTGCTCATGCGGTATATCCTGGGTCTACGTGCGGAAGAGGTAGATCGTCTTACCGTGCGTCCAGTGCTGCCCCAAGCCCTGTGTCGTCTGGGAGCCACTTACCAGGCAGAACCGATACCATGGGGCGGGTATACGTTACATATAGCGTGTACGGTGAAGGATGTGCAGAGATACCGGCTGCATCTGCATTGTACGGTCCCGGCAACTGGAGCAAAGCTGGATGGCGTACAGCAGAGCGCGACGCAGCAGGAGACGCAGGAGTATCAGTGTGAATGGGAAGGCCGATGGGGAGAAGAGCGAACGCTCCAACTCCCTCACCTCACCATAGTTACTATTTGAACAGGAGCATCCCAAGTACCACTACGTATATGCAGGTTATTCTGGAAGGTTTTCTTTAACCAACTGTTCCCAGCGAAGAAGCCTCCTGGTCAGCTTTTATCTCTAAAACGACTGAAACGATTCGTTCAGCATAGACCACTCCGGGTGTTGGTGTTCTCACCACAACATCACCCGTATAGGTACCTGGCTTCAAATTGCCTCTAACCACAGATAGTGTCATCAGATCTGGTGTCCGTCCTTCTTTCTTTTCGATGGTTAGCCAAAGAATGTTTGTAGAGGCTACCCATTCCAGTGGACCGGTTACAGGGATAGGATCCAAATTCATGATGTATACTACTTGTGGCGCAATGTGTTGATCTCCCACCGTTGCTGTGAAGACGAGGTGCGTGGCACTGAGCCCTAAAACGGGCAGCGCAGCACCGGGATACTCACGGTTGCCATTGCGGTCTATAGAAAAAGCCATCACGATTTTCGCTTCTGCCGGAAGCAGGAACGGCGCACTGTATACTGAAAAGGTCTGTGCGTCAGTGGTGTAGTAGGTCTGCAAGACGCCAGAGCCATCGGGATTATCTGTTGCTGAAATGATGACCTGCTCACCCTTAAGAGAGATCGTTGTCCTCGGAGGAAGAGTATCTTGACTCTCGCGTGGATTTAAGATAGCCGTCGGCGGGATATCTTCTCTTCGCGCCTCGTCTTGGAGTGTAAGAACCAGGTTGACCGGAGGATCGTAGGTGCTGTACGCAAATTGGGCAAAGCTCCGTTCGCTTATGGGAACACTATGAAAGTAGATCGTGTCGAGCCTGGTAGTAGCATTAAACCCAGTTAAGTAGATGTCAACAGCACTGGGTGACCGTCCGAGAAACTTACAGGTATACATGCCGGGTTGAGTCAGCAAGACCGAAGTGAAGGTTCGCTCAGGCTTGTAGCTGGCTCCCGGAATCGAGACCTCAAAGATGCTGGGAAGCTGGTTTTGTCTAAGGTGGCGACCTTCCTCCCCTTCGTCCTCCCGCTTTTGTCTGAACCAACCAACTCGGAGCCCTTCCTCTCTGTCCTCCCGCTCGAGAAAGGGACCAATGCGGCGGCCCTGGTCATCCACAATTTCTACCTGCACATCACCCCTCACCCGCAACAGCCAGCGATCAGCACTGGAGAGGTCGCTTGTCTGAGGATTCGGATTTTGGGACGGTGTTCCAGTAATCTCTTCCATGAGACACATCCTTCCTGAACGGTTTTATAGTAATTCAGTGACAGTGCCAGGTGACTGGAAAATTGCGGCCACCTGCGTCTGGTTGGTAACTGAACCATCGAGTAAAGACGCGATCAGGTTATGCACCTCCGGCCTTGTCGTGAGCGCGAAATGCTCGACGTGGTCATTGACATTATCCAACACGTAGATGCGGTCCTCACTGGGAGCTATAGTTCCCAACAAGCCATGATAAGGAATTGTCGAGTCGCCATCACCATGAATAGGTTCATAGCGGGTGATGGGGACACACTCGGCAGGGTTCACAGGCAGACCTGTCTGCCTGGCAAACTGGCAGGCATCCGAAGTTCCAGTATAGATGCGAATGGCGACAACGGTATCCATTCTTCCTTTACTGATGATACGATGGTGCGGGATAGAGCCCGTTCCTGCTCGAAAGTCATCCAGGGAAGGGCTGGTGCTGGTAAAGAAACTTTCAGCTCGGGTGGTAAGTGTGGCATTGTTATGGAGTTGAATCCAGCTCATACTGGCCTGGTGAGAGTGTGGAAGTGGCTGGCGTTCATCTCGAATATAGGAGCGATCGAATATCGCACCATCATCGGAGAACCACAGATCAGAACTTGGGAGTTGAAAGTAGGCAGTGCCCCAATTCTGGGCAAGGGCTTGCGTCTCCCACTCAGTAAAGCCCACGGTCAATGCTCCAAAACCTATCCCAAAGCCCCAGGTATCGCCCATCGTGAGAATTTTCAGCGGCAAGATGACGCCTCCGAAGCCGCTAGCTATACTGATCACTTGATCCACTTTGGAGGGCGATGAGAGGTAGTACGCTCGGCTGATAAGACCCCCGAGGCTATGCGTGAGAAGCACCACCTTTTGCACATGTGCAGCCTGCACTTCGGGGCGAGAGAGGACGGCGTCCACAAATGCTTCCAGGCGCGCCGCCTGATCAGGGAGATCAGCACGCCAATCGTAGGGGAAGAGGTAGAGGCCATTGGTTCCGCTGTTCAGCGGTCTGCCGAGACCGTTTGGAGGAGCAGCGGTAAGAAAGTCAAGCAGCGGCTTATAGACGGGTTGGTTGAGGATGCCACCGGGTGCGAGATTGACTTGTTGTAGGACAGTGCCGCTGCCTACCTGCGCAAAGACGGTGTTGTGCCCGTGATCATCATATTTGAGGACATCGAAGTAATGGTTTCCCCGGTTAGCGTTCACATCATCAGCTACTAAGTATCCAACGGCTTCTGGACCGAACCAGACACGTGGACCCGCGGGGTCGTAGGCCCAAGGCTTGGTAATATCGAACGGTCCAGGTCTGTAATCAAACAGTTCATCGTTGTGGACTGCCACACCCAGCGGACAAGTCTCGCAGACCTCGGGGAAGGTGTGAGTATCACCTGGAAACTCATGCCTAAAACGTGTGCTCGTATCGAGCGAACTTCCACTCGTGCCAGGAATAAAAATGATGGGGATGTTGGTCAACATGTCCAAATACGCCTCCTTGCTCTATCTTGGCATACCTGACAATAAGGTCCTGTTCTTAAACAAGAATCTGCTTTACGTCACGGATAAATATTGCAATGGTGTCGTTCTGGCTCAATCTCTTCCTCTCTTTCACTAATGGAGTTGTTGCTGAAAACTCCGATGCCTACATGGTTATTCTACAGCCTGGGAGTCTTATTTGCGAGAGGACCTTTGCTGCTCGAAAATGTCGGCAGTTAGATGGGAATGGTCAAATCGAAGCAGACAACCTTCAAATCCCTTTTCAGCTCACCATATCCTCGGTGAACCAGATCATGCCGCTGGAATCCACGAAGATCCCAACGCCGATACGGTGGAGCGTGGTGCTGGTCAGGTGAATGAAGTGCCAACCTGTTGGACCCTCGTTCATCATGCTTTCCTGGACGCTATAGACACCGGCCCAGGCATTCGGATAGGGTCCGGCGAGGCCGATATTCTCGCTGCAGTCTGAAAAGCCGGCGAAGCCTTCGTTAGCGATGCGGGTGCATTGATTGAGTCCATCGGGGCAGGTATGGCTGAAGCCGCAGTGGACCATGTTCCAGCTGTGCAGTCGAGCTCCTCCGGCCAGGATCGTATTCCAGGTAAATGCGTAGAGGCCACGGACGGCACGGTCATGATTGATCAGCGCAAAAAGCTGCTGAGTCAATTGAGTCTCTTCTGTTGTCAGTGGTGGTGGTGGCCCGTAAGGAGCTGATCCCGAGCCCGAACTTGAGATATTTTTGGGAGGCGAAGAGGGGGGAATTGATGGAGATTTCGTAGATGTTGGCGTTAGTGTTGGAGTCGTTACATGCGTGAGAATCGAAAGTTGTGGCGTCGGAGTGGGCCTTTGCTCCTGCACAATATGTACGCTGTCGCTTGCGAGAGGTTGTGACTGTGTATTCTGAGCGTTTTTTTGAGAGCCGCATCCAGCGAGTAAGACCATGATGAGTAGTCCTATAAGAAACTGGAATCTTTTAGCCACAAGAACGAAGATCCTCCTGACGTGTATTTCCACGAGCAATGGTAACTATGCGGTTCTTTTCGCGTTACTGCCTTCGGCGGCGCATTAAAGGGGGAGATCAGTGCGGGGACACTATGGGTCAAAGTGAAGAGCCGCGCGCTCCGCCAGGGGACAGCCGTCCCCTGCCCCCATTGCTTCTTTAGGAGTGTAGCATACCGGAGTGCCGGATATGCAAAAGGATGATATGAAGTGGTACTTTTGGGAGAGGAAGGGAAAGGTTCTGCTGATTATCCTGGCTGTCTCACAATATTAGAAGCGGCAGGTCATGACGACGGCACTCATATCGTCAGGTTTTGCTCGTACGGTGAGTTCGCGTTCTTCGTGGGAACGACGAATAGAATGTTCGATAAGCAGGCGAGCGGCAGTGGTACGTGCCCCTGTCCGCAAAATGTGTTCAATCTCTTCGTCTATCAAATTGTCATGGATACCATCGGTACAGAGGAGAATGCGGTCACCAGGGTAGATCGCGACCTTGTTTGTGTGAATAGTTGGGGGCAATGGGCCACCCAGCGCCTGGGTAATACCACCTCGCAGCCGGAAATAGCTGTATTCCGTATCCGATAATTGTTCAGCGCGCATGGCTTGATCGATGCGGAACGCGTCTGTATCGTTGACTACCTGGTTTTCAACCAACTTCGCCAGCAATCCATCATCACTGGTCAGGCGTTTAAGTGGCTCGTTGGCCCGCAATAAGTAGACACGGCTATCACCGACATGAGCGAATACCATTGTATAGCCTTTTGCTTTGGATGGGCGACAGAGTGCAGCAATGGCTACAGTAGTCGCGAGGTCGTTCGTCCCGGCTCGATGTGCTCCCTCTGAACGAACCAGCTCATCCGCTTCGATGATAAGTTGTTCGAGGATAGTACAAAGATTGACCTCGCTACAATCCTGGAGAAAACCCTGTACGCGGCGCCCTTTTTGTACGCGCTGCAGCAGGCGTTTCCAACCTTTCCGAGCAGCTTGAGCGGCTGTTTGCGAGGCGATCTCTCCGGCCGCGCTTCCTCCGACACCATCAAATACGGCAGCCAAACCGCTTTGCTCGTCGGTAATGAGGCTATCCTCGTTGCGATGGGGATGACGTTCACACGCTATCGTATGGCGTGCGAATGTAAAGGGTGTTAGCTCAGAGGGGTTACCTCCAATAGTAATATGATTACGTCGACTGGTCCTATGTTGCGACATCTTCGTCGGGTGCTCCTTAGTAATGCCCACTCCCACACCTCGTGTTATTTGAGTGTTGTGATGCGAAAAAAAATTATGAGTTATATTTGTGCCAGTATATCAGATATGAAGGTGTAATGAAAAGGGATAAAGCACGTGGGCGAAAAAAACTCATGAAATTGTGAGCGTGGCCTGCTATAAACATGCGCTGATCTTCAAGAAATTCTCAAAGAGGATGCGCGAATGTTCACGGTAGAGCGGGTAGCGATCTGTTTGCTCCTGCTTGATCCTGTCGATTGTACCTGGAGGCAGTGCCTGGCTCAAATTTTGCAACAAGTCTTCCTGGCCAAACCAGATATCGAATATGTCTGGCGTTACCTCAATATGATATTGCAGCCCATAGGCTCGATGCCCAACGCGAAATGCCTGATTGGACGTGGTTTCGCTGGTGGCGAGTCTGACTGCTCCGCGGGGGAGATCAAAAATATCTTCATGCCAGTGTATGACCTGCTGGTAACCTGGTAGACCATGGAAGAGAGGATCACGCTTCCCTTCACCTGTCAACTGCACTTCGAAGAACCCTATCTCGGTTGTATGATGACGGGTGACAGGAGCCTGCAAGGCACTGGCGAGCAACTGACCACCCAGGCAGATGCCGAGATAAGGAATATCCAATTGAACGATAGAACGCAGGAGCTCTTTTTCCTGTAGCAGGTACGGATATTTCTCATGGGCATTGGCGTTCTGGGGGCCACCCAAGGAAATGACCGCACTGTACCCGGTGGGATCTGGCATAGGCGCTTCATCAACTTTGACTGTGTCGTAAGGGATGCCGAATTCTTCCATAATTTCGCCAAGGTAGCCTGGTGGGTCATCCCAATAGTTTTGTAGTGCAAGCACATTTCTCATTTGTTGCTATCCTTTTTACGATGCGCTGGTTCCGGTGCAGGTGATCGTTACGTTCCAACTTTGATTGGCTTCGAGCAGCAGGGGCCAGAGGAGGGTAAGACAGCTTCCCTGGTGGTTGCGCTCGAAGCCGGCCTCCGATCCGGTTACCGTTTCAATGGAAAATCGCCAGAGTGTCGCTGGCTCATCCAGGGAGAACCCGATGTCCTGCTTTATCCAGCTATTGCCGATATGAAATTGCTGGACCTGTGGGGCCTCACCCGTACTATCGAACCGGCCGTTCTCGAGCTTGTGCCCCTCGACACGGTAATATGCCTGGTCGTTACCGCCTCCACCTAACAAATGAACATTCCATTCGCAGGCAAAGCGTGTCTGGAGACGTGTTTGTCCTTTGTTGTGGATAGTGTAGCGCACGATCAGATTCTCTTCGCCTAATGGAATGAAAAGCGTTTTCTGCAGGTGAACCGGGAGAGGTCCGAGCGCTCCGGGACGTTTAACCTGTCCATCGCGTGCCAGGGTGATGGTGATACCACTGGCATCATGTTTTACCGTAGATTCATAGGGAAGTTGGACGAAATTTCCCTGCTCTTCGTAGCGCACCTGCGCGAAATGCTCTAAGGTGATGCCGGGAGCAAGGAAATGGTCAATCAGGCTATTACGACGGTATGGGTCGATGACGAGGTACTTATCGAGGTTTGCCTCTTTCGTACGAACGGTGGTATGGGGGGAGATCGGCTCATCACTTGCCAGTATGTATCCTTGCTGTGAGTGCAATTGATGCGTGATGTATGCTTCCTGCTGCCGGCGTTCCTGCTCAAATTGGCGCAAGGTTTCATGATAACTTTCCTCATGGCGCGTCATGACGGAAAGCAGGTTATGCATGCTCCTGCGCATATCCCACTCAAAAAGTGTGCCTCCGCGCTGTGGATCGATATAGAGGTTTTGCTGGTTGCTTTCAACGATCAGTTCGTTCTGGCTATCACGATCAAAATCGGTGAACTCGTAGCGTTGCCAGTGTATGGCTCCAAAACGCGCGCGGTCGGCGGCATTTTCTGCTTTAATGAGGTGGTGGTAGATAGCAGAACGCACATGTCCCATATAGATACCGCCGAAGAGGCCATGCCAGTAGGTGTCGTTGGCCTGTGCCTTCCACAATTGAATAATGCCTGTCTCGGGCGTAGCACCAGCATCATACACGTTTTGATGGACACGCAACATTTTTTTATGCTGGTTGTTTATCTCAGGGTAACGCACCAGGAAGTTGCGCCAGAAGCCACCGCGCATGAATTGCAGAATGTCGTGGCGTTTCTCCTCTTCTAAGTGATGCAAGAGTTTGCCGAAGGCGTACGACTTACGTTGTGGCAGCGCCCACTCGGTCATTTCGATATAAGATGATGTGGGAATGTAGATACGGCCTAACGCGGGATAGTTGCGTGCATATTCTCCCAGGGGAATAGTGTGCAGCCAGGCAGCATTTTGCTCAAGCGCGGTGAAAAACTCTTCGGTCCATCCTGGTTTGCTGCCTGAGCCCCAACAATATGACGTGGTCCCGGGCCAACTGCCAAACTTTTCACCATCATCGCCCATGACGGCGATGCGCCTTCCATCAGAGGTTGCCAGGGAATACAAATTTTCAATAGCCTCTCTGACCGGACGCCAGGGAATAGTGTAGCGAAGGGATTTGCTGGTTGCATACAGCTTGAGGGTGGTGCTCTGGTCCTCAGTGGCATAGTAGCCAAGGAGATCGTGGTCCTCTAAACCAACATTCTTAAAATGCACATCGTCGAGGATTGTCCAGTCTATCCCGGCTTCTCTCAGAAACTTTGGTAAATCAGGCTCCCAAACGCGTTCGGCAATCCACATGCCAGTTGCCTTTGTCCCAAAGACGCGCTGGATGCGTTCGGTAAGACGACGTATCTGTGCGACTTTGTCTGTATCTGGTATAGAGGGGAGGATAGGTTCATAGTAGCCGCCGCTCACTATCTCCACCTGTTGGCGCTTCACCAGTAGCGCGAGGCGTAGCAGGAATGCGGGCTGCGCTTCTTCCATCCAATCAAGGAGCGAGCCGGTATAGTGCAACGAGAGGCGTACTTCAGGGTGACGTTCCAGCGCCTCGATCATGGGTAAGTAGGCTTCCTCGTAGACCTGCTGGAAGACCCAGGGGAAGTTGCCGACCGGCTGGTGATTATGGAACAGTAAGCCAAGGTGGATGCTTTTGCTTTGCCTGGTTGTCATGTTTTTCACCTGAAAAAAGTAGCGGGGTGGAGGGACTGTTTGAAGTCAGCACCCGGTTTGTCTCACTATATCTTATTCACCTGTGAGGGTCAAGCCGAATTTTCTCATGAGGCAACATTTCAGCCAAAGTAAGATTTTTCGTGACTCAATTCGGAATACGAATTCTTGACAAGTTAATAAGAAGTAATATATTCTTTGGGAAGAAGGTGACAAGACAAATTGGCGTGCGGCGTAGGTTTTTGTAGTTTCACACCTTGTATTAAAGTAGGAATAGTATTATCGATTGAACAATAGCCATTTAGACCCATTCCTTGAGGCTTCTACATTCGTAGAACTTCTTCACCGCAGAGCGCACCAACATCCTGAAAGGGAAGCGTATACTTTCCTGATCGATGGAGAAGTAGAAGGCGACCGTTTGACCTATGGTGACCTGGATCGCCGGTCCCGTGCTATTGGTGCGTGGCTCCAGCAACATGTAGAGTTTGGATCGCGGGCTCTGCTTGTCTATCCTTCCGACCTTGAGTTTATCACAGCCTTTTTCGGCTGTCTGTACGGTGGAGTTATCGCGGTTCCGACCTATCCTCCACAAACTCGGACAAGACGCAGCCTGGAAAAGGTACAGGCCATCATTCGTGATGTTCAGCCTGCAGTCATTCTCACCACCTCATCGCTCTTATCTCTGGTTGAGAGTGTTTTTGTACAGGCCCAGGAATTGCAGGCAGTGCCCCTGGTCACCACCGACACCATCAACCCTATCCTGGCAGAGCGATGGCACGACCTGGCGGTTGACAGCGATACGCTCGCTTTTCTCCAGTACACCTCAGGCTCTACAGGCATGCCGAAGGGAGTGATGGTCACGCATGGCAACCTCCTGCACAATGCGGCACTCATCTCTCAACATTTTGAACTAAGTCCTGAGATTCGAGGTGTGAGCTGGCTGCCACTCTACCACGATATGGGGCTGATAGGTATGGCCCTCCAGACTATTTATGCCAGTATAAAGATTACCATCATGTCACCGGCAGCATTTCTGCAACGCCCTATCCGCTGGTTACAGGCAATCTCTCGCACGAGAGCTACGGCGAGCGCCGCACCAAACTTTGCCTATGACCTCTGCGTGCGTAAGATCACTCCTGAGCAGAAGGCGGAACTTGATCTAAGCAATTGGACTACCGCCTTTAATGGCGCCGAGTCCATCCGCCAGGAAACCATGGAGCGTTTTGCAGAAGCGTTTGCCCCCTGTGGTTTCCGCCTGGAGGCATTTACTCCCTGCTATGGGCTTGCCGAGGCAACGCTGTTTGTCAGCGGCGCGCGAAAAGCAGCGTTGCCGACCGTGCGCACGTTGCAGACAACAGCGCTGGCCCAGAACCAGGTCGTCGTGACTGGATCGAACAGTACTACTGAGCCCGAAAAGTCGCAAACGTTTGTGGGCAGTGGCCATGCACCTGCGGGTTTGAAAATCATGATCGTCAATCCAGAAACGTGCATCCAATGTCTCCCTGACGAAATAGGCGAGATCTGGGTCTCCAGTCCGAGCATCGCGCAGGGTTACTGGCAGAGAGCTGAGGAGACGCAGCAGACGTTCCGGGCGCGTCTGGCTAGTACCGGAGAAGGGCCTTTTCTGCGCACCGGCGACCTGGGATTTTTGCAGGATGGTGAGTTGTTCGTGACTGGTCGCATCAAAGACTTGATCCTCATTCGAGGACGTAACCACTATCCCCAGGATATCGAACTGACTGTAGAAGAGAGCCATCCAGCCTTGCGGCCCAGTGGTGGCATAGCATTTTCGATTGATGTGTTGGGTGAAGAGCGGCTGGTGATTGTTCACGAAGTCGAGCGGCAGTTCAGGAATCTGGATGTAGAGGAGGTGGTTGGAGCTATCCGCCAGGCGGTGGCAAGACAACATGAATTGCAAGTCTATGCTGTCGCCCTCGTCAAAGTGGGGAGCATTCCCAAGACCTCCAGCGGCAAACCCCAGCGCAATGCTTGCCGGGAAAAGTTTTTAGCACGAGTTCTAGACATGGTGGGAGAATGGACTCTCTCTGCCGAAGAAAGCGAGGGAGAAACATCATCCTTTGAGACGAGCGAGCATGGGAAACAGGAAGAGCTCTCGCCAGAGCAGGAACCTCAAACAGTGGTAGGCAATGGTAGACGGATGCGTGAGGAACTCCTTCTTGTCGAACCAGCAGAACGCCAGCGATTGCTTGAGGAGTATATACGTGGAAGGATAGCCAGAGTACTGAAACTTTCGCCCTCTCTATTGGATGTCCAGCGACCGTTCAACAGCCTGGGACTCGACTCTTTGGCGGCTTTAGAACTGAAGAACTGGATCGAAGAAGAACTGCAGGTCCAGGTTCCCATCACAGCTTTTCTTCAGGAACCCGGCATTGCCCAATTCGCAGCTCAGCTCCTTGAGCAGCTCGCACAAACGCCCTCCTCACAGTCGATGCTTCCTCTGCTCATAGAGCCACAGAGCGCAAGTGAGAGAGGAAATGATCGAAACGGCACAATCAGCGAGATCAGCCCGCAAAAGGCTGAACAATTACTGACGCAGTTAGATCAACTTTCCGATGAGGAAATAACCGCGTTGCTCGATCAGCTCTCATCATGAAGAAGACGGCCAAATCACTTCAGGATGAGGAAGTAGATTTGTTGTCTAGTGAGATGTTAGAAAAGCGGGGGAACTTATGAGTGACACTGCTAAAAGCAGTACTGATCTTTCACCTGTGCAAAAGCGAGCGTATCTTGCGCAGTTGCTACGGGAAAAAGCGAAGACAGGGGCGACTACGAGGCAACCGGACCCTGAGGAGTTTCCACTTTCTCGCGGCCAGCGAGCTTTATGGTTTCTGTACCAGCTCGCACCGGAGAGCACGGCTTACAACCTGCTTTACGCAGCAACCATTCATTCCGTCCTGGATATTTCGGCACTGCAACGTGCAGCTCGCGCACTAATGCAACGCCACCCTATTCTGACGTCGACATATACTTTACAGAATGGCGAGCCCGTTCAGCACTTTCACCCCCAGCACCCTGTTCCATTTGAGGTAATAGACGCTTCTACATGGAGCCGGGAACAACTGAATTCGCGACTACAGGAAGAAGGAGATCTCCCGTTTGACCTGGAAAAAGGGCCCGTACTACCCATCAAGGTGTATGTGCGGGGAGCGCAGGATTACATTCTTTCGCTGACTGCCCACCACATCGCTTTAGACTTCTGGTCGCTTGATCTCCTCATTGAGGAGCTCTGTGCGCTGTATGCAGCAGAAAGAACCGGAGTACCGGCACCGCTCCCGGTACATGCTCCGCAATATACAGACTATGCGCAGTGGCAAGCAGAAATGCTCGCGGGCCCAGAAGGTGAGCGACTCTGGACATACTGGCGACAAGAGCTAGCCGGAGAGTTATCTCTTTTGAACCTGCCAATCGATAGGCCGCGACCACCAGTCCAGACATATCGTGGAGCTTCACACGTCATCGAACTGGGTGAGGCATTTTCCAAACAACTCAAGGCGCTTGCGCAGAGCGAGAAGGCAACTCTGTACATGGTCCTTGTGGCGGCATTTGAGACCTTGCTGTTTCGCTATACTGGCCAGGATGACATTCGTATAGGTACCACGACGGCAGGTCGAAGCCGAGCAGACCTGCAGAAAATCGTGGGCTATCTTGCAAATCCTGTCGTTTTACGAGCACACTTTGCCGACGATCTTACCTTCAAAGGGCTGCTTGGTCAGGTACGCTATAAGGTAATTGCAGCGCTTGAACATCAAGATTATCCATTCCCTTTGTTGGTAGAGCGGCTTCAACCGAAGCGAGACGCCAGCTACTCACCGCTCTTCCAGATCATGTTTGTCTGGGACAAGCAGCGCGAACACGAGGAGCAAGACAGAGCATCCCCTGGGCAAGGCGAAACAGCGGCACACCTTGCCCAGGAAAGGCTGAGGCTAGAACCACTCTTTTTAGGACAACAAGGAGCGCCCTTTGATCTGTCACTGAGAATATCTGAGGAACAGGGTTCGCTCGTTGCTGATTTTCGCTACAATGTGGATCTGTTTGATGCTACTACGATTGCTCGTATGGCAGAGCATTTCCGCACGCTGCTCGAAGGCATCCTCGCTCATCCTGAGCAGCGACTTGTGGACTTACCGCTGCTAACAGAAGCAGAGCAGCAGCAGTTTCTGGTTGAATGGAATGATACGAAGAGTGACTATCCAGCACACCTGTGCATCCACCAGTTGTTTGAGTCGCAGGTGCGGCAGACTCCAGAGGCTACAGCAGTAGTATTCGAAGGCAACGAACTTAGCTATAGAGAGTTGAACCGGCGAGCTAATGTGCTGGCCCATACACTTCAGATGTTGGGAGTAGGACCGGATGTACTGGTGAGCGTGTGCATGGAACGCTCTCTCGAAATGGTTGTTGCCCTCATGGGTGTCTTGAAGGCAGGCGGAGCGTATGTGCCCTTAGATCCCGCGTATCCAGGAGAACGACTGGCCTACATGATACAAGATGCCCAGATGTCCATAGTGCTCACGCAAACGCAATTGCTCGATCTGTTGCCGAAGGAGGGCATGAACGTTATCTGTCTAGACGCGAACTGGAATCCTCCTGGCGAAGAAGAGAACCCGGTAAGTACTGTTCAGCCCGAAAATCTGATGTACATGATCTACACCTCTGGCTCGACAGGGAAGCCCAAGGGCGTGATGAATATACACAGGGGTGTTTGCAATCGCCTGCACTGGATGCAGCAAGCCTATGCCCTGATGCCGGCCGATCGTGTTTTGCAGAAGACGCCTTTCAGCTTTGACGTCTCGGTCTGGGAGTTTTTCTGGCCCTTGATGACTGGAGCAAGCCTTGTTGTGGCCCGCGCGGGTGGGCACCAGGATCCTGGTTACCTTGTCTCCCTGATTGCTGAACAGCAGATCACCACGCTCCACTTTGTACCTTCGATGCTCCAGGTGTTCTTGACGGAGCCGGGACTTGAGCGCTGCACGAGCCTGAAGCGTGTCATTTGCAGTGGCGAAGCCCTCCCGTTTGAACTGCAGGAACGCTTCTTCTCGCGTCTTGATGTCGAGCTGCATAATCTCTACGGTCCAACAGAGGCGGCGATAGACGTGACGTCCTGGCGATGCAAGCGCGAAAGCCAGGACAGGATAGTTCCTATTGGTCGTCCCATTGCAAACACGCAGATCTACATTCTGGATCGCTTCATGCATCCTGTACCCATCGGCGTGCCTGGTGAGATGTACATTGGTGGCATCGGTGTCGCCCGCGGCTACTACAACCGTCCTGAGTTAACGTCTGAAAAGTTTATACCAGACCCTTTCGGGAAAGAAGCAGGAGCCCGACTGTTCAAAACAGGAGACCTTGCACGTTACCGACCGGATGGAGCTATCGAGTTTCTTGGTCGCATCGATTACCAGGTCAAGATTCGTGGTTTCCGTATCGAACTCGGTGAAATCGAGGTGGTACTGGCGCAACATCCAGCCATTGAAGAAGTTGTGGTGGAGGCTCGTGAGGATACACCGGGCGACAAGCGCCTCGTCGCATATCTTGTTCCTGCCGTGGGAGTGGAGACAGCTGATCTCTCCGTTGAAGCATTGCGGAACTTCTTGAAGGAAACGTTGCCCAGCTACATGATTCCTTCTGCTTTCGTGATACTTGATACACTGCCATTGATGCCCAATGGAAAAGTGAACCGTATGGCCCTACCTGCGCCCGAGATGATACGCCCGAAACTGGAAGTGGCCTACGTGCCACCCCGTAACCCGACAGAGGAACTACTGGCCAAATTTTGTGCTCAGGTGCTTGGCATCGATAAAGTGGGCGTCTATGACAACTTCTTCGACCTGGGTGGAGCCTCTATCCAGAGCCTACAAGTCATTACCAAAGCGAACGAGGCAGGATTACGGCTCACTCCTGAATTGCTGTTTGAGCACCAGACGATCGCGGAGTTAGCAGTTGTAGCTGCTCCCGGAGGAGGGGAGCTTGCGCCTGCCCTGGGGTGGAGTGACCAGAGTGACATGCCTGCTCCTGGTAAGGGGGTACCGGTTTCGCACCAACCTGTTCAGACGGCGAGAGGCAACACGATCATTGAAAGCATCGGCGTCTACCTTCCTCCAAAGGTTGGTTCCACGCGAGAGGTTTTGCAGAACTGCCAGAAACCGGTGAATTTTCCGCTGGAGCAGTTAACGGGTATCGTATCTCGGCGTGTAGCAGGGGAGACAGAATTCGCTATCGATTTAGCGAAGAAGGCGGTTGCAAACTGCCTCGAGAATTCTAAATATGGCCCGGAGGATATAGACCTGCTCATTTGTGCGAATATTTCCCGCTGCGATGGTCCAAATTTCCATGTTTCGTTTGAACCGAGTACATCCGTGCGGCTGAAACAGCACTTCGGTTTTACGAACGCCCTTGTCTTCGATGTTTCCAATGCATGCACCGGCATGTTTACTGCCCTCTTCATCGTCGATGCCTTTCTCAAGGCCGGGTTGATTCGTCGAGGCATGGTAGTCAGCGGGGAATACATCACTCATCTCATCCAAACCGCGCAGAAAGAGATCGAGGGATACATGGATTCTCGTCTCGCTTGCCTAACAGTGGGTGATGCTGGAGCTGCAATGATTCTGGAAGAAGCGCCCAGCAGTAAGGTCGGCTTTCACGAGCTCGAGTTGTACACGCTCGGTCGCTACTATGACTACTGCATCGCCAGGGCCACAGAGCAAGAGCATGGCGGCGCGATCATGTTCACGGATGCGATCAAGGTCTCCTCGGTTAACATCCAGCAAGGAGTTTCGCACGCGGCGCATATACTACAACGTTCTGGATGGACACCGGATGCATTTCAACACATCATCATGCATCAAACCTCCCAGATGTCGCTGTATGATGCATCTCGTGAGATCAACAGCTTCTTCAAGAAAGAAATTTGTAATCAGAACAACGTTATTAACAACCTTGCTCAACGTGGCAACACTGCGACGACGACACATGTTGTTGCGCTGATGGATTACATTCTCTCCGACAAGATTCGCTCGGGCGACAATGCGATCTTTGGTATCACCGGTTCCGGGGCTACCATCGGCACAGCATTGTACACCTTCGACGACTTACCAGACCGCCTGCGCCAGGCGGCACGTGGAAGCAGTCCTGAGAAGATCAAGGGAGAGTCCGAACAGAGAAAAGCTGCTCTCTGGCTGTCTCGCACTCCCAATATACAGCGAGTGCGCATAGAAAGCGTTGGTACTCCGCCAGAGGGAACGCCGGTGAAGAGCCTGGAACTGGTACAGGCGGCCGCAAGGAACTGTCTTGAGCAGTCGTCATATAATAAAAGCGATATCGATCTGCTCATCTTCGCCGGAGTGTACCGGGACGACTTTATCAGCGAACCGGCTATTGCTTCCATTGTGGCAGGTGAACTGAGGATAAACGATACCATCGCCTCACAACAGGACAAGAAAACGTTCGCCTTCGATGTCTTTAACGGCGCACTGGGTTTTCTCAACGCCTGTCACGCTGCTGCAGGCATGATTGCGGCGAAAAAAGTGAATCGTGCGATGGTTGTTGCTTCGGAAATTGAAAACAACAAAGAGACTTTTCCAATAGAACTTCGCGGCCTCAAAGAGAGCGGCTCAGCCGTCATTTTGGATGCAAGCTCTGATGGTAAGACAGGATTTGGCAATTTTGTCTTTAAATATTCCACCGAGCACATCGAAGCATACTCAGCATATACAACGATTCGGAGCGGCAAAGCAGGCATGCAGTTCGAGCAAGCTCAGGAGCTTGAAACCTACTACCTGCAATGTATCCGCGATTCGGTCGATGAATTACTGCGCGTTGAGCAGTTGGACATGGCTCAGGTCAAAGTGATACTTCCGCCGCAAATCTCTGCGGTATTCATTACTGCATTGAGTGACATAATGAACATCAACAGAGACAAGTTTGTGGATGTATCCCACAAAGACGGTGACCTTTTTACTTCGTCGTTGGCCTATACACTGCAGGATGTTCGCAAGCAACGCCTGGTGGAGCCAGGAGATATCGGGTTGATCATCAGCGTTGGTGCAGGCGTACAAGTAGGTTGCGCTACCTACTACTTCTAAGGTGTCCAGGACGAC
>WNGQ01002396.1_pt1 | contig 25800 bp, 19 predicted proteins | sample 5407661 | NCBI WGS metagenome assembly WNGQ01 (sample SAMN13153382, study PRJNA577476) | soil metagenome | isolation source: 60 cm soil or saprolite under Garry oak tree replicate 2 | place: USA:California | collected 2016-06-15 | reverse complement strand
TGACAAATCCCAAATTAAATAGTGCGAAATCGTCTCAGTGCGGCGTCAGCCGGCGAGCATTCCTGGGTGCGAGCACCCTCGGTGGAACGGCCCTCCTGGCCACAGGGTGGAGCGCGCTCTTGGAGACCAACCCAAGCCGCGCGGCAACTGCTGATGAAAACGCGCCGTGGTTTGAAGCGACGATCCCTCAACTCCAAGCCCTGATGGCTTCAGGCGCGCTCACCAGTCGCGCGCTGACGCTGGCCTACTTGCAACGGATCGACCGGCTTAATCCACTGCTCAATGCAGTCATCGAGACCAATCCCAACGCCGTCGATATCGCCACGCAACTGGACAACGAGCGGCGGAGCGGCCAGCTCCTTGGGCCGCTCCACGGCATACCGCTGCTCTTGAAGGACAATATCGCCACTGATGACCACCTGCAGACCACCGCAGGTTCATTGGCGTTGCTGCACAGCCGCGTGCCGGGCGATGCGCCACTTACCAACCGTTTGCGCACTGCCGGCGCAGTCATCCTGGGCAAGGCCAATCTTTCCGAGTGGGCAAATTTCCGCGGGTTTGCGCCGTGCCCGTCGTCCTGGACCTGTCTGAACGGGTGGAGTGGGCGAGGCGGTTTCACGCAGAACCCGTATGTCTTGAACTGGACTGCCTGCGGTTCAAGCTCAGGCTCAGCCGTAGCGACGGCCACCAATCTCTGCGCGGCGGCAGTGGGAACCGAAACAGACGGTTCGATCACCTGTCCGGCGTCCAACAATCTGATTGTCGGCCTAAAGCCCACCGTGGGCCTGATATCACAGGAGGGCATTATCCCCATCGCCCACAGCCAGGACACCGCCGGACCGATGGGCCGAACGGTCACCGACGTGGCCATCCTGCTCGGCGCCCTTCAGACTCCTTTCGGGTCGGTGGCCGGGGCCAGCTTGCCTCCAGAGTACACTCAGTTCCTGAGGCGTGGAGCGCTTCGGGGCGCGCGCATCGGAGTGGACCGCAAATTCTTTACTCTCGATTTTGGCGGTGAAGCGCCCTTCGATGCGGTGGCGGAGCACGCCATAGCAGTGATGCGAAGTCTCGGCGCGACGATTGTTGATCCGGTAGATTCAGGAAATCCGAATTTGTTCGGTCAAGCAGAGTTCACAGTGTTGTTATCTGAGTTTAAGACGCAAGTGGCGGGGTACCTCGCCAACCTCAATCATACTTCCATGCGGACGCTGGCCGACTTGATCGCCTTCAACGAGGCGCATTGTCCGCAGGAAATGAAATTTTACGGCCAGGAGATTTTCGAGCTGGCCGAGGAAACCAGCGGTGATCTAACCGACCCGGACTATGTGGCCGCCCGGACGCTCTGTGTTCAGCTCAGCCGCGCACAGGGAATTGATGCCGCAATTCAAGCGCAACAATTGGACGCGATCGTGACACCCACCTGGAGTTTCGGCACCTCGCTGCCCGCGGTGGCGGGCTATCCCAACATCTCCGTGCCGGTGGCGATCGCCGACGATGGGCGGCCGGCGGGCATTTGGATGTACAGTGGGTTCCTGCAAGAACCGAAACTCCTGGCGCTGGCCTATGATCTCGAACAGGAGATTCAACCCAGAGTCCAGCCCAGGTTTGCAGGCACGCCGCCCGACTGGACCGATGCCGGAGTCTGTGCGTCGTTGCCCAAACCGCACGACCGGGGACATATCTGGAAGAATAAACCTCTCCGCCCGAACTGGTGAGGATTTCATCCTGTGGGCACGGCCAGCTCGCCCTCCAGAATGTCAATAGCCAACAGGGCTTCCCACTTCCCGCGCCTGGCACCTTTCATACCTAACGCGGCAAGTAATTTCGTTCGCGCCAATCAGGAGCCACCGACCTAAAGCAGCACAGGCCTTCAAAAATTCCTTTGCTCCCAAGCGGGGCTTCGGGAGAATCAGTCGTGCAAATCCGTTTCCTCTTGGGGCCGGCGGGCAGCGGCAAGTCCTTCCGTTGTCTGACGGAAATGCGCCAGGCACTCTCGGCGTCGCCGGCGGGCCCGCCGCTGTTGTTGGTCGCACCCAAGCAGACAACCTACGGCTTGGAGCGGCAGTTGCTGGCAGAGCCGTCCCTTGCCGGCTACACGCGTCTGCATATCCTTTCCTTCGAGCGCCTGGCGGATTTCATTTTCGATCAACTCCAGGCGCCGCGCCCGGAGATGCTCAATGAAGAAGGCCGGCTCATGGTGTTGCGCGGGTTGCTGGCCAGGAAACGCGATAGCCTGAAATTGTTCCGCGCCAGCGCGCGGCTCACGGGGTTCGCCCAGGAACTGAGCCTGGCGTTGCGCGAACTGCAACGGAACCGGCTCACTCCCGAATCTCTTCACCAACTCGCAGAGCAGGTGCAAGATAGCGAAGGCCTGGCGTATAAGCTTCAAGATTTAGCCGCGATGCTCCAGGAATACCTCGACTGGCTCAGCAGGCATCAGGTGCAGGACGCCGACTCTCTTCTTATGTCAGTTACTGAGGTCCTCCGTGAATCAGGCGAGCAAGAATCAAAACTCAAAACTCAGAGCACCAGACTCCGCGTCGAAGGCTTGTGGGTGGATGGCTTTGTCGAGTGGTCCCCGCAGGAGCTGGATCTTTTGGCGGCCTTGATTCCCCATTGCCAGCAGGCGACGCTGACGTTTTGCCTGGACCGTGTGCCGGTAGAAAACATCTCCTGGCTTTCTAATTGGTCCGTCGTTCGCCACGGGTTTGAAGAGTGCAAGAAACGCCTGGAAAGTTTGCCCAACGCCGGCTGGTCCGTGGAGTTGTTGCGGCGTGGCCCCGAGCGGACCCGCTTCCTAAACAATCCGGCTTTGCAGCATCTGGAAAGATTCTGGGCTGAACCGCAACCCTACGAAGCGCGCACGGAACAAAATGAAGCAGAAACGCAAAACTTGGATAAACAGAAGGATCCAGGACCTCGAACCTCAAACCTTGGACCTCAAACCTTGAACACCGCGCGTCCCCGCCAGTTGAGCCTCGAATTTGTAAGTGAATTGGTTCAAGGTCCGGGATCCAAGGTTGCGGCTCCACAGCTCGTCCAATCCCTTGGCGCTCCACTGACTGCTGCGCCTGACGAAGCTTTGCGCATTGCCATCTGCGCCAACCCGGAAGCGGAGGCAAGACTTGCCGCCCGTGAAATCCTTCGTCACGTCCGCGCCGGCGGACGCTACCGCGAAGTGACGGTGCTGGTGCGCAAGTTGGACGGTTATCATCAAGCCTTGCGGCGCGTCCTGGCGCGCTATGAAATTCCTTTCTTCCTGGATCGGCGCGAATCGGTCTCCCATCATCCGCTGGCGGAGTTGACGCGCAGCGCCTTGCGCACGGTGGCGTTTCAATGGTTGCGCGATGATTGGTTCGCGGCGCTCAAGACCGGCTTGGTTCCAGCCCAGCCAGACGAAATTGACCGGCTCGAAAACGAAGCGTTGGCCCGAGGCTGGAAAGGCTCGGTTTGGCAACAGTCTATCTCCGTTGCGGGCGAGCCGGACCTAAGCGAGTGGCTGGCCGATTTGCATCGCCGGATCGTTCCTCCCTTCCAAAGACTGGCCCTGGCGATAGCCACGCGGCAGAACAAGCCCACGGGCTTGCACCTGGCCGAAGCGCTGCGTCAATTTTGGAAAGCGCTGGAGGTCGAGCGGCGGCTCCAGGCCTGGGCGGAATCAGACAGCTCCAATTCCGATTTCCCAATCCCCAAGGCGGTACATGCGACCGTCTGGGAGCAGGTGAATGGGTGGCTGGAGAACGTCGAATTGGCCTTTCCCACGGAACCCCTCACGCTGCGGGAGTGGCTGCCGATTTTGGACGCTGGTTTGGCCAGCCTCACCGTGGGGGTTATTCCGCCCGCGCTGGATCAGGTCCTTATCGGCGCCATTGACCGTTCCCGCAATCCTGACATCAAGCTGGCGGTGGTGTTGGGCATGAACGAATCGGTCTTCCCCGCGCCACCTGAGGCGAGCGTGCTGTTGACTGAAGCGGACCGCGACGAACTGGGAAAAAACAACCTGGTCCTGGGCGGGAACGCCCGGCAACAGATTGGCCGCGAGCGGTTCTATGCATACCTGGCCTGCACCCGAGCTCGACAACGGCTGGTGCTCACCGCCGCACAGCAGGACGCTAACGGCTCCCCGCTCAACCTCTCACCGTTCCTGTCCGACGTAGAGCGCCTCTTCCCGGCGTTGAAACGCGAAACTGTGCCCTGGACGCTGGACTGGCAAAAAAGTGAGCACGCGAATGAGTTGATTGGGCCACTCTTAGCGGTGCAAAGGCTAAAGTCCAGGGTTGAAAGTCCAGGATTCGGGTGCGAGAGGCAAGAGCCGGAGGTCAGAGGTCAGAGGTGCGAGGTCACAGGTTGGGAGCAACTAGCGGCATTGCCGGCGCTGGCAGGGGTAATCGAGCAGTTGCGGCATTTTCAGCACCCGGACGCCGAAGAGTCCCTTGCACCCGAGCTGGCGCGGCATCTGTACGGACCGGTGCTGCGTACCTCAGTCAGCCGCATGGAACAATTTGCTGCTTGTCCGTTCAAGTTTTTCGTCCATTCCGGTATGCGGGCCGAGGAACGCAAATTATTCGAGTTGGACGTCAAGGAGCAGGGCACGTTTCAGCATGACGTGCTGGCGTTTTTCCACGAGGAGTTGAGCCGTGAGAGCAAACGGTGGCGCGACATCACTCCGGAGGAGGCGCGCCAGCGCATTGGCCGGATTGCTAATGGCCTGATGGCCAGTTACCGCGACGGACTCCTACAAGTCAGCGAGGAGAGTCGATTCATGGCCCGCATCCTCCGCGAATCGCTGCAGGATTTCGTAGAAATCCTCGTGGCCTGGATGCGCCAGCAATACCAATTCGATCCCGTCGCGGTGGAGTTGCCGTTCGGCGAAGACGAAAGTTCGCCCGCCTGGGAGATCGATTTAGGCGATCGCCACAAACTGGCGCTTCATGGCCGTATCGATCGCGTCGATCTCTGTCCGGCTTCGGAAAACGGCCAAGCGCTTTGCGTGGTGGTGGACTACAAATCGAGCCAGAAGCACCTGGATGCGTCGTTGATGGCGCACGGACTGCAGTTGCAGTTGCTGACCTACTTGAATGTCCTGCGGCACTGGCCCAATCCGCTCGAGCGCTTTGGCTCAGCGCGGCTCCTCCCAGTTGGGGTGTTTTACGTCAACCTGCGCGGCAAATATGAGCGCGGCAAAAACCGCCTCGATGCGCTGGCCGATCCCGAGCAAGCGCGCAAGCTGGCCTATCGTCACACTGGCCGCTTCGACACACGCGCGTTGCCCCAACTCGATGGCCGCCCTGATGCCCGGCAGGGCGATCAGTTTAATTATCGTCTAACCAATGACGGGCACGTCAACAAGGTTTCCCGCGAAGCCTTGCCCACCGCCGACTTCGAAGCGCTGCTTAGCTCTGTCGAGGCGAATTTGAAAAAGATGGGCCGCGACATTTTTTCAGGCGTGGCCAAAGTCGCGCCCTTCCGCAAGGGCGGGGCCACGGCCTGCGACCAGTGCGACTATCGCCCGATTTGCCGCATCGATCCGTGGACACATAGTTTCCGGGTCCTGGGAAGGGAGGCGGAATGATGGAGTGGCGGAGTCATGGAGTGTTGGGGTGATGGGTAACGGCCTGGCGGGACGGGGGTGCTGGGATTCTTATCCAGAGCTCCACCACTGGGTTGCCTCCATCTAGCTCGCAATCGAGAAGTGGCTCGTCCAATTGCCGGGCTCGGTTTTGGCCACCCAAAAGGATTCCCCCGCGCTGACAGTCGGCGGTCCAGCCGTCCACTTGCCGCCTTCATAGGGATGCAACACATACTTCTGCCGGTCGCGATCAAAGAGATGGATCACGTCTCCGTCCGCGATCGGGAATTGCAGATCCTCAATGCTCCCCGGCTGCGGCACGATTGAACTGCGGAGCGAAAAGCCCGACGGAATTGGTATCGATACATTCCCTTGCATGACTTCGCCTACGAAACTGTGCGCTTTGTAGTCCGACGTCGGGTTGAAAAAAATCGCCCCTTCCCCGGGCGACAGCGTTTCGGTTGAGTTTGTCCACTTGCCATTTTTGACAGCATTTTCGTCGAGGCGGAAGAAACGGGTGTCGAACTTGTGCAGCGTGGTGTCGTCCGGCCAGTCTTTGAACATGTCAGCCACGCTATTGCTGGGACCATCCAACGGATTGGCAATCATCGAAAAACCCGGCGCTAGTGTGACTGAGACGTAGCCAATTACGTTGACTGACAGGACCTCCCCGGCCTGCAGACGATAAAACCGATAACTGTGCTTCGAAGCGTCGGAATCCATGTATTCGAGGGATTCGGCGCCTGCTGTGTCCTGGGAAATTGGATTCCAATGTAGCAAATCGGTACTGGCCTCAATTGTGTAGGGAGCGCCCTTGGGCAACTGCGTTTTGAACCTAAATGGCCCGTAAGGAAAGCGCATCGGCTCTGTCAGAACGGGTGGCCCGATGGTCTGCTCTTTCTTGCCCCTAAGAAACGTTGTCCCGCTGATTCTTTGAATGAGCGACTGGATTTTCATCGCGTCAGAGCAGCCGTTTTCCTGCCAACCAAGCCAGATTAGCCTGCTTCTTGGGTGCCATTACGTTATCTTACATTAAAAGGAGTGCAAGCGCAACTAAAGTGGATTGGTATCCGGTCAGTGAACGCGGGCGCAAATCGCGGAGCGCGGACTTTCCAGTCCGCAGCATCGTTCGAACGCCGACCTGCACCCAATTCGCAGCCCGGTTGTGCGAGAGGAGCTTCCTGCGGACTGGAAAGTCCGCGCTCCGGTTATCGGAGCTTGGTCCGCATGTAATGGAATAGATACTGTTGCGCATAACCGGCGCTGGGGCCGAAATGCGCAGCCGCGAACTGATGCAACCGCCGCAGGCTGACTCGCCTGCGAGGAAAATAAAGTTGCCGCAGCCCCTTCATCACCCAAATGTCCACTGGGAATGCGTCCTGGATGCCGTAGGCAAACAGCAAGACGCAATCGGCAATTTTCCGCCCCACACCGGGCAACTTCATTAGCTCGCTACGTGCCATCGGCACTGGAAGTTGCTGTAAGCGGGCTAAATCAAATTGGCCTGCGGCAACGGCGCAGGCCGTCGCAAGCAAGTACGGCGCGCGGAATCCCATTTTGCACGCGCGCAACTCCGCTTCCGTGGCGCGTGCCAGCCGGCCAGGGGAGGGGAAGGCCCGAACTGCGCCGTGGCCCGGTCCCACGGCGAGCGGCTCTCCGTAGCGTTCGCACAGCAATGAGACAATTTGTTGGATTTGAACGATTTGCTTGGTCGATGAGAGGATAAATGACGCCAGGCATTCCCATGGGTCCTGCCGCAACAAGCGCAGTCCGCGGCAGGCGGCGACGGCCGCGCGCATCGGCTGGTCGTCGGGAAACGTCAACAGGACCTCGGTAAAATTCAAATCGAGTTGGAGATAATCAATCAGCCACTGCCAATCGCGGACGGGCGCTGCGGTCTGAGCGGCGATCAAGAATCGGTCGGAGTTCAGATGGACCCAGTGCGTTCCAATGACCCCGGTCCAACTCTGGCCACTCCCTTGCCAGCGGAACACCTGGCCAGAGGTCAGCGTCGCCGCCAGATCGTAATCCCGAACCGGGAATACTCTAAAATTTGAGGCGGTGCAAATTGCGCCCATTCGCGGTCGTTCGGATCCTTCGCAATTTGAAATTTTCAATCTACAATTCCCCTTGAGTTACCGTAGCCCGCGGCAGGCGAAGAACTGGAGCACCCACAAAGGCTGGCCATGGTACGACACCGCGCGAATGCCGAGGTCTGTTACCGAGCCAAACTCCTGTTCCAGTTGCTTTGGAGGGGGTCCGGGTTGCGGGTGGTCCCGATCAAGTTCGCGTATGAAGATGGCGTTCTGACCCTTGCGCCGGGTATAGCCCGGCCAAAAGTAAAACTGGTCAACGGGCGCCGAAGTGCTTTCACAATAAACCAGCGGGTTCGCTGGCTCCGCTGCTTTGGCTTGGGGAAGATAGAATGAGATTTCTCCGGCAAACCGGTAATGACTCGCGATAATAAAAACGGGCTGGCCTTCTGCTTGCAATTGCTGCTGTGCCTCGCCTGCCAGACGCGCAACCTCTTTCCAGCCGCGGGCCCGGTGCAACGGGTCGCGATTGACGGGCAGCGCGTGTCCGGTCAGCCTCCCGATTAAGTCGGTGTCGTGTCCGAGGATCACGACCGTCAGCCCCAAGGCCACGCCGGTGACGAGCCAGGGCTTGATTTGCCGCGCGCCCAGGCGCGAGCGCGCGTCCCAATAAGCAACCATGAGGCAGAACAAAGGGGCGACCGACGGGGCAATCCAATTAGGCAGCACCCGCGAATGGAAAGTGTACAGCAAATAGATCAAGAAGGGCGGCGCGCCCATGCTGAAGAAATACACCAACAGCGGCTCGTGCCGGCTGCGGTGCCAGAAAGCGATGGCGGCCCAGATCATCCCCACGAAGAAAATCGGATTGAGGATTGCAGCCTGACTGCCTAGAAAGCCGGCGAGATCGCCCAGATGTTTCAGCGTCGGTTTCCATGGAGCATCCAGCCCGGCGTCGCCCGCCACGTGGGCGACAGTGATCCATTGGTGTTGGTAGTTCCAAACCAGGATCGGCAAGGCGCAAACCAGGTTGATGAGCAACGCAAGGTACGGACCGGGCGTGGCCAGGTGTTTGCGCGCCGGAGGCCAAAGCGCAAAGAAGACCGCCCAACAGAGCCATTGAAACAATTCAGTGTACTTGCTCAAAAAGCCCAGGCCCATCCAAAGGCCAACCCACAGCCAATGCCGGTTTTGGTTCTGCTGGACGGCCCGCCAGCCGGCGATCATCGCTGCCGTCCAGAACAACGTCAACAGGGGGTCAACTGTCATCAGGACTCCGCCAACTGCTGCCAGGGGTGTGGCCGTGTTGATTAGGAGCAAGCAAAACCCAGCGCGCGCGTTGACCTCGCGGGCGAAGAAACGGAGCAGGACAAAGCTGACAATGGCAGCGATGACTGGCGAAAAGAAGCGCACGCCGAATGCATTATCGCCCCACAACTTGGTCCCAAGGAACTGGGTATAGGCGATGAGCGGGGGTTTGCTGTAGTAGGAAAGGGCCAAGTGCTTCGACCAAAGCCACTGATAGGCCTCGTCACCGGTCAGCTCGATGAAGCCGCTGGCCAGATAAGCCAGCCGTCCCAATAACACCACAGCGATGAGCAGATAACCAACCCGCAACCAGTGCGCGTCCAATTCGTGGGGCCTGATGTGGGCTTCGTGAGCCGTGGTTCTGGATTCCTGGCTCCTGGCTCCTGGTTCCGAGGTCTGAACCGGTGACGCTTGCAGGGAAGGTTCCAGCAATGAAGGGATTTTTTTCCACCACAGTGGAAACCATGCTCGCCCGGCCCATCGCCAGAGCGCGTCCAACGACCAGAGCGCCGCGGCCGCGTAACCGGCGCCCAGGATGGCCCCGGCCAACACGTCGCTCGGATAATGCACGCCATTATAAACACGTGAGAAGCCGACCAGGCTTGCCGCCGGCAGCATGAACCACGCGCTCCGGCGATAATAAACATAAACCACCATCGTAGCCGCGAACCAATTGGCTGCGTGTGAGGAGGGCAGGCTGTACGATTGGCTTCTGCCGACCAAGGTGTGAGCTTCTGAGACGGTCCAAAATGGCCGCGGACGTCCGATGGCGTGTTTGATAGTATTGCAGACAAGAGAATCACCCAGCCAGACGATCAAAACCAGCAGCACCACGCAAAGCGACCCGCGAGGGCCGCCTTTCCAGACCAGAAAGGCAGCCACCAGGGCCAGCGCCGGGAAGAAGAAAATATTCCCGCTGGCGAACGGCATGACCGCGTCAAAGACCGGATTGCTCAGGGTCAGATTGATGAAACGGAACAGGCCGGCATCCAGTGTTTGCAGCCAATGCATCGCAGAAACAATGTAGCGCAAGCCGGCCAGTTGCAATGAAAGGAAAGTGTATGACAGAGACAATTACCATTCGGCTGCGGCGCACAAAAGCAGAAGTCAAAGCCAAAGCCAAACCGAACATCAACGCCTGGATCTACAGTCTTATCGAAGAAGCCCTTGAGCCGAAACGCACTGACTGGGAAGAGGTGTTTGAACGCAGCCGGAATTGTCCGCCCGTACGCTATCGAAGCGATGAAATCCGCCGGGCCAGCCGATGAACACCTTTCCGTGGCTAAGTCGAGAACACTACCAGCGAGCGCACCGGGTAGCCCTTCAATTTTTGGCGGCCACCCAGGAAGCTCAGTTCAATGAGGAAAGAGATTTCCAAGATCTGGCCGCCCAGCCTCTGGACCAGCATTGCTGCTGCGGCCGCAGTGCCGCCCGTGGCCAGCAAGTCGTCAATGAGCAAGACCCGGTTGCCGGGCTTGAGCGCGTCAACGTGAACGGCAACGGTGGCTGTACCGTATTCGAGGTCGTATTGCTGTTCGTGAGTCTGATAAGGGAGCTTTCCCTTCTTTCGAATGGGGACGAAGCCAGCGCGAAGCTTCACCGCCGCGGCGGCCGCGAAAATGAACCCGCGCGCGTCGATGCCCACGACGGCGTCCACTTGGCCGGGTTTGAAGTTGTCCGTCAGCAAATCAATGCAACCGGAGAGGAGCCGCGCGTCGGCAAGAACGGGCGTGATGTCTTTGAACTGGATGCCCGGTTTGGGAAAATCAGGAACGTTCCGGATGGCGCGCTCGATGTCCGCCGACGCCGGTGGAGTCTGGCTCATAGGTGCTGAGCAGGGTTCAAGAGGTTAAATGGCTAACAGATTACGTCTTGGTCATCTCCATCTTTTCAATCATTTTGCGCAACTTTCTCAAGGCAATGTTTTGAATCTGGCGCACGCGCTCGCGGGTTACTCCAAACTTCTGGCCGACTTCCTCCAAAGTCTTTTGAGGCCCACCATCCAGACCGAAGCGCGCGCGTAGAATGGTCGCCTCGCGATGGTCCAGCGTTTTGACCATTTCCTGCAGCATGCGTGTCACGGTCTTTTCTTCGAGTTGCTGGTACGGGGTTTCAGCGCTCTCGTCCTGGACGACTTCGGCGAAATTGTTGGAATCTTCATCCCCGATGGGCGCATCGAGCGACGCGGGCCGCACGGCGGCCATGCGCATCTGGGCGACGCGGGCAGCCGTAGTGCCCAGTTCTTCGCCCAGTTCTTCGTCGGTCGGTTCGCGGCCCAGCTCTTCTTGCAGCCTCAAGGCGGTGCGGCGCATCTTGGAAATCTTATCCACCAGATGCACCGGCAGGCGGATGGTCTTGGATTGATTGGCCAGCGCCCGTTTGATCGATTGCTTAATCCACCAGGAACCATAGGTGGAGAGTTTGCCGCCCTTGGCTGGGTCGAACCTTTCGACGGCTTTCATTAAACCGATGTTGCCTTCACTAATCAGGTCCAGCAGCGGCAAACCGATGCCCTCGTAGTCGCGCGCGATCTTGACAACCAGGCGCAAGTTGGCCTTGATCATTTGCTCACGGGCTTTCTTGTCCCCCTTCTTGATGCGCGCCGCTAATTCGATTTCCTCTTGCGGTGTCAGTAGTTTGACCTGGCCAATCTCGCGCAAGTAAAGCTTGATCGCCGTGTCGCCGTCGTAAGCCGCTCGTTCCCGACCCCGCGCGCTACTGGATTCTTCGGGTTCCGCCTTTGCCACGGGTTGCGGCTTTGCCAGCGTGGCCGCCGCCTCGACTCCCTCAGGCTGGCCGGCTTTTCTCTTGTTGGGCTCTTCGGCTTCGGGTTCCTGCTGGTCGTGTGGCAACTCTTCCGGTGTCACCGGCGCTCGCGTCGGGGTCCGCTTCGGCGGAGCGTGGGCCTGAGCCCCCAGGATTCGGCTCGCTCGGTGGCGGCCTTTCCGGCGGCTTATTTTGTGGCGGTCAGTCGGAGCAACCATAAAACGGGCTAAAAACTTAGTTCTTGAGTCCGCGTTGGCAACTAAATTCACTGAACCAGTTCCCTCGGTGTGATGAACAGAAACGGATTCAGGTTCCCGCGCGCCCCTCCATCGAACATCTTTTGATGTTAGAGGGCAATTTCGGTTAGGGTGTTCAAACCAGTCCGACTTCGCAGGGGCGCAATGAGGCGTTCGACGTTTGCTCGAACCTTGCGCACTGCCCAGCGGCTTAAACACCAAAGAGCCTGTCACCGGCATCCCCCAAACCGGGCATGATGTAGCCACTTGGGTTCAATCTCCGGTCCACAGCGGCAGTGAAAATCTGGAAGCGCGGATAATGTGATTGCACGCGGCGAATGCCTTCGGGCGCGGCCACCAGGTTGATCAGGCGCACGCGTTTGGCGCCCAACTCGGCCAGCAAGTCCATCGCCGCCACGGCGCTGCCGCCCGTGGCCAGCATTGGGTCGATCAGGATGACCTCGAACCGGCTCAAGTCCGGGGGCAAACTCTTATGATAAAACATGGCGCGGAGTGAGGATTCCTGACGTTTCAATCCGACGAAGCCAACACGCGCATGCGGGATCAACTGCAGAATCGAATCGAGCATCCCCAGTCCGGCCCGCAAGACCGGAACCAAAACCACTTCGCGCCGCAGTTGGTAACCCCGGGCTGTCGCCAGCGGGGTCTTGACCGAAACCGGAGAGACAGCCAAGGAACGTGTCGCCTCATAAAGCATCAGGGCGGCCACTTCGCTGAGGACACGGCGGAATTCCTGCGGGCCGGTCCGCCGATCCCGCAGCCGGGTCAGGTTATGCTGCACCAGCGGGTGGGTGATAACAGTCACCCCTTTGAACTTGGACACGCTCTTAATGCGTGAAGGTGGGTGAGAGGAAATAAAGCTGGCCGGCCTGAAGCTTGGGGGTTTCCATGCCCAGGTCCACTTTGAGGACGCTCCCTTTGGTCTGGCCAAAAAGTCGGAACAGGTCCGAGATGTCGTAACGTTGCTGGTACTCGACCAAATTGGCATCGGAGATAGCCGCGATCCTTTTTGCGCGCTTGACGGCGTCTTCGAAGTTGCCCAATTGATCCACAAACCCCAGTTCAAAGGCCCTGGTGCCGGAGAGTACACGGCCATCGGCGTAATCGGCCCAGTCCGGGCTCAGGGCCCGGCCCTGGTCTTTCTTGTCTTTGTTCTCTTTGTTCTTTTGGTGTGCCTCCTGGCGCCCTTTAGCGACCACGCTCTTGAATTTTCCGTAAGTCTCATCAATCAGCGTCTGGACCATCTCGTGTTCTTCGGGCGGGACTTCCTCCGGATTGCGCTCGCCGCTCAGCATGTCTTTGAACTTGCCGCTCTTGTAGGTCTCAGGCCGCAGGCCGACCTTATTCATCAGACCGCGATAATTCCAACTGTGCAGAATCACTCCGATGCTGCCGGTAATCGTCAAGTCGTTGGCCACGATCCATTGGCAAGGCGCTGAAACGTAATAACCGCCCGACGCTGCCAGGTTGCCCATCGAACCCACTACCGGCTTGCGTGCATGCTCTTGAAAATCGTCAATGGCCCGATAAATTTCGTCCGAGGCCAGCACTTCACCGCCCGGAGAATCGACCTTGAGAATGACTGCCTTTACTTTGTGGTCATCCTCGGCGCGTTTCAATTGTGCTTTGATAATGTCCACCATACTGTAGCCGCCCTGGTCCATCAGGCGGCTGGTTATAATGCCTGCGATCTCCACGACGGCGATCTTGTCTGCGGCATCGTTGTCCTCGGTCATGACCTCCTCCAGCCGGGGACCGACCGAGCGGGCGCGCGGGCTCTTGCCGTGAAGAAGACCGCTGGCGAGATTTCGCACGTTGTACAGTCCGCTCAGCCCCAGCAAAACCAGCAGGATCAGCGCAAAGGCCATCCATCCTCTCCCGCCTTTGCGTGGCGAGGGCGATTGGGCGGGCGGCACAATGACCGGCGGGGGCGTCAAAGGCGGCGGTGGCGGCCCTGCGGGCGGCGCAGGTTCGGTGTAAGGCGGCGGTGGCGGTGGTGGCGATGCGTTTTGTTCCATAGCTGGCGCAAATTAGCCTAAACGCCGCCCGTGGGCAAGCGACACTTTGACATTGGCGCTGACTCTGCATAGTGTTTGCCCGTGGAAGCGTTGCACGCCCCATGGCGGATTGGCTATATCCTGGCGCCCAAACCTGCGCAGCCGGACAGCCTTTTCAGCCGCATCGCCCAATCCGGCGATGATCAGGCCAATTACGTGATCGCGCGCGACCGCAGTTGCTATGCGTTGCTCAACGCCTACCCATACGTTGGCGGCCATCTGATGGTCGTGCCCTATAAGCAAGTGGAGGATCTTAATGGCCTGACAGATGAAGAAATGACTGACCTGATGAAACTGACTCGGCGTTGCCAAAACGCGCTGGTCGAAGTGATGAAGCCCGATGGGTTCAACATCGGCATCAACCTGGGCAAAGTGGCCGGCGCCGGTGTTTTGGAACATTTGCACATTCACGTTGTGCCCCGATGGCTGGGCGATACCAACTTCATGCCCGTGCTGGCCAACACCACCGTCTTGCCCGAAGCGCTTGGTGAACTGGCGGCCAAGTTGCGCGCGGCCCTGGCCCATTGAATTGTTGCCTCACACTGGCACTGCCTTACATGGTTATGTGGTTGCATATCGGGAGTCGGTTCTCGGTGCTTTGGGTGATTCCGTGTGTGACGAATCTTCAAATCCCAAGCTCCAAGCTCCAGCCGCCGCCGCGCTGGCGCGCTCTGGCGCGCCGCGGGAGAAGCACCCAACTCCAAATTCCGAAGGAGGTGACTCGATGGGCAGATCGGCGCAGAAGCCGTCGGAACGATTTGACCCATCGCCCATCACGCACCACGCATCCCGCGTCAGGCGTCGCGCCCGGTTATGCCGACTGAAACTCTGCACTTCGAGAACGCCCGGGTTGCTCAACAGCTTTACAACCACGACCCTCGCAACTTGCAGGCGCTGGAACATCAACTGGGCGTAAAGGCCACTTCTCGCGAGGGTTGGATCAAACTCGAGGGCGAGGCCGACGCCATGGACCGGGCCAAGCAGCTCTTCCTGCTGCTGGAGAATGCACTCAAGACCGGCGCGCCTGTGCGCAACCGAGACTTTTCCCACGCGTTGAGCGTGGTCAAGGATGAAGGCGTTTCCACCCTCAAGGACCTGATGACCGACCGCATCCAAACTTCCGAGAAAAAACCCGGGGTAACCGCCAAGACGATTGGCCAGAAGAAATATCTGGACGCTATCCGACGGAATGACGTGACCTTCGGTGTCGGTCCGGCGGGCACAGGCAAGACTTACCTGGCCGTCGCCATGGCGTTGGCAGCCTTGCGTGAGGGAACCGTCTCGCGCATCATTCTGACGCGCCCGGCCGTGGAGGCGGGCGAGGCGCTAGGCTTTTTGCCTGGGGACCTTTACGAAAAAATCATGCCCTATTTGCGGCCCCTTCACGATGCGTTGCGCGACATGCTACCGGCTGAGGAGATTCAGAAGCACACCGAGCGCGGGGTCATTGAAATTGCGCCGCTGGCTTACATGCGCGGACGGACGCTCAATCATGCGTTCATCATCCTGGATGAGGCGCAGAACTCGACGACCGAACAGATGTTCATGTTTCTTACCCGGCTGGGCATCAACTCCAAAGCCGTGATTAACGGGGACGAAACCCAGGTTGACCTGCCGCCGCAGAAACGGTCCGGCTTGCTCGAAGCGCACCGCTTTTTGAAACACATCGAAGGCATCGCTATCGTGGAACTGACCAAGCGCGACGTGGTGCGGCATCCTCTGGTGCAACGCATCATTGCTGCGTACGAAGAACACCGCGGCAGTGCTCGTGGCGACGGCGGCAAGGATTCGGAGTGAACGGCACTTTGGTTCTGCGCAGCCGGCAACGTGCCCGCGCCGTGGATTTGCGTTCTCTGCGGCGTATCGTGCGCGCGCTGCTCCGCGACCTTCTTCAAGAAGAACACTTTAACTTGGGGATTTGCCTCGTGTCGGCACCGGAGATGACGCGTCTGAACGAAACTTACCTCCAACACCGAGGCCCGACCGACGTGATCACCTTCGACTACACTCAGAGAGCCTGGCTGGCGTCTGGATTGTACTTCGAACCCGCTTCGACCGTTGCGACCCTGGACAGGCTGGACGGCTGTTCCCCGCTGTTGCACGGTGAGATTTTTGTCTGCCTTGACGAAGCCATCGCTCAAGCCCGCCGGTTCCGCACCAGTTGGCAATCCGAGTTGGTGCGATACATCGTCCACGGCCTGCTCCACCTCCAAGGCCAGCAGGACCTGCACGCGGCCGCGCGCCGCCGGATGAAGCGCGAAGAAAACCGCTTGCTGCGCCAACTTGGCCGCAGGTTCGACCTTCGCGCGCTTGCCCGACAAGAGCGTGGGAGCGTGGAGCGTGGGAGCGTGGAGCGTACGCTCCCACGCTCCACGCTGCAACAGCCGCTTTTTCTTGAGCAAACCGGCGTGGCCTCCTAGATTGGCGGTGTGCAAAAGAGTTTCTTTACCCGCTGGCGCGCCAACTTCTTCACGGGCTTGGCCATTCTGCTGCCGGCGATCGTTTCGGTCGTTGTGCTGGTTTGGTTCTTCAGCAGCGTGGCCAACGTGACCGACATGCTGCTGTTCTTTCTGCCGAGCAAGCTCACCCACCGCAATGCCGGTGAAGGGCCGATGTATTGGTATTGGAGCGCCGTTGCGCTGGGGCTGGCCGTTGGGTTAATCAGCCTCGTTGGCCGGCTCGCCCGTTATTACATCGGCATCAAAATGGTCGAATGGCTGGATCACGCTCTGCTCCAAGTGCCTTTGTTGAACAAAATTTACCTGACCATCAAGCAGGTCAACGAGGCATTTACCTCCAACAAATCTTCATTCAAGCAAGTCGTATTGATCGAATTTCCTCGCCCGGGCCAGCGCGCTCTGGGCTTCGTGACCGGTGAGCAAAACCTTGCTTCTCACAAGGGTCATGAGAAAACCATCAGCGTGTTTATCCCGACGACCCCGAACCCAACCAGCGGCTTTCTCATTCTGGTGCCCGAAACCGAGGTCACCAAACTGGATATGTCAATTGCCGACGGCATCAAATTCATTGTCAGTCTCGGCGCCATTCCGCCTGAGCCTTCGCTGCCGCCGCCCGTGGCCTCCGACCTCAGCCGTTCCCATGTATGAACGGACTCCTGGAGTGGTGCTGCGCCTCTATCCACTAACCGAGACCAGCCTGATCGTCCACTGGCTGACGCCCGGTTTTGGCCGGCTCACAACCGTGGCCAAAGGCGCGCGCCGGCCCAAGTCGCCTTTTGGCGGCAAGCTCGATTTGTTTTATGCAGCCGACTTCAGCTTCAGCCGCAGCCGGCGTTCGGAGTTGCACACTTTGTGCGAAGTCAGCCTCAAGGAAACTCATAGCGCCTTGCGGCGTGAGCTGGGTTACCTGCGGCAAGCCTCCTATTGTGCCGCGTTGGTGGAGCAAACCACCGAGCGCGAAACACCGCTGCCGGCCATCTTCGACTTGATGGGTGGCCTTTTGAATTACCTGCCGTCCACGGCTCCCGCGCCGCAAAGCCTCTTCGCCTTTGAACTCAAACTGCTGGGCGAGCTTGGGCTGGGGCCGGACTGGGAGCGTGGAGCGTGGGAGCGTGGGAGCGTGGGAGCGTGGAGGCTGTCTGCAGGCTCCAGGCAGATTGCGCGGGCGCTGGCCGGAGGCGATTGGAAAGGCATTGCACTGTTGAAACCGAGCGCCGCCCAAACCACAGAACTGGGCCAATTCCTGCACCGTTTCTTGATCTTTCACCTCGGCAAAATCCCAGGTGGTCGTGGTGCCGCGCTGGAGGTCGGAGGTCGGAGGTCGGAGGCCGGACCGACTTCTGACCTCTGACTTCTGACCTCCGCGCTCTACCTTTCCAACCACACCGCCGCGCCCTGGCCGCCGCCGACGCATAAGGTGACCAGTGCGCGGTTGGCTTTGCGGCGATGCAATTCCTTGAGGCTGGTCAAAATCAATCTCGCCCCCGTGGCGCCGACGGGATGGCCAAGGGCAATGGCGCCGCCGTTGACGTTGAGTTTTTCCAGCGGAATTTCTCCCAATGGACGCTCGCGGCGCAAATATTTTCCCGCGAATGCGCCTGATTCCGCACCGTTCAACACTGCCAGGGTCTGCGCAGCAAAGGCCTCGTTAAGCTCGATCACATCGGCGTCGGCGAGCGTCAGGCCGGTTTGCGCCTCAGCCCGGGCCATCGCGAACAACGGACCGAGCCCCATCCGGGAAGGGTCGCAGCCGGCGTAGGCGTAGCCGGTCAAGACGCCGAGGGGGGTGAAACCGAGTTTTGCGGCCCGCTGCTCCGACATGACCAGCAGCGCGACCGCGCCGTCGGTGATTTGCGAGGCGTTACCGGCAGTGACGGTACCGGTTTTTCGGTCGAAGACCGGCTTGAGCTTGGCCAGCGCCTCGAGGGATTGGTTGTTCCGCGGGCCGTTGTCGTTGGTGATGGCAGCGGTTTTCGACGGAAGAAAAGCGGGACAGATTTCCTCGGCGAGTTTGTCGCGCGCGGCGACCGCGCGTTGGTGTGATTGGAGCGCGAAGGTGTCCTGTTCGGCACGCGTCAAACCGAACTCGCGGGCGAGCAACTCGGCGGTTTCACCCATGTTCAAGCCGCAAACCGGGTCGGTCAGGCCCAGTTGCAGGCCAACGCGCGGTTCAAAGTCCGCCGGACGGAAGGCGGCCAGGGAGCGCAGGCGCTGTGCCAGGCTCTTGGAACGGCTGAGGCGTTGGAACTTTTCGGCCGTGGTTCCCTTGAACAAGAGCGGGATGCTCGACATGCTCTCGGCGCCACCAACGATGAAGATGGAACCGCGCCCGGCGGTCAGCTTTTCTTGCGCCTGCGTCACAGCTTCACAACCCGAAGCGCAGTTGCGCTGGACCGTGATGGCCGGGACGGACTCCGGAACGCCAGCGCGCAATGCGATCACGCGCGCCACATTGGCGGCATCGACCGGTTGCGCGACGCAGCCGAAGATGACCTCGTCCACCAACGCCGGATCCAGCTCCGTGCGAGTCAACAGGGCGTTGACCGCGACGCGGCCGAGCTCATCTGCTCCGAGCGTGGCCAGGTCGGTGCCGGCCCTGCAGAACGGCGTGCGGACACCGTCCACGATGACCAGGCGCTCCGAGTTCATGCAGACGGTTTACGCAGGAAATCCGGCAGTGGAAAGCTCCAAATCCTCCCTCGGCCGGATCGGAGGTCAGAGGTCGGAGGTCGGAAGTCGGCCCTCCGCCCTCCCATCTCCGCCCTCCCATCTCCGCCCTCCGATCTCCGCCCTCCGATCTCCGCCCTCCGATCTGCATGGCCGATAGCGCTCTATCGCGCGGGCTGATCGGTAACTTAGCTGCTCAAGGCAGCGCCGGGCCTCGATTCGGCTTCCTCCGCCGAAGGGCCGTCGCTGGCAACCGGCGTGCCCACAGGCTTGGCCTGCGGGCGATGATCGACAAGCTTTTGTTCCTTCAGCAAGGTGCCCACGCCCTGGAGCCGCCGCATCTCCTGGCCGTCGTGAAACAGGATGCGGTTGGGACGCAGATCCAGGACGGTGAAACAGCGCTCGCTCAAAAGGCGGCTGACTTCCGATTCGTCGGTGCCGTTGATCTTCTGGATGTGGAGGATGACCTGGTCCAGTTCGTGCGGATCGTCATTGACCTTCCGCAATTCCACTTGCCAGGCCCCGATGTGCGGCGCGTCGTCCAGGACGTGCTCCAGCTCGTTGAAATCAATGAGCGTGCCCTTGAGCTTGTTGAGGTTCATTTGCTTGACCTCGGAGCTGCGCGAGATGCTGCCTACCAGCCGCGGCACGCAGCGGCCACAATATGGACACGGCTCGTAGGTGAGGCCGCCGTCAATGTAATCACCGGTGCGGTAGCGCAACACGACACTGCCGCGCGCCGCCAGGGGGGTAAATACCAACTCGCCGGGCTGGCCGGACGGAACGAGTTCACCGGTCTTCGGGTTGATCACCTCGATGATGCCCAGATCGGGATAGAGGTGATAGCCGGCGGAAGGTCTGTCGTGCGGGAAGGGACATTCGGCCCAGGCCAGCTTGGCTTCGGTGAAACCGTAGATGGCCAGGACTTCGACGTTGCGGGCGCCCAACTCGCGGGCCAGGTCGCGCAGTTTGAGCCGCAGACCGTCGCTGATTTTCTCGCCGCCGAGCACGATGCGCTGCAGGTTCTGGCAATGGACGCCTTGCTCGGCGGCCTGGCTCAGCAGATGATAGATGAATGTCGGCATCCCCAGGAGCGCGTCGGGCTTGAATCTGCGCAGGCTGCCGATAATGCCTTCGGTGCCCATCACCTTGCCGCCGCCGGAGCTAAGTACCAGCACGCCCGCGGCTGTTCCCGCGTAGTGCGCCAGCCAAAACGCCAGATGGGGCGCAAATGGGAAAACGTTCAGCAGGCGGTCTTCGGGCCGGGCGGCGCAGACTTCAACCAGGCGCCGGCCCGCCGTGGCGAGGTTGGTCAGATCGCGCTGGGAATAGAGAATCGGCGTGGGTTCTGCGCTTCGGCCAGTGGTAAAGGTCATAAAAATTGGCCGGAACTCCGACTCGAAGTCTTGCTTGACCCGGGCGCGGCCATGGAAAAGCCCGCGCAGAATGACCCCTGGCCGACGCCCCAGCACGCCGGCGTCGGGAACCAGAAGGAAGTCCTTGAATCGCTGTGGACTCTCGGCCGTGTTCAACAGGTCCGCCTTGGTCATGAACGGTAATCGGCGCAAGTCTTCGAGCGTGCGGAGCGACTCGATCTTCAGGTCATGCTGGCGGAAGAGGTCGCGATAATATGCCGACGAAGGCAGCACCACCGCCCGCAGGTAGTGCCTGAGACGTTCGGCCTGCCATCGGCGAATGGCCGCTTCAGGCAACTGCTGCCACCGGTTCTGGAGCGCGTTGCTGCTCATGGTTTGTTGACTTTCCTGACGCCAGCGCTTTGATTTCTTCCAGGTTCCGCTCTGCGACTGCCCGTCCCATGGCGATGAACCTTCCGGGGTTGCGGACATCCAGCCAGCGGTCATCGTAAGTGTCCGGGCGCAGCACCAGATCGGCGCGGTGGCCGGCAGCCTCAGCGACACGCACCTGGGCGCCGTGAACGCTGCGGACGAGGATCTCAAACAGGTTTCCCCGCGCGAAATAGTTCAGTTGCTTGTCCAGCGGTAGGACCTTGCGAAACCACTTGCGCCCGCGAGAAGCGTTTTGCCGCGCCAGCTCCCGCTCGGCCTGCTGGCAGTAACGAAGCCGGTCGGGCGTCGGAATAGCGTTCACGGCGATGACTCGGCCAACTCCCATTTCGCGCAACACCTCCACCGGCACCGGGTCCACAATGCCGCCGTCAATGTAAGGTTCCCCATCAATGCTCACCGGCACGCAAAGACCGGGCACGGCCATACTGGCGTGGACAGCGGTGGCGACTTCGCCGCTTGAGAAAACGGTCCGCTCCAGTGTGGCGAGGTTACCGGCAACAATCCGCAATGGCCGTATCAAGTCTGCGAAGTGCGCGTTGCCGATCGACCGCTGCAGCCGCCGCTTGAGCGCCAAACCCCGCAGGAAGCCTTGGCGGGGCGGGAAGACCGGATCAATCAGCGTCCAGAGGGCCCAGCGTCCTTCCAATTCTCGCGCCAGTCTTTCCAGCTTGGTGCCATCGTGGCCGTGGGCCCACAGGGCGCCAATGTAGGCGCCGATGCTGGCCCCCGCTATCACGTCCACCTCGATGCGGTTTTCCTCCAAAACCTGGATGACGCCGATATGTGCGAACCCTTTGGCTGCCCCGGAGGAGAGCGCCAGCCCCACCAGCCGGCCACTGACTTCCCGAGCCAGGCGGCGGATGTCCGGCAGAAATGACCCGGCGGCGGCGATGGGAGTGGCGTCTGGGTTGGCGCCAGCCAGTTTGGGGCAACCGTGAATGAATAGGTGCGCCGGGGCCGCCACGCGTTGAGCCAAAGCGTCAAAACCATTGATTGACTCGCCGTCAGTCAAACACAGTATCGGTTTAATGCGCTTCCCGTCAGCCCCAGGCCGCTTGCGAATTTCTCGCATCACCAGGTCCAGGCGATAGATATCCTCGGTGGCGGCTTGGTGAAACAGATATGTCAAGTCCGAACGCAACCACAACTCCAGCAAGGACGGATCGGGCGTCTCCTCGGCGAGGGCTTCAACCAGAACGTAGCAGAAGTGCCGGGTCAATTGGCCCACCACCGTGGCGATGCTCTGGGCTGGCGCCGGTTCCTTTCGGACGCTCAACGTCAACAGGTGGAACCCCGCGTCAGTCTTGCGGAGATTGGCCGGCGCGCCAAATTGACCTTGGAAAACCAACTCAGAAGGCGCCCAATCCACTACCGTAGCATCACCGTATTGGGCGCCATTGTAAGCCGGCGGTCCCTCGCATAGTTGGGGCCTGACCAGCACCACCGAATCGCCCGTCTCGGCGCACAACGATTGGGCTAACTGCTCGCTGATCAGAGCCGCCGGAAGGTGTTTGGACAGGTAGGCCAGCGTGATTACCTGCCGCGCTGGCGTTCCGTTTCCACTGGCTGTTCGATCAATGCTCATTTCCGTCGCGCCCGGCGACGGAACCCTCGAAGCACACCTCAACCTCAGGATTCCCTGGGTCGAACAGCTAAGTCTAAGGTACCGACGCCGCGCATATTTTGATGATTCGCAAAATCCGCAATCACCGCTACTACTCTATACTATAGCCCGATTGCTGCTCCGTCAATTCCGGGAGCTACGGACTCGAGGACTCCGTAGTCTGCCCTACGAACAGCGTCGCAGGATGTTCCATTCAAATGGTCGGACGGTAGCGGCCAACCAGTTCGTGCAAGCGGCAAGTGATTTGGCCTAGAGAACAATGCTCGACGGCGTGAAGCAACTGGGCAAAAACGTTGCCGCCGCCCTCGACCACCGCCCCGAGTCTATCCAGGGCACGCTGGGCTTGCTCGCGATGGCGGCGCTTGAATTGCTGCAACCGGTCCACCTGAAGCTGCTTGCGGCCGCGCGGAGTGCGCACGACTTCAATCGCCGGAACGCTGGCTTCGGGTTCAACATAACGATTCAAGCCTATGATGGGCCGGAGGCGTTGATTGATCTGCCGTTCGTAACGCAGCGCCGAGGCTTGAATTTGACTGCGCTGGTAGCGAAGTTCGGTTGCGGCCAACACACCGCCAAGGTCGTCAATTCGGCGAAATTCATCCAACACGGCCGCTTCGACGGCTCGTTCGACGTTTTTCATTCCAGGCGAACCGCTCAACGCGTTCATCATGAACTTGAACAAGCCCGATTCTTCGAGCAGGATGGCTTGGGCCTGAGCCGCCAGGCGCACGTATTCCTCGCTCGGCGTCGTGAACGGCTCATCGGCGCTGTTGCTGTGGCAGGAGTTGGTCGCATTGGTGTAAGCCAGCAACAACTCCAGGGCGGTCCGGGTCAGATTGTTCTTAAAGTCCCTCGCGATGAGGGAGCGACCGCTGGTCTGCGTGTGCAGTTTGAACAACTGGGCAGGCACGCCGGCCTGGAACACATCGCGCATCCCCACCGCCCACAGTTTCCGGCACACGCGCGCCAGGGCCAAATACTCGAGGTCCAGCCCGCAATCGAGGAAGAAGGAAAGACGCGGGCCGAAGCGGTTGACGTCCAGCCCGCGCGCGCGAAACAGTTCCACGTACGTGAACCCGTTGGACAACGTGTAAGCCGCCTGCTGGACCGGCGTCGCGCCGGCCTCGGCAATGTGGTAGCCGCTAATCGAGATTGGATACCAGCGCGGCATCTGCCCGGTGGTGAACTCCACCATGTCCGTCAGAAAGCGCAGCGAAGCGTCGAGTGGAAAAATTATTTCGTTTTGCGCCTGAACTTCCTTGAGAATGTCCGCCTGGACCGTGCCGCGCAGGTTCGGCACCACGCGCGGGCCGAAGCGCCGTTGGGCGGCGGCGATGTACATCGCCAGGATGATCGGCGCCGGCCCGTTGATGGTCATCGAAACCGAGAAACGGTCGCCGCCGAGCTGGAAGCCGGCGTAGAGCCGCTCTATATCTTCTATCGTGTCAATGGCTACCCCGCCTTCGCCGACTTTGCCGAAGACACCATCGGCGTCGCTGTCCAGGCCGTAGAGTGTCGGGCCGTCGAAAGCGGTGCTGAGGCGGATGCTGGTTTGCTGCCGGGTCACGTATTTGAAGCGCTGGTTGGTGTCCTCGGCCAGACCCAGGCCGGCGAAGAGACGGGTGGGCTCCTCCGGTGGCGCGGTGCCTGGTGCGTGAGGCGCGAGGGGCGCCAGATACATCTCCGGGTAAGCTGCGTTGACGAAGGGAAACTTGCCGGGCAAACCTTCGCCATAAAGAAAGCCGGCTATTTCGCCGGGCTCGTCGGTTTGGGGCAAGGCCAGGCGCGCCAACTTCAGGCCCGTCGGCGTCTCCACGATGGGCACGCGGCCGCGAATCCTGCGCCAGCGCTGCAACAGTTCTCGCCCAAATCGCGGGTCTTTCCGCGCGCGCCGGATTTGTTGCCGCACCAGGCGGTTGTGGGCTTCGACCGCGCTGACGATATTTGCCAGGGTGCTCATCTGGGAGAAAGTGAGGCAGACAATCCTGTCTGCCAGTCCACCGCACTCACGAAATTTGCCAGGGTGCTCATCACCTTTTAAAGGTCCAACCAATCAAAGAGCTCATCCACGCCCGGATCGCGATGCCGTTTGGCGACTGTCGCGATGAGCTTCTGGCCCTTTCCGTTCAGCGCCAGACGTTGCTCCAGTTCCGAAATCGCAGTCCGGGCCGCAGGCCGATCCGATTTGTTGACGGTGACGACGTCGGCGGCTTCGAGCATCAGGATTTTTTGAAGCTGCAAGCGGCTCCCATAGTCCGGGCTCATCACCAGGACCTGTTTGTCGGCCAGCCCGCGCGCAAACGGCGCGGCTTCCTGGCCAATCCCGGCGCTCTCCACCAGGACGACATCGAACCCGGAATGCCTGAGAACTTCCAGACAACCGCGCGTTGCCATGGAGAGCCCGCCGGCTTTGCCGCCCGTGGCCAGGCTGCGCATGAAGACGCGGTCATCCTGCGCATAGACCATTGTCGCGCGGTCGCCCAGCAAGGCCCCTGCTCGGGCCAAACTCGGATCATGCGAAAGAATAGCTAGTCGGCTTTGCGGATGCGCTTTGAAGAATCTCAAGGTCAGTTCATCGATCAACGTCGTTTTGCCTGCTCCACCGGGTCCCGTAATTCCTATGACCGGAGTTGAGCGTTGCGGGTTGGGAGCTGCGGGTCTGCCGCCGGCCTCGACCGCGCTGAGCGCCTTGGCGATCTGGCGGTCCGAGAGTTTCCGTTGCCCGTTCCTGGCGGAATAAGTCCTGCTCCGGCTGCCGTAGGTTCGCTTGACGAACTCAACCATCTCAGCCAAAGACGAGCCGGGGAAAAAGATTTGGTCCACGCCGGAGCGCTTCATCAGTTTGGCGTCAGCGCCAGTGATCGTGGCGCCGCCGCCGCCGAACAGACCGATGTCGCCCGCGCCTCGGCGGCGGAGCCGGTGCAGGACTTCGCCGAAGAATTCCACGTGCCCGCCGTTGTAGGAGGACAGGCCGATGGCTCTGGCGTCCTCTTGAATCGCCGCGCGCACAATATCCGCAACTGATCGGTGATAGCCCAGATAAATCACTTCGATGCCATGACGCACCAATTCCAGGTTGATCGTCATGATGGCGCTGTCATGGCCGTCACAAAGCGGCACCGCAGTCAAAACGCGGACCGCTCGTTTGTGAAGCCTGCGGCGATGAGACGGGGTGGACTGATGCACGGCGTTCATGTTCATTCAAAGTCCGTGGCAAAACCTAAGCCACCGCCCGGTGGCGGGCAACCGTGG
>WNGQ01001404.1_pt1 | contig 25803 bp, 27 predicted proteins | sample 5407661 | NCBI WGS metagenome assembly WNGQ01 (sample SAMN13153382, study PRJNA577476) | soil metagenome | isolation source: 60 cm soil or saprolite under Garry oak tree replicate 2 | place: USA:California | collected 2016-06-15 | reverse complement strand
GATGCGGGCTGTGTCGTTTCTGCGCCCTTGCCGGCCCTCTCAGGCCCCCCGCTTGCGCGGGGCCACCACTCCGAGGGAGGGGGGACGTTCCTCAGCGATCCCGAAAGACCACCGTCGGCCGTCCGCGGTCTCCTGGCCGGTCGAGCCCATCCGACGGCCCCTATTTGGACTTTGTTGGCGACCGTCGGTCGCAACCGCCTCCCCGGCGGGAAAGCCCGCGGGCCGGTGGCGCATACGGTGCTTTCGTCTCGTGGGTTCCGACGGGGCGCGAGCATCGATTCGACGGACTCATGGCCATCGGCGTTCTGAGCGGCGTCGCCTTCCCGGGATACCCCTGCCCGTCCTGCAAGACCTTCCTCGTGCACTACGAATCCGAATCGAAAGCCTCGAGAACCGCCGAGGATCCAAAGGCGGAATCTTAAGCGTCCTTCGCTATCGCGGCGTGTGGTCGGGCAACGCCGCATCCTCCTCGCGAATTCGATCTACCATCTGACGAACGACGGCGCCGTCACGGTCCTCGCGGGGCAGATCGCCGTCCTCCAAGCCGTCTTCGGCGGATTCGGACCCATCGAGGTCGGCCTCCTCGGAGGCTCCGCGCTCCTCGTCACGGCCGTCTTCCAGTTCCTGTTCGGGATCATGGCCGATCGACGCGACCCTTCGCGATTCCTCCCGGTTGGCATCGCGATCCTGGGCCTCGGTTCGCTGCTCGTCACCCTATCCTGGTCGTTCTGGACGCTCCTCGTCTTCGTCGCGCTGTCGCGGATCGGCGCGAGCTTCTACCATCCCGTCGGGATCTCTTCTCGGTTGGCAATCTCCGTTCCTCCTGTGGGGCGGCATAAACCTCGCGGCGGTCGCCCTCGGACTGTATCTCGTCCGCGGGCGGCGATACCGGCCCGAGCCGAGTCGGCCTTCCGTCGCCGATTACTTCGGCGTGCTGCGCGACGTGCGTCTGTGGCTCCTGCCGCTCGCCCTCGGCGGCGCGGCGTACAACATCGTCAGCTACTTCGGGCCGCTCCTGCTCGTCACGAAGTTCTCCCTGGCGAAGGATGCGGCGGGCGTGGCCGTAGCCCTCTGGATCCTCGCGGGTGCGATTGCCGCCTTCTTCTTCGGTCGCGTGAGCCGCCGCTTCGGACGGTATCGGACCCTCCTGGCGTCGTACGCAGGAATCGGACTCGCGGGACTGATCAGCGGCCTGCTGGACAATCTCGTCCTCGTGATCGCGATTCTCTGGACACTCGGCTCCGCGTTGTTCCTCACGTACCCGGGGATCTTCGCGTTCGTGTCGGAATCGAGCCACCGCCGCCTTCAGGGAGCGGCCTTCGGGCTCATCTTCGCCTTCCAGCTGCTCGGCGGCGCGGCGGGGTTGTTCCTCGCGGGCGTCCTCGCGGATCGGTTTGGGTCGACCCCGGGCGTCCAGGCATCGATTCCGTTCGTGGTCGCGGGCGTCCTCGGGCTCGCCGGATTCGTCGCGCTCTTCCTCAGCCGGTCCCGGGTCTCGAACGCGCGCAAGCCCGTCCCTTCGTCGGTCCCTCCGCTTTGAACCGCTCAGAGGATCGGGGTGGCTTTCGCGCGCAGCCGGGCGACGATCCCGAGTGCCACGCCGAGGATGGCCGGCAGCACGCTCAGGAGCAGGTCCACATTCCCCCGCCGAATCTGGACGAGGAGAAAGACGAGGAGCGTGAATAGCCCCGCGCCGGAGCCGATCAGTATCAGGAGCCGCCCGGTCCGGACGCGGTCTTTCCAAATCAGGTACCCGCCCGCAAGGACCGCGAGCCCTCCAAGGGATGCGATCGCCACGAAGGCGTATGCGAGGGCGATCAGGAACGCCCGCGCGCCGAAGATGTCCACGAGTAGGTCGAAGAAATTGTGGACGGACCTCGCCCCCGAGTATCCTGTCAAGAGGAGGAACCCGGCGCTCACGGTGGCCAAGAGCGCGGCCTCGTCGTTGCGGCGCAACCCTTCACCGCTTGTCGAGGATGCGGACGAGCGCGTCGAGGTTCTCGGGGTGGGCGTCGAAGTACTTGCGGATCGGCGCAAGCTCCTCGTTCAGGCCCGCCGCGACGCCCGCCTTCAGGTCCTTCGGATGCAGCTCGCCGCCTCCGTATGCCTTGGCGAGATCCCCGAAGGAATCGTATGCGACGTCCCCGCCGAACTTCGGGTCGCGGGAGATCTTCAGGCGACCGCGACGCGGGAACAAGACCATGCGGGCGATCTCGAGGACCGGGTTGCCGACCGTCTCCTTCGCGGGGCAGAACGCCTTCCCGACCTTCCGCTCGATCTCCGGGGGCGGGTCGTTCAGGAGGAGGCTCGCGTCCGGCTTCGACTTCGACATCTTGCCGGCGATCAGGTCCATGCGCCCCTCGCCCTGGAGGCCCGGCAGGAGGGGCGTGTGCAGTGCGACAACCTGCTTCCAGCCGAGCTTCGGAGCGACGTCGCGGTAGAGCATGTGGGCGTGCCGCTGGTCCATCCCGCCGAGCGCGAGGTCGAGGTCCATCCAGTGGATGTCGGCGACCTGCATCGCCGGGTAAATGAGCTTCGACGCGTCGAGGTCCGCGTCCTCCTCCGTGCGGCCCATGATCGTCAGCGCGCGCCGGATGCGCGCGACGGAGGAGGCTTTCGAGACGCGGATGACCTCTTGCCAGTACTCCGGATGCCGCGCGAACTCGTTCGCGTAGCGATACTCGACCGAATCCGGGACGCCGACCGCGCGGAAGGCGTCCTTGAAGTACTCGGAGCACACGCGGAGGTTCTCGAGATTCGATCCGAGCTTGTCGTTGATGTACGCGTGCCAGTCTGCCAGGAAGATGATCGCATGAAAGCCGGCCCGGACCAAGTCGCCGACCTTCGAGCCGATGACGAACGCGGTCCCGATGTGCATCAACCCGGACGGCTCGAGGCCCACATAGGCCCGAGGGGTGCCGGTCCGAGCGAGGAGCGTCCGCAGCTCCTCGCGGGTGACGACTTCCTCGGAGCCACGCACGACCGTCTGGAGTCGGTCCTCCGGGGCCACAAACCACCGAACCTACCCAAACAGGATAAAGGTTTCAATTCGCGCGCACGAAGGGTTGCGGAAATCCGACAATGGCCTTAAGTCGGGAGCGGGCATCCTACCCCGGGGAACTGGTATGTGGGGGTTTGTGAGCCTGCTCGACCTTGGTTCGGTGACCGCGCTCCAGGGCGCCGATTTCGTCGGCGCGGCCGTCGGCGCGTTCGTCTTCGTTATCATCGTCCTCATCCTTCTTTTCGCCAGCCTCAAGGTCGTCAAGGAGTACGAACGGATCGTGAACTTCCGCCTTGGGAAGGCCCAGGCGGAGAAGGGCCCCGGGATCGTCGTCGTCATTCCGGGGATCGACAAGCCCGTCCGCGTGGACCTGCGGGAACGATACCTGCAGATCCCGCACCAGACGTGCATCACGAAAGACAACGCCCCGGTGGACGTCGACTTCTTCGTGTACTTCAAGGTCGCGAGCGCCGCGGACTCCGTCATCCGGGTGAACAACTTCGAGGGAGCCGCGATGGGGATCGCCACGACGACGCTCCGCGCCGTGATCGGCGACATCATCCTCGACGAGGTGCTTTCGAAGCGCGAGGAGATCAACGCGATCCTGCGGACGAAGCTCGACGAGGTCACCACACGCTGGGGCGTCAAGGTCACGAACGTCGAGATCCGGGAGATCCTGCCGCCGAAGAACGTCACGGACGCGATGATCCTCCAGATGTCCGCCGAGCGGAGCCGGCGGGCCGTCGTCATCGAAGCCGACGGGAGGAAGACCGCCACGGTCACCATCGCGGAAGGGGACAAGCAGTCCGCGGTCCTCCGCGCGGAAGGCGCACGACAAGCCGCGATCCTGAACGCGGAAGGATACGCGCAAGCCCTTTCGACGATCTTCGGAGCCGCGAAAGGGATCGACGAGAAGACCCTGATGCTCCAGTACCTCGACGCCCTCCGGGCGCTCGGCGCCAGCCCGGCCACGAAGTTCATCCTGCCGCTCGAGTTCACGGAGCTCATCCGGCCGTTCCGGGGCGTGCTCGCTTCGGCGGAGGGAGCTGCGAGAGGGGATGACAAGTAAAAGTCCGGATGCGCCGATATCGAGTCTCCTCGATCGGCTCTTCCTCTACGGGGTCCGATCCGTCCTCGTCGTGCTGGCGGTCGTCGCGTTCGGCATCTTCCTCATCGTCCATGGATGGCTCGTGAGCCGGTTCGACTACGTCGCTTCGGGCGTCTTGATCGTGATGATCGGCGTCGGATTGGCCTTCGCGTTTCAGCAGACGACGACGAAGGTCATCACGCAACGCTACTTCTCCGGCGAGACGCTGATCGGCAAGACGGGGCGAGCCCTCGTCCCGATGAAGGCCACCGGCAAGGGCGTCGTGCACGTCGAGCACGAGTCGTGGAGTGCGGTTGCGGAGGACGACATCGCCCGGGGAGAATCCGTCATCGTGACGGCGGTCGATCCGGACAACGTCACCCTGAAAGTTCGCAAGCACCAGGCCTGAACGAAGAGCCTATGGCGACGGCGGGGTGGCGGAGGGCTCGTTCGATTTCGGCGGCCCCGGCTCTCCCGGCGAGTCGACCGTGACCTGGACCTTGCCGTCTACGTAGGCGGTGACGCGGATTAGGGAGCCTTTCGGGATGAACCGGTCCGACTGCGCGGTCCAGTCCTCGGCTCCGACGTTCGCCACGCCGTCCTTGCCGGGGACGAGGTCCGTCGTCGCTCGACCCGTCATATTGACGATGCGACCGGGATCGATGAGCTTCGGCTGGGCCATGAGGGCGCGTCGGATCCGCGTGAGGTAGAGGAACGCGACCACGAGGGCCGCCCCGGTGCCGCCCAGGATCACGTACTGCTCTACGCCGTACGGAGAGGGGGAGTACCGGACGTTGTAGGCGAGCAGGTACGTGCCGGCGACTCCGAGGCCGATGCCCGTGACGGCGAAGAGGCCGTGGCCTGCCTTCACCTCGAGGATGACCAGCGCGGCCGCGATGATCAACATCAGAATTCCGACGATCGATGCACCGATGACCTGCGCGCCCAGGAAGCCGAGCGCGATGAAGATGACCGCGACGACGCTCAGGAACAGCGTCCGGTGGAAGAGGTCCAGGACGAGGGCGATGATCCCGACGAGGATGAAGAGCCCGTCGACGGTCGGGTCGCTGAGGAAGCTGAGGAACTGATCGTACAACGGTTCGTTGAAAGTCGTCAGAGGGACGCCGGTCAGACCGACTTGCGCGAGAAATGATTCGAACGTCTCCGCCATCCCGCTGACGAGACCGATCGCGGCGGCTTCGGACGCAGGGTATGCCACGTTGTTCTGCGCCATGGCTGCCGCCGCCGTCACGTTGTATCCGTTCTTCTGTGCGAGGGAACTGATGTATGCGATCATGGCGTTCTGCACGTGCTGCACTTCGCTCGGATCTCCGCCGACGATGTACGGCGTCGAGGGGCCGATGATCGAGCCGCTCCCCATGTAGGTCGCGTTCGTCGCGAGGGCGATGTAGCTCCCGGCGGAGGCGGCGAGCGCGACCGGCGGGACGTACGTATAGACGGCAAGGCCGGCGTCCTGCACCGTCTGAATCGATCCGACGATTTGGATCATGTTCGCGAGCAGACCGCCCGGCGTATTCATGACGAGGATCAGATCCGCCCGGTCATCGATTGCGAGCTGCGCGGCGTGCTGCACGTAGTCCGCGGAGCCCGCGTCCACCGGAACGTTGAAATTCACGACGATCGCGCCCGCGGGCGCGGCAAGCACCCGGGGCGATGCGGCGGCCACCGAGGCAGGGGACAAGACAACCGCGAGGACGCAGGCAAGGAACAGGGCTTCGACCAGCGGCCTCGCACGCCGACGCATGGCCATGCTAGGCCTTGTTGCGTAGAAAACGGTTTGGATGGATTCCCCGCGGCCCGAGCCGCTTCGGACCGGCTAGTGGCCCTGTACCCTCTCCTTGACGCGGCGCGCAACCGATTCCGTCGTCTCCGCCGCCTTCGTGACGGCCGGCTTGACGGCCGCGATCGTCTTGTCCGCGACTTCCTTGGCGACCTTTGCGGTTGTCTCCGCCGCGGGTCGGACGGCGTTCGCGACGTCCCTCGCCGCCCGGGCCGTCTTGTCGGCGAGCGGCTTGACCGTCCTGGCGACTTCCTCGATCGACGGCCGGACGGCGCTCACGGCCTTGTCGAACGTGGGTTGGAGCTCTTTCGCCGCCCGATCCATCGCCGCGCCAACCGTGTCGACGGCCTTCTTGGCGGCTCTCTCGGCGTCTCGCAGAAGCCGGTCGATTTCGCTCCGCGGCGCGCCGCAGGCCGGGCAGAAAGCGGCTCCCTCGGGCAGATTGGCCGCGCACTTTGGGCAGTTCATTCGATCCCCGGCGTCTCTAGCGGGTCATCCCTCATGTGTGTTTCGGTCGCGCTTCCACGAGTTTGGCGGGTAACCTCCACTTCTGCGGCAGAGTGCACGATTCCCGGGGCGTACGACTTCACGATGCGCGTTCTGATCGACCGCACGTCCATCCAGTTTGCACGGGCCGCGGCCGCGAGTCGGCGCGTCAACGCATCGGGATACTGTTCCTTCGCGCTGAGCTCATGGTAGACGATCGTCCCGCGACCCCGGAGCGCCCGGAACGCGACGTCGAGGTACTCGCGCGCGTCGAAGTGGCCCATGAGCACCCAGTCCGCGACGCCGTGCGGAGCCGTCCGGCGGCAATCGCCGAGGAGCGGGATCACGCCGTCCGCGCGGTTGAGCCGGACGTTCTCGATGAGGTATCGGAAGCTGAGCGGGTTCCGTTCGCAGGCGTAGATGGCGGACGGCCTCGATCGGATCGCGATCGGGAGGGTGAAGTACCCGATCCCGGCGAACAGATCGACGACGACCTCGCCGCGGTGGACGTGCGCGGAGATCCGGGTCCGCTCTCGGATGTTCCCGGAGGAAAACATCACTTGCGCGACGTCGAGACGGTATCGCACGCCCGCCTCGGAGTGGACCGTCTCCGTTCCGTCTCCCCACAACACCCGGATGTCGGGCGTCCTCAGCGACCCATGGATGCCCGATCGGTCCTCGACGACCGTCCGTGCGCGCAACGCGCGCCCGAAGGCCTCGGCGATCATCGAGGCGTGGGCCTGTCCTTCGGGAGGCACCCGAATGACGACGACATCCCCGATCCGCTCCCATTTCGTCGGCGCAATCCCGGACGGGATACCCAGGGCCGCGAGTTCCGCCATCAGCCGCGCTTTCGGGTCGCGAGGACGGACCCGCGGAGCCAGCCGGGCATCCTGGACGATGCGAGCGCCATACCGCGAGAGGTCGACCTCCGGTTCCGTACGGAGCGGGATGAGCACCGAACCGCCGCGTTTCGAAATCCGTCGGCCCGGATCGACGAGGTCGCCCGACGAAAGTTCGCGCAGCACCGCCGCGGCATTACGCTGCGGCACCTCGACCGCGTCCGTCCCGTCCACCGTCGTCCGTCTCCCGGTTTGCTTTTCTCCGCGATACAATCCGCGATATCTATATGAGGAGCGACCCGCTTCGGCGCGCATCATGCGGGCCCCGGCCTTGGCCCTCGCCGCCCTGATCGTGGCCTCGCTCCTCGTCCCGTCGGCTTCGGCCGAGGATTTCGGCGACGTTTCCAAGGTCAACAAACTCGTCTGGATCCAAGACACCCCGGAACTCGCTCCGGGAGACAGCGGGCGGCTCGACTTCTACTTCAACTCGACGTACACGGATCCAACGTCGACGATCTACGCTGTGAGGCTGAACGCGAGCATCTACCGCTACGCGACGATCGATGAGAGCGTCGCGGTGGACGCCAGTTGGCCGTACGCGTACCCGCAGATTGCGGGGAGCACGTCACCGGGCCGCAGAGAATGGGTTTGGACCGCTTCGACGGTCGCCAGCCGAGAATCGCATGCGCTGAACTTCACCATCGTCACCGCGGCCAGCTCGGACGACATGCCCCACGGCTCGATCTTTTCGCAGTCGAGCTACTTCGTGCGGTTCTGGCTCGAATTCAACGCGACGGTGGGGGCGAACCTGACCCGATTGCGGATGGTGTCGTTCGGGTTCTTCACGCCGGCGCAGTGGGACGCCGCGGCGGTGCCGCCCCTGGATCCGTGCAATCCTCCAGACTGTCGTGGCCATGTCAACCTGACCATGCTGGCCGGGTTCCTCGGAGTGAACCGGATCGACGGCATCATCCCCGATACCGCATTCGGGGTGAAGGAGCCGATTCCCCGATGGCCGTTCTACCTGCTGATCGTCCTCGCGGCGTTCTTCCTCGTGCTGGCGTTCCTCTTCTGGGTCGAGGAGAACCCGGGGGCGTATCCCCGGATCGAGACGTGGTGGGCGCGGACCCGCGGGCGGCTCGCGCGGACGACCGCGCCGCTCCGTCGGAAGCGGCCTCCGAAGACGTGAAGCGAAAAGGTTTATGGTCGGCCCCTCTTTGCTCGCGACGTGGCCGAGGTCCCCTTCCCCCGGAGCGTGGCGTTCTGGTTCTACGCGCTCACGTTCCTCGGCGGCATCATCTTCTATTTCATCTGGGGCCTCTCGTACGGATCGTGGAATCTGCTCCGGCCCGAGTGGGTCGGCGCGTACGCCGTCACGGTGGTGCTGGTGGGTTTCGGCATCGTCGGGATGCTCCTGTACCGCGAGACCCCCGCCCCGCCGCCTCCCGGTACGGACCGAGATTCCTGAAATTGAGATTCAAATAATCGGCCTTACGGCGGCGGCAACGCTATGGTCGCGAGGTTCCCCGCGGTCACGGCAGACGTTGTTGCGCGGGCCTAGTACGCCTTCGCCACGTACACGACCTGCTTCGTCGGCTTGCCGCAGACGATGCACACGCCCTTGAATTCCTCGGGGTAGAAGGGCGTGCCGAGGACGCTCATGCCGGTCTGGTCGGCGATCGTCTTGCCGCACGCCTCGCTGCCGCACCACCCCATCCGGTTGAAGCCGTCCTTCGCCTCGTTGAGCGAGGTGATCGTGAAGGTGTTCTGCCGGATCATCTTCTCTGCGCGATCCCACATCGCGATTTGCATCAGCTCGAGCACGGACCGCAGGCGGTCTCCCAGCGCGTCCCGCGGCAGCTCCCTCTTGTCGCCCGTGTCGCGGCGGACGACGGTGGCCATGCTCTTCTCGATCTCCCGCGGGCCGAGTTCCACGCGGAGCGGCACGCCGCGCGCCTCCCAGTAGTAGTACTTCTCCCCCGGACGTATGTCTCGATCGTCGAGCTTCACCCGCATCCGCTCCCGGAGTTCGAGGAAGAGCCGCTGCGCCTCGAGGAGCATCTGCTCTTGCCGGCCCTTCTCGAGCACGGGCACAATGACGGCCTGGATCGGGGCGGCGGCGGGCGGCAGCACGAGTCCCTTCTCGTCCCCGTGGATCGCGAGCAATGCCCCGAGGATGCGCTCGCTCATCCCGTCCGTCGTCTGGTGGACGAACTGGTGTTCGCCGCCCTCGGCCTCGTACGTGACCTCGTACACCTTGGCGAAGTTGTCGCGGTACTGGTGGAACGTCGCGAGCTGGAGCGACCGCCCCGCGGGCAAGAGGGTGTCGGACCCGAGGCTGTAGTGCGCCCCGGGGAACTTGTCCCAGTCCGGACGCTTCGAGACGATGTACGGCAGCGCGAGGAGACGCATGAGACGTTCGTTGATTTGCAGATCCTCCCGGATCTGTTGCTCGGCGTCCTCGAACGTCGCGTGGGCCGTGTGCGCCTCGAAGAAATGGATCTCCCGGACGCGCATGAACGTCCGGGTCATCTTCGTCTCGTAGCGGAAGACGGGCACGATCTGGTACACTTTCAGCGGCAGGTCCGCGTGACTCCGGATCCAGAGCTTGAACATCGGATACATCGCCGTCTCCGACGTCGGTCGAAGGAGGAGCTTCACGTCAAGCTCGTTGAACCCTCCGCGGGTGACCCAGAACACGTCGCCCTCGAAGCCCTTGACGTGTTCCGCCTCCTTCTGAAACTCCGTCTCCGGGATCAGCACGGGGAAGTTCACCTCGCCGTGGCCGGTCGAGTCGAACTCCTCCCGCATCGCCTGATCGATCAGCTTCATGATCGACCAGCCGTAGGGCCGCCAGACATTCATCCCCTTGATCGGATAGCGCTTGTCGCTCAGCTCCGCGCCCTCGACGAGCCCGTTGTACCACTCGCTGAATTCCTCGTCCTTCCTCATGGAACGCGCCCCCAACGGAGGTGGGCGATAATACGCTTACGGTGAGGGTTTTCCTTCAGTGAATGAGTAGCCGCAGAAGAAGCACGCGACGTCCTCCGCCTTCACGATTGTGTGGCAGCGGGGGCAGGCTTTCGTCGACGCGGTTGCGGCGGGGGCCGCGGGCGGGACGGTCGCCGGCCCCAGAGGCGACGGTTGGGGCGGACCCGCGGGCGGCGGTCTGGCGGTCGCCTCTTGTTCCTTCTTCCGCGCGCGGAGGAGGCCGTACACGAGGAACGCGAACAGCACGGCGGCGATCAGGACCGCGATGAGGATCGCGAACGGGGTCTGGCGCGTCAGATTGAACGTCCGGCTCGCGGATGTCTTCGCTCCGAACGGATCGACTACGTCCACGTGGATGACCACCCCGTCCACCGCGATGTCCGGCGCGGTCCAGACGACGGACGTCGCTCCGGCCGCCGCGAGGAGCGGCGTCGTGACGTTGCCGATCGTCACGTTCGCCCAGACGAGGAGGTCGGCGTTCATGAAGATGTCGTCCGACATCGTCCACGCGAACGTCACGGCCGACGCCGCCTGGAACGTCTGCCCGTCCGTGGGCGACTGGATCGTGAGGGTCGGCGGCTGGTTCGCCGGCAGGCCCGGCTCGATCCCGAGGGAGAAGTCTTGCGGCGAATTCGAGTCCGTGCAGGCCGCGTCCCGCTCGAGGATCCGACCGACCGTGGGGGCGGGGGCGTCGCCGAGGATCGTGTTCCCGGGCTCCCACGTCAGCGTGCCGCCGCTCGTCCTGTTGAACTCGACCCGATCCACGACGATGTCGCCGCCGCCGGCGGTCGCCCCCGCGCCGCCGGGGTTGCGGTACACGAGCTTCAGAGCGTCGCCGGTCGGGATCAGGCTGAGCGGCAAGGACAGGTTCACGCGGAGCGGAGATTGCGCCGGAATCGTTCCCGTGAGCGAGAGGGACGGCCCGTGGTAGGTCCCTGGCCGGTCCACCTCGAGATAGTAGTCCGCGAGCGACACCACACCCGCGGTCGGGTTGCACAAGAAGACGTACTGGCTTCCGCCGCGGGCGGGCCGCGCCACGATGCCCTGAAGCTTCAGGGGCTCGGGGGTCGACGCGGCGGAGCCAACGTGGACGTCCATCGTGAGGACGGATCCGGGGGACCACGCGGACGTCTCGAGGAGGACGTCGGTGGCGGTCGAGAAGTCGCCCGCGGCATAGATGACGGTATCTCCGAGGTTCGCGCCTTCTTGGATCGACGTCGTCTCGGAAGCGCCGCCGCTCGTGACCGTGTTGCCCGTCGTCAGGATGGCGAACGAGCCCTGCGCGTCCGAGACGCTCGGGCCGTTCGAATAGTCGACGCCGTCGACGAACGTCCGGATGGGAGTGCCGAGCGGTAGCGGCGCGCCGCTCCGATCCAACGCGTGGCCGTCGGTCCGCATGGGGATCGGCGGCGGAGCGGCGGTGGGCACCGCGAGAAAAATCGCCAATGCGAGGACCGCGAGGAGGACGAGGCACCCCTTCGTGTTCGCGTGCCCCGTCGTGTCGCCACCTCGTTCGAAGGCGTCGCGTCGTGCCACGTTGTTCTCTTTACTTATACGTTTCCAACCGTGGGCGCGGCTCCACCGAGCCGAGAAAGGTTTTAAGGAATCGTCGGCTTCGTCGCGTTCTCTGGAGCCGAAGATGGTCGAGGTCGTCGAGTGCGTGCCGAACTTTTCCGAAGGGCGCCGCAAGGACATCGTCGACGCGATCGGGTCCGCGATCGCCTCCGTCGCGGGAGCGCGGATCCTCGACGTCCAGATGGACGCGGATCATAACCGCTCCGTGATCACGTTCGTCGGCGACCGCGGGGCGGCGTCCGAAGCGGCCTTTCGAGCCGCATCCGCCGCGGTCGAGCGGATTGACATGAACGTGCATCGCGGCGAGCATCCTCGGGTCGGCGCTCTCGACGTCCTTCCGTTCGTCCCGATCGCGGGCGTGACAATGGAGGACTGCGTCGCCCTCGCACGGTCCGTTGGCAAACGGATCGCGGACGAGCTCCACGTCCCGGTCTATCTGTACGAGGCCGCCGCGAGCCGGCCGGATCGGCGCGCCCTCCCGGACTTACGGCGAGGCGAATATGAAGGCCTGAAGGCGGAGATCGAGACGAACCCGGACCGGAAGCCGGACTTCGGCCCCGCGCGACTCCACCCGACCGCCGGCGCGTGCATCGTCGGGGCCCGGCCGGTCCTGATCGCGTGGAATGTGAACCTGCGGACGGCCGACGTCGGGGTCGCCAAACGCATCGCGAAGGCGATCCGGGAGAGTGACGGCGGTCTCCCCGCGGTCCGCGCGAAAGGCTTCGCGCTCTCCGAACGGGGCCTCGTGCAAGTCTCGATGAACATGGTCGACTACCGGCGGACGTCGCTCGCCCAGGCGTTCGAGGCGATTCGAGCGCTCGCGGAGAAGGAAGGCGTGGAGATCGCGGAGAGCGAGGTCGTCGGACTCGTCCCGCTCGATGCGCTCGTCGACGGCGCGACCCAATACTTCAAGCTCGCACGATTCCATCGAGACCAGATCCTGGAGACGCGGCTGTGGGAGTGAAGGACCAGACCGTGGAGGAGTTCCTCGCGTCGGTCGCGGCCGCGACGCCGACGCCCGGTGGCGGGAGCGCGTCCGCCCTGGCCGGCGCGCTGTCCGTCGCGTTGAGTCGCATGGTGGCGGGCCTCGCCCGGGGCAAGAAGGGGTACGAGGAAGCCGACTCGGAGCTCGCCCAGATCGAATCGAAGGCCCGTGCGACGCAGGCGAGCCTCGAGGCGCTCGTCGATGAGGACGCGCGCGCGTACGAGGCGGTCCTTGCGGCGATTCGGATGGCGAAGGCGACGCCCACGGAACGGGCTGCGCGGGTCGAGGCGATGCAGTCGGCCTACCGGAAGGCGACCGAGACGCCGCTCGAGACGATGCGGCGCTGCATCGAGGCCCTCGAGCTCGCGGAAGCCGCGGTGAAGAAGGGAAACCGCGGCGCGACGACGGATGCGGGCGTCGCGATCCTCCTCGCCGAAGCCGCGATCCGCGGTTCGAGCCTCAACTGTTACGTGAACCTGGCGGCGATCAAGGACGAAGCGTTCCGGGATCGGGTCGAGGAAGAAGCGGACCGGCTGCTAAAGCGCGCCGACGCGATCGGGCACGAGGCGATGGCCGTCGTGTCTTCGCGGCTCTGATCCGCGGGCGCTCATTGCAGCCGGAAGAACGCGGTCAGGTGGACGCTCGTGCAGCCTTGCGCCGGCGATGCGCACGCCGTCAACGCCGACATCTCAATGCGGTACTGCCCCGGCTCCACCGGCGCAAGGTCGGGTCGGTCCCCCGTTGTCTGGCTGACCCAGCTCCAGTTCCGCGTCTCGCCGGGGGCCACAGCCACGATCACCGCAAGGCAGACGTGCGCCTCGACCGGGTGCCAGCTGCCGTCGATCTCGCGGGAGATCTGCCACGGAGCCGTGCACGCGAGGTACACCGGTTCCTTCAATCCGTTGCGCAGAGAGAAGCGGATCACGTCGCCGACGTGGTACGTCGCCCGGTCGACCTGCAATGTAACGGCCGGCAGGACGTACGTCGCCACGACGACCGTGGCCAGGACGATGGCGAAGGGCACGATGAGGATCGCGATCAGCCGGCGGTTGGTGAACGCCATGGACGGCTCCCCATCGTCGCCTCGCCCCAAAGTATCTTGCGATATCGGTAGGACGGAGCCGAGCCCCGATGTGCGGGAAAAGGCTTTACTCCCCGCCGAACGTACGGTCCGTCGGCATGGAGCGGATCAAGGCCGCGCGCGGTCCCGGTCTGCGGTGCCGAGGCTGGCGGCAGGAGGCGATCCTGCGCATGCTCGAGAACAACCTCGAGAACGCGGAGAAGCCGGACCAGCTCATCATCTACGGCGGCACGGGGAAGGCCGCGCGGAACTGGGAGGCGTTCCACCGCATCGTCGAGACGCTCAAGAGCCTGCGGGACGACGAGACGCTCGTCGTGCAGAGCGGCAAGCCCGTGGCGGTCTTTCGGACGCATCGGGACGCGCCGCGGGTCCTCATCGCGAACGCGAACCTCGTGCCGAAGTGGTCCAACTGGGAGACGTTCTACGAGCTCGAGCGGCTCGGCCTCACGATGTACGGACAGATGACGGCCGGCGGATGGTCGTACATCGGCTCGCAAGGGATCGTCCAGGGGACGTACGAGACGTTCGCGGCGTGCGCACGGAGGCACTTCGGCGGCTCCCTGAAGGGCCGGCTCGTCCTGACGGGCGGCATGGGCGGCATGGGCGGCGCGCAGCCCCTCGCGATCAAGATGAACGAGGGCGTGTGCCTCGACGTCGACGTCGATGAAGCTCGGATCAAACGACGGGTCGCGAACAAGTACTGCGATCGGATCGTGTACCATCTCGACGAGGCCCTGAACATGGCGCTGGAGGCGAAGGCGAGCGGCACTCCGCTGTCCATCGGACTCGTCGGGAATTGCGCGGACGTTCATCCGGAGTTCGTGAAGCGCGGCATCAAGCCCGACGTCGTCACGGACCAGACGAGCGCGCACGATCCGCTGGGCGGTTACATTCCGGGCGGTCTGACCGTCACAGAGGCGGCGGAGCTCCGGGCCTCGAATCCGGACGAATATGTGCGGCGGTCGCGGGAATCGATCGCGATCCACGTGCGGGCGATGCTGGCGTTCCTCCGGAGCGGGAGCGTGGTGTTCGACTACGGGAACAACATCCGGGGGCAGGCGAAGGAGGCGGGCGTCGAGGACGCCTTCGCATTCCAAGGGTTCGTGCCCCTGTTCATCCGTCCGCTCTTCGCGGAGGGCCGAGGTCCGTTCCGATGGGTCGCGGTCACGGGCAACGCGGACGACATCGTCAAGACGGACAGCGTCGTCTTGCGGGAGTTTCCGGAGGACGAGACGCTCGCCCGGTGGATCCGCCTCGCGGAGAAGTACCTCCCTTGGGAAGGTCTCCCGGCCCGCGTCTGCTGGCTCGGATACGGAGAGCGCGCGCGCTTCGGGAAGGTGATCAACCGGATGGTGGCATCGGGCGAGCTGAGCGGGCCGATCGTCATCACGCGCGACCACCTGGACGCCGGGTCGGTCGCCTCCCCGTACCGGGAGACGGAAGGCATGAGGGACAAATCCGACCCGATCGCCGACTGGCCGATCCTGAACGCGCTCCTGAACACGGCCGCGGGCGCCGACCTCGTCGCGGTGCACAACGGCGGGGGCGTCGGCATCGGCTACTCGACCCACGCCGGTGCGCTGGTCGTCTGCGACGGCACGGAGGACGCCGAGCGGCGGATCGAGCGGGTCCTCACGACGGACCCGGGAATGGGCGTCGTGCGCCACGCGGACGCGGGGTACGAGGACGCGATCCGGTTCGCGAAGGACCACGACATTCGCATGCCGTCGCTCGAGTGATCTCGATGCCGCGGGGCGGCCATCCCCGGGTGGCGGTGGACGGCATCGTCCTCCACGATGGCAAGCTCGTCGTCGTCCGCCGTCGGAACGATCCGTTCCGTGGGATGCCCGCGCTGCCCGGCGGCTTCGTGGAACTCGGAGAAAGGGTCGAAGACGCGGCGGTGCGAGAGGTCCGTGAAGAGACCGGCCTCGGAACGCGAGTCTTGCGGCTCGTCGGCGTGTTCTCGGAGCCGTCCCGGGACCCGAGGGGCTACGTCGTCTCGATCGCGTATGCGCTCGAGGAGATCGGCGGTGTCTTGAAGGCGGGGAGCGATGCGGCCGATGTGATGCTCATCAATCCGGACGATCTTCCGAGGATGGCCTTCGACCACGGTGAGATTATTCGGCGATGGAAAGGCGACTAGAGCTCCGCCCGAGGCCCGGCCCAAGTCTGTTTCGCGGTCCCCGGCAACCATCCGAGGACCACGAGGGCCACAGAGGCCGCCAGGAGGATTTCGATGCCTTCTGCGGTCACCACCGCGCCGGGCTGCGTCTGAGCCGCGATCGCGAAAGCAAGGACTCTGCCCACGAACCCCGCGACGCCGGCGATCAAACCGGCGCGCGATCCCGCGGCGACGCTCACCCACACCACCCAGGCGGCGACGACGATGAGGAAGATGATCGAGAGGCCGTAGGGGAAGATCCGTTCGTTCCCGGAAACCAGCACGGGGATGGAAGGGACGGCCAACACGAAGGCGATCATCGCGAACAACGCGCGATACACGCGACTGTATCCGTAGATGGCCCGATAGTGGCGGCCCACTTCTCGCGGCGAACCGAGTCCGGAGAACGCGGCGGTCGGATTGCCGCCGTTCGCCGCCATGGATTCCGCGACGTGGCTCCGGAGCTCGCGCAAGATGTCATCCCGCACCGCAGGCTCCATGCCGGACATCGCGCGACGCACCTGGCTCAGGTAGTCCTCCTGCGGCGTCATCGGGCGTCCTCCAGGACCGCTGCGGCGCCCGCCGTCATGGCGTCCCAGATCCCGAGGGCTTCCGTGAGCGCGACCCGGCCGCGGTCCGTGAGTCGGTAGTACTTCCTCGGCACGCCCGTCTCCGGTTCTTGCCATCGGCTCTCGACAAATCCCCGCTCTTCCAGGCGCCGCAGGGCCGGATACAACGTCCCTTCCTTCAGATCGAAGAACCCGTTCGACTTGTCCTTGAGTTCGTGCAGGATCTGAAATCCGTACTTTTCCTGGCTCGAGAGCAGGGCGAGGAGGCAGAGCTGGATCGAGCCCTTCTTCAGTTCGGCCGTCCACTCCGGCGAGACTTCGGGCATCCGCGGCACCTCGTATCCGTGCCTCGCTATTTCGGCTTTCGTGACCCGATTGCGTCGGCGAGGGCTGATTCGTCATCGGCGTCCATCCCTCCGAAGACTTCGATCATCGCGCTGGGATTCGAGAGAAAAAGGGGGAGGGGAGGCGCTACGTTTGGCGCCTCGCCTTCACTCGCAGGTACAGGGCGGGACCCATGGCGATGGCGACAACCGCCAGCTGCGCCGCGAGGATCGTCAGGGGAGTCAGGTTTACTGCGGACGGCAGATCGACGAGCGCCTCCGTCGAGAGGACGGGGTCATGCTCGATTGTCTGGCCCTGCGGATACACGAATGCACCCCGGAGCCAGAAGCCCACGAAGTACGCGCCCCCGTGCTCCAAGAAAAGCCTCCCGCCGCCCTGGAGGTTGAACGTCATCGTCGACGGCCGCCCGTCTACCGTGACGCTCGTCGCCCACTCGAACCGGCCGATCCGCGTGTAGTTGTCGTCGAAGTACACGCTGTCGCGCGTGTAGAGGCGGGGCCGGGTCTGCAGCGTGTCGTTCAGGGTGCGCGCATCGCCGACGGTGCTGTTCCCGTCGTCCGCGCGTTCACGAAGGAGCGCGTGGATGAAGTCCGCCGTCCGTTCGGGGATGTAGTTCCCGATGATCAGGTGGGTCTCGAGCGCAAGCCGGCTGTCCGGGTACGCGAAGTCCCAGCCTTCGATCAGGTGGTCGTACTTCGCGCCCATCGCAACGGTCGGGCCCGTGACGTTCCTGTAGCCGAGGAAGTCGACGTCTGTGATGTCGTAGCGGTTGCCATCGTCCACGGTCACCTTGAACCACGGGATCTGGGCGCTCTTGTCGCGCGTGTCCACGGTCAGGTGGAACGTGAACGCGACGTAGTTGAGCATCCCGTCTCCGAGGCTCGTGTTGTCGAGCACCCGCGTGTACGGCAGGTCGGGCGCACCGACCGTGAAGTTGACGTAGGTCACGTCATCGACCGTCTCGTTCGTCAGGCCGCTCAGCGTCCACGCCGTCACGAGGCTGCGCGCTTTGATCGGGACATTCTGCGTGAGTGGGATCCCGAGGGTGTCGACGCTCATCAGGTCGAATCCGTCGCTCGCGTTCACGGCGCGGAACTCGATGAAGCGGTTCAGGCTCTGCGCCAGGACCGTGTACACCGGCACGCCGCGCGTCGCGATGTAGTTGCCCTGTTCATCTACGATCTCTGCTCCGCCCAGGAACCGCTTGTACTCCGCGAAGATCACGACGTCGTTCACATGAGCGGTCGTTCCGTACCGTACGCCGAAGACCGCGTCCCCGGCTTTCACACCGACGAGATCGCCGCCGCCGAACCGGTCCGTCGAGACGGGACCGATCACGACCGGCGTGAGGTCGCGCGGTGGGGCCGCCGCGCTCGCCGATCCCATGAAGCCAAGGGGGACCGCGAGCAGGGCCGCCACGACCAATGCCACCACCAACGTGCGCATGCGTTCACCTTCCCCGTGAGACGATATATCGCCACACTATGGACATAGTGTCGCTATGATTGTATCTGTACTTAAATCCAGCGAAGCGGTTCTCCGGTCAAGCCCATATAGTTCGGCACGGATGCACGAAAACGGTGTCTCGGCTCATCTTGCTCGACGCGAACGCCCTCCTGATGCCTTTCCAGTTCCAGGTCCACCTCGACGCGGAGCTGCGCCGAGTCGTGGGCGATGTCGAGGTCGCGGTCCCGACGCCCGTGCTGGCGGAGCTGGCCGTCCTCGCCGAGTCCGATCGGGACGCCCGGTCCGCGCTGCGTCTCGCAGGAAAGTACCGCCGGATGGAAGGCCACGGGTCCGCGGACGACGCGCTCCTCGACCTCGCGACGACGCATCGCGCCGTCGTCGTGACGAACGACCAACCGCTCCTCGAACGACTCCGGGCGGCGGGCGTCCCGCGCGTCTTCTTGCGATCCCGCAATCACCTCGTCGCGGAAGGCCTGTGACCTGAGAAAGGCATAAGTCCGGGACGGCCTGTCCCGCGCCGCTGAAGCCGTACCACGTCGAGACGCTCAAGGCGATCGCCCTCACGGGCGGGCTCAAGGACTACGTCAACTTATCGTCGCGCGACCTGGGCAAGCTCGTCGGGGTGAGCCAGCAGAGCGCGTCCCAGCGGATCCTCGAGCTGATCCGCGACGGCCTCGTGGCACGCGACTTGGCGACACGCCGGCAGCGGATCCGCTTGACGCCGAAAGGCGCCGACGTCCTGCGCAAGGAGTACGCGGACTACCAACGCGTGTTCGAGATCAAGGAGACGTTGACGATCGCCGGGAGCGTGGCGAGCGGCCTCGGGGAGGGCGCGTTCTACATGAGACAGAAGGGCTACAAAGACCAGTTCCGCAAGAAGCTCTGGTTCGAGCCGTACGAGGGGACGCTGAACCTCAAGGTCGGAGGCCCGGACCTCGCGAAGCTGCGGATCCTCGAGGAGAACCCGGGGATCGAGATCTCGGGGTTCGAGGCCGCCGGCCGGACGTTCGGGGGCGCGAAATGTTTCCTCGCCACGATGGGCCACGTCGATTGCGCGGTCATCATGCCGATCCGGACGCACCACACGGACGTCCTCGAAGTGATCTCGAAGCACTATCTCCGAAGCGCCGCCGGCCTCAAGGACGGGGACGTGGTGGAGCTCACGGTGACGCTCTAGGGGTTCGCGGCGGAAAACCGCGATGTTTATGGACTCGCATGGACAATAACTCGGACCGTGCGAGCGGCGGCCCGGGTGATCGCGGTGATTGTGTCGATCGTCGCGACGCTTATCGTCACATCGGCGCTGCCCGATTGGGTCTCGCCGGAGGCGCGGGACGGTCCGGCGGTGGCCGTCGGACCCCGGCTCTCCCTGAGCGTCATGACTGACAAGGTCTTGTTGAGCGCAAACGATTCACTCGGCATCACGGTGACGGTTCGCAACAGTGGGCAGGTGCGGACGTTGCTTCCGTTCCCCACGTCGTGCCATGCCTCCTTTACGGTCTCCGGCGAGGACGGTTCCGTCGTGTACAATCAATCGTTGCATGACGCGTGCTTGCCGCTTGCGTCCCGACTTGCGCTCGGCCCTGGGGAGGCCACGAGCTTCGAATTCGTCTGGGACCAGGCCCGGGACGACGGTCGCGCGGTCCTCGGCGGCCGATCGTACCGCATCGACGCGGCACTCCTAACTTCCGATGCGTCGTCCCGGCTCTCGGCCGAAACCACGGTGGCCATCGAGCCGGGCGCGGGAACGATCACCTTCTCGTTCGAGGCGCGAACCGATCGCGACAGGTACGCGCCGGGAGACCTCGCGAACGTCACGGCCATCCTCACGAACACCGGGACAGCGACCGCCCACATCATCGTTCCGGATAGCTGCGACTTCGGGTTCTACGTCCTCGACCGATACGGCTCGGTCGTCTACTCGGACCCGTACGATGAGACATATGGTTGTGAGATGGTCATCTCGTCATTCACCCTCGCGCCTGGCGCCTCGAAGGTGGAGCGATTCGTTTGGGACCTCCGTACATCGAATGGAGCGGTTCTCGCCCCCGGCTGGTATGCCGTCTACCCCGCGCTTGTCCACGCAGAGGTCAATCCCGACGACATCACCGACTTCGGAATCGCGTTCTTCTACATGTCCCCTTGAAGGAACGACTCGTCGTCCGACCTCCCGCGGTCACTTCACGGCGTCCGGATCGGGCGCGACGTTACGACCTTGCGGTTAGGTCCGTCCGTCCTCGCGGGCGATTCGCCGACGGCGTGCCACCACGGTCGCGGTGGACCATGGATTCGGCGCGAAGAGCGCGCGCGGCATGATCGCGAGGCTACGCCAAGCCAGTCCGACGACCAGCAGGACGATGCCCAGCCCGAGCAGCGTGCTCACGAAGAACCCGTATGCCGTCGCCAGGATGCCGAATTGGAGGCCGGACGTGAGGAGAACTCCGGGAAGGATCAAGAGGACGGAGCGGGACATGCGGGCCGGCGCTCGGGTGTCTCGAGACCAGGTCCAGCGGGCGGCGAGGGAGAGGACCGTGACGACAACGAACCAGCCCACGAAGTTCGAAATCGGGACGCCATACAGGGCGGCGGGCGAGAGCCACTTCCAGAACTGGGACCGGACCGCGACGGGGTCGACGAGGAGATCCCACGCGGTTGCCACGAGGCCATCGACCGGCGCGAGCCACAAGGTCGATCGACCCAATGCGGCCGTCGTCGTCGCCATCGCGAGGTACGCGATGAGGATCCACGCGACGAAGATGAAGAGCGGGACGAGGCCGAGCACGTACGGACCGGGGGTTTCGATGTACGCGTAGGCGCCGTACGGGATGCCCGTCGTAACGCCGAGGAACTCCGACGCGAACGGGATCGCGATCACGAGCCCGATGAAGGACATCGTTCCCCAGAGGCCGTGCATCCGCAGCATACACGCGACGACGAACGCGGTCGCGACGACCGTCGCCCCGAACACGGGCGTGTCGGTGAGCAGCTGCACAACGGCCGCGGTGATCTGGATCGCGGCGACCCCCGCGAAGCCGTACAGGTAGACGCGGTCGAGCCGCGAGCGCGGGGGCGACCCCTCCATCGCGCCCCGCATGCCGATGCCGCGGGCTTATAACTATGTCAAACCCGGCGGACTCGTCTCGATACGATCGAAGGCCGCGACGGGCCATCCGATCGGCTGCCTAGAACCGTTTCTCGACGTACTGCAGGACGCCGTCGAAGACCGCCTTGCCGTCGCCGTAGACGGGATCGCCGTCGTCTTGGCGGGTCCAATCCGGATGCAAATGGCGGAAGAAGCACCGCTCCGGATGCGGCTGGACCCCGAAGACGTTCCCGTCGCGGTTGCACAGCGCGGCGATGTCGAAGGTCGTCCCGCTCGGGTTCCACGGGTAGCCGGCGTACTTCCCGTGGTCGTCGACGAAACGAAAGACGATCTGGTCGTTGTCAACGAGCTCCCGCAGGATCGCCTTCTCGCGGGCTTTTGGCAACAGGAACTTTCCCTCCGCGTGCGCGGAGATGAACGTGACGACGCGGCCCCGCTTCAGGCCCCGGGTGAAGACGCAGGACCCGCCGTTTTCGAGGCGCAGGAAGCTGGGCCGGCATTCGTAATGGCTCGAGTCGTTCGTCGCTAGGACCGCCTCCGGCTCGTCCGTCATCACGCCCCCGAGGGCGGGGAGCAGGCCCGCCTCCACGAGGACCTGGAACCCGTTGCACACGCCGAACAGCGGCTTGCCCGCTTTCACGAAGTCGACGAGGTCTTTCGAAAGCTTCGATCGAAGTCGGGCCGCGAAGATCGCGCCCGCGCGGACGTAATCGCCCGCGGCGAAGCCGCCCGGAATCATGAGGATGTCGTAGTCGTCGAGGTCCCGCCGGAGTTCGGCCGCGACATCGCCGGTCAACTGCTTCAGATGGACCTTCTCGGCGTGGGCCTCCAGCAGCCGGAAGTACGCGACGGACTCGTCCTCGCAGTTCGTGCCTTCGATGTACACGACGCCCACGCGGATCGCCGACCGCTTCATGCGACGACCACCTGCCTCGGGATCGCCTCGGTCCACGCCTTGCGCATCACCGGGAGGGCGAGGGACGTCCACTGCCGGCCTCGCCCGAGGTGCAGGGAGCGGCCTCCCGTGCTGCCCAGGTAGGTGGTGGGCACGCCCTCGAGGAGGTGCATGAACTCCTCGTATCGATCTTTCGCGACCTCGACGAGCCACCTTCCGTTCGACTCGGAGAACAGCTGGACGTCCCAACGGAACGGCTCCATCGCGGACGTCTTGAGGTCGGCCCCGATGTCGCCCCCGAGGCACATCTCCGCCGCGGCGATCGCGAGACCTCCGTGGCTCAGGTCATGGCATGCGCGGACGGTCCCCGCGCGGATCGCCTGGAGGAGGTGGTCCATCGATGCCCGCAGGCCGAGCGCGTCGACGCCGGGCACCGGCGCGAGCCCTTTGCCTCGACGCCGAAGATATTCGGAACCTCCGAGTTCCGGCCCCGTGGCCCCGACGAGCACGATCGGATCGCCCGACCCTTTGAAGTCCGACGTCACGCACCGCCGCAGGTCGTCCACCATGCCGACGCCAAGGACGACCGGCGTGGGCGGACAGGGTCCGCGGGGGGACTCGTTGTAGAACGAGACGTTACCTGACGGGATCGGGATGCCCAGCGCCTTCGCCGTCGTCCCGATCCCGCGGACCGCCTCGCGGAAGGACCACAGCCGATCCGGCTTCTCCGGGTTCCCGAAGTTCAGGCAGTTCGTCAGGGAATGGGGCCTCGAGCCGACGGCCACGAGGTTGCGGCACATCTCATCGACGGCGGACGCGCCGCCGGCGAACGGGTCGATGGACGTGATGTGCGGCGTTGACGCGACCGCGATCGCGAGGGCGCGCCACGAATCGACGAGAGGTCGGATCACGGACGCGTCCCCGTGGGCCGCCTTGCCGATCACTCCCTGCATCGGTTTCAGCACGGTCGACGCACGGACCTCGTGGTCGTACTGCCGGATCACGTACTCCTTCGACGCGATGTTCGGGGCCGCGAGGAGCTTCAGGATCGTCGAGCGATAGTCTCGCGGCTCCGGGGGGAGCCGGACTGCGTCGTCGGGTCGTGGACGGGCGGGCCGGTACTCGCGGGTGTACTCGGGTCCGCCCGTGTAGAACTCGAGATCCAGCTCGAGCACCACGGTGCCCGCGTACGATACGCGACCGATCTTCTGCGGTATGGCACGGCCGACGACCGTCGCAGGCACATCGTACAGATCGAAGATCCTCATCACGTCGTCCACGTGCTCCGGGAGCACCGCGAGCATCATCCGCTCTTGGCTCTCGGACACCCAGATCTCCCAGGGCGCGAGGCCTCCTTCCTTCAGCGGGACCTTCTCGAGGTCGACCTCCGCGCCGCATCCGCCGGCGAGGGCCATCTCGCCCACGACGCACGACAGCCCGCCGCCGCCGAGATCCTTCAGGCCGTCGAGGAATCCGGCCCGCGCGCACTCGATGCACGCGTGGATCAACGGCTCCTTCAGGATCGGGTCGCCGAGCTGGACGGCGCCGGCCTGCCATCCTTTCACCGACTTCTCCGTCAACTCGAGGCTCGCGTACGTCACCCCGTGGATCCCGTCACGGCCCGTCCGGCCGCCGGCGAGGATGAAGACATCGCGCGGGGACGCCACTCGATTGCGGACGAGCTGCGACTTCTTCGCGAAGCCGACGCACGCTACGTTGACCACGATGTTCCCGAGGTATCCCTCGTCGAAGACGATGCACCCCGCGACCGTTGGGATGCCGACCCGATTCCCGTAGTCCCGGATGCCCGCGACGACGCCGCCGAAGAGGTACTTGGGATGCTTCGCCCCCCGTGGCAGGGCGTCCATCGGGGTGTCGAGCGGCCCGAAGTGGAGCGGGTCCGCGAGGGCGATCGGCTGCGCGCCCATGGCGAGCACATCCCGCAGGATCCCACCGATCCCCGTGTTCGCGCCGCCGTACGGCTCGACCGCGGACGGATGGTTGTGGCTCTCGATCCGGAGCGCATACGCGTGGTCTGCATCGAACTCCACGACGCCCGCGTCGCCGCGGTCCAACACCCACGGCGCCTGGACGGGGAAGATGAACTCCCTCAGGATCGCCTTCGACGACTTGTAGCAGGAGTGCTCCGACCACGCCTGTCCGAGGCTCTGCAACTCGACATCGGTCGGGTCGCGGCCGGCGGCGCGGAAGTACTCCTGGATGCGGCGCATCTCGTCGACGCTCAGGGCGAGCCCCATCCGCTCGGAGACGTCCGCCAGGTCCCGCGGCGTGGCGTCCCTCAGGCGGATATCGTGCAGAGGGAACGGGAGGGACCGCCGCCGGAACCGCTCGCCCAACCCTTCGCCTCGGAGACGACAATCGTGAGGAATACATTATGCTTGCCCCCTCGGGCGGCCCGGGCGAACGTTTCAAATGCTGCCATGCGCCATTTCGATCGCGATGCCCGCTCCGTTCCGGGACCGGCTCCGCTCCTCGCCGGTCGTCCTCGAGGTCGTGCCGCCCTCCCGGCGCGCGAGCGACAAGTCGATCGCGGGGTTCGTGCAGCGCGTGCGGGAGGCGGCGCGTTCCATCCCCGACCTCGATGCCGTCAACGTGCCGGAGGTCCTGGACGAAAACCACGAGGGCCAGCCGTTCTACCGCAACCTGGACCCGCGCGACTTCGTCACGCGACTCGGGGCGGACCTCGGCGTCGATCCGATCGTGAACAAGGTGGTGGCCCACCTGCCGTCCGCTGCCGCGTTGCGTCGCTGGGTGGGCGAATCGGCGTCCGATTTCGCAGTCCGCAGCTTCGTCCTCGTCGGCGGGACGAGCGGCCGGGTCCGCTATCCGGGCCCGTCCGTAGTTGAGGCGAACCGCGTCCTGCGCTCGGCCCTGCGCGGCCGGGCCGACGTCGCCCTGGGGAACATCACGATCCCGGAGCGAGAGTCGGAGATCGATCGGCTCATGGAGAAGACCCAGGCCGGGTGCGACTTCTTCACGTCCCAGGTGCTGTTCGAGGCGGAGCCGATGGCGACCGTCCTCCGGGCGTACGGGCGACGGTGCGCGGCGCAAGGCATCGAGCCGGCGACGTTCCTCTTGAGCTTCGCTCCCGTCTCCGATTACCAGGACATCGAGTTCCTCGTGTGGCTCGGCGCGACCGTCACCCCGCGGACGGAGGAAGCCCTGCTCGCCTCGGTCGAGCCGGGGTCCGGGCGTCCCTCGTTCGACCGGGCGCGGACCCTGTGGTCCCAACTGCGGGCGGCGGCCGCGCTCTCCCGCCCTCCGGTGCCCCTTGGCGTCAACGTCGAGATGATCTCCACGCACAACTTCGACCTCGCGGTGCAGATGGCGCGCGACTTCTGCGCCGCCCGGAAGGGGTCCGGCGCGCGCGCCGGCGATGTTTAAATATCGGCG